>SKET01000015.1_pt1 | contig 169669 bp, 188 predicted proteins | sample 4841461 | NCBI WGS metagenome assembly SKET01 (sample SAMN11008802, study PRJNA524170) | human gut metagenome | biome: Human fecal sample; material: Feces; isolation source: fecal sample from pouch patient p5 | host: Homo sapiens | place: Israel: Tel-Aviv | collected 2014-02-13
ACTAACAAGTTGATTAAAGACATCAAACGGTTGGGCTTTGGTTTTAGAAACTTCATCAACTTTAGGAAGCGTGTCTTCATCACTCTGAACATACAAAAAGAGAAAACCTATCCGGTCCTCTCTAGATATTAGCTTTTCGTCACCCACTACAGTTGACAAGGAGCCAAAAGAACGCCCTATAGAACGTTCTTGATTTACTAAAAATTATTTTTCAGTCAAAGCTGCAAGTCCTGGAAGTTCTTTACCTTCAAGGAGTTCCATAGATGCACCACCACCAGTAGAGATCCATGAGAATTTGTCTGCATATCCAAGGTTGATTGCTGCAGCAGCTGAGTCACCACCACCGATGATTGATTTAACACCTGGTTGTTTCACGATAGCGTCCATCACACCGATTGTACCAGCCTGGAAGTCAGGGTTTTCAAATACACCCATAGGTCCATTCCATACAACTGTTTTAGCACCAGTCAAAGCTTCGTCGAATTTAGCGATAGATTTTGGACCGATATCAAGACCAAGGAAACCTGGGTCTATTGCTTCACCTTCAGTATATTTCACTTCAGTGTAGTCAGCAAATGCGTTTGCTTCTTTTGAGTCAACTGGCAAGATCAATTTACCATTTGATTTTTCAAGAAGAGCTTTCGCTACATCCAATTTATCTTCTTCCACAAGTGAGTTACCGATTTCGATACCTTGCGCTTTGAAAAATGTGTAAGTCATCCCACCACCGATAAGAACTTTATCAGCTTTTTCAAGCAAGTTTTCGATAACACCGATCTTATCTGAAACTTTTGAACCACCAAGGATAGCCACGAATGGACGTTCTGGATTTTCAACTGCTTCTTGGATGTATGCAATTTCGTTTTCAAGAAGGAATCCAGCAACAGCTTTTTCAACGTTTGCTGAGATACCAACGTTAGATGCGTGTGCACGGTGAGCTGTACCGAATGCATCGTTTACGAAGATACCATCTCCAAGTGATGCCCAGTATTTACCAAGTTCAGGATCATTTTTAGATTCTTTCTTGCCATCAACATCTTCAAAACGAGTGTTTTCAACCAAGAGAACTTGCCCATCTTCAAGAGCGTTAACAGCTGCTTCCAATTCAGCACCACGTGTAACACCTGGAATAAACTTAACATCTTGACCCAATTTAGCAGCCAAGTCAGCAGCTACAGGAGCAAGTGATTTACCTTCTTTATCAGCTTCTTCTTTTACACGTCCAAGGTGAGAGAAGAGGATTGCACGTCCACCTTGTTCAAGGATATACTTGATAGTTGGAAGGGCAGCAGTGATACGGTTGTCGTTAGTGATCACGCCATCTTTTACAGGTACGTTGAAGTCAACACGAACAAGAACTTTTTTCCCTTTCAACTCAACATCTTTAACAGTCAATTTAGCCATTTGATCAGACTCCTTAATTTTTTAATACGTTCTCATTATATCACAAAATGCATAAAAGAGATAGCAAAATCAGAAGGATTTCTAGCTAATTGCTAGTAGGCTACTTTTATCATATAATCAAAATAGAAAGTCAGAATAGCAATAAAAAAAAAAACACCTAAATAAAATTCAGAAAAAAGCTAATTTCGATTTAAATATAATCCTCATACTTACACTTATTCCTCTTCTTTCTTACTTTTAAACAAACACTCTTTTCCTATAAATATCCCATAAATGAGGAAATACTTAGTTTTGATGGTATGCTCACCAACATGTGAATATGATCTGGGCAAGCTTCAGCTTCATGAATTTCAACGCCTTTTCTTTCACATAATAACCGTAAGATTTGACCAATACTTGCTTTGTATTTCCCATAGATTATTTGACATCTATATTTTTGGGCGAAAACAATATGATACTTACAATTCCAAGTAGTATGTCCTAAACTATTATTATCCTGTCTCATCAGGGGTCCCCCTTTTGTATATTAGTTAGTGGTCGGGAAACCTTATCTAATATAACACTTGAACTGCACCCCAAAAGTTAGATAGAAAAATCTAACTTTTGGGGTGTTTTTATTATGAAACTAACTTATGAAGATAAAGTTCAAATATATGAATTGAGAAAGCAAGGTCAAACCTTCAACCAACTTTCAAAACGATTTGGTGTGGATGCTTCTGGATTAAGATATATGACGAGATTGATTGAACGTTACGGAATAGAAATTATCAAGAAAGGTAAGCATCGTTACGATTCACCAGAATTAAAACAAGAAATGATTGATAAAGTGCTACTTGAAGGTCGTTCACAAAAAAGTGTAAGTCTTGATTATTGTCTTCCAAGTGGTGGAATGTTGCCTAACTAGATAGCACAATATAAAAAAATGGGTATACAATTCTTGAGAAAAGAAGAGGCAGAGTACCTAAAATGGGGCGTAAACGTAAGAAAACTTGGGAAGAAATGACAGAACTAGAGCGACTCCAAGAGGAGAATGAACGCTTACGTACCGAGGTGGCCTACCTAAAAAAGTTAAAAGAGTTAGAGGAAAGGGACGAAGTCTTACAGCGAGAAAGGCAGAGACAATTAGAGAAATGGTTTCAGGAGGATTTCGACTAGATTTACTTCTTGAAACAGCACGTTTAGCTCGCTCGACTTACTATTATCAGTTGAAACAACTAGATGGGCACGACAAAGATAAAGAGACTAAAGGCGAAATTCAAGAAATTTATTATGAGCATAAAGGAAATTATGGCTATCTCCGAATAACTCTTGAATTGAGGAATTGTGGTTTTGTAGTGAACCAGAAGAAGGTCCAACGTCTGATGAAGCTCCTTGGTTTAAGTTCCCAAATTCGTCGTAAATACAAATATTCTTCATACCAAGGAGAAGTTGGCAAGAAAGCAGATAACCTTAGTGAACAAGGTTGGTAATACCAACATCAGTATTAACATCAATTTTTAGAGGATAAAGGAATCCAACCGTCCATGTCACGTAAGGGAAATAGTCCAGACAATGGTATGATGGAGTCTTTCTTTGGCATTCTTAAGTCTGAGATGTTTTATGGTTACGAGAAGATGTTTCACTCACTTGAGCAATTGGAACAAGCTATTGTAGACTATATTGATTATTACAACAACAAACGCATTAAGGTAAAATTAAAAGGACTTAGTTCTGTGTAATACAGAACTAAATCCTTTGGATGAATTATTTGTCTAACTTTTTGGGGTCAGTACAGAAGGCATAGAGCTCTTCATTATCATCCCCATGAACTCCTCTATTGTCATTACTTGAGCAAATTCATCGTGTAAGGATACTAGATTTATGGTATGCAGGACCTCTGGATCTATCAAATGACCATCTAAATTGGGTAGGCAAAACTGGCCGTTGCATCTGAAATAAGTGACGTCTTAAACACTAAATTAGCCGCCATGCGAGTTGTGGTAGACACACAGTGTGGCAAGGTAAAGCCTGCAATAACTAACTTATCAATTCTTTTATCTCTTAAATAGCTCTCTAAATTCGTCCTAATGAAAGCACTATTAACTATCTTTTGGAAAACAGGTTCACTTGGGTATGGTTGAAAGCCATCTTTAAAATATTGACCTTGAGATTCGTGAAAACGTGATTGAGTATTCGTGTATACATGTTGAACATGAAGTACTGGCCAATACCCTTTCTCTAAAAAAATTAAGCAATTTTTGGGAATTCACTTCAAGCTGAGGGTTATTACGTTCTCCCCATGAACTATTATCAAAGGCCCTTTGCATATCAATCATTAATAATCCTTGCATTTTTATTCTCCTCTTTTACACCAATCTTCCAACAACTTATTTGCATCCTGACAACTATCAAAATAAGGAGTTATCAGTTGAAAGCCTTCCATTAGTTGATCTAGTAAGTTATCCCTAGTCAAGCTATCCGTCACAGGGACATCATATTTAACCAAGACCTTTCGAACACGACCAGCTTTGACTGCTTCTTTGAGCATCTGACGATTCGCTTCAGTCCCTTCCACACGAAGACTGACACCATCTTCCCATCTTATTGAGCAAGATAGTAAAGTGGAAAAGTAATCGGTAAGTCTTAGGACCTTATATTGCTTCGCTAGAGTAGTATCAGATTTTTTCCGTTCGACAAAGCTCATTTCAACTGATATTCCCCAATCTTCAGCTTAACCGTATAGTCGAATCGCCATAGCAACATCATCTAAACTGCTCCTCAGGAGCTCTGTAATAGCACCAGAAATGTGGACGGCATACTTTTTGACACGATCCATTTTCATGGGGTCTAGACGCTCCTCTAGAGCTTTTGATAAGAAACTGTATTTCCCTTATGAGCAGCTTGTCCCAAAGTTTTGAGAGCTTCCATATCAAACCTGATGTGGCTCCGCCTTCTCAGGTTTGATATACTTAACTCCTTGTTTGGATAAATAAGTTTGAACATTTTCTAACATCGTTTTCTCCTTACAATACCAAAAGACCAACCCGTAAAGATTCTATTCTGGTTGGTCTCTTTTTTATTTACGTTTACGAGCAATCAAGTGGATTGGTGTTCCCTCAAAGCCAAAGGCCTGACGAATTTGATTTTCCAAGAAACGCATGTATGAGAAGTGCATAAGCTCTTCTTCATTGACAAAGATAACAAATGTTGGTGGTTTAACCGAAACTTGTGTCCCGTAGAAAATCTTAAGGCGTTTCCCTTTGTCAGTTGGTGTTGGGTTGATGGCGATGGCATCCATGATAACATCATTCAAGACAGCCGATGAAATACGACGGTTTTGACTCTCACTGATGCGTTTGATCATCTCTGGTAACTTGTTAAGACGTTGTTTCGTCTTAGCCGATACAAAGACAATTGGGGCATAGCTCAAGAATTGGAACTGATCACGGATATCTGCTTCCCAGTTGGCAACGGTGTGGTTGTCCTTCTTAATCGTATCCCATTTGTTAACTACGATGATAATCCCTTTACCAGCTTCATGGGCAAAACCAGCAATACGCTTGTCATACTCACGGATACCTTCTTCGGCATTGATAACCATAAGGACAACATCAGAACGATCAATGGCACGCATAGAACGCATAACAGAGTATTTTTCTGTATTTTCATATACCTTACCAGATTTACGCATACCAGCGGTGTCAATCATAGTATACTCTTGACCTTCACTGTCCACAAAGTTTGTGTCAATGGCATCACGAGTCGTACCAGCAATAGGACTCGCAATCACTCGGTCCTCGCCTAAAATGGCGTTAATCAAACTTGATTTTCCGACGTTTGGACGCCCAATCAAACTGAAACGAATGATATCTGGATTTTCTTCTTCGACTTCTGTTGGAAGATTTTCAACGATAGCATCGAGAACGTCCCCCGTACCAATACCATGAACAGATGAAACTGGATATGGATCGCCAAGCCCAAGAGAATAGAAATCATAGATATCTGCACGCATTTCAGGGTTATCCACTTTATTTACCGCCAAGATAACTGGCTTGTTTGTCTTATAGAGAATACGGGCAACGTACTCATCCGCATCTGTCACGCCTTCCTTACCTGAAACGACAAAGACAATAACGTCTGCTTCAGTCATGGCAATGCCAGCTTGGTGCTTAATCTGTTCCATGAATGGGGCATCGACATCATCGATACCACCTGTATCAATCAAGCTAAACTGACGATTAAGCCACTCAGCAGAGGTATAAATACGATCACGTGTTACCCCTTCAACGTCTTCGACGATAGAGATACGTTCACCCGCAATTCGGTTAAATAGGGTCGACTTCCCAACATTTGGGCGACCCACGATAGCAACTGTAGGTAATGTCATATATTTAAGTCCCTGATTAAATTAGGGATTCCTTTCTTCATTTAGCAATCTAACTTCCAACAAGGAAAGCAAACACGCTTGTTCTTTATCATTATTAGAATCACCTTAACGGCGATTAACACCTCTCAAGTGAACCTCTTTAGCTAGAAAACGAATACGTTCCATCACACGTTTGGCCTGCCAAGTCTCGTCTCCCTGACGTCCATTTGATAGCTTAGCTTCTAAGTCTGCAAAACTATAGTTGGATGTGAAGAAGGTCGGTAGCTCCTCAATCATGCGATACTGGAGAATGACTTGCAAAACATCGTCCCTAATCCAAGAAGAGAATTGCTCTGCACCAATATCATCTAAAACTAGAACTTCTGCTTCTTTGACAGCATCAATTTGTTCCTTCACAGAGCCGTCCTTGATCCCATTTTTAACATCAATAGTAAAAGATGGGTAATGAATAATGGTCGTAGCAACCTTCTTCGTCTCTGAAAGTTCGTGGGCCATAGCAGCCAACATGAATGATTTCCCAACCCCCATATCTCCGTAGATATAGAGGCCTTTCTGGTCTGGACTAGGGTAATTAGCTACAAAATCAACAAGTGTCTCAAAGGTATCAACACGAGCGACATCATCTAGTGCAATATCAGCAAAGGTAATCTTGCGATAGGACTGAGGCAAGCTCACCAAGTTAATCCGCTTAGAAATAGCCTGTTGTTCTTGTTGCTCCTTAAGCTGACGCGTTTCCTTATAGGTTACGTCAGCGTAGCCTTCATTCATGGTCAGAATCGGCTCATACCCTTTGGCAATGTAGCTGACATCACCTTCTTTGACCTTACGGCATTCCACCAAGAATTGATTAAACTTTGGAAGACTACGCTTGATTTCGTCCTGGCTTAAGCCATGTTCTTGAATAAAGTCAGCCACTCTTGGATCCGCCAAGATTTGCTTGGTCAAATCTGTTGCATTACCAGACCCATGATATCCTGTTCGGTTCAAGGTTTGTCCAACTCTTTCCATAGGCTACTCCTTTCCTTTTTCTAGTTTGGCCAAAGCACGGCGTCTAATTTCGTCTAACTTGGCTTGGTCGGCCTGACTGGTTTGATTATCGTAATCAGGATCACTCCAGCTAGGTACATTTGTTTTCTTCTTAGAATCATCTTTTGCCCGCTGTGATTTTTTGTCGTAACCACTACGCAAAGCCAAAAGCCCTTGTTCAGCAGTAACAATCTTCTTAAAGGCAAAATCGTTGGCAACTTTAGAGATATACTCTCGATTCACATTTGTTGAACGTGTCCGTCCCAAACTGTAGGCAACCATGAGATTAATGACCTCATCCATAAAGCCTCTTTGTGCCAATTCTGTGAGAATTTTTTTCTCAGAATTAGTCACAGTCCCGCCTGGCCCCTTAGCACTCTGTAAGTAATCAACAGGTTTTCCAGATTTAACAGCTTTAAGAATCTTTTTCTCTGTCTCCGTCAATGCAGAATCACCACCCAATTTTTGAGCTTGAGCTTGCTCTAATTGCACTTGCATACGCTTAACAATAATCCGGTGGTTCACGGCTGTCTTTTTTGACAAGAGATAGGTATCATACCAATTCATGTCATAGGTTTCAGACAACTTATAGATTTCTGGAACATCTGTCTTTTCATCTGTAAATACAAGTCCATCAGCCTGCATACGATTCCTGAAACTGATTAAATCAAATGAATTTTTAGGCTTAATTTCAGAAACAGACTTTTGAGCTAAACGCTCATCAGTAAAAACATCCGAAAAACGTTTAGATAAGTCTTGTAAACCATGTAAACTCGTCGGTTTTAAAGCATCCACTGCTGGCTCACCAATTTTTTGCTCTAGAAGTGAACTATAAACCGCATGTTTTAGAAACTGCTCGATAGATAGGGGAGACTTAAGCTCCACAACATAAATTCCCTGAGGAGAATGATAGAAAGCCAACAAATCTACCGCTGTCAGGACCGCCAGGGATTCCTGAAGAGGCTGCATACCAAAGTTAAGATGATTCAGAATAGTAGCAAATTTATGACGATGATTACCATTATCATAGAAAGCCACAAAATACTGATAGAGTGCGTATCCCTCACCCCCAATAATGGGATAATAACAACGCATCAAACTTGCCTGATCGGGAACGATAACCTGATTGCCAACATAGACAAATTCTTCAATGGGTCTCATTTTTTAGACTCTTTTTTCGCACGGACAGTCTTGGTAATTTCTTGAAGCAATTCTTCAATCTCATCAACATCTTTGAAAGAACGGTAGACACTAGCAAAACGGACATAGGTAATTTCATCAAGATCTGCTAGTTCTTTCATGACTAAATTCCCAATGACCTCACTATCAACCTCTCCATCATGGTTACGGCGAATGTTTTTCTCTATACGGGTGATGGCATTTTCAATATCCTCACTTGAAACTGGACGCTTCTGAGCACTCATCGAGATACCATTGAAAATCTTATCGCGAGAGAATTGTTCACGAGTACCGTCTTTTTTGACAACTAAAAGTGGAACTTCTTCCACACGCTCAAATGTAGTAAAACGGGCATGACAAGCATCACACTCTCGACGACGACGAATGGTATTTCCATCCTCTGCCTGACGGCTATCGATAACATTAGATTTATTATGTTGACATTTTGGACAACGCATGCACTTCACCACCAATCTTTCGAAATTCAGTACTCTATTTTACCATAAAAACACATAAAAAGCACCCCTTAACGAGACGTGCTCATGATTGAGAGTTAGTATAAATCTCTTGTAAATTGACTTAACCTTCAATTTGAGGTGTCGTAGTTTCTGACTCTGCAAAAGGAATGTAGAGGTCAAAACGTGTACCCACACCAAGTTCTGAACTGACATCGATATGGCATCGATAAGCTTCCACAATTTGATAGAGGATTGATAAACCAATACCCACACCAGATTGGGTTGTCGTACGATTACGCGCCTTATCTGAACGATAGAAGCGTTCAAATATATGTTCAATATCTTCTTTAGAGATACCCTCACCATTATCCTGTACCTGTACCAGCATCTCATCTTCCAGAGCCTTGATAGTAATCTGGATTTTCTTATTAACAGGCGAATACTTGACCGCATTATCAATCAAAATAGTAATAACCTGTTCAAAGTGCTGGCTGTAAATCTGTGCTGGACGATCTGAACCCTCAGAATCATTGAGGTAGAATTGGTAGTCGTCATGTAGGACACGAAAATTCCCAATAACCGTACGGATTGAAGAATTCAAATCACATGTATCATTTCTATGATTGTCAAATGACCCTTTAACACGAATAGAATCCAACATATCGTTAATCATAATCGTCATACGGTTGGCTTCGTGACTTGCAGCTTCAAGACTTTCTTCAAGGATTTCAGGATCATTTTTACCCCAACGTTGCAAGAGGTCCATATGTCCTTTAATAACTGCAATGGGAGTACGTAATTCGTGACTGACGTCACTCAAGAAACGCATCTGCATCTGATTATTTTCTTGAATTTTATCCATCATACAGTTAAAGTTAAGTGCCAAAGCACCAATCTCATCATGACTCTCAATCTTAGATCGAAGCTCCAAATCACTTGGCGAATCGATAATAATACCCATCGTTTCGTGTAACTGCCTCATCGGACGAAGAATAGATGTCAAGACAACTACAGTTACTGCAATAACTAAGACCGTCATTCCTACTTCAAGGAATATCAATAGGAAAATTAAACGCTCTTTTAACGCATAGTAGAATTCCAAATCATGGAAAACTTGAGCATACCCAACAATGGTCTTCTTATCCTTGCCATAGATTGGAACTTGTAGTAAGAAACCACGTTTACCTTTATAGGAAACCAACTTCAGTTTATTGACCTCAGACATGCCTGGAGGTGAGTCTGTATCCTCCTCAGAAGTAAAGATAAAAGTTCCCTTTTTGTCATAAACATAGACAGACTGGTTGGAATATAATCTATTAGAAACCGCAACTTGACCATCTAAGGAACGCTTTTCAGAAAGCACTCCATTAATGATTGATGGATAGATATTTTTCGGTGAATAAAGGGCCGCTAAAAGCGGCTCTGGACTCAACTCTTCATCAGAGTCCCAGTCCTTTTCGATATAAGTAACAACTTTTGAGATTGTATTATTTACATTTTGACGTTCACGTTGCAAAAGAAGCGTATTGGCTGAAAATACAACAACCAGAGTGAACATCGACAATACAAGAAAGAAGACCACAGCAGTTGTCATGGTCAACTTTTTTCTAATGGTTACTTTACCAAATAATTTACTCATCTTTCACGGATAACGTAACCCATCCCTCGTACTGTTTGAATGTATGATTCCTTACCTGGAATGTCGATTTTCCCACGTAAGTAACGAATATAAACATCTACAACGTTTGTTTCAATTACGTCATCATATTTCCAGACTTGAAGCAAGAGTTCCTCACGGGTCATTACTTGGTTCATATTGCTTAAAAGTGTGTTCAACAAATCAAACTCACGTTTTGTCAATGGAATTACCTCATCACCGCGAACAACTGCACGGTTTTGAACATCCAATTTTAAATCGCGATAGGTTGACGCTTTAGCTGGTGCCTTCTTAGTAGCTTCGATATCTTGACGACGGAAAGTTGCACGAATACGTGCCAACAGTTCTTCAATCGCAAATGGTTTTATAATATAGTCATCAGCTCCACGATCCAAACCAGCAACAATATCCATGATTGAGTCGCGAGCTGTCATCATCATAATATAAGTATCTTTTTCTTGTTGGAGACGACGTGTCACTTCGAAACCGTCCATCTCAGGCAACATAAGGTCCAAGAGAATAAGATCGAAATCTTTCTCAAGTGCCATTTCAAGTCCTTCGCGTCCGTTGTCCGCTGTCACAACGTCGTATCCTTCGTGTTGAAGTTCAAGAGAGACAAAACGAGCAAGGTTTCTCTCATCTTCAACAATCAAAATGCGTTTGCTCATAATAAGTATTTACCCTCTTTTATAAAAAATTTTTTGGCTTCCATTTCCTCAAAAAGTATTTAGGTTTAGCCAATGAATACATCCGAAAATTAGCTTATAATGACAGAATAATACAGATTTTTAAAATTGTCAAACATTTTTAGTTTGTTTTTGAATTAATTGTCATCAAATAGTCCATTCAATTGAGCAAAAGGATTACTTGCCTCTTTCTCCCCTTGTTTAAGAGCTGCAAAATCCTCTTCTGACAAGACTTCCCAGTCTTTACCTGAGAGCGAAATTTGTCCTGATTCCTCTTCAGGTGTCAGCACTCTCAAAGGAATATTAAGAAGAATATTATCTAAAATACTCTCATTAAGGTCAATAGTATCGTCATTCAAGATAAGAACTAGATTTTCCTCGACTAATTCCTTTTGAAGAGCAGCATCCGCCTCTTGTATAAAGGTTTCCGAGACTAGGTAATTGAACCCAAGTGTCGCAGGCTCAAGTGAACGACTAGATGGCAAAGTAATATCATAGCTAAGTTGATAATCTAAGAGATATAAGCCATTATCATAGACTACTTGACCACTTGCTTGAAGTTGTTCAAGATTTAAAACTTGGTCATAGCGTTCTTTAATTGACTCCAACAAAGAAGGTGCTTCATTAAAGGCTAGCCCTTCTGGAGACTTTCTAACTTCTGAAAGATAAATCATTTTCAATCCTCAAATTAAATTTTCCCATAGGAATCTATTTTCAATCCATAAGACCATAATCCCCTATATTCACTTTTCATTAAAGCGAGTAATTATGATTTTAGACTTAATTAACATTATATCAGATTTTTAAAAAAAAATAACAGCTTTAATATTACATAATTTTAAACTTAGGAGGTTTTTAGTAGCTTATTAAAAACTGGTTCTTACCTAATCTTAAACAATCTTTTCCATTAGATGAAAGGGATTAATTATGGTAAAATAGGGGCATTGAAACTAGATAAAAGGATTGTAAAATGACACCTGAAGATTTTTACATGGCTTTGAAAGAACTAGGGTTCGATCTTAGCCAAAAACAAAAAGACCAATTCCAACGCTACTTTGAGCTTTTGGTAGAATGGAATGAGAAAATCAACCTTACTGCAATTACAGACAAAGATGAGGTTTTCCTCAAACATTTCTATGATTCTTTGGCTCCTGTTCTTCAAGGGCATATTAAAAATCAAAGTATTCAACTTCTGGATATCGGTGCTGGAGCTGGATTTCCAAGTCTCCCTATTAAAATTCTTTGTCCTAATCTTGATGTGACAATCATTGATTCTCTTAATAAACGCATCACTTTCCTTAACTTCTTGTCTGATGAACTTGGACTTAGCGGTGTTCACTTCTATCACGGACGTGCTGAAGATTTTGGACAAGATAAGGCCTTCCGTGCTCAATTTGATATTGTTACTGCCCGTGCCGTTGCACGTATGCAAGTTCTCTCAGAATTAACTATTCCTTTCTTAAAGGTCGGAGGTCAACTTATTGCACTTAAGGCTGCCGCAGCTGACCAAGAGCTAGTCGATGCTAGAAATGCTTTGAACGTTCTTTTTGCTAAACCTATTCTCAACGAAAACTACAAGCTGCCAAATGGTGATGGTCGTAATATTACCATTATCGATAAGAAAAAAGAAACCCCAAACAAGTACCCACGTCGTGCTGGGATTCCTAATAAGAAACCACTATAACGTTTATCCAAGAATGTTTTCTTACTCCTAGGATTCTTATTTCTCCTTATGATAACTCGGAGGTTCTCATTGATAAATCGTCTTTCAGTCACGCAAAAGCTTGTACTCAGCTTTGCCTTTGTCATTATAGTGGGGAGTATTTTACTTAGTCTTCCCATAAGCCATTATGCTAATAGTCCAGAAACAAGCTACCTAGATCATCTCTTCAATGCTGTGTCAATGGTCTGTGTAACTGGGCTTTCCGTTGTTCCTGTCAGCAAGGCTTACAATGGCTTTGGTCAGATTATCTCTATTCTCCTTATACAGACGGGAGGACTTGGACTAGTCTCTCTTATAGCCTTTAGTACCTATACTCTTAAAAATAAATTAGGATTAAGTGATCAAGATCTCCTTCAATCCGCACTTAGTAGGGATAACCAAAAAGATTTGAAAGCTTATCTTTTCAATGTATATAAAATAACTTTTTCTATTGAAGTTTTAGCGGCACTAGTAATTATGACTGATTTTATTCCTCGCTTTGGACTTGGTCATGGCATTTTTAACAGTCTCTTTCTAGCTATCTCTGCTTTTTGTAACGCTGGCTTTGATAACCTAGGAACTAACAGTTTACAAGATTATGCGACCAATCCAACTATCAACCTCTCTGTGGCTTTTCTTATTATGTCTGGAGGCTTAGGTTTTGCAGTTTGGATTGATTTAATTCAAATGATTAGACGCTATATTAAAGATCGCCCTAGAAACTGGAAATTAGCAAGTAGACCTTTCAGTAATCAAAGTCGTCTTGTGCTTATAAGTACAAGCTGTCTCCTCTTAGGCGGAACCCTACTTGCTTGGTTTCTGGAAATGGATAACTCTAAAACTATCGGTACTCTCAATGTCTGGCAGCAACTTTTGGTAAGTTTCTTTCAGACTGTAACCATGCGTACCGCCGGTTTTGCGACTATTTCCTACACCAATGCTAATTTTACTTCAAACCTTCTTTTTATGATTCAGATGTTTATTGGGGGTGGTACTGGAGGAACTGCCGGTGGTATCAAGGTCACCACCGCCTCCATCATGTTTCTTCTTTTCAAGTCGGTGCTTTCTGGTAACTCCAGAGTTGTTTTCCGAAATCGTATTATCTCTAATAAAACTGTTATGCAAGCATTCACTGTTATCCTATTTTACCTAATCATGCTCTTAGTCGGCTATGTTATTTTGCTTCAGACTAACCCTACTCTGTCACCACTAGCTCTACTTTTCGAGAGTGTGTCAGCTATTGCTACCGTTGGGGTGTCTATGGATCTGACTTCTAGTCTTAACACCATGGGACGTCTTGTTATCATGGCTCTGATGTTCATTGGCCGTGTCGGACCTATTACTGTTCTCTTGAGCTTGATGACAAAAAAAGAAAAACATGTCTCTTATGCCCCTACTCATATTTCAGTCGGCTAAACTATTTTATTAATTGACAATACTCTGAAAGGATTTTATATGAAAACACAAATTATTGGTGTCCTCGGTTTGGGAATCTTTGGACAAACACTTGCAACCGAACTCTCCTCTTTTGGACAAGATGTCATTGCCTTGGACAACAACTCTACAACAATTGATTTCCTTGCTGATCAAGTGACTAAGGCCGCTGTTGGTGACATTACTGACATTGACTTTCTACGTTCCGCTGGTATCGATACTTGCGATACAGTCATTATTGCAACTGGAGAACACTTAGAATCTTCTGCACTGGCGCTCCTACATTGTAAAAAACTCGGCATTACAAATATTATTGCCAAAGCTACAAATAACAATTATGAGGAAGTCCTTTACGGAATGGGGGCCAATTTGGTCATCACTCCTGAGCGTAGCACAGCAAAAGACTTGGCTTCAAATATACTTCGCTGTAACATTTCAAGAATTTTTCATTTAGAGGATGACGTGGCTTTAATTGAGTTGAAAATTCCTAATGAATGGGCTGGAAAGTCGTTGCATACTTTAAATCTAAGACAAACTTATAACGTCAATGTTATTGGTTTTAGAAATGAGGAAAATGGTAAGTTAAACACTCACTTTGACCCAATGAATAGACTCCCTAACGAAGGAACTATTCTAGTAGTCTCCGACAATCGAACACTAGAAAAATTCGATTATTTAGGATATTTGAAATAAATTGACTTAGATAGACTAACATTTCTTGAATACCTAGATAGTTATTGATAGCTACTTCAATATCAAAGTCCTTACCATGTTTGGCAAAACAGTTAGAGAAATGACAGTCTTCACCATGATAGATTAGGCCACCCAATGTCTCAAGTACATCCTTAACAGTCCTAGGTGCCCTTTCTTCATTAGACACGTTAAAAAACATTGGTCCTTATAACCAATGTTTTTTAACGTGTCTAAAAATTCAAACTATCTTAGTTCATACCTTTTACTGTTTCAACGATATTTTCTACTGTAAAGCCATATTCTTCAATAATTTTAGCAGCTGGAGCTGAGGCACCAAATGTATCAATTCCAATCACAGCACCGTCTAAACCAACATATTTATACCATGGTAGACTTGCTGCCATTTCGATTGCTACACGACGACGAACTGCATTTGGAAGAACTTCCTCTTTGTAGGCTTGATCTTGTGCATCAAAGACATCTGTTGATGGAACACTCACAACACGAACTTTGTAACCTTCTGATTCTAAAGCTTTTGCTGATGCTACTGCAAGATTTACTTCTGAACCAGAAGCAAGGAGAATAGTATCAAAATCTGCTGCTGTTTCATGAACAACGTAAGCACCTCTTGAAACTTTATCAAAATCTGTTCCTTCTTCAACAGTCAAGTTTTGACGTGTCAAAACAAGCGCCGTAGGTGTTGATTTAGAAGTTACAGCTTGATACCATGCAGCTTGTGTCTCACGCGCGTCTGCTGGACGATAAACATTAAGGTTTGGAATAGCACGAAGTCCAGCTAGATGTTCGATTGGTTCATGGGTTGGTCCATCTTCACCAACTGCAATAGAGTCGTGAGTAAAGACATAAGTAACTGGAAGTCCTTGAAGTGCAGACAAACGAACTGCTGCTTTGACATAGTCTGAGAATACGAAGAAGGTACCACCGTAAACACGAAGTCCACCATGGAGAGACATACCATTCAAGATTGCTCCCATCGCAAACTCACGTACACCAAATTGAATGTTACGGTTAAGACGATGTTCATCATCTTGTAGACCTTCAGATTTAATGTAAGTCATATTTGAGTGAGCCAAATCCGCAGAACCACCTAGGAATGTTGGCACCTTATCAGCAATAGCATTCAAAGCATCTTGACTTGAATTACGAGTTGCTTGTGAATAACCATTTTCAACAGCTGGGAAGTCTGAAGATTGGAATTCAACTGCATCCTTACCTTCAAGAATGCGTGCAAGTTCAGAACCAAGTTCTGGGTAAGATTGTTTGTACTCATCTACCAAAGCAACCCAAGTGTCATAGGCCTGACGACCACGATCAACTGTATTTTCCTTGAAATCAGCATAAACTTCTTTTGGAATTTCAAATGGAGCATGGTTCCAACCCAAGTTTTCTCTTGCAGCTGCTGTTTCATCTGGTCCAAGAGGAGCACCGTGAACACCGTTAGTTCCTTGTTTATTAGGAGCACCATGACCAATGATAGTCTTAACCTCAATCAAAGATGGTTTACCACTTGCTTTTGCACTTTCAATAGCAGCGTTGATAGCTTCAATATCTGTTCCATCTTGAACAAATTCAGTGTTCCAACCATAAGCTTCATAACGTGCACGTACATCTTCAGTAAATGAATCTTTAGTTTCACCGTCAAGATTGATATCATTTGAATCGTACAAGACAATCAATTTATCCAATTTTTGAAGACCAGCGTAAGATGATGCTTCGGCCGAAACGCCTTCCATAAAGCAACCATCCCCCGCAATAACATAAGTATAATGGTCAAAGATTGGGAAGCCTTCCTTGTTATATCGAGAAGCCAAGAAACGTTCAGCTTGTGCCATACCGACAGCCATAGCAATACCTTGCCCAAGTGGACCTGACGTAGCATCTACACCAACTGTATGGCCAAATTCTGGGTGACCAGGTGTCTTAGAACCCCATTGACGGAATTGTTTAAGCTCTTCAATGCTCAAATCTTTAAATCCTGACAAATGGAGGAGCGCATAAAGAAGCATTGAACCATGACCTGCTGACAAAACAAAACGGTCACGATTAATCCAATTTGGAACTTCAGGATTGACATGCATTTGTCTAGTAAACAAAGTGTAACCCATTGGTGCTGCACCCATTACCACACCAGGGTGGCCAGAGTTAGATTGGTTAATCGCATCTACCCCTAGAAAACGGATAGCATTTACTGAAAGGTTAGACATAATTTCCTCCTTAATAATATCAAGACTCTTTTAGTTACATCAATACTCCCTTCATTATATCACAGAAACGTTTTCACAATAAAGTACTTTATCGAAAATTTCATACAAATACCGTTCAAAAATTGGGAATAAAAAACTAAAAAAGCTCTGAAGATACTATAGACATCTCAGAACTCTTTCGTTTATTTAAAACTCACTGAAAGAAAACTTCAAATCCATGGATTGTAAAAACGCCCATGGTTAAGATAAATCAACTCCAGACTAATTCCCAATAAAAGAGTAGCTGATACGATTACAAGATAATCTTGTTTAGTCAAGGATTTGTGTACATACCATGTACGTTTTTTGTATCGACCAAATCGTCGTAACTCCATGGCTGTCGATATGGTATCAATTCGTTCGAGGGATGAAAAAATTAGAGGAAGAACAATTTGGAGATTCCCACGAATACGTTTGACCAATCCCGCCTTTTGCGACAAATCCAAACCACGAGCCTCCTGAGCCTTACGAATCGTAAAGAATTCTTCTTGAACATCTGGAATATAACGCAAGGTTAAACTCACGGAATAGGCAAATTTATAAGGAACCCCAATTTGATTCAGGCTAGCCGCAAACTGACTCGGATGAGTAGTCATGAGAAATAGAATGGCAAGAGGGACCGTTGAAAAATACTTGAGCAATAGATTTGCAAGGTAAAAAAGCTCCTGACTGGTTAGATAGAAACGCCCCCAACCTTCAATAATAACTGTCTTAGCCCTGTAAATTTCTTCACCATAGCCAGGTGCGAAAAGGTAGACCATAAGTAAATTAAAGAGAGCAATTGATCCAATAATCTTAACAACGAAAGAAATATCTCGCCAACGAATCTTGGCCAAGTTAAAGAGATAAATAGAAAGTAAGCCTACTGCTAGAATAAAACGTGGGTCATAGGTTGCCATACAAGCAACTGAAACCAAGATAAAGAAAAGCATCTTACTTGCACCAGACAAATCATAGAGGAAACCTTGACCTGACTGATAACCAATTAAACGATTAGACATTAGGGCCTCCTTTTTCGATATAATACTGGGTTACTTCTACTGGATTACTTGACAATTTCTGACCCAAAGTATACAGAGATGTCTGCTTGAGATTAGCTGACTCAAGTAAATCCTTCTGATTAAGAATTGTAACAGGATTGTCGTCTGCAATGATTTTCCCCTCAACCACAACGAGACAACGATCGCTATATTCCAACATGAGCTGCATATCATGGGTAATCATCACAATGGTATGACCTTGCTTCTGAAGACTGTCCAAGAAATTCATGATATCTGTGTAAGTCTTGTAATCTTGACCAGCCGTTGGCTCATCCAAGATAATGATTTCAGGTTTCAAAACCAAGATAGATGCAATGGTCACGCGCTTTTTCTGACCAAAGGAAAGCGCAGAAATGGGCCATTTACGAAAACTATATAGGCCACAAGTCTTCAGGACCTCATGAACACGCTCTTCAACCTCAGTCTCTTCAATTCCTCGCAAGCGCAAACCAAGAGCCACCTCATCAAAAATCATAGTTTGGCTAATCATCTGATTTGGGTTTTGCAAAACAAAGCCTATACGCTCTGAACGCTCGGCGATGCTATCCTGACTGATATCCTGACCCTTGTAAGTTAATTTCCCTTGACTAGGGACAAAACCGCATAGAGCTTTAGCAAGCGTCGACTTTCCAGCTCCATTTTTACCGACAATCGCTAGTCGCTCACCTTTTTTCAAGCTAAAAGACATATCCTCTATAATCGCTGGATTATCCCCATAGGAAACGCTAAGCCCCTCAACCTTCAAAATAGAATCACTTGAACTGTCTCTTTTATCTTTCAAAACGCTATCTGGGATACCTAATCCAGACAAATCCAAAGCATCTAGTTGGCTAAGATTTTGTGCTCTAGTTGTATCAAATCCCAACTGACGTAAAACCGTCACATATAGAGGTTCGCGAATCCCATTTTCCAGTAAGAGAGTACTTGATAAAAGCTCATCTGGGCTACCGTTAAAGAGAAGTTGCCCATCATTGACTAGCAAAATACGGTCAACGGGACGATAAAGAACATCTTCTAGACGGTGCTCAATAAGAATTGTTGTAGCTCCCACCTCCTTGTGGATTTTATCAATGAGGTCAATGGTTTCCTGTCCTGATTTAGGATCTAAATTTGCTAGAGGCTCATCAAATAAAAGAATAGGGCTCTCATCAATCAAGACTCCAGCCAAACTAACTCGTTGTTTTTGGCCACCTGATAAGTCTTGAGGGCGGTGATTAAAAAGAGAAGTCAAGTCTAGACGTTCAGCCCATAGTGCTACCTTATCCTTCATCTCACTTTGATCAGCACAATCATTCTCCAAAGCAAAAGCCAAATCCTCGGCTACTGTTAGGCCAATAAACTGACCATCTGGATCCTGCAATACCGTAGATACCGACTGTGACTTATCATAGATAGATTGCTTGAAAATATCCTGACCATCTATCCTTACCTGGCCTTTTGCCTGACCTTTATGGATATTAGGTATGATACCATTGAGACACTGAGCAAGGGTCGACTTTCCGCTACCAGAAGGGCCTAAAATGAGCACTTTCTCGCCTTTGGCAATATCAAAGCTGATATCTTTAAGCGTCGCTTCTGCTTGCGCATCATATTGAAATGTAAACTGATTAAAACTAATGTACTTATCCATGTTTCCACTAATAAAGAGAGGAGATATCAAAGCAAACTGACAGTCCCACTCTCCTATGATTCATGCTAGTCTTTGGTAAGACTACCAGATTGTGTACGTGAACTAGCATAGATGGCAAGAAGGAGTGTTCCCCCAATTGCAATTGTAATAAAGTTAGCTACGCCAGCTACAAAACTTTGTGCATAAAGATATGACCAGGCTTGAGCAAATTGGATTTTATCACCGATTGGCGTAACTACACCATAACCAATAAGCAGTCCTAATGCTTGTGCTAGGTTGAACCAAATCATACTCATTACAGAGAATTTACCCATTGTTACATCATATTTTTTACCAAATAGGCCAATAACAAGACCTGTAATACCACTTGCAAGAACCCAAGCCCATGAGATATTTCCGTATTGAATACCATCTTTAAGCGCATGTCCAATGAAGCCCATAAAGAAACCTGTAATAGGCCCAAAAATCACTGAGAATAGAGCTTGAACAGCATACTGAAGTTGGATGCTGGTATTCCCAAAAATAGGAATATTAACAAACATACCAATGATAATAAAGAGTGCTGCACCGATACCTGTCGCAACTACTGTACGAATTGAATTATTTTTCATAATCTCACTTTAATCTCCTAAACGTTTAATTTCAATGTGCCAGTTAGACCCTACACCAACATTATAGGCCTTGGCAAAAGACCCCTGGTTTATGGCTAGACCGACACGATAGAGGGAATTGATATAAATAATTGGCTGACCGATACGAACATCCGCAAACGATTTCCCATAGGTAACTTGGTTTTGGTAGACCAACATATCATTGTTAAAGATGGTCACCTCGAATCGATCACCAAAGTTTGGTTCTAACGCATAAAAGTCATCACGTGTGATAGAGGTCCAAAGAGAGCCGAAACGGACGTCCAAAATGTCAATCGCACCACGAACTAGATTTTCCTCTATGATGGTTTCAACCACTGGAAACTCTAGAATTTTGTCCACAGGTAACTCAGGACCTACTTCTTCAAAACTGATGTGACCAGAAGCTATTTTTGCACCTGTATAGGCATAAACATCACGACCATGGAAGGTATAAGACAGCTCCGTATTACTACGACGATTCTCAACTTCTGAAATTTCACGGACAGCAACGATACCGACATCCTTCTTGATATAAGAAAGTGTTCCGTTATCTGGTGTGACGATATATTGCCCCGTCTTTGTTAAGGCAACCACACTTTTACGTGATGAGCCTACACCCGGATCAACTACCGAAACAAAGGTTGTTCCCTTTGGCCAGTACTCGACAGTCTGAAACAGACGATAAGAAGCTTCAAAAGTGTTGTAGGGAGTAATGTCATGTGTAAGGTGATGTACTCCCAAACTAGGTTCTTCTTGAAGGGCCACACCAATCATGGCCGAAACAGCACCGTCAACCAAACCAAAGTCTGATTGAAGCACTAATAAATTATTAGTCATAAATGTTTCACCCTTTCTCTTTGAATGGTTTATTATACTATATTTTATGGGCTTTTTAAAGATGATAGATCCTTGAGCTAGCTATAGTCTTTGGCTATGTTTCCCTCTAAAATCAAAAAGTCAGCCCAACAGGCTGACCATGTAGTAGTTATCTAAGATTTCTTCCAACGACTTTTTTCTGCCACTGCTGTAAAAAGAACATCTGTTGACGAGTTGAGAGCTGTTTCACAAGAGTCTTGGATGACACCGACGATAAAGCCGACACCAACAACTTGCATAGCTAAATCATTTGAGATCCCAAAGAGGCTGCATGCTACGGGTACCAAGAGGAGGGAACCTCCTGCAATACCTGAGGCACCGCAAGCAGAAATAGTTGAAACCACACTAAGAATAAAGGCTGTTGCAAAATCAACCTCAATTCCCAAAGTAGTCACTGCAGCAAGCGTCAAAACATTGATTGTCACAGCCGCTCCTGCCATATTAATAGTTGACCCCAAAGGGATAGAAACCAAATAGGTATCAGGATTCAAGCCAAGGTCCTCACACAATTGAAGGTTAACGGGGATATTAGCCGCTGAAGAGCGAGTAAAGAAGGCTGTAATCCCTGAATCTTTCAAGCAACGGAAAACCAATGGGAAAGGATTTTTACCCATCATCACAAATGCAATGATAGGATTAATAACCAAAGCAACAAAGGTCATTGTTCCAACTAAAACAAGGATTAAGACACCATAATCTGCCAAAACACCAACGCCATTCTTAGAAATAGTATCAAAGACAAGACCAAGGATTCCAAATGGCGCTAGATTAATAATCCAACGTACGATTTGAGAAGTTACTTCTGCTAAGGTATGCAGCAATTCTTTAGTGTGCTCACTAGCTGTTCGCATGGCAAAACCAAAAACGACAGCCCATACTAAAACACCAATGTAATTGGCTTGAGACAAAGCGTTGATAGGATTGTCTACCATTTTAAGCATCAAATCCTTAAAGACCTCACCGATCCCTTGAGGTGCAGCTGCCTTAGTAGCTGAGGCTGCTCCTAATTTTAAGGAAATTGGAAAAATATAGTGAGAAATAACAGCTGTCAAAGCAGCCGCAAAGGTACCAAAGAGATAAAGCACAATAACTGTCTTCATGTTACTCTGCTGACCTTCACGTGTTTGAGAGAGGGCATTCGCAACCAAAGCGGAAACCAAGAGTGGTGCAATCGCCTTTAATCCACCAACAAACATGTCTCCCAAAAGACCAATAACCGTAATCTTTGGAATCAGTAAACCAAGTATAGCGCCAATTACCACACCAATGGCAATACGCTTAATCAGACTGGTCCTATTCCAAGCTGAAATAAAACGTTTCATAACTAATTAACTCCTTTTTGTGATTAGGGTAACCACAAAGCATTCTACAGTTTCCATATTATGATAAATTACTGAAATCGTCAATATATGAAAAAAGCCTTTGATAAATAGGCTTTCAAATTCTATTTATGACTCAACTTACGGGTCAAGAAATCACCGAGAAACTGAATAAGGAAAATCAAAATCAAAATCAAGAAGGTTGCTAAGATGGTAACTGATGTACTTGAACGATTGTATCCGTAGTAGATGGCGATGTATCCGAGACCACCTGAACCGATAGCTCCAGCCATGGCAGTTTCACCCACAAGGGAAATCAAAGTCACTGTTGATACACGAACCAATTCTGGGAGTCCTTCGCCAAGATAAACCTTAATCGTGTCCCAAAGATTTGCACCACTAGCTTGTGCTGCTTCAATCACTCCACGGTCTAAGTCTGCCAGTACCACCTGTACTTGACGTGCAAAGAATGGGAAGGTTGCAGCTGATAATGGAACCAAAGCCGCTGTCTTACCAAGGTTAGTCCCTACGATAAAGTAAGTGAAGTCTTTCAAAATGGCCAAGAGGATGATGAAAGGAATGGCACGAAAGATTGAAGTAATTTTATCCAAGATTTGGAAAATAAATTTATTTTCAATGACACCGCGAGGACCTGTCAATACTAAGAAGAGACCCATAATGAGACCGAGAAGCCCACCAATGATGAAGGAAATCACAGTCATATAAAGTGTCGCGTAGATGGCATCTGGCCAAGAGTTAGCCCCCTGCATACCGATACGATAAATATCTGGAAAGTTTTGTTGAATCCAATCTGACATTATTGGGCTCCTTTCTTAAGTACTCGCAAGCTAACACCTGCATTTTCAATCGCTTTTAGCGCAGCAATAACCTTATCAGAATCACCATCTAAAACAACGACCAATTCACCAACAGGGGTATCACCGAGAATCTCAACATTTCCATAAAGAATATTACCTGAAACGCCGAAGTCTTTGAAGATTTCCGTCAAAAGGGGTCTATCTGTTGAAGAACCTACATATTTAAGCTGAACAAGAAGTGCAGATGCAGGTAAGTTTTTCACCAAAGGTTGTGCATTAATCTTAGCCAAGGCATCCTCAATCCCTGCTGCAGTTTCAATAAATTCTTGTGTCAAATCCTCTTGTGGGTTTGAGAAGATATCAAGAACACTTCCTTCTTCCAAAAGTTGACCATTTTGCATAACAGCCACACGGTTACAAATGTCTTTAACAATTTGCATTTCGTGGGTGATCATAACCACTGTCAAACCAAGCTTTTTATTCAAATCCTGCAAAAGTGAAAGGATCTGCTTAGTTGTTTTTGGGTCAAGAGCTGAGGTAGACTCATCTGAAATCAAGATTTCAGGATCATTAGCCAAGGCACGGGCAATCGCTACACGTTGTTTTTGACCACCTGACAACTGTGCAGGATAGTTTTCGGCACGATCAGCCAAATCAACCAATTCCAAAAGACCACGAATTTTTTTGTCTTTCTCTTCATTGCTTAGTTTAGAATGACGAAGAGCAAAAGCTACATTTTCATAAGCCGTCTTTTGAGCCATAAGGTTAAAGTGTTGGAAAATCATCCCAATCGTTTGACGTTTCTGGCGCAATTCTTTTGTCGTTAATTGAACCTGACCGTTCTCAAAAGTCACATCTTCACCGATAGTGATTTTACCAGCTGTAGGTACTTGTAAAAGATTGATCGCACGAACAAGAGTAGATTTACCAGCCCCTGAATAGCCAACGATTCCGTAAATATCACCTTTTTCAATCTGGATGGACACATCCTTAACCGCTTGAATAGTGCGACGTTTCTGCGTAAAGGTGATATCAATATTTTTCAAATCAATAATGACATTACTCATAATTTGCGATTAACTCCTTAATTAGTTCAATATGGGTGTAGTAATCTGCTAGGCTAACATTTTCATTCCCACCATGATCTCGACTATTAGCATTTCCTATACCAAAAGCTACCATAGGAACACCCAAAGCCTCGTAAATCATATGCATAGGACCTGTGCCTGCAGCTGTCGGAAGTACAGCGACACCTTCCTCATAAAAGCCTTTTGCCAACTCAATAACGTTGACAATAGCAGGAGCTGACATATCACTACGATAACTTTCTTCACCAAGAGTGAAGGTTCCCTTGATACGGTCAAACCCCTCTTTTTTGAGGTGAGCCTTGATACAATCCAAAACATACTCAGGTGTCAAACCAGGGACCAAGCGCATCTCCATCTTAGCTTTGGCTTGAGCTGGCAGAATGGTCTTAACACCTTGCCCCTGATAACCTGTCGAAATCCCTTCAATAGAAAGAGCTGGCTAAAAATAATACGTTTTTAAGAAAGCACGACGGTCGCTTTCCAAAATTGGTAGTTTTAAGCCATAAATCTTACGGAGGCTATCTGCATTTTCAATGGCGTAAGTCTCGATAAGATCCATTTCACGTTCATTTGGCTGGATAATTTTTCCATAGATACCATCGATAAGAATACGTCCATGATCATCACGCATACTTGAAATAGCATTGAGTAAGTACCAGGAAGCAGATTCAATAACCGCACCAAATTTAGAGTGGATATCAACATCCGCACTCTCGACAGACAAGTCAAAGGTAATAATCCCCTTGTTGCCACCCGTAATTTCTAATTGTCCTTTACTATTTCGATTTCCTTGTTCCCAAACCAATAAGTCTGCTGGGAGAAGGTCATCACGGTATTTTTCTAAATATTTTCCAAGGTCAGTCTAAGCAGACTCCTCAGCCCCCTCCATCATAAAGGTAATATTAACAGGAAGGTCTCTGACCTCGCGAATATACTTACGAAGAGCTGTCAACCGAGCTGTAATATGCCCCTTATCATCATCGACACCACGACCATACATGTAACCCTTACGAACTGTCAAACGGAAAGGATCATCCGTCCATGGTTGATCATTGTCCGCAGGAACAGTGTCATAGTGTTGATAGAAAATAATTGTTTTCGCATCTGGGTTTGGACTCTTGAATTTCGCCAAGACAAAAGGTGCCGCATAGGTCTCGTCAACAGTTACCTCTGCTCCTACACGAGAAAAAATTTCACCGAGGTAAGCAGCAACGTCATAGAGACCAATATTTTGAGCAAAAATAGATTTTTTAGAAATCAAAGTTCTCAAAACTTCAAAATAGTGCTGAGCAACTTCATCATTACGAAACTTTCGTAGCTGCTCTTCTTCACTAGGAAATGCCATCAAATTGACTTCTTCATATACGACAAAATGGTGTGCTCTCACACGCCCTTTCGCCCTTAGCTTATTTCTTTGAATTAGCTTCCAATTGATCTCGTGTTGGTGCACCTTTCCATGCTGGAAGGTCAACTTTGTTAGAAGCATCATAAATGATTTGGGCAACTTCATCATTTTGGTAAGCCTTAATCAAAGTCTTGATAGCATCGGATTTGTTTGATTTTTCCCAATCTTTATTAGCTGCAATGATATTAACCCATTCTTTCAAATCTTGACTTGGATCTTCTTGGAAGAGGGTTGTGTTATAGTCAACATTTTGTTGTTGTGCATATGTGTTGTTAACAACTGCAGCGTCTACTGATGAAAGAGTTTGGGCAGCTTGTTCAGCAGAGATTTCTTTGATCTCCAATTTCTTTGGATTTTCAGAAATATTCTTGATAGTTGCCAATTCGCCATCTTTAACATCCAACTTAAGCAAACCAGCTGTTTGAAGGAGAGTCAAAGCGCGACTTTCGTTTGTACTATCGTTAGGTACTGAGATAGTAGCTCCCTCTGGAAGCTCTTTAACATCCTTATACTTAGCTTTACCGTTTTCAGTTCCTGAGAAAAGGTGGATTGGGCTAAGGAGTGTATCAGCTACTGGAACGAGATCACCTTTATTTTCTTTGTTCCAGTTGTTCAAGAAATAGATGTGTTGGAAAGCATTAACGTCGATTTCACCATTTTTAAGAGCCTTATTTGGTTGATTAAAGTCTGTGAACTCTTTCAAGTCAATTGTAACACCCTTGTCTTTAGCCAATTCTTTGACTTTATCCCACACTGGCTCAGTTGTATTATCCAAAGTCATGATACCAACTGTCAATGTTTTATCATCTTTAGCAGATTTGTTACCACCGGCACCACAAGCAGCCAAGGCTACTGTTGAAGCAACTGCCAATACTGTAATTCCAAGAATTTTTTTAAATTTCATAACGAACTCCCTTTAATTGTTTTAAGTGTTAAATTATTATCCCATAAGATGAGAATTGTAGCAAATTGTTTATAATTGTATATCTCTATAGTTTTTAACTATAATGTGTCCGAGATTTTAATTATATGGAAAAGCTGAGAATCATTCCCACCTCCTTTCTTATTTTTTGCTTGGAACTTTCAAAGCATCTTTAGTTGGAATATAATCTTTATTTCCAAGGAATTTTTCAGCCAACTTAGCCAAAGTACCATCTTTTTGGAGTTCTTCCAAACGTTTGTTTACAAATTTTTGAAGATCTTTTTGATTATCTGCGAACAAGAAGTAGATGTATGGTTGTTCATCAGATTTAAGCTCAATAGTCTTCAAGTTGCTCAATTTATTGTTTTTGATGATTGCATTAACAGTTGGTGCATCAAAGATCTTGAAGTCATACTTGCCTTCATTCAAACTTGTCAACATTTGTGTAATATTTTCATTTGTGTAGTTAAGTTCAACTGGCTTGTCTGAATGTTTATCATTAAACTCTGTCAATTGAGTAGCTGTCGTTGTTCCTTGAACAACCTGCGTTGAGTGTCCAGCAATATCATCATATTTCTTAATATTACTATCTTTTGGAACAGTCAAAACAGCTGGTGTGGTACCAATTGGATATGAGAAGAGATATTTTTGGGCACGTTCTTCTGAATAAGAGATATTGTTCCCAGCCATTTGGTATTTAGCTGAGTCAAGACCTGTGAAGACTGAAGACCATTCTGTTTTTTGGAATTTCACTTCATATTTGTCAGAGTCTTTGAAGACTGCTTTAGCCACTTCCACATCGTAACCAGTCAATTCCCCGTTTTCTTCATATGAGAACGGTGCTGTTGTCCCAACAGTGGCAAAGTTAATTGTTTCTTTAGCACCTGAAGATTTAGATGCTTCTTTTGGTGATTTAGATGAACATGCAGCAAGCAAAGCCACTGAAGCAATGGCTACACCCGTAATTCCAAGAATTTTTTTAAGTTTCATAATACTCTCCTTTGAGATTGATTTTTTTATTGTAACAGAATTCACTAAGCTTAACTAATACTTAAACATAATCAAAGTGATAAGAAAATACTATCACCTAAAAATATCAATTGTTTGACAAAGAGCCGAATTGCTTCGTCTTTCTGAACGCAGACGGGTTGTCTTAAACGACATGGTAGCTCTAGCTCAGCCTTTACCAGAGTATGACATCTTACGGTCAATTCCTGGCATCGCAGAAACCACAGCGACATCTATCATTGGCGAATTGGGAGATATTCGTCGCAGTATACCAATCAAATCAACGCTTTTATTGGCATTGACCTGAGACACTATGAATCTGGGAACTTTCTCGCTAAGGAACACATCACTAAACGAGGGAATCCCTATGCCAGTAAAATCTTGTTCAAGTACATTCACAACATCGCTTCAGCTAGTCATACCAATCCCTGCAATATCGCTGACTTTTATGAGAAACGAACAAGACATTTAGAGCTATTTCTAAACTAATCGGCGACCCATCTACTGTCTCTAAAAAAGTATGTAAACACCTTACCATCAAGGAATCAATCAACACTCAAAATGTGAGGCCCGCCCACTTCTAAAACGATTACCTTATGTGTGTAATGGTTGCCCTAACAAGTATATAAATTGTGACTTTACTAAGCAATTTTACTACGCCATCGGAGCTAAAATTACTCTGAAAATTTACCTCAATCTTTTGCTAAAAATCCTATAAAAGAGAAGCGAAATACCTCCTATAGATAAACCAACGATAACAAAATTAAAGATATTTTTAGGGCTTAAAAGAAAAGTAAATGTCATTGTCCCAATGGGCATAAATAAAATTGCAACAGTAAAAATAATCCCAAAAACTCTACCAAGAAAGACATTATCCACATTCTTTTGGATATATGAAAAAAACTGTAAGTTGAACATAGTCAAAAACAAGTTGAATAAAGCAGGATATAACGCAAGCATATAAGCACTTGGAAAAACACAGTATACCATAGGTGTCAAAGATAGAAAAACACCTGATACTCCAAGATATAAAATCATTGTTTTTATTTTCAAAACTTTATTGAGAATACTGCTTAAAGACGCTCCAATAAGACCACCTACTGCTTCTGCTCCTAGGAAAACACCGTATAAGCCAACGGTAACTCTTGGGAACATCTGATTGCTATATGGTAACAACAGATTATAAGCTGCTAAAAAGAAATTAACAATCGCAGATAAAATAACCAAGTACAAAATTTCCTTTTGACTAGCTAGATACCTTCCTCCTTCAAAAAGATCTGAAAAGATTTTCGATAATGAAAACACCTGTTTCCCAGTACTTTCTTCAAGTATGGGACGAATAAAGAGAATAAGCAACCCAGATGCAATAAATGTTATCCCATCTAGACGTAAAATACCATATAATCCTAGTAAACCGTATAGAGATACCGATACCAGGGGAACAACGACTTTAACTACCGTTATAAACGATTCTAGTAATGAGTTTAGTTTTGAAATATTATCTGCTTCCACCACTTCTTTAGTAAAAGCCTTATAAGCAGGGCCTGAAAATGATGAGAAAAAAGCTAATATAATGTTTGTGATAACCACAGCATAAATCAACCACTGCTGATTAGAAATAAAAGATAAGGCAAGACACAATACTCCGCTTAAAATATCTGTTAAAATGATAATCCGTTTTCTTTGAAAGTTATCAGACAGAACACCACCAAAAAGATTAAAAATCACACTGATGATGTTTTCTAATGTCTGATAAATACCAACTAACATAAGTGACTTAACATTTACACTCGATAAAAAAGTGTTATTCGCAAAGTCAAACATAATATCTCCAACACGAGAAATAATACGGCTCCCTACAAGTAAATATGTATTTTGTTGTTCTTTTTTATTCAAAATAAACTCCTCAGATATTTGTTCATTAGCAGAACTCTTCTAACCATTGCTTCGCAATATTATAGTTATCCTCATCCGAAAGAGTGTTTACTTGCTTAGCTATAGCCATTTCTCTATCTTCAATAAACTTCTTAGCTGTATATAGAATGGCTGCCTGGACTAATAAAATATAATTTCCCAAAGCGGAGTTTACTACAAAATTAGTTGGTGTTCCTTGATTTAACAGATAGAAATAGTTGTCTTCACTTTCATATCTAGTGATTAATGAAGTTTCGACTATTTCTTCATATTCATCCAATAAATAGCTATAATTAAATTCATCATCACTAGATGTTGCAGAGACTAGGAAGGTTCCATCTTTGATAGAGCGAAAATCTAAAATATCTAGACTTTTTGAACCGGTCGCACAAAAAATCAAATCAATATTCTTGAAATCTTTTTCTAGCAAAATGTCGCAACCATCACGTACCGCTTGAATAGTTCTCATGCTATCTTTTTCCAGCACCTTCGGTCTAATACCAAGTTCTCTTAATTTGGTACAGATGCCGTAACCGATTTTCCCATATCCAATACAAACCACTTGCATATATTGCATTAATAAATTTTTTTGATGTAATATATAATCTGTCCCAAAAACAATATCCGCACCAACTAAGTAATCCTCATTCTTCTTCAGGGGATTTCTAGCGACAGAAAATAACGGATATTCTATTTGATCAATAACATTCTCATATTTTTGAATCCCATTTTCTGTATCTTCAATGATACACTCGATAGGTAAGTTTGGAATCTGAGCAATTGAGGCAAAATACCCACCAATGTCTAATAAAATTGTTTTACTCTTTATCCCCAGATAATCTACATTAAAATATTCATCCCTTGAAGCTAATGTTAATCTTACCCCCATATTTTCTAGCTTGTGCCATACCATCTTATCAACAGAGTTTGGTTTAGCACACACTAACAAACGATGCCCAAATATTTTTTGCAATGTCATGATAATCGGTATTGTACTTGGAATAATATGTTGTACAGTAATACATGATATGTCTTCAAACGATGCACCTTTCAGCATATTAGATAAAAAACGTTCTTGAGAAGCTGCTTCAAGTTTTTCAATCTTCTTAATGATTTCCTTATAGCCGTCCATGTCCTTTACATTATCTAGCTGAATCCACTCATAGGAACTCGATTCGTTGCTGTCAATTTTCACATCAACCTCATTTTCAATATAAAATAAATATTGCAAGTCATAATGGTAGTGGGAACGCTCATTCTTCAATTTATTTTCTGGTATCTTATGCACAGAAACATTAAAAGGTATCAAGCTATTCAATGGTTCTGCACATTGATACGTCAATATTTCAGAATCTATCCCAGTCTCCTCAAACAGCTCACGTTTCGCTGCATCTAGCGGGTTTCTATCATTTTTATCAATATGCCCCCCAGGCTGTAGGTATCTTTTTAAAATATTATGGTGAACCATCAATAAACGCCTGTTATCTTTTGAAATAACAAATGCTGATGCTGTAAAATGCCCAATGAAATTCTTTCTATTTATCATCTCTTGATCATCTTTTTCATTAAGCTGTACCAAAACGTTATTCAATTTATCCTTTTCCTGAATATTATTCAGTTGGTACCCCTCTACTATATCTTTATAAATACTCATCGGTTTGTCTCCTCATTTTCCAGTCGTTTTTTATCAATTACTTTTAGCTCGAATTTGCTATCTTTATGCATTAAGTCATAAACACTATTACTCAATAACTCAGATTTTATAACTGCGTATGCAAATCGCTCATGTACAAATACATTAATAAAATTTTTATCAAAATCAACATCAATTATATTATTAATAGTATCTTTTAACCTAAATGCTTCGCCAATGAAATTTATTGATAGAGACAGATTATTTAATCGTTCTTGCACTTCTTTAGCACTCATATCATTTCCTAACATTGCAATTTCATAGTAATCAATACCTGTACGATAGATCTCCAAAATTTTGAAATGAGAGTTTTTAAACTCCTCAAAAGTTTCAGTTCGATTTACTTGGAATGGAATTTTCTTGTGAATGTCTCCTATTAAGTCATACGCATCAAACTGTTCATAATCTCTAAAATCCAAAGATAGACCCCCAGATATAGCAGACAGATTATAGTCGCTTAAAATACACTGTGAGATAGCATAAATTGTAAAAAGATATACATCGTCTCCTTTAATATCTTCTGGTAAAGAAACTTGAAAACATTGAACTTCATCATTTAATTTCTCAAACTCAATAGCAGGCTTTATCTTTGGCAATCTAGCAAGAACATCCCCAGAGACATCATTCTGTAACACCTCCCTTTTAAACTGCGAAAAAGCAACCAGTGAACTACTAGGTACTTCATCAATAACTATCTTTTTTTCGTACAGTTGATATACTGTATCTCCAAGTTTATTTAATGATGATGCATCAATAGAATGATATGGAAAATAAAATCTTACTTTTTTATCTCTTGTTCCCACCACAATAATTGGAATAGGAATCACTTCTATATTATCTAATATTCCTTGTAATTCTAACTCTGTTGGTAAATTATTTAGTACAATAATATTAGGTGAGTAATCTCCTTCATTCACAATACCTATGCTAAATCGAGTTTGCTCCTTTTCGACAACAAGTCTAAATATATCAATTTTATAGCTTAAATATTTAATAATATGGTGCAGCTTATTCAATTCTAAATAAGTCACTTCTTCCAGTGCTAAATTAAAACCAATAACACGATTTTGATTGTTTTTATAAAGTCTCTTTTGTGTCGGGCTAGGAGTAATAATATTTTTCAAATAACGATAATTCATTTTTGTGAGATTATACTCTAAATTAACCAAGTCATGTTCTTTAGTAAAACTATCGTTTGGCTCAGTTGAACGTTCTTGAAAAAATGATTTATTTCTAATATAGTCCACAATCGAATCTACACTCTTTAGCCTATAAAAATCATTTTCTTTAATTTCAATATCAAAGATATCCTCAATCTCTAAATAAAATCTAACCAATTCTAACGAATCCAAATCTGTGATATCAACTCTTTCAAATTTAGATAGTACATCTAAAATATTTTTTCTAACATCATCTCCTTGTTGACTTTGTTTTTTATAATAATATATCTCAAGCATTTTTGGAACATCCAACTTTCTATTCTGATTGAGATAATAACTCTCAACTTTAACTACCGTCGGATTTAAGTAACTAGGTAAACTTCTAATAATATCTTCTTTAATATTCAAATCGGCTTCATAAAATACGACAAGTTTCTTCTTATAAAAAACAACTCGTGATGATTTAACTGTTTTAAGTTTATCTACAATAGATTTTACCTCATCTAATTCAATACGAATACCATTTACTTGGACTTGGCTATCTATTCTTGAACTAAATACCAAGTTATCTCCTTGGTAATAAACGTAGTCCCCCGTTACATAGTACCTATTTGAACCTATCAACTTAAACTTAGCTTTATTTAATTCGGGTTGTAGTCTATACCCTTCCGTTACTCCATTACCACCAATTAGAAGTTCTGCCATCTTAGAATTCTCTTTTTGAGAAGCTATCTTTAGTTGAACCCCAGGCAAAGGCTTACCAATTGGAACAGTATTATATTTTCTATCTTTCAACTCATAGTAGGTTGCATAAATTGTTGTTTCTGAAGGCCCATATAAATTAAATACTCGACACCCTTGCTGAATAAGCCCTCTCAACCTATTCGCTAATGAACTAGGAAATGTCTCACCTGCTAGACACAACGCTCTTAAATTCTGGAATACTTCTGGCCCACTAATATCAATAATAGTTTCAGCAAAAGACGGAGATAATGATAAATGAGTTATCTTCTTTTGCTCAATTGTTTCTCCTAGTCGAATAATATTCTGAATCCCACCATCGTAACAAACCAAAGTACCACCCGTATATACAGGTGCCAAAATCTCTGTTAATGAAACATCAAAAGTATAGGGAGTTGTAAATAAAAATTTTGATTCGGAAGTAAACTTCACAATTTTATAAAATTCTTTTACAAGCCAATCTATGTTATCATCAGTTAAAAATACTTTTTTAGGAACCCCAGTAGTTCCAGAAGTACAGATAATATGTGCAATTTCATTCTCTTTAGTTGTAGCTACTTCTTGATACTCACTGTAACTTTCTAATTTTTTGGGTAAGACCAAAAGAGTTACTGAATGATTTTCAAGTTTAACATCCCTATCACTTATCAACACGTCAAAGACAACTTCGCTAATACGTTCTAATGATATTTTGACCTCAAGACTATTTGTTATAGGTAACGGAATTTTACCCGATTTCATTATCCCCAAAACAACTGGTAAAACATACTTATTTTTTTCTATATAAAAAGGTACAGTCTCTTCATCGCTATTGAGTAGTAGCTGCTTAGCAATAAAATTAGACATCACATCTACTTCTTGAAAAGTAAACTCTCCTCCGCTATACATAACAGCAACTTTAGAAGGATATTGTTTCACCGTATCACTAAAAGTTTTTAATATGGTCATTTCTCTTCTCCTTAATTTGATTGATTATGCACTGTCATTCATAATTTATCCACACACAACAATAAGAATTTCAAAAGCAATTTTCAAAGTTGGCAAAAATTTTACCTTTTTCATCATTTCCCTCTTTTGTTTATCATATGATAAACAAAGGCTTTTCGTCACCCACTACAGTTGACAAAGAGCCTTTCTTATTTTTTACTTGGAACTTTCAAAGCGTCTTTAGTTGGAATATAATCTTTATTTCCAAAGAATTTTTCAGCCAACTTAGCCAAAGTACCATCTTTTTGGAGTTCTTCCAAACGTTTGTTTACAAATTTTTGAAGATCTTTTTGATTATCTGCGAACAAGAAGTAGATGTATGGTTGTTCATCAGATTTAAGCTCAATAGTCTTCAAGTTGCTCAATTTATTGTTTTTGATGATTGCATTAACAGTTTGTGCTTCAAAGATCTTGAAGTCATATTTGCCTTCATTCAAATTTGTCAACATTTGTTCAATATTTTCATTTGTGTAGTTAAGTTCAACTGGCTTGTCTGAATGTTTATCATTAAACTCTGTCAATTGAGTAACTGTCGATGTTCCTTGAACAACCTGCGTTGAGTGTCCAGCAATATCATCATATTTCTTAATATTACTATCTTTTGGAACAGTCAAAACAGCTGGTGTGGTAGCAATTGGATATGAGAAGAGATATTTTTGGGCACGTTCTTCTGAATAAGAGATATTGTTCCCAGCCATTTGGTATTTAGCTGAGTCAAGACCTGTAAATACTGAAGACCATTCTGTTTTTTGGAATTTCACTTCATATTTGTCAGAGTTTTTGAAGACTGCTTTAGCCACTTCCACATCGTAACCAGTCAATTCACCGTTTTCTTCATATGAGAACGGTGCTGTTATCCCAACAGTGGCAAAGTTAATTGTTTCTTTAGCACCTGAAGATTTAGATGCTTCTTTTGGTGATTTAGATGAACATGCAGCAAGCAAAGCCACTGAAGCAATGGCTACACCCGTAATTCCAAGAATTTTTTTAAGTTTCATAATACTCTCCTTTGAGATTGATTTTTTTATTGTAACAGAATTCACTAAGCTTAACTAATACTTAAACATAATCAAAGTGATAAGAAAATACTATCACCTAAAAATATCAATTGTTTGACAAAGAAAAAAGTAGGAAACCTAGAACGATTTCCTACTTATCCTTATTAATAATGTGACAAACGCTCAATTACTTGCTGGTTACTGAGCACTTCCTGGGCAGGAAAGAAATCAGCTTTGCCGTCTTCAAAAAGAAGAACATCAGCCTTTTCGTGATGAAGATGCTTAAAGTGATGAGCAGACATGATAATGGTTTTCCCAGCTGAATGAAGCTCATGTAGAAGTTCCCTAAAAAATTCTTCATATTCTTTAGAAAGATTATTGAAGGGTTCATCAAGAATATACACATCTGGATTAGTTACCATGATACTGGCAAAAGCCACTTTCTTCTTTTCTCCACCAGACAGTTGATAGGGAACGCGATCTCTTAAATCTTCAATTTTAAGCAGGGATAGCGTGTCTTGAACGCGCTGTGACACTTCTTCGGTAAGACCTAGCTGACGTGGACCAAAAGCAATCTCATCATAGACAGTACAATTAAATAACTGACTATCCACATCCTGAAAGAGGATTCCGAGGCGACTATAAAAATCTCGTTTTTGACGTTTGTCCTTCAGCCATTCTTTGAGGTCCTTCCCTAAGAAAAGAATGCGACCAGATTCTTCCTGCTTGAAGCCAGTTAATAAACTGATAAGACTTGATTTTCCAGTCCCATTTTCCCCCATCAACATCACATATTGTCCTTGTCTAATCTCCAAATCAAGACCAGTAAAGACCTTTTTTTGTTCATAGGCACAGGCCACTTGTTTCAATTGAAACATCTCATCCTCCTAACATAATCTGTCCTAAAATCACTGCTACTAGACCTATCAAGGCCAGCCAGTCCTTCCATGTGAATGACTGTGATGACTTGACATACTCACCAACAAAGCAACGTGCTTCCATGGCTTGAGTCAGTTCCTCACCATAGCGTATAGCTTTAAGGTATAAAATTCCCCAGATATTACTTCCAATCCGGAAACGATGGTTGCCGCCAAAGCTTCGTGCTTCAATCCCTTTGAGCAAATCCATTAATTGTTTTCCAAAGACATCGATATATTTTATGGTGATATCTAACTGGAGCAGAACAAGATCAGGAAAATGCAACCCTTTTAATGCCACTAGCATCTCACTTATTGTACTTGTCTCTGAATAATAAGCAATGGCTACGGCAATCAAAGGAAGTCTAAAAAGAAAGAGCGATTGACCTCCGCTAAGTAAGAGATGCGGTAGATAAAGAACTAAAGGGAAGATCAACAACACTACAGTTTTTTTCAAAGTTCTTACTAAAACAGAATGCGGTAAAAAAGCCACGCCAGCTCCTAAAAACAAGGCTACAATCCACAAAACTATGAGATTTCGGCTAATTCCCACTAAAACAAGTAAGAAAAAGAGAAGTAAAACCTTAGCTGTTGGATGAAAGACTGATGCTACTTTTAAAGGATGCGTTTCAAACTTTTGAAGAAGAGCTTCCAGATGGTGACGATTCCGGATAAGAAAGTTATTTCTACCGACTTTAGTAACTACTGGGCGCTCTTCCGACATCCAATCTGGCAGAATCATTTTTCAATCTTTCTACCGAAAATCAAGCGATAGAGGATGAAGAAAATCAAAACAGCAGAGGCAGCACTCAGGATATAACCCAAAATTTCTGGAATGCCTGCGATACTATAATCTGGAAAAAGGGCATTGAATGAAAAACCATTCAACATTCCTTTTGGCGCTTGGGCTTCCACATGGTAATGAGACAATTTTTCTACTAACTCTTTGACATCCCATTCTGCAAAAGCTGTTCCCGTCGCCAATAAACCAAGTGGCGTTAGGATAATTAAGGCTAGGATAAAGAGCAATAAAGGACGTAGTTTTTTAGTCGTTATTTCCTGAGTATTATCAATATTCAAACGTTCAATGAATTCTTGAACACCGGCTGTGAAAAATCCTTCTACCAAGCCGATAAGCAGGTGAGTCAAGCCCATTACTGGAAGCGTCACTCTCAAAGGGTATGGATTGTAAAGCGGATTACCACTGCTATCTTTAAAGAGAATCGGTTGAATTCCTAGTAAAACCGCAACAGTCAGGGCCGCAACTACAATTCCAATATAACCTCCAAAAAAGCTAGCAATTATCCTATTCTTTGTCCACTTATTCAAGAGTTTATAAACAGCATAACCCACAAATGGCATGACAACAGCCATACAAAAGGCATTCGCACCAAAGGCCAAAATCCCACCATCACCAAATAGCAAAGCCTGCATAGCTAGAGCCACACTAACTGCTAAACAGGAGGCCCAAGGTCCTAACAATATAGCAATTAGCACTGCCCCAACAGCATGGGCACTCGTTCCACCTGGGGCTGGAAGATTAAACATCATGATAAGGAAGGACAAGGAAGTCCCGATTCCCAACATAGGAATCGTTTTTTTATCAGTGTTAACCTTTACCTTCACTTCCTTGACAGCCTTATACCAAATAGGCAACATAACTGCCCCCATTGCCGCACAAGTCATAGGGCTTAGGTAATTTTCAGGAATATGCATTTTTTATCTCCTCATATCATTTTTTCTCAAATTCAAAGGGGTTAATCCATGTATTTCTTGTCTAAAATAGTCTGCACAAGAATAAATGATGCGACGATTATCCTCAGCAGTTTTTCCTAAGATACGTAACACCAAACCTGAGATATCTAAGGATGAAATGGCAAAATCAGACTCAAGATTTAGCCCTTCTAAGTGCTTCTGCAAAGCCTTAACAAAAGCCTCGTCAATATTTGGGGACACCATTACCAAGCTATTGTAATTACGCCATCCTTCAAAATAACCAAGTTTAAACATATCTTGTTTCTCAGGCTCTAAGAGAGTCTGATCGCTATAAACAAGCTCATTATCTTGGTAAATTTGTGTCAAATTACGAAAATAATGGTATTGAAACGGTAAATCCTCATGAGACCAACCTGCCGTTACACCATCTGAATAAATCAAGTGGGCAGACTTATCCATATCAATACGACTTTTTTGGAAATAGCGTGATTTTAAATATGGAATAACTTCATCAGCCATGTACTCCAAATAACTATTTTCTTCAAGTGTGATAGACGTATTCTGTTGTGTCAACTGTCCTTTCTCACACTTGTAAACATAGGTAGGTGTTTGAGTTGTCACCAAGGCATGAGCATCTTTATTAACATCAATGGTCACTTGATACTGCTCACCCTCGACAAAGCCCCCACCCATATTAATGAGGAAATAGTAAGGAACGCCATTGGCATCTGAATTATCTGCCGATACTCGAGAGTTACCTTCTTGATATTTCTTGTGGGAAATTGTACGACCATTTCGATTTGAAAATCCAAGATGGACAAAGCCATCGTAAACTTGTGTCATCTTACAAGTCCTCTAGTAGGAAATTCTTACGAATCCATTCTTCTACTTCCTTAACATTGTCATCATTATTCAAATTTGTGAAAATGAAAGAATCTTCGTTACGGAAATGAAGGGTATCTTCACGCATACGATCTAGGTTGGCTCCAACATAAGGTGCAAGGTCAGTCTTATTGATCAAGAACAAATCACTCTTAATCATCCCTTGACCAGCCTTACGTGGGATTTTTTCACCCTGAGCAACGTCAATAATATAAATGGTAAAATCAACCAAATCAGGGCTGAAGGTCGCAGCCAAGTTGTCTCCACCACTTTCAAGGAAAATAACATCCAAATCATGGTTAAAGCGCTCTTGAAGAGTTTCAATCGCTTCAAAGTTCATAGAGGCATCCTCACGAATCGCAGTATGAGGACATCCACCAGTTTCTACACCAATGATACGGTCTTCGTCTAAGCTTGAATTTTTAGCCAAGAAAAGGGCATCTTCTTTTGTATAGATATCGTTAGTAATAACTGCTAAATTTAAGTCAGACATACGTCGTGTAAGACGCTCAAGCAAAAGGGTTTTACCTGAACCAACAGGTCCACCAACTCCAATAATTACAGTACGTTTTGTCATTGTTTCTTCCTCTCAACCTTGTTGATATTTTAGGACATGAATAGGCGAAATACCTGTGTTTCATGTTTCATCTGAGCTAATTCAAGACCAGGCGTATTGGCCCCAAGGTAGGACGCATCCAATTCTTGAATTTCTTGTGTCATTTTTTCTAATTGCGAAAAGCTACGTAAAACAATCTCCTGTCCAGCAAACTGTCCAAGGGGAATGGCACGCACAGCATTTTGAACCATCGTCGAAATCACGCTATAACCATAAAGTGCTATGGCTTCATTACATCCCAAGCCCTTGTTAAACACATAGAGTGCAAAGACAATAGCTGGATTGCCGAAGGCCACACCCTTACGTATTTTAGACTGATAGTCATCCAATACCGGAATAGCATGAAGCCTTTGAATGAGTCGAAGCATTTGTTTAGCAATCATTTTAGTCCCCTGTCTTGTTTCACGCGCTTGCGTCGAAACTGTCAAGACCTTGTCATAATACCAAACCTGGTCTATGTTATCTGTAACCATAGCATCATAAACCAGTTTGATTACAAGACCTTCACCATATTTAAACTGACTGGCTAAATAGGCTTCTTGCCACTCTTCGTAACCTTTATCATCTGTTACAGTGTCTTCACGCAGATAATTTTCCATCCCAAATGAGTGGTTAAATGATCCAATTGGAAAGGTTGAATCGACAATTTGCACAATTTCAAGATAATCTTGCAAAGATACATTAGCAAAGGGATTAATGTTCATGGGCAGTTAAATTCACATGGCGTAGGGGTTTATCAAGGACCACTTCTTCAATCGTGTAGGCAATCTCTTTTTGAGTCAAGACTTGCTCTACAACTGGGTCAACCTCTAAATAAATCTTGGCATCTTTCACCTCAATCGGTTTATGAGTATTCCCAAGAATGTGAGCTGTGATTCCCATTTCATCCATATCTTTAGGTGAGATGACAATCAAATCCTGTGACTCAACACCAATAGCTAGGACATGGTGATCATCGATAAAAAAGGCAGATCCATTTTGCAATTTTTGTCCCTTATCAAGACGAATACCAAATTCATTCCCATGATCACTCTTCACACGAATAATTTTTTTGTTAAGATCGTCACTCGAAAGAATGACTGTTTCAATATGGTATTTGTCCACATCGATATCCTTAACAAGAGCATCTACTTTTGTAAAAATCATACTTTTTCCTTTTCTATTACATTTTAAAAGTCTAGCATCAGACTCATATAGCAACCTAATAAAGTGATAAAAACGTTATGGCTGTAAAATACAAAAGAGGTTGGAGGAAAAAATCCAGCCTCATGTATATAGCGTTTTCCTTAGAACAAGAAATAACGTTGAGACAATGATGTCGTATGGATTGGCTCACAAGTAACCAACTCATCATCAATAAAGACATCAAAGGTCTGTGGATCGATACGGATTGTTTTTGGAGCGTAGTCATTAAGCTTCATATCACGCTTAGTCAAGTTACGCGTATTCTTAACAGGAAGAACAATCTTATTCAAACCAATTTCTTCTTTGATACCATGATCATAAGCATATTGAGAGACAAATGTAATATTTGTTTTATGAACCGCTTGACCATAAGCACCATATAATTTACGCATGATACGTGGTTGAGGTGTTGGAAGACTTGAGCCAGCGTCACCCATAACACCATAAGTTAACATACCACCCTTAAGCACCAACTTAGGTTTTGCACCAAATTGTGCTGGTTCCCAGATAACCAAATCTGCAAATTTACCAACTTCTACAGAACCGATATAGTCTGCAATACCATTGGTGATGGCAGGGTTAATTGTATATTTAGCCACGTAACGTTTAATACGGTTATTATCGTTAAACTCTGAATCTCCTTCAAGTGGACCACGCTGAGCCTTCATCTTATCAGCTAGTTGCCAACAACGCATTACTACTTCACCGACACGTCCCATTGCCATGGCGTCTGAAGTCATGATACTAAGGGCTCCCATATCATGAAGAACATCTTCTGCAGCCACAGTTTGTTTACGAACACGTGATTCGGCAAAAGATACGTCTTCTGGGATTTTTGGATCCAAGTGGTGACAAACCATAACCATATCTAACAACTCACCAATAGCATTTGTAGTATATGGGTTAGTTGGGTTAGTTGATGATGGCAAAATATTTTCCTTACCTGCAAAAACCATAATATCTGGAGCGTGCCCACCACCAGAACCTTCGGTATGGAAGGTATGAACGGTACGACCTTGGAAAGATTCCAAAGTATTTTCCATAAATCCACCCTCATTCAAAGAGTCGGTGTGGACCGCAAAAGAAACATCGTATTTATCCGCAACTTTAAGGGAATTATCAATTCCTGCGTAAGTCGCACCCCAGTCCTCGTGTGTCTTAATTCCTGCTGCACCAGCTTTAATTTGCTCTTCAACCACTTCAGTCTCAGAACCAACACCTTTGGCAAGGAAACCAAAGTTAGCAGGCATATCATCAACAGCTTGCAACATACGAGTAATATGGAATTTACCAGGTGTACATGTTGTTGCATTACTACCGTCAGCGGGACCAGTACCACCACCAAAGAGGGTCGTAATTCCATTATCCATACCAAATTCAGGAAGGTCAGCAGAAATATAATGTACGTGGAGGTCAATACCACCAGCAGTCACAATCAAACCTTCTGCAGCAATGGCTTCTGTACTAGCACCCACAACAAAGTCCACATTGTCCATTGTATCTGGGTTACCACCGCGACCAATAGCAACAATCTTACCATCACGAATACCGATATCTGCTTTAATAATACCTGTATAGTCAATGATGGTTGCACCTGTAATAATGGTATCAACAACTGATGGATTGTCACGTGTTTCCGTAGCACTAACACCCATACCATCACGCAAAACTTTACCGCCACCGAACTTAGATTCCTGTCCATAAACAGTAAAGTCTTTTTCAATGGTTGCAAAAAGATTGGTATCTCCAAGACGTACGCTATCCCCTACAGTTGGTCCATAGTGTTGAGCATACTCTTCACGATCCATTTTAAAACTCATCGATTTGTCCTCTTTCTAGTCTAAGAAACCATTGACCTTGTTATTGAAACCAAAAATACGACGTTTCCCTCCAAAGTCAATAAGTTGTACTGTTTTCGTTTCACCTGGCTCAAAACGAATGGCTGTACCTGCTGGAATATCTAGACGTTTGCCTCGCGCCTTTTCACGATCAAATTGAAGACCAGCTTCGTTTGCTTCATAAAAATGGTAGTGAGAACCCACTTGAGCAGCACGGTCACCCACATTTTTCACTTCAAGACTAATGGCTTCGTAACCACCGTTATAATCAATTGGCTCACTCGCCACATGGTATTCACCTGGAATCATTACATTTCTCCTTACTGAATAGGATCATGAACAGTAACCAGTTTTGTACTGTCCGTAAAAGTAGCTTCAACTTGAATCATTGGAATCATTTCTGCAATACCTTCCATAACATCTTCACGTGTTAAGAGATTGCGAGCTTCATCCATCAATTGGGCAACAGTTTTACCTTCTCTTGCACCTTCAAGCACATAGTCAGTGATTAAAGCAACTGCTTCTGGATGATTCAATTTGATTCCTTTGTCTTTACGTCGTTGAGCAATCATAGCCGCAAGGCTAATCATCATTTTTTCCTGCTCGCGCATTGTCAATTGCATCGTTTTTCCTCCTTAAATCAATGCTTACCACTTGCCCCAAAGCATCAAAAGCCCTGGAATCCAAGCTGTTACAATTCCTTCAAAAATAGCTAGGTAAGGGACAAATTTTCCTAGATTCTTCTTAAGATTAATTTCAATAAAGGCAGTTAGCCATAGGACACCCCACAAGAACCAAATAATACCATACCAAGCATTACCACCATATCCAGATGTTAAGCAAAGAATCCCTGCTGGTAGCGTATTAATTGCCACAAATAAACTAAACCACCCATACAAACGTTGATCAAAATCGAAAATCGTATTGATTGCTGAGTAAAGATAGGTGAAAGCAAATAAAAGACCAGTAGCGCTACCATAAAACCATTCAGCACCTTGCCCTGTACAAGCTCCGTAAGCAATGACAATAATGTTGAGAATCAAACCCAGACCACCCGTAAAGATATTCATGACAACATTTGATTTATCAGGAATACCCTCTAAACGATGGAGTCCATTACTCATCAAAACCATACCAACATAGAGTAGGATGACACCTAACATAAGAACCTCCTAAGTTTTTTTTATGTTATTATCATACTATTTTGAAAACACATGTCAACGAATTTTCAGAAATTTTGCAACATTTAGATAGCAGTCAATCTAACATATAGTGTCAAAAAATGATATCACCTTTGGTGATCCTCGATAGAAGGCCTTTGCTCAATCCCAGATAAACAAACAGTTAATCTCTAAAAAACTATCTTTAGCATTTGACAGTTTCTGACAATATAGCCCATACAATCTATCATTCAATGTGAGCATAATATTTTTTACTCACCTATTTTTCCAACTCATTCTCCAGACCTAAGTCCATAGACCTATTTTTAGTAATTTTACAGTTGGGTGATAAAATTGAACATTTTTTATAATAAAGTCTTTTTTGGACTAACATCCAAAAGGAGAATTATGATGGAAACAAATAACTATACTACTAATTTACAGCTAGTCTCCCAGGAATATCCCGACGAAAAGACTAGTCTTCAAACCAAAACCAAGAAACTCTTGGAATATTTTTCACCAAAAGACATTTGGAAAATTAAGGGACTGATTTTCGCCTGTCTCGTGGCCTGCTTCCTATATGTCACTTACTTGACCCATTTTTCCTTTGCCTTTCCAGCAATCGTTGTCTTGATAAGTACGATTGAACTGGGCTGTCGTCTATTAGGTGGAAAAGCAAAGGGAAAGCGACTTGAATCGGCAATACTTATGGTCACTAGTCTACTACAAGGTTTACAAATTAGTCTTTGGGGTCTGCACGACAACTGGGAGAGCGCTTAGATTCTTTGCCTTCATGCGAGTATCCTCCTTTACTTAATGGCACGTACTGGACAAAGTAGCCAAGACCGTTTGGGAATTATGGTTTGGCTAGATCTCATTATACACTAGCTGCATCTTCTCACTGAAATATTTCTTTATCGGAACCTGGACACTACTCTATAAAACAGCACCTAAACAAGAGCTCTCTGAAGAAGAAAAACACGCAGTTCAGAACCACAAATGGATGATTCTCATTAGTATCATGATTGCCTTGATACTGACGGGATTCGCTGCTAGTCAGCTTAGTCAGGTCTTGCCTGCTTTCGGACAACTTTGGCAACAGTTCTTCCATACACTTGCTACTCTACTTGATTTCACTATCACCTTCAAGGATAACGGATTATTATTCTCTCGTTTAATAACCAGTATCCCTCTGGCTCAGGACTTTTTGCTCAACTTATTGCAACCTATTTGGCAAAAGAAAAGCTACTTAGTCAAAAACGATTTGAAGGCCGTCTTAAAGCAACCCGTCAGTTTCCAAAAGTAGCAGCTTATATCGTACTCGGAAGCCTCTGCCTTACTTATGCCCTATTCATATTAACTGCCACTAGTCAAATGTGAGAACTCCTTTCTCTCAACCAAGTCAACATTCCAGCCCATCAAGCCTCACATATTGCTGTTCAGGGCTTCTGGCAATTAGTTCGAGTCTCTACCCTTAACTTGGGAATCCTAGCTGGACTTTACATTTTTTCTAAAGAAAACTTCTTCACCCACAAGGGGCCTCCGTTTGTTGAGTACCCTACTCTTTACTTTTGCTAGCCTCTTTGCCCTTATCGCCGGCTGGAAACTCTTTGGCGTTTATATAGCACTCTATGGTGTAACGCCACATCGCTTACTATCAGGTTGGTTTGTCACAGTACTCTTTATTTGGTGTGTCCTAACACTTATTAGACTTTATAAACCTATCCAGGCGACCCGTCTCGCTGTATTTTATGCAACTATCAGCTTCACCCTCGTTAGCCTCTTAGGTAGCTTTATTTTAGGCGTACATTACCCAAAGAGCTACCGTTAAAGGAGTTGCCTTTAAAACAATCCAAGCAACATTGAAATTGGCATCACGTAGACGACGAATCTGCATAGAAATGGTAGGAAGCGCCGTTGCTGCTATAAATAGAATGAAATCCGTCAATGTAAATCCAGCAGCTTTTATTTGCCCAAGCAAGTACATCAGTAGGAAAACCAAGCTACCGATAACGCCATTAATCAGGACAACCCGTCAATAGTCTAATCGTTTTGTACGACCATAAAAATCGAGATAGTCTAACCAAAAATTTTTATATGCCTCTAACATGTTTACACCTCTTAATAGTATGCCCCCAGTATACTACATAAAGAAGACGGCTGCAAGATTTGAAATTTTAGATTCCTTAATTTTTCTATATAAATAGGAAGATGATTTTAAATGAACTGGAATGGATTGAAGTTGGGACTAGCTGCTTCAAGCTTCCCATTTGCCATAGTCACTACACGACTGACATGTTGGTAGACACTGCTACGGTGAGCAATGAAAATCATTGTTCGTGTCAGTTCAGAAAGATTGGCCATTACTCTACTTTCATTTTTCCTGTCCAGACCACTTGTAGCTTCATCAAAAATCAAGATTGGTTGATTGGACAAGAGAGCCCTTGCTATAGCTAATCTTTGTTTTTGACCGCCAGACAGACCTCCGTCTTCAGATACTTGGATCTGAAAACCTAGGGGCATCTTTTGAATATCAGCCAAAATATCGACTTGTTCACAGACTTTCAGAATAAGATGCTCATCAACTTCTCCTTCAAGGACTAACAATAGATTTTCTAATATTGTTCCCGTAAACACATGGTCTGTTGTGGAACATAGGTCACCAACTGGCGCAACTCCGCTTGGCTAATAGAAGCTTTATCTAGGATTACATGACCACTAGATTTTGTGTAATAACCTGACAAAATCTTCGCTAAAGTCGTTTTCCCAGAACTACTCTGACCCATGAGGGCGATTTTCTCTCCCTTATTAATCGTCAAATCAATATTATGAAGTGTCTCTTATTGGTATCTGAAACGATGACTAACACCTTTTAAGTCTAATTGTTTAAAGGATAAATCTTTGAGTTGACCTTTTTCTTCCTTATTCACAACATAAACTTCTTGAAGACAATTATTGGCTACCTTGGCTTGCTGAATCTTAGATTGAAGATAGATAATATTAATTAAAGGAGTCGTAAAATAATTAAGCAACATACTATAGGTAATCAACTGACCAGCAGATAGTTGCCCTTACATAACCAATTGTGCCCCATACCATAAGATAAAGACATTGGAAACTAACTGAACCTCTGTTTTTAAACCATCCTGAGTTAATTTCTACTTGGCCTCAGACAAAGATTTCTTCAAGTAGTCATGGAATTTCACCTCAATTTCTTGCTAACGTCTCTCTTTAACTCTTAAAGATTTTAAAGTTTCAATACCACGTAAATCATCAATAATAGCAGTATTGACCTGACTATTTGCCTCCATTAATTGATAATTTTCCTTCTCAAAAAGCTTATAAAAGGCCAGAATAATCAAAACATAAAGAGGAACTAAAAGTTGAGGTCATCAAAAAAAGAGAACGGTTTGTAAAATAAGGGCGACAGCTAAAGTTATCACAATGGTGACATCTAGGAAAATCGATAAGATTGTTGAAGCTAGAGCATCGATAATAGTGTTGGCATCTCCAAAACATGACGTGATTTCACCAGTACGACGTGAACCGAAGAAACTAATGGGCAAAGAAAGGACATGCTTGATATAAGGAAGGATAACAGAAATGGAGAAGTAATTACCCAATCGATGTAGAAGATAATCTTTGAAAAAAGTGAAGACTTGTTGGGCTAGATAGGCGAGCACAAACCGAGAGAAATCACAATCAGAAGAGAATAGTCTTCTTGAGGAATCAAGCGGTCTATAATAGACTGCAAATAATAAGAACCAATAATATTAACAAGGGTCACCAGAAAGCTCAGCAAGACGATGACTGCTATCAAACTTTTACGACGAAATAAAATTGGTAAAAACGAAAGAAGACCAGGTACCTCTTCCTTATATTTAATGTAGTTTTCTCCTGGTTCAAAAAATAGAGCAACCCTTGTCCATTCCTTGTCAAAATCCTCTAGGGACAATTTAATGACATTCTTGCTAGGATCTGGATCACCAATTACAACCTGCCCCTTGTCCTTACCAAATAATGTATAATAATGTTGAATACCACCATCCCTAACCACATGTATAATAAAAGGGGAAGATAGGTTTTCTTATTTAAACAAGTCTAAATCTGCACGAATGGCCTGAGTTTCAAACCTCAACTGCTTGCCCGCTTCAACCAAACCAAGCGCAGAAGTTCCTTCACGAGAAGTCTGAGCTAACTCCCGCAAATAAGCCAAACTATAGGATGAACCATAGTGCTTGAGAATCATAGCTAAGGCAGCTACCCCACAATCACGCTGAACAACCTGTGAAATATATGGACATTTTGGCATGATGGCTCCTTATTAAAGACATCCTGCAAAATAAGGCAAGATAGCAATAAGTAGTGAAAATAGTACAAATATTTTCAGGGTTTTCAAAATATAACTCCTTTTAACTATTATTTATATTTCTATAGTACATATTTAACCCTAAAAAAAATAGTGACATTTATGTCACCACCATTTCTATAAACCATCTGCCAATTTTCCTGCCTTTATACTTTCCTCTAAAACCGAGTCTTCCAAAACGGAAGCAAACACTATGGCCTTATCATAATTCTCTGCAGCCTCTTTCTTGTTTTCTTTATGCAGAAGTTCATATTTAGCCTTAAGTACAAAAACACTAGGCTTGTAGCTATATAATTGTGATTTTTCTATGACAGCTAAGGCTTTATCCACAACTGTTAAGAAGTCTGAGAAGGAATTGTGAAAAATCTTTAAAGCAGCAATAGCCATCAAATCATTAAATAAAACAATATTGTAAACATCATCTGTCCAAATTTCCTGATTTAATACTCTCTTTATAATTCTTTCAAATAGTTTTTTGTCATACTGTTTTCTCCCATAAAGATGAAAGAAATAATAGTCAATGACTAATAAATCGTTAGTTGAGAATTTCCTCTTCCTTTTGACTTGTTCAAACAAGTCTTCATATATCTCCTCAACTTTTGGACTCTCCTCCCAGCTAGTAAAACTCAATATATTTTCGAGAATGTCTAAAGTTAATAATTCTTCTTCTGGAAGAATATCAAAAAATTTCTCATAGACTTCCTCAATCAAAGTAAGTTTAGACTTTATTCTGTCAGGGTTTCTGTACGTTGGAAACTTAATCAAACGATTCTTCATTTCATAATATTCGTCAGGAATGGTAATATTGTCTTGATCCAATAACTCTGTCATACTTTTTCCTAAACGTTTAGCAATATACGATAATCTATCTAAAGACGGGAGAGACTCCCCCTTTTCAATACGAATTAACTGGCGAACAGTCAATTCCGCACCATCTAAACATAGCACTTCACGTGACATCTGTTGGCGTTCACGCTCAGTTTTGATTCTTAGTCCAATGCTGTCTTTTAAGTTCAAGAGAATCTCCTTTATATCAAAACTTTAAAAATATTATATCACAATTGTAATATATTTAATATATAGTTAATTATTTTTTAACAGAATATTAGTCTTAAATACGATATTTTTATACATTAATAACAAAATAATGTTTTTATAAGATAAATCTTGATTATCCAACAAAAATATGCAGTTCAGAACTGCATATTGTTTTATTTCTGTTTGCTTTGAAATCGCCATTCAAAGCGAATACGGTCATAAGTTGGATAGACAGCATTAAGCAAGCCAAACGCTAGGATAAAGCCAGCTAAAACATCAGTTGGATAATGAACACCTACATAAATACGCGAAAGTCCAACAAGGAAAATCAGAAGCCCAGTAATAGCATAAACTACTATTTTAGATTCTTTTTTCTCCAAACGCTGAGCAAGGACAATGGCAATTGCTCCAAGAATCATAAATGTCCCCAAAGAATGACCACTAGGGAAAGAATAATCACTAGCATGCACTAAATGCGTAATTGATGGGCGCTGACGCTGATAAATATACTTCAAACTTACAATCAAGATACTAGCGAGAAGCCCACTGGCTCCCACAAAGATAGCTTCTGATTTATACTGACGTAGATAAAGCCAGATGACTGCTACGATTGCAATAATAGCCTGTATAGGCGTATTCCCAAGAATGGTAATTGTTTTAAAGAAGCGTGTCAGTCCTGCTGGTAAGTCTCCTCGAACCCTAGTTTGTATGCTGCTATCAAATTCTGTCAAGGCTTCAGGGTAGAACTTAACCATGTAACCGAGAATAACAAATAACAAAAAGGCAAAGGAAGCGTAAATATAATGTGTGTATTTGTGTTTCATATTTATAATTTTACTAGTATAGACTTAAGCGGGGCATAAATAAGAGCAAAAGCTACTGAAAAAATCAAGCCTTCCAGTAAGTTAAAAGGTACTACCATAGCGAAAAGGTATTTATAAAGACCTATGAATTGCGCAATATCAAAGTTAGAAAATTTAGCATAGAGTGGTACTGCATAAATGTAGTTAAGAACAACCATGGCAACTGTAAGCAAAATCGTTCCTAAAACAGAACCAAGAATATAATTCTTGCTTGTTTGATTTTTCTTCCAAAAATAGCTTAGGCCCCAAACAAAGACTCCTAGAGCAACAAAATTCATAGGAAGCCCAATCATTGATCCTGGGCCACCATTGTTTAGTAAGAGCTTTAACAATGAACGAAGCAAGAGAACACCAATAGCACTCTTAAAATCAAAGATAACCAAGGCGATAAGAGCAGGAAGGATTGAAAAATCAACCTTCAAAAAGTCTGCTGCTGGAATCAATGGAAATGAAAAATAAAGCAACAAGAATGAAACTGCAGATAAAATGGCAATGTAAGCCAATTTATGTGTGTTTGTCATAAAAAAATTCCTCCAAATTTTAACAATTTGAAAGAAGTTCCCAATGGATTTGCCTATGCCAAAAAAAGCCTACGCAAAAAGACTGGTCTTCTTCCATCCAGACTATACTGTCGGTTGAGGAATTACACCTCATCAGCTTGCGCTCGCGGACTTATCCAAAGAATCACCGCCGGTCGGGAGTTTCACCCTGCCCCGAAGACCCTTTAAGGATAACACAAAAAAACCTTGGTGACAAGGTTCTTAATTTATGGATTTCTAATTTGTTGATAGTCAATAACTATACTTATTCTTTTAAGACAACATGAAGTATCTATTTTAATTTATCATGATGGTAGCGGTGACTCAGCTCCAACCCCTCAAACTGCTGCTGACGAAGAGCTTCATAGACAATCATACAAACCGTATTTGAGACATTAAGACTACGGACATGTTCATCATTCATAGGAATACGAATAGCTTTTTCAGGATGCTCACGCATAAAGTCCTCAGGTAGGCCTGTATCCTCACGACCAAACATAAAATAGTGATCCTCACCATCAGCATAGACCTCTTCTGAATACGTCTTATCCGCAAACTTCGTTACTAGATGCAAACGACCAGCATGATTTTTAGACATAAAATCAGCCAAATTGTCATAATAAGTGATGTCAAGCTTATCCCAATAGTCCAGGCCTGCGCGCTTCATCTTCTTGTCATCAATTGGAAACCCCATAGGTCGAATGATGTGGAGAGGGCTATTGGTTGCTGCGCAGGTACGCGCAATATTTCCAGTGTTTTGTGGAATACGGGGCTCAAACAAGACAATATGATTACGTGACATCTGACTTCTCCTAGACATAAAAAATGCCATATCGCCCGGAGTCAAGCTCAGCAGACGACATGGTTATGGACATTCATTAGCTTAAATCATGACAGGTTAGATTTAAAATAGTGAATGGTTGAGTATATTTTAGCACTTTAGCTGTAAAAGTCAACACTATTAGTAGAAAAAAATTAATATTTTTAACTTCATCACCTTTTTTACAGGAATAACCTATAAAGCTGGCTGAAAAGGATGATTTTTCGGCCAAAATAAAGTATCATAGTAATGATTATTTGGAGGTAACTCATGCGTATTATTGTCGTAGGTGCTGGTAAAGTCGGTACAGCACTCTGTCGCTCTCTTGTTGATGAGAAGCACGACGTTATTTTAATTGAAGAAAAGGAAGAGGTCCTCAAACGCATCAGTAAACGCTACGATGTTATGGGCTTTGCTGGAAATGGGGCAAATTTCAAGATTTTGGAACAAGCCGAGGTTAACAACTGCGATGTCTTTATCGCCATGACTGATAAAGATGAAGTAAACATGATATCAGCAGTTCTGGCAAAACAAATGGGTGCAAAAGAAACTATCGTTCGTGTACGTAACCCAGAATATTCTAATACTTATTTCAAAGACAAAAACTTCCTCGGATTCTCATTAGTAGTTAACCCTGAACTTTTAACTGCTCGCTATATTGCCAATACCGTTGAATTTCCAAACGCTCTATCAGTTGAAACCTTTGCTAATGGACGGGTTATCCTTATGGCATTTAGGGTCACTGAAACGAGCCGATTGTCCGGTATGACAATGGAACAATTTCGTAAGAAATTCGGTAACATCTTGGTTTGTACGATTGATCGTCAAGGCGACCTCACCATTCCAGACGGGAATGCTACCATGCAAGCTGGGGATAAGATCTATGTAACTGGGAAACGTGTTGACATGGCACTTTTCCACAGTTATATTAAACCAAAAAGCATCAAAAAACTTTTGTTGATTGGTGCTGGACGTATCTCCTACTACTTACTAAATATCTTGAAAAACAACCGTATTAAGGTCAAATTGATTGAACAGAAAATGGACCGTGCGCAAACCTTTAGTCAAGTATTCCCTGAAGTTTCCGTTATCTTAGGAGATGGTACTGCTAAAGACCTTCTTCTTGAAGAGAGCGCAGCTAGTTATGATGCTGTTGCTACTCTAACTGGAGTAGATGAGGAAAATATCATCACCTCTATGTTCCTTGAAAGTCTTGGTGTCCATAAAAATATTACCAAGGTCAACCGTACCAGTCTTTTAGAGATTGTCGATACACGTGAGACAACAACAATTGTCACTCCTAAGAGTATTGCTGTTGATACCGTTATGCACTTTGTTCGTGGTCACTATAACGCCAAAGATTCTAGTCTTGACGCGCTTCACCACGTAGCTAATGGTCGTATCGAGACCCTACAATTCCAAATTAAGGAAAACAATAAAATTGCTGGGAAGAAACTTTCTGAACTTAAATTCGCTCATGGTGTCCTTATTGCTGCTATCATCCGTAATGGAAAAGCCATCGTCCCAACTGGAGAAGATAAATTGGCAATTGGCGATAAAATCGTGGTCGTTACTCTCTTGCAAAACGTAACCCACTTTTACGACTTATTGAAGAGGTAGGCTGCCATGAATCGATCTATTGTCCGTTTTCTTATTTCTAAACTGCTCCTCATTGAAGCTGGACTCTTAGTTGTACCTCTTATCGTGGCTCTTATTTATCAAGAAGACGCCAAGGTATTTACCAGCATTTTGGGGACTATGGCGATCCTCCTTTTTATCGGAGTGCTTGGTACTCTCTTTAAACCTAAGAACTACCGCATTTACACCAAAGAAGGAATGCTCATTGTAGCCCTCTGTTGGGTACTTTGGTCCTTCTTTGGGGGATTACCGTTTGTTTTTGCCGGGCAAATCCCAAGTGTCATCGATGCCTTCTTCGAAATGAGCTCAGGTTTCACAACTACAGGGGCTACTATTCTCACAGATACTGGGGTCTTGACCCATTCTCTCCTCTTCTGGCGAAGCTTCGCTCACCTAATTGGAGGGATGGGGGTGCTGGTCTTTGCTCTAGCCATCATGAACAACAGTAAAAATGTTCATCATGAGGTTATGCGTGCAGAGGTGCCTGGTCCAGTCTTTGGTAAGGTCGTTGCCAAGCTCAAAAATACAGCTCAGATTTTGTACATCATCTATCTGGGCATGTTTGTGATCTTTGCTATGATTCTATGGATTTGTGGCATGCCACTCTTTGATAGTATTGTCATTGCGATGGGAGGTGCTGGTACCGGTGGATTTGCAGTCTATAATGACTCTATTGCCCACTATAACAGTGATTTAATTACTTATGTGGTTACAGTTGGTACCCTACTATTTGGCGTTAACTTCAACTTGTACTTCTATATCCTGCTTCGCAAAATCAGATTCTTCTTCCAAGATGAAGAGCTACGTACCTATCTTACGATTGTTGCGGTATCAACAAGTTTAATTATCCTCAATATTTTTGGAATTTACCACAGTTTAGCTAACTCGTTTAAATACTCATTCTTTGAAGTGTCAACGATTATCACAACGACGGGATTTGGCCTAACAGATATTACCAAATGGCCACTATTTTCTCAGTACATCCTGCTTCTCCTGATGTTTATCGGGGGATCAGCGGGTTCTACAGCTGGTGGCTTCAAGGTTATCCGTGCTATGATTATTGCTAAAATTGCACGTAATCAGACCTTAGCTAGCCTCTATCCTAACCGTATCCTATCTCTACACATTAATGGAAGTGTTCTTGATAAAGAAACACAGCATAGCGTTCTTAAATATTTGGCTGTATATGTGTTGATCATACTAAGTCTAGTTACAATCCTGTCCTTGGATAATCAAAATTTCTTGATTGTGACAAGTGCTGCTGCTTCAACATTTAACAATATTGGACCTTTACTTGGAACAACTGATAGCTTCGCTATTTTTAGTCCTTTGTCTAAGCTAATCATGGGATTTGCTATGATTGCTGGACGTTTGGAAATCTATCCTTTATTGCTCCTATTTCTACCAAAAACATGGTCAAAAATTTAAGCATAAAAAAGCTCCCTTGGATTCAATTGTCCAAGGGAGTTTTTTTACGTTTTAGGCTAAAATAATCTGGTACTGGGTCGTCACCAGTCTCTGATAGGGGATGGCATCTTAAGATACGGGCGATTCCCATAAGAACTCCCTTTAAACCATGTTTTTCTATTGCTTGAATCATATAGACTGAGCAAGTTGGACAAAAACGACAAGACAGTGGAAACAGGGGAGAAATCCATCTCTGATAAGCCTTTACTAACGCAATCAGAAACTTCTTCATCATTTAACCTTGTTAACAGCAATGTTATGAAGCTGACTAATTTCTTTTTTGTTTAGACGGCGTGACTCTCCTGGACGTAGTCCTGTCAAATCTAGGGTACCAAAACGGGTACGTGACAACTTATCAACAATCAAACCTACTGATTCAAACATTTTCTTAACCTGATGGTTTCGCCCTTCATGAATCGTCAACTCGACGACTGATCGGTTCTTTTCATGATCCACCTTGATAATATTGTAATGGGCCGGCTGAGTTTTTTTACCATCAATCACCACACCACGAGTCAAAGGACGAAGATTTTCCTTAGTCGCAATACCTTTTACACGCGCCAAATAAACCTTATCAATCTCATTACGTGGGTGAATCATTTTATCGGTAAAGTCACCATCATTTGTTAAAATAAGAAGGCCAGTCGTATCCCAATCAAGACGACCAACAGGATAGATACGTTCCTTAACGTGGGGCATTAGATCAATAACCGTCTTACGATTTTTCTCATCAGATACTGAAGAAATAACCCCACGTGGTTTATTAAGAAGGTAGTATACCTTTTCTTCATTATAAATTGGGCTTCCATTTACCTCGACAATGTCGCCATTTTTGACAATTGTTGCCAATTCCATAACGGTCTTACCGTTTAAAGTCACACGGCCTTCTTTAATCAATTCCTCAGCTTTACGACGACTAGCCACACCAGCGTGGGCGATATATTTATTAATTCGCATTCTTTTTTCTACAGCTTCAGCTGTATCCTTTCTACCTAGCATTTCTGCTATGTTTCTTAATTTTTAATGATTAGTTTCAACAAGGTTTACTCTTAATTGTCCAAATCCTCAAGATCTTCTGGAGCATCTTCCCTAAATAGGCTCGTTTCTTGCTCTTCAAGTTCTAGTTGATCAATGGCCACAAGTTCGTCTAAACTGTTAATTCCTATATAATCCAAGAAATAATCAGTTGTCGCATATAGGTTGGGACGACCCACAGCATCCTTTTTACCAGCCTCTCGAATGAGACCAAAAGCCTGAAGCTTGGCAATAGCGCCACTGGAATTGACACCTCGAATGTCATCAACTTCAGCGCGAGTAATGGGCTGTTTATAAGCAACTATAGAAAGTACCTCGAGACTCGCTCGGGATAGACTTTGGTTGATTGGCGTTTTGGAATAGTCACGCAGAAGACATGCAAAATCAGGCTTAGTCACGATCTTATAGGTATTTGACGATTCCAATAAACAAAGTGCTGTGTCCTCATCTGCCTTATACTTGGCTTGCAATTTTTCTAAGGACTGAGTCAGTCCCGTCACTGGTATTTCCAAGAGCTGTGCCATAGTCCTTAGACTAAGACCATCTTCACCAGCTACAAAAAGTAGGGCTTCTAATCGTGCTAAGTGACTACTCATTCGTCCATTCCTTTCTTAGAGTAATTGTTCCAAAAATTGTTTCCTGCTGTACCGAGATTCGATGTATCTTAATTAATTCAAGAGTTGCCAAAAAGAGTGTAATCACTTGATTCATATCCTTAGCATCTGAAAAAAGCTCATCTAAAAACAATTTATTTTTCGCACTAAAGGCCTCCTCAATGATTAACATCATGTCTTCAATCTTATAATCATCACGTGCAATAGTCGTGTGTCTTCGACGAATTTCTTCTTGCTTTTCAGCCATGATTTTTGAAAAAGCCAAGAAAATATCTTGAATCGTCTTATCCTGATTCAGCGTCACATCTTCATAAACTAATTCTACTTTTGGTTTTGAAAAATACTGAGCTCGCACTTCATGCTTCTTAGCCAACACTTGACTAGCTGCTTTGAAGTGTGCATATTCTTCTAGCTGACTCAAGAGCTCTAGTTCTGGATCATCCACTTCAGGCTCATCCTCTACAACTGTCGGCAATAGTTTTCGACTCTTAATCAACATGAGCTGGCTAGCCATAAGCATATATTCCCCAGCAACCTCTAGCTTCATAGCTTGCAAGGTCGCCAAATAAGCCAAGTATTGCTCGATGACCTCAACAATGGGAACATCGTAAATGTCTACTTCATACTTAGAAACCAGATGGAGCAACAAATCCAGTGGCCCCTCAAAATCTTTTAACTTAATATCCATTAGGTTTTATAGTATTTCTCCAAGGTCACTGGACTTTTTAGCCCAAGTAAACGAGCAAGTTCAAAGGCGCCCGTTCCCTTTTCAATCTGTCTAAGGATATATTGCTGGCGCAAGGCTTGAGCAGTTACCCCCGATAAGCCGCATCCACCAACATAAGATTGAATCTGCTTATACAGCCACTGACGGGTAAAAGCCTTACTCAAAATCAATCCCTGACTATTGTCATTTTTAATCCCAAATAAGAGCTCTTTCAAAGCTCCATCCAGTCTGAGAACACGCTTAGTACTTCCCTTAGCCACGGTTACAACACCAAAATCCAAGTCGATATCTTCCCATTTCAGCTCCAAGATTTCCGAAGGTAAGAGTCCTAACTCTAGAATAAACAGACAAGCCAGTTTACCGGGCCCTTCTTGTCCCTCATATAGCGACGACAAATCAAAGATTTCTAACTCTTCTTGCTGAGAAGGGAGTGGTGCAGTCTCTGACAGTTTAAAAAACTCCTCTAGCTCACCCTTTTGATAAAGGTAAAGCAAAAACTGATTAACAGCCGAGCGCTTACGTTTTTGCACAGAAGGCTTCCACTCCTTGAGTTGATTTTCATAAAGCTTGAGACTGGTTTGATCTACTCGTCCTGGAAGACAGTTTACAAACTGCTTAAGATCATAAGCATAAGCTTGTTTTGAGCTATCAGAAATGGTCTTCCTAGCTAGAAAATTAGTTATCTGAGTTGTTAGTTGTTTTTGGAATGATGATATAGTCATGTGTAAAGTCATGTAAGAGGCTATTAACTGCCTTGAGAATTGATTTTCGTGTAATAATTCCTTTAAAAATACCTTGGCTGTCAACTACTGCAAGGAAAGGATTATCAACCAGCTTATGCATTACCTCACTTAGATTAGCATCATCTTTCACTGTTGCCACAACATCTGAAGTCATCGGTCCGATATCGCGATTAACCATCTCCCACTCTTGCAAGTTATGTTCATCTTGGTAACGCTTGATATCCGCCAAAGATATTGTCCCAAGATAATGCTTGTCCTTAGTCAAAACGGGCACACGTGAATAACCATTGCTTGTCAAAAGCAAAACCACATGATCAGCGTTATGGCTATCAATAAAAATAGTAACTTGATCTGATGGGATCAAATAGTTGTCTAAATGAGCCAACAAAAAATCTTCAAATTCTTTAGCAATCATCGTTCAAATTCCTGTGTAAGTTCTGAATAAAGTTCATGGTCACGTGTGTAATATTCCACACGAATCTTTGCATCGTTTATAATCACCTTAGCATAGAGTTTCTCATGGATTGGGCCACGTGGCTGTGAAATAGAACCTGGATTGATATACACTGTCTTACCATTTCGCCAAGCTGCTGCCACATGTAAATGCCCATATAGACAGATATCAGCATCCTCTTGTTGTGCCCAAAGATCCAACTTGTCCCAGGTAAAATTAATCCCAAAGAGATGACCATGCGTTTGCGCAATAATCACATCACCAAGTTTCACGACCAAACGTTCTGGATAACCTGAATCATAGTCACAGTTACCACGAACCACATGGATACCTTCCCAAACAGAATCACTTGATTCTAACTCAGAATCTCCATTATGGAAAATGGCATCTACCTTCCCTTGATAACGTTTTTTTATGTCTACTACAATATCACGTTCTCCATGAGAGTCGCTCATTACGATTATTGTTTGTTCTGCCATGCTGGGAATACCTCCATAAGTTTCTTAACAGCTTGTCCACGGTGAGATTGTTCATTTTTTTCCTCTGTAGAAAGCTCTGCTGCTGTCCTACCCGTATTACCAACTAAGAAAAGGGGATCATAACCAAAACCATTGTCACCTTTAGGTTCTCGACCAATATAACCTTTCCAGTCTGCATCAACAACCAAACTATCACGTCCAGGTGCTGCAACAACTAAGGTTGTATGGAACTGGGCAGAGCGTTTGCTATCATCAAGTACCATGGCAAGTTCATGCAGTAACTTAGCATTATTTTCAGCATCGGTAGCTTCTGGACCCGCAAAACGAGCAGACCACACACCTGGCAAACCTCCAAGAACATCTACCTGCAAACCTGAATCATCTGAAAGAACCATCTTCCCAGTTAATTTCGAAATAGTTTCCGCCTTCAAGCGTGCATTTTCTTCAAAGGTCATACCAGTTTCAGCAACCTCAGGAAGATCTGGATAATCATTAAGATTTTCTACCTTAATACCAAGCTTTCCAAAGAGTTTCCGAAACTCCTTGGTTTTTCCTTCGTTGCGTGTCGCAATCAACAAAACATCACCAAAGTCTGATTTATTATCAGAACCAAAGAAACCATCCAAGGAGACACCTTCTCTAGGTACGTGGACATAGAGAAGCTTATCCCCTTCACTTACAAGCAAAGTTCCTTGATGTTGCGTAACGACCAAGTCTCGACCAAGCTCCTCTTTCAAACAATCCAAAATAAAAGACACTAAGCGAAGATCCGAAGAGTGTTTAACAACATGTAACTGAAAACCACTAACATCTAAGGTGTTAGTCAAGCCCTGAAAAAAGTCAACATATTGTTCATAGGCCTCATCATCACCAAAATATGTCAAGTGATTATAGCTTCCAAAACTAGCCAAGTACCAGTCTTGATCATCCTTATATTCAAAAATTGATTTAGTCATTTTCTAACTCCTTATCCAAATCTACATGTTGGACAGTAACTTCCTCACCCAGCCACTGCTCAGCAATTTCTTTAAAACCAAGCACACTAGCTGTGGTGTAGTATTCTTCCGTCTTGTCTTTGACCTCACGACTACGGTTAATTTCAAAGTAATTGAGCAAGACAGAAACATCACGAACAGTTTCAGCTCCGCTATCAATTAATTTGACACTTAGCCCCATAACATTCTGAATAATCGGGCGTAAAAGTGGGTAGTGGGTGCAACCCAAAACCAAGGTATCTACCCTATCAACTAAAGGAGCCATGCTTTCATAGACAATCTTTTTAGCCACACTTGAATTAATTTCATTTGATTCAACAATTGGGGCAAAACGGGGACAGGACAAACTCAGGACATTCATTTGTGGGGCCAGACGCTTAATTTTTTGCTCATAGATATTAGACGAAATTGTCATAGGAGTACCAATGACACCAATTTGACCAGACCGGCTAGACTTAATGGCAGCACTAGAACCAGGCAAAACCACACCTAGTACTGGAATGTCCAAAGACTCTTTAATTTCCTCCCAAACCACTGCTGTCGCCGTATTGCAAGCAATAACAATCATCTTTACGTCTTTAGTCAGGAGAAATTTAACCAACTGCCAGGTATACTCTCTGATTTGTCCTGCTGGTCTGGGGCCATATGGAGCCCTAGCAGAATCACCAATATAAACAATGGACTCGTGAGGCAACTGACGTTTAAGTTCACGTACTACCGTCAGGCCTCCGACACCAGAATCCAAAAATCCTATAGGTCGATTATCCATCTTGCCTCCTTATCCCCTTACATTACATGTAAAAAGCTGAGATTCACGTCCCAGCTCCCCCACCATTATTTTTTCTTGCTATTTGCAAGTGCTTGTTTTTGTTGTTTAATAATCTGATTATATGTTTGACGCACTTTAGCTTCATTAGGCTTTTGGCCTGCTGCCGACATCATTGTACGAACAGCGTCCACATTCAAACGAGGATTTTCAGCTAATTCTTTCTCAATTTGTTTGCGGGAAAAATATGCGCCTCCGTAGAAGCCACCCAAAAGGGCTACAAAAACAAGAATAATCCAAAGGACGGTGTTCATAAATTTAATTCTCCTATAACGTTGATTTACCTTATATTATAGCAAAAATAGGCCTTACTGACAAACAAGACGTTAGTTTCTTAACGAGTCCGCAAAAAAATTACTTATCTAAAATACTGATAAAATGAGAGTTTCAGCTTCTTTTGCTTACAACTGCGAAATACTTGTAAGATTTCAGGGAAAAAATTAGGTTTTTATATAAGTCTTGAAATTATTATGTTTATATAAAGGGGCTTACTTATGCTAAAGGAAGCAACTATTTCCAAACAAAAAATTGTCAATGCATTTACTGAACTCTCAGAAGAGAGTTCACTCGAACAAATCAACACCACAGACATCATCAAAAAAGTAAGTCTCAGCAGACCAACCTTCTACTACTATTCAAATCAAGATAACTTGGTTGAAACTACCTTGTCTAAGATTTTAGATAAAGTTTCAAGTATTCTGCAAAAGTATATGACCTATCAAAAAGGTGTTCTAACCGAGATGCTACGATATCTTAAGGAAAATCATAAGCTCTGTCGCACATTAATGACACATATCCCAAACATCAATGAATTGATTTGTGAGTTCATTATCGAGACCATCCTTAACTATGATATTGAAAATGTCACAGAACTTATGGAAAGAAGCTATCATATTCCAGTCAAGTATTCTTCGGAAGTTTACGTCATTACCATTGTTACCATTTTGGCACTCTGGCTAAAGGAAGGCTGCATTGAATCTCCAGAAGGGACGGCCAATACACTTCTTGAAGCGGTTATTATTAAAGCAAAATAAGCTAGACCTCCTAGGTCTAGCCTTTTTTGTTAAATTTCAAAATCAAATCCGTCAAGTGTCGCAAAATAATCATTCATAGTCTCTGCACGACGAATCATTCGCGCTGTTCCATCTTCTTGATAGAGGATTTCTGCCGAACGAAGACGGCCATTATAGTTATAACCCATTGAAAAACCATGGGCACCAGTATCATGGATAACCAAGGTATCCCCAATACGAGCCTCAGGCAATTCACGGTTCTTAGCAAACTTGTCATTGTTTTCACAAAGCGAACCTGTGACATCAACCACTTGAATATCACCATTTGGATTAGTCATATTAGTAATGTGGTGGTAGGCATCGTATATTGCTGGGCGAAGCAAGTTAACTGCAGAAGCATCAACACCAACATAACGTCGATAAGTATCCTTAATATGGAGAACCTTAGTAACAAGGAGTCCGTGTGGCGCTGTCATGAAACGACCAAGTTCAGTGTAAATACTGATGTCCCCAAGATCATTTGGAACAAGGATTTCATCAAATTTAGTATGAACACCTTCACCGATAGCAGCAATATCGTTTTGCTTGTTCGCTGGCGTGTAGTCTACCCCAACACCACCTGATAAGTTGATAAAGTCAAGGCTGATACCAAGCTCATTCTTGATTTCTACAGCCAATTCAAAGAGTTGAGCAGCCAAGGTTGGATAGTACTCATTCGTTACTGTATTTGACGCCAAGAAGGCATGCAAACCGAATGATTTCACCCCTTTTTCTTTAAGGTAGGCATAACCTTTGAAAAGTTGCTCCTTAGTCATTCCAAATTTAGATTCTTCAGGATGATCCATAATATCTGTACCAAGTAAGAAGACACCACCTGGGTTAAAGCGTAAAGAAAGCGTTTCAGGAATCCCTGCAGACTCTTCCAAGAAGAAAATATCTTCGTAAGCATCAAGGTTAATTATCGCATTGATATCACGCGCGTAAACAAATTCTTCTGCTCGTGTATCATTAGACGTAAAACTAATAGCAGTACTATCAAAACCAACTTTGTTACTCATGACAAGCTCTGTATCAGTCGCACAATCTACACCGCACCCTTCTTCCTTCAAGATTCTGAGAATTGCTGGATTAGGTGTTGCCTTTACAGCAAAGAATTCTTTAAAACCAGGATTCCATGAAAAGGCTGCATTAACTGCACGCGCTGTTTCACGAATACCTTTTTCATCGTAAAGGTGGAAAGGTGTTGGAAATTCTGCAGTGATTTGATTGAGTTTATCCGCCGTAATAAAGGGTGTTTTTGTCATTTTATTCTCCATTTTTTACAATAGTAACCTTATTATAGCATAAGAAAAGGCTTGAAATCCAAATTTCTAATAATCTCAAGGGATATTTCATAATACAATAGACGTGTCAACTTAATGAAATAATGGGAATTATGTATAAAAAAATATCTTTATTCTGGGGCGATTTCTCTAATAGCCGTTTTTACATTGTCAGCATGTGCCAAACCAAAACTCGATGTTAAGCTTTCTGTTAACGACATTATCTATATGTCTAGAAGAGCCCTCAAACTTAAAGATGATCAGACCTTGGTTGAAGCCTCATTCAAACGTGAGCAAATTTCTGAAGATATGAAAAATGAGCTAAAAACATCTACTAAACAATTTTACCTCAAAGATGAGGATGGTAAAAAAGTCACAGCAAGTAAGATTGACAAAGATGACCTACCTACTCTCCTCACCAAAAATAATAACGTAGAAAATGCTACAGATGACTTTGGAAAAGTTGAAGCTAATGACTACAAGACCAGTCTCTCTTTTTCGAAGTGAACAACGATTAAAAATATAAACTCTATTTTAAATCAAAAGATGGAAAGACAGAGGGGCAGACGGTTTCAACTAGTCCAAAAAATTTCGATGGTCAAACAACTACCAATGTTAAAAAAGATATTGATGCTTATTTTAACGCAGTTCTTCTAGGTGGAGAAAGTAAAAATTACAATAAATTTGTTTCTACTGACCTAGGCAAGGCTAAGAGTGAACTTAGTCAATATTTCTCAGATAGTCTTCAATATAGCTATGATTAAACTGATCATATCAAACCAACTGGAGATGAAATTCCAAAAGTTTTCGGATGGACTCAAACTTCTAACCGTGAACGGGGTAGTTACTCTGTTGACAACATTTTCGTTACTAAAGATAAGACGGAGTTTAACATTGACATGTCAACTATCAGTATTAGAGCTGCAGACGATGCATATGTGGCTAACCATCCAAGGCTTATTGACGATCTTAAAAACTACCTACAAAGCAATGGTGCTAACGCTGGAAATCGCGACCAATTGACTAGACAATACTGCATGGAAACTTATTTACCTAATTCAATCAAAAAAAGTAAGTCCATCAGTAGCATAGACAGACGAAATAAATATCTTTAAGGATTGCTCAGTTGAACTCACTAAGAAAGACGATAAGTAGGCCTTTTCCGATAAAGATGGCTAGGTCGAAAAATGAGATTACTATCTATTCTCCTACACCTATACAGGTCAACAAGAAACAATTACAAAAAACGTTAAACACAAAAAAATCAGCCGAATGGCTGATTTTTTTTAACTAGTCACGCCTCGCAAAGATTCGCAAGATATTCAAGAACAAGTTAATAAAATCCAAGTAAAGACTAAGCGCCATAGAAATCGCCCATCCATCTGTGACTTGACCATTAGTACTATAATAAACCTTTTTAATTAACTGATTGTCATAAGCAATTAAACCAGAGAAAATGAGAACTGATACAATACTAATCACAAAACTCATCGTGCTACTTGCAAAGAAAATATTAACTAAGCTAGCCACAATGATTCCAATCAAAGCTGCCATAAGAAATTTGACCATTCCTGACAAGTCACGCTTAATAGAAACTCCGATAAGTGCCATGACAAAGAAGACAATGGCAGTACTTAGGAAAGCTTGGAAAACAATAGCTTGCGTATATTGAACGATGATAAAACTAAGTGTAAAGCCATTCAGAGCGGAATAAACTAAGAATAAAGGCAGAGCCGCAGGCGTATTTCTTCTTGCAGCACCACTAGCCAAAAAAACCAAGGCTAACTCAACAAAAATAGCTGCCATATAGATCCAAGAATAATTCATGAGAATGTTGACAAAAAGATGAGAGAGAGGGAATAACATCAGATAAGAAATGACTGCTGAAAGCCCTACCCCAATACCAACAAGGCCATAAATCTTCCCGAAAAAGCGATTTAATCCTGCATCACTAGTTGTATAAATTGCATTTGATTTCATAAATATCTCCTGAGTTTAATAAATTAATTGTGGCTACTTTGTAGAGTATTGCGACGGAAAAAACTTACTATTTTTAATGCGATTTCGTAAAGGTGTCACTGCTTCTTTAACAGCCCAGTACTTATCCACCATGGTAACGATATAAGATTCCTTATACTTCGGCGGTGCAATAGTTGCTCCCCACATATGTTTGAGGATGATATCCTCTTCTTTTTTGTTTAAATTAACAAGCTTTCTAGCATTACGAACAGCAATCCGTGGGTGCACCCAAGCATGACTCTTATTAAATTTGGTTACTCGCCAATCATAATAGAAAAAATCATGCAAGAGACCACCTCGGGCAGTGCTCTCAGCATCCCAACCTAATTTTTTAGCAATCTTGTAGCTGGTGTAACTAACATTAACCGAGTGTTCCAAACGTGTCGAATGATAATGTTGGACAATCCCATCCAATTTTTGAAAACGTGGGTGTGAAATCAAATGTCCAACAACTTCCATGAATTCTTTATCATCTTCTGGTCGATTCATAATAATACCTCATGAATGTTTCTAATACTTCTTCATTATATCACTAGAGCTTAAATTTATCTTAAAAGGCGAATGTTTCTCAATAAAATCATCCTTAGGACCTAGAGACTAAACATGAGAATCCCTGCAGCAACAGCAACATTAAGACTCTCTGCCTGGCCTGGCATGTTAATATGTACCAGTTGATTAGCGGACTCAGCCATTTCCTTACTGATTCCCTGACCTTCATTTCCCATCACTAGGGCAAAATTACCGTCTGTCTTAACTGCTTTATAGTCAACGGAAACCTCTGAGAGAGTCGTTGCCAAGACTGGTAAATCTTGTTTTTTACAAGTTTCAACCATCTCAAGAATTGGTCCACGGTAGATTGGCAGATGAAAATGACTTCCCTGCATAGAACGTAAGGTCTTCTGATTATAAATATCAGCGGATTTATCTGATAAAAAGACCCCATCATAATCTGCAGCATCTGCTGTTCGAATCATTGTCCCAACATTACCAGGATCCTGAACATCCTCCAAGAGCAGATACTTCCCTGAAAGAGAGTCTGGCAAAGCTTGAGTTTGTTTAGCAACTTCTGCAACAATCCCTTGAGGCGTCTGAGTTTCACAGAGCTCCTTAAGAACCTCCGGACTAACCAACTTAACCTTAGACATATTAGCTACACGGTCAGCCATCTCCTCAAGCACAAAAATTTGAAGAATATGCGCACCACTTGCCTTTGCTTCCTCGAAGAGATGCCATCCTTCTATAAGATAACTGGTTTTACGGTGCTTGCGTTGCAGCAATTTTCTAGCAGTCTTGATACTAGCATTTTGCTTTGATTGAATGACTTCCATACACTCATTGTAGCAGAAATTCCTTGATAAATCTAGGAATTGACCGACTTTATAGTAAGGATTATACTGAAAGAAAGAATTTTCAAAAGGAGGTCATGGCCCATGCAAAAAGTAAGATTATTAGTTTCAGGAAGAGTCCAAGGTGTTGGTTTTCGTTATTCAACCTATGCATTAGCACTCGAAATTGGAGATATTTACGGTCGAGTCTGGAACAACGATAATGGAACTGTTGAAATTCTAGCGCAATCAGATAAACCTGCTAAGTTAGCTAAGTTTATCCAAGAAGTTCGAAAAGGACCTTCAAAATGGTCTAATGTAACCTATGTTGATGTAACCATGGCTAACTTCTCAAATTACAATGATTTTCGCATAGCGAATTAAGATGATGCCTCCGTTTTTAGCTTGTTCTCTTCCTTAAAAAAGGGTAAAATAGACAAGTATAACTAAAAAACAAAAGGAATGATATTGTGAATAAAATTCAAAAACGTCTAGCCCTTATGGGTCTTGCTGCCAGCATGCTTCTCTTCCTATCAGGATGTGTGAGCCTTGATAAGTCTGGTAATCCAACTGGCTGGGTCTGGAACCTACTTGGTCGTCCTATGAGCCACGTCATCACCTACTTCGCAAACAATCTTGGTCTGGGATTTGGTCTTGGTATTATCTTCGTAACTATCATTGTTCGTTCGATTATATTACCACTTGGTCTTCACCAATCTCGTAGTGCAGCCTACCAATCAGCAAAACGTGAGTACCTAGCCCCTATCTTGGAACCAATCAACGAACGTTTGCGTAACGCTAAAACTCAAGAAGAAAAAATGGCTGCTCAATCTGAACTCATGCAAGCTCAACGTGAAAACGGTCTTAGCTTGATGGGCGGTATTGGCTGTCTTCCTCTATTGATTCAGTTTCCATTCTTCTCAGCGCTTTACTATGCAGCACGTTACACTCCTGGTGTACTCAAGGATGACTTCCTCTGGTTTAACCTCGGTCATCGTGACTTCCCATTGATTATCATCATTGCCGCTCTTTACTATTTCCAATCTTGGTTGTCTATTCAACAAGTTCCTGAGGAGCAACGTAAGCAAATGGCGGCGACTATGTACAGCATGCCAATCATGATGATTTTCTTTGGTATCAGCTCACCTGCAGCCGTAATCCTTTACTGGTTAGTTGGTGGTATCTTCTCTATTATCCAGCAGTTGATTACTAACTATATCATCAAACCTCGCTTAAAAGAGAAAGTTGCTGAAGAGTTCAAAAAGAATCCTCCAAAAGCCCCTCGTACAACACCAAACAAGCGTAAAGATGTTACTCCAAAAAATACCCAAGCAATTGCAAATAAAGCCAAAAAAAACCGTAACGCTGGTAAGCAAAATCGTAAATAAGCTACAAAAACACTCTTGGAAGAGTATACTGATTCCAAAAAGTTAGACAATTAATTTACACAAAGGACTTATTTCTGTATTGCACAGAAATAAGTCCTTTTAGTTTTACCTTGATTAGTTTGTTATTGTAATAATCAATATAGTCTACAATAGCTTGTTCCAATTGCTCAAGTGAGTGAAACGTCTTCTCGTAACCATAAAACATCTCAGGCTTAAGAATGCCAAAGAAGGACTTCATCATACCATTGTCTAGACTATTTCCCTTACGTGACATGGACGGTTGGATTCCTTTACCCTCTAAAAAATGATGATAGAAATCATGTTGACATTGCCATCCCTGGTCACTATGGAGAATTGTATTTTCGTAATGCTCCTCTGTAAAAGCTTGTTCTAGCATAGCTTTCACTTGTACTAAATTCGGCGACCTAGAAAGATTATAAGCGACGATTTCACTATTGAAGCCATCTAATACTGGTGATAAATAGAGCTTTTGGCTGCTTGCTGGAATTGCAAACTCTGTCACATCCGTATAACACTTTTCCATTGGTTTAGAGCTTTCAAATTGACGTTGAATAGGTTATCTGCTTTCTTGCCAACTTCTCCTTGGTATGAAGAATACTTGCGTTTACGCCCCATTTTAGGTACTCTTCCTCTTGTCTTCTCAATTCATATATTTGAACTTTATCTTCATAAGCTAATTTCATAATAAAACACCCCAAAAGGTAGATTGTTTCTGTCTAACTTTTGGGGTTTAGTTCAAAAAACTTCAAGAGTGTTTTCTTATAGATAAACTAAGACTAACCTAGCTCCTATTATCTCTGGTAACTAAAAAAGGAGTGAGACAGAACAAATGTTCTGCCTCACTCCCACAAGGATCAAAAAGCTACTACACCATGTAGGTATTTCGATGTTTATTCAAATGCTAGACAATTTTGTCCTAACATTTGCTTAGGATGTTTTTTCTACACTAAGGATTTCAACAGAGTAGCTACCTGCTGGTGATTCGATAGCTACTTTATCTCCAACTTTCTTACCAATCAAGGCTTGAGCAATTGGGCTTTCATTTGAAATTTTACCTGAGAAAATATCAGCACCGGCTGCACCAACGATATGGTAAGTATCTTTGTCGCTTGTACCAACTTCTTGCACAACAACTGTTTTACCAATCGCAACTTCGTCATTAGCAACAGCATCACTATCAACGATTTCTGCGTAACGAATCTTTGTTTCAAGAATTTGAATTTGACCTTCAACAAAGGCTTGCTCATCTTTAGCCGCCTCATACTCAGAGTTTTCTGAAAGGTCACCATAAGAACGGGCAATCTTGATGCGTTCTACAACTTCCGGACGACGTACGAGTTTGTACTCCTCCAATTCTGCTTCAAGTTGTTTTTTTTCTGCTAGGGTCATTACATATGTTTTTTCTGCCATTTTTTTCTCTTTCCTATTTTTTTAGCCAGTTGGTTTGAAATCAAACTCAGTAGTCAGTTACTGAATTTTAATTAACCAATCAGACTATTTATCTTTTAGTTTGCTATTAATATAAGATTCAACATTATGCTGGTGCTCTTCATAGCTCTCAGCAAAATAGACATTACCAGTTGATACATCCGCAACAAAGTACATGTACTTGGTAGAAGATGGATTGATAACCGCTTCTATTGCCGACAGACTAGGACTATCTACAGGACCAGGCATCAACCCTTTATGAACATAATCATTATAAGGGGAGTCAATATTCGTATCAATCGTTGCATCTTCTTTCAAGGTCGTTTCTTGACCAAGTTTTCCAAGAGCATAAAGAACCGCGATATTACTTTGCAGGGCCATGTCTGAATTAAGACGATTATAGAAAACGCTAGCAATGTTTTTACGGTCATCATCAGTTGCTCCCTCTTTTTCAACAAGAGAAGCTAGAGTCAAGATTTCATTAACGTTGTGGTTACTTGATGAAATTGTTGCATAGTATGGTGATAGGTGGGTGTCCATCGTAGATAGCATTTCCTCTGCCAAAGATTCCACCGTCGTATCGTCATGAATATTATAAGTCGCTGGAAACAGATACCCCTCTAGGACATACTTAGCATCTGTAGAATTCGGAAGGTTTGCCAACAAGGTTGGGTACTTCGCTTTCATCTTAGTAATGAAAGCATCATCCTTCATAAGTTTCAAGAAGTCTTTTTCCTTAAGTCCAGTAGATGAATGTTTACCTTTTTTAGCTGATGAATTAACTTCAACCGCCTTGGCGATTTTCTCAATGGTGTATCCTTCTTTAACCAAGACTGTACCCAGAGATGGTTCCTGAGGCTTATCACTTCCTTTTTTCTGAAGTGCCTCAATAATTTCATCCATAGTCATACTAGGCTGAAGGTTATAGTAACCACTTTTTAGATTTGAAATGTTCTTAAACTTGGTATAGTAATTAAAGACTTTACCAGATTTAATGACACCAGCTGATTCCAACAACTGACCGATGTAACTGCTACCTGAATTTTCAGGAATTTCAACACTAATAAACTTAGTCGACTTGACATCTTTTGCACCAACTGCATCACTAACATATCGATAACCAAAGAATCCAGCTAATGATAAGATAAGAATCAAGAAGACAATGATGTTTCTTGCAACTCGTCCTGCACGACGATTATTTTTATTGAGTTTTTGATTTCGGTTGGAGCGTGAAATCGGTTCTTCGTTGATGATTCCGTCCTGTTTAACATCTTTTGGCGAAGACTTTTTCTTCTTCACTTTCTTACGTTTCTTTTTGTTAGATTTTTCAGAGGCTGCTGCTAAAGCAATACTCTCATCACCCTCATTGCCATCAGTTACTAGATCTGACTGAACTCTTACTGGTTCAGAGTGATTACTTACTGTATGATGTTCCCGCAAAAATGCTTCTTTTTGACGTTCTGATGTCATCTTGGACACCAATTCTTTAGGATTCGTGTAGATAGCTTCTTTAGCCTTAGCTTCAATAAGCTCCTTAGCAACATCTGCAGGAATATATTTTTCCTCTGATTCCGCGTTAAGACTAGTTTCCCAAACTGGACGTTTAAAACGACGTTTCAATATTTCAGTCTCCTGAGGAATACTTAAATTTTTCTCCTTATCAACTTGCTCTTTAGGACTTGATATTACGTTTGAATGGACATCAGGAGCTGAAGAATCAGCTTGAGAATTAGAAGACAAGTCAACACTATATTGAAAATCTCGAACCGTCTCAGAAGTCATAGTTTTAGCTATAGCACTATGAGCAACAGAATGAGAACTCAAATTTTGGTTACTTACTTTATTTGACGCTGATCCAGAATCTATTGCATGGCTATCAGCTGACATTGAAAGTGGTGTCTCGGGAACAGCTGCACTTTTTTTATGCTCCTCCTCACGAAGAGAACGGAGCCGTGTCGCTTCTTGTAAATCTCGAAGAATCTGATTTTTAAAGCTTAGGCTATCTTCAGCAGATTCCGAGTATTCATTATGCTTGTCCGTCAAGGCATACCTCCTCTATAGTAACAAACGCCATTATATCTTAAAAAACCAGTTAATGCAAATCAATTGGTTCTTTGTCACAGTAACGTAACACTGGTATTACTAGCCCTCTGGGTTCTCCCAGACCATATTATACCAAATACTATCGCCATGGTTTGATTTGGACTCACCTTCGTCAATGAAAACATTCATCTCATAGTAGGTAATCAGGTAATCATGACAAGTCAAGCTAATTCCTTGACGTTTTTGAGCAATAGCCAGGTCTTTAAAAGCTGCAATCAAGGATGTTCCAACACCTTGCCCTTTAAAGTCTTTGGAGATAGATAAACTAGTAACCGCGATATAGCCTCCTTGACTAGCATTAGGAGTTACCTTGTAGAACAAGTCATCTGTAAGATATCGTTACGAAATCACAGGTCCTTCGATATAACAAGCTACAGTGCCATCAATTTCAGCAATTAGGAAAGTATCGCAAATTGTCTCTAAACGCTCTGCAAGAGCCTCTGGTGTAGCAGCCTCTTCAGGCGAAAAATTTATCTTGTTCGATACGAACAACATCAGTCCAATCATTCGTTCTAGCGTGTCGAATAATCATCTAAGATTCCTTTCTATCCAAGAGAAAGAGCCGAGCGAAATCGCTACAGCCCTCAATATATTACATATGGGTTTGCAAGCTTGCTAGGAGCTCTTCAAATGAACGTTCATAAAGTTGGATGTCCCCAGCTCCCATAAAGACATAGATAGCATTGTCATGGTCAAGGAGAGGTGAAACATTCTCAACTGTAACCACTTTAGCAGGTTTATTGATCTTAGCGGCAAGATCTTCAACCTTTACATCACCGTGGTCAACTTCACGCGCAGAACCATAAATTTGTGCCAGATAGACAGCATCCGCTTCATTTAAAGCCTCAGCAAAGTCATCAAGAAGAGCAATGGTACGGGTAAAAGTATGTGGTTGGAAAATAGCAACAATCTCTTTAGATGGGTACTTTTGACGTGCTGCATCTAGTGTTGCAATAATTTCAGTTGGGTGGTGAGCAAAGTCATCGATGATAACAGTATCACTAATAATTTTCTCTGTGAAACGACGTTTAACCCCTGAGAAAGTTTTTAGATGTTCAGCAACTAAGGCCATGTCAAAACCAGCTACATACAAGTTAGCAATAACCGCAGTTGCATTCAAGATATTGTGACGACCATAAGCTGGTACATGGAATTCCCCTATGATTTGTCCATCATGCTTCACCTTGAAGTTAGACCCCGTGGTTGTACGAATAATATCTGTTGCCATGAAGTCATCATTTTCTTCAAATCCATAATAATAGATTGGTGCATTGGATGTAATTTTACGGAGGTTAGAATCCTCACCGTAAACAAAGAGCCCTTTTTGTACTTGCTTTGCATAATCATCGAATGCTGAGAAAACATCATCAATACTTGTAAAGTAATCTGGATGGTCAAAGTCAATGTTAGTGATAATTGAGTAAGCAGGATGGTACGGCATGAAATGACGTTCATATTCATCTGCTTCAAAGACAAAGTATTGCGCATTGGCAGAACCACGTCCTGTTCCATCACCGATAAGGTATGACGTATCTGTGATGTTTTTCATAGAGTGTGACAAGAGTCCTGTCGTAGAGGTCTTACCATGTGCACCAGCCACACCAAAGCTAGTGAACTGATTCATGAAATGACCCAAAAATTCATGGTAACGCTTGAACTTATAACCATTTTTAATGGCATAAGCAATTTCAACGTTGTTATCTTCACGAAAAGCATTCCCAGCAATCAATTCAACATCTTCAGTGATGTTTTTTTCATCGAAAGGAAGGATTGGAATGCCCGCTTGCTCAAGACCACGTTGAGTGAAGTAGTATTTTTCCACATCGGAACCTTGAACCTTGTATCCCATTTGATGGAGCATCAAAGCCAAAGCCGACATACCAGATCCTTTAATTCCAATAAAATGATAAGTTTTTGACATAGTTTCTCCTTGCAATCAAACTGCGATTAATTTGCATCTTCTAAATGCGTCAAATTTAGTTCTTGAGCAATTCGGTGTTCACGGTGAATTTGACGTTCTGTGTAATTATAAACCTGGCTACGTTTCAAGAAGTCATAGCTATTTTTCTTGACGTTCTTACGAGATGGATTACTAGGTTGTTGATAAGTTGGAGCCACTTCTGCCAAGATATAAGTATCTTGTTTCAGACGATTTGCCAAGTGATGGATTTTTGAGTGTTTACCATTTGGTGCTAATGTTCTCTTAATAGCACTTACAGGAGCTCCCAAGATAGACGTCATCACTGGCTCCTTATCTGTCGTTACAGCAACTGCCTCAACAGTAGCCTCAAAGCTTGGCTTATTTTCTACCTTAGGCTTAGCAGCTAGTGAACGGATATTCGTAGATTTAGTTGATTGAGCTTCTTGGCGTAGGTATTTTTGGCGTTTATCACGTACGTCACGCTTCGCCTTTTCACGGGCTTCTTCAGCATAAGTCATTCCATCCTCTTGTGTTTCAGCTCGGTCTGGAGCCTGCTTACGTTTATGAGGCTTAGCTGACAAGAAATCATGGTTCAGAAAGAAATCGTTATAGTCCTTATCCTGATAAGGACCACGGATATTAGTGATTAAATCTTCATTTTCGTATAAACGCATAGAGATAGGTTCTTGCAAGCAAGATTCTCCGTCCGGAATCAACGGAAATTGTCGTCTTTGGCGATGCATAAAAGACTTCCTTTCGTTTTCGAGATGATGCGTATCTTAATATAAACAATCGGGAATGGGGAGATACGTCTTGCAATATTCTATTATATCCTAATTCAAAAGATTTGCCTAGTGTCATTTTTATATCTTAGTATTCCAATATTAAATATAACAGATTAAGATATTGCAATACCAAGAATTTCTTTAATATCCTCAACTGTCATGCTAGCACAGCTTTCATTGCCATCTAATACTGTTGTAACGAGATTTTTCTTACCTTCTTGAAGCTCAAGAATCTTCTCTTCGATAGTACCTCTTGTAATCAAACGGAAAACTTCGACATTTTGTTTCTGACCTATACGATGAGCACGACTAATAGCCTGCATTTCCACCGCTGGATTCCACCAAAGGTCAATCAGAATAACTGTATCAGCACCAGTCAAGTTGAGTCCTACCCCCCCTGCTTTTAAAGAAATCAAAAAGGCATCTCGACTCCCCTGATTGAAGGCTCTGGTCATCTCATGACGACTATCAGATGGGGTCGACCCTGTTAGCTTATAAGAGGAAATACCTAACTCTTGTAAAAGTTCCTCTGTAATATCTAACATCCCACGAAATTGTGAAAAAATAAGGACACGATGGTCTGATTCCTTAATTTGACTAAGTAGGTCTCTAAGACTATCTAATTTCCCACTATCACCAGCGTAATCCATAAAGAGGGCTGGCGTGTCACAGATTTGGCGTAAGCGGGTAATTCCTGACAAGATTTCCACCTTACGACGATTAATTTCCTGATCACTTGCTGAAATTAAACCTTGTTGCATCTGTTGCAATTGTGCTAAATAAATAGCCTTTTGACTATCCGACAATTCACTTTGGTGCGTAATTTCAATCAGGTCCGGTAAATCAGGAAGAACCTCATCTTTTTTACGTCTAAGAATAAATGGAGTAATGTACCGGGCCACTTCCATAGGTGTTAGCTTAAGAAAAGTTTTCTTAGCTGGTAAAAGCCCCGGTAAAACAATCTGGAAAATAGACCAAATCTCCAACAAATGATTTTCAATAGGCGTTCCAGATAGAGCTAGGCAATGCGGAACAGAAAAATCACGTAAATATTGAGAAATCTTCGTCTGAGTATTCTTCATGACCTGTGCCTCATCTAGAATGAGATAATCATACTGACCAGCCTTATAAACATCAAAATCCTGACGGAATGAAGCATAGCTAGTAATAATAATCTGATGGTCTTCTGCAATGATCTCATCACGTTTTGGCTTAAGTCCATAAGAAACTGCTACATCTAACTGAGGAGCAAATTTTTTAAACTCATCCTGCCAATTGTAAATTAAACTCGATGGCGATAGAATCAAGACTCGTTGTCCATCCTCTAAATGTGCAGAAAGATAAGCAATGGTCTGTAAAGTTTTCCCCAACCCCATATCGTCGGCTAAAATACCACCAAAACCATAGTGATGCAACATTGATAGCCATTGAACTCCTCTTTCTTGGTAAGGACGAAGGTCAACTTCTACATGATAGGATGGCAAGTCGAATGTTTCCGGTTTTCTCAAATGTTGCGCTAGCTGTTGAAAATCTTCTGAAAAACGAACAGAATCATTTTCTGAAAGAGAGTCCATCAATTGATAGGCGGCTAATTGATGGAGTTCTAGATGCCCTTCCCCCGAATAACGGGCCCTCAAAGTTCTTAGACTCTCACTGATACGTTGTGTCCCCTCATCAAAGACAATCAACTGACCACTACGATTAACAAAGTAGGGCGCTCTGTCCATCAAAGCTTCTAAAGCATGATCCACATCCTCATCATCGAGACTTGAAAAATCAAACGAAATCTCTAATAGATTTCCTTGACGCTCTACCTGAATTTGTGGACTCTGTTCAACACGTAAGTCACGCAACTCCTGTCCAATAAGAACTGGCCCTGCATTTTCAAAAGCTGGTAGAGTATTTATAAAGAAATCATAGAGCTCTTGATTACTATTTAAGCGTTTAGATGACTGAAAATCAGGGGTAAATCCATGTTTAACCATCAAACGAAAAATAGCCTGTTCATTACGATAGTTACTAGTAAAGCCTAAATGACTTAACTCATAACGATTATCCACAACATATCCATCAAAATCAAAAGCCAATGTGAGCACAACCTCGCGTTCACCTTTCAAATCAAAGCGAAATCTCGGGGTGAAATCTTTGATATTAAACGCTTTTGGGGCTTTAACCGGTCCCATAGTCTTAAAATCAGAAAGACTAGCAGCTAAGATAGCTTGTTCTTCTAGATTAAAACTGACATGTTTATTCAAATCGCTTCCGATAGGGAGAGAACGTAAGCCAAGCAAAATTTTTTGCTGTTTTCTATTAAGACGATAGAAAACACCCTGATAAAAGATAATACGATTATTAAAAAATGTTTGGCTATTTTTCTCAGCAACAGTCAATTCAATCATTTTGGGCTCGACACAAATATCAAACGAGAAAAGATTGGCTTCAGCAGTCAAGTCCTCTACCAAAAAGCTGCGATATTCAATACCTTCCCATTCAAACCTGAAGCCATCCAAATCTTGCATCAACCTCAATCCCTCCTCAAAAAAACCATAGGGGAGACTAAGGTGTCGTGCATTATTCGGTAAAATAAAGGTTAAATTTGTTTTGGCTTCATCTGGAATCATCCGTCCTAAAAAGTCTAAAAATGCTTGTGAAGCCTGGTCGAACTGAATGAGTGATAGAGGTTCATAGTAATTCTTACCTATCTGATAATAGCCTTCAGTCTCTATAAGCTTGAGGAAGGCTGGGATATCTCGAACAACGTAAGAACGTTCGTCCGGTAAGCGACGTAAACGTAAACTCCACCAAATCTCTGAACCAAAGGTAGATTCCTCTCCCTCTACCGTGAGGCTATATCTAACTGTATCATCCTCATTCAGAGAAAGGCTCTCTAAAAATAAACCACCAAAAGAACGCCCCCGCTCTTGGTCCTGGGCGGACTCTTGTTTCTCCTCTAATTTTGCTAAGAGACGCTGGCCCTCCTTAGCATTTTTTAGATAATACTCAACCGCTGCCAAATGGGAGCAATAGCCTTTTTGAGCGAAAAAATCACAGTCACACATGATTTCAGAATCATCGAGTGCATAAATTAAATGATGTTGGCCAACTGTCGTGTCCAACTGAGTTTCTGAGACCTGACTAATGGCAATTAAACCCTTTTCAAAAAGTTTAATCCCCTCATTACGGACTCTACCCGGCATCAATTTCGCCATAGTATTCACCCCTATCTTATCCCCCTATTATAGCACAAAACTCTTATAAACTCGGACTTCACCAAGATAAAACAAAAAACACTCCCTAGGGAGTGTCGTCGATTTTTATTAATAATCAAGTTTATCTGAGTGACCTGAACCATTGCCTACAAAGTAACCTGTCTTACAGTTGATACTAAAGAGATAAGTTCCATCTGGAAGGTACATGTTGTAGTAACCATTTCCGTTGATGATGTTGACTGGCTCAAGGATAAAGTTATCTCCTGAGAAGTACCCACGTGAGTGAGATGTTGCAATAATCTTATCAAGAACACCATTAGCCCAAGTCCAAGCTGGATTACTTGTATCCGCTACTACGTTTGCATTATAAGGCACACGAGAGCGATCACGTTGAAGGATAGATGGATTGTAATTCATGATGCCACGTGTCACAACTGTTGAAGTTGCAGCTGTACCACTAGAAACTCCACCAGCCGCACCTGTTACACCTGAATTAGCTGCTCCAGATGTGTTATCTCCCGAAGGAGTAGCAGTATTAACACTTTCAGAAGCTGTCACTGCAGACGTTGCACTTGCAGCCTTACCCTTTTCTTCAAGCTGTGTTTTACCGCCCTTAATGACTTCTTGGATAATGCTATCAAGACTAGCATTGCCAGTATTTGTTACACGTTCTGAAAGATCATTAAAGTTTGCATCAGATTTAACTGAGATAGAGGCATTATAGCTACCGTCTACAAGAGCATCTGATTCATACTTACTATTGACTTTTTCAATAGCTTCGATTTGTTTCTTCAAGTTATCGTATTTGGTCTTAGCTGCATCATAATACTTGGTTTTTTCCAATTTTTTAAGTAGTTTTTCCAAGTCTGATAGCTTACCAAATTGATCATTAGCTAGTTTTGTTTGCTCATCATCTGTGAAGAAATTCTTATACATGTCTTCGAAGGCTTTATTATCAGAAGCTGATGCGCCCTTGCTTGATGATGATATCACTGCTGAAGAAGCAGTGCTTGTAGTTTTCGCAGATTGGCTATGTGTTACTTTATAAAGAGCATAGCTCCCACCAATTATAGCTAGAGCAAGAACCGTGAGAGCACCTATAACAACACCCTTACGGCGATAAACTGGAATATCACCATCAAAGACACCTTTATGAGATGGAGAAATAGACCCTGAAGAGATTTTATCTTCTGCTGATGGACGACTAACTGTCATAGACACTTTTGGTGTCGCTTTTGCTTCATCAGCTTTAACTCCTGTTACACCAGCAACTGTTGTGGCAATAGCTTCTGAGTCGATTGTTTCTGAGACTTCAACATCTTCCAACAGAGGTTTAGAGGCTTGTGGTTCAGAAGCCTTGTCATCAGCAGGTAAAGTACTTTCTGGTTTCGGATCATCAACATTGTCTACCATAGCAGTGTTATCAACTTGTTGATTAGTTGAGGTAGTCGTCGCAGCAAGGGCTTCACCAAGATCAAATTTTTCTGATTCTGACGTGATAAAACGATCAGCATTAGTTGATGTTATGATGGTTTCAGAGCTTTCACTTTCTGGTTTCACAGTGATTTCAGAGTCAACAGGAGCTCGAGTATCATCTGCCTTAGTTTCAGTTGTGCCAAAACCAGATGTAATAGGTGTTACTGTTTCGTCAGCAGTCGTTGAGTTAGTTGACTCATTAGCCAATGTTTGACCAATCAAACCTGAATCAGCAAATTCCTGACGTTGCTTTTGAATGAAGGCATCCAAGGGTGATGTATCGCCATCTGCTTCAATTTTCTTTGAGAATTTTTGTGAGGTAACTTCTTCACGATGTTGCTTAATATACTTATCCAAAATACTATCTGTTTCGGTTACACCAGCATTAATCTCAGCTTCTTTGCGGACAGCCTCACCGACTGTCATTTCCTTGGCATCTTGGAAATCTAACTCTTGGCTTTCTTCATAGCTGTTTTGTGTTTTATCTTCAGACACGTTTAATTTACCTTTCTAGCCTCAGAACGGCGAACACGCTCTCCAAAATATTGATACAAATCAACGCGAAGTGTTCCGTTATAAAGCTTACGTTTTTTATCAGCTTTCATGCCGTATTTACTTTCAAATTGTTCATCACTGGTCAAGATAAACTTGCTCCACGTTTTAAGGGGCGCAAAAGTTTGACCCATTTCATTATACAAGATATCCACGGCCTTGTCATCCAACAAGCGCTCCCCATAAGGAGGATTTAAAATAATGACACCGTTTATTTTATCTGTTTTCAAGTCCTGTAAACGCATTTGTTTGAATTTAACAACATCTTCAAGACCAGCTTCGCGAGCATTAGCCTTAGCAATCTCAACCATACGGCTATCAATATCACACCCCATAATGTCTAATGTAACATCGTAATTTGCCTTACTATCAGCTTCATCTCGTACTGACTGTACTAAATCTTTACCCACCCAATTCCATGCCTCAAAAGCAAAATCACGATTAAAACCTGGTGCGATATTCATTCCAATCATAGCAGCTTCAATACAGAAGGTCCCCGAACCACAAGTTGGATCAATCAAAGGTTTGTCAGGATACCAGTTGCTAAGTTCAAGAATAGCAGCTGCCATATTTTCTTTAATAGGTGCCCCACCTTTATCAGTACGATAACCACGCTTAAAAAGACTATCGCCTGTAGTATCAATTAAAACAGTAGCCTTATCCTTTAAGATTGAAACTTCAATCTTAAATTCCGCACCTGTTTCTTGAAGAGGTACTCCTTCCGGACGGTGAAAATACTTCTGTAGTTTTTTAACGACAGCTTTTTTAGAAATCGCCTGAACAGACGGCTCATTATGAAGCTTTGATTTAACACATTTAGCTTTTGAAATTGGGAACTTTGCACCTAAGGGAAGATAATTTTCCCAGTCCAAGGCAAAAACTCCCTGAAAAAGCTCCTCAAAAGTACGGGCTGGAAACTCACCCACCACAATCTTGATACGGTCTGCAGCTCTCAACCAAAGGTTAGTTTCAACAATTGCACGAACATCACCTTGGAAACGAACCTTACCATTTTCAACCTGGGTCTCATACCCCAACTCACGTAGTTCACGTCCAACCACAGCTTCAAGTCCGGCTGCAGCAGTTGCAACTAATGTAAATGTTTCTTTCATTGTCATCCTTTTACCTAATTATTACGAGTACAAATTTCCCTAAGCTATAGCTTATTATTCACTCTTGCCCTTAGATGGTAGACGCAAAAGAGACGATTCTTGCTAAAAGAAGGCTGAGACATGTGTCCCAGCCCCACCTATATGCAATTTTCTATAAGCCATGTTCTGTTCCAGAAGTGACTAGGTAACCACTTCCTTCGATAATCATCTGTCTACTGCATAGCAGTCAGAATGGTCCGTTCGTTTCCGGCCATCCCGTGCCCCTACCAAAGTTTGGGTTGCTAGCTTGAGGGGTTTACCGCGTTCCACTTTTTAGGTTTCCCTAAAAACTCCGTCACTGTGGCACTTTCAGAGCTACTAAAACCTATCCGAAGACTTAGCCGGTTCGCTCGCCGTAACTTGAAAATCAAGTCCCTAGGCTTATTGATTCACCTAGCACAAACACTACTGGCATCACAGCCAGTGCTAGCATGGACTTTCCTCATGGAAGACTTGCAACCATGCGATTATCCGAAAATTGCACAAAACCAGTTTTATTCGACGATTTGTTTTCCAAAGACCTCTTTTTCCAAACGACTGATACGTTTTAAGATATCATAGTTTGAAGCCGAAGCAATATTGCCAGTGGCATGTGATGGTTCACTTGTCGCACTTGCATATGCGGGACGGCTTGCAGAAGCCGATGTCACCTTAGCCTTCAGTTTTGCATTTTCTTCTTGCAATTCCTTAACTAGAGCAATGTAGACAGTGTAATCTTGGATCACATCATCTAGAAACTCATCAACTTCTGTTTTATCGTATCCACGCATGCTTGTTTTAAATTCTTGTTCGTAGATTTTCTTGGGCGTTAAATTAATCTTAGCCATTATTCTTCTCCAATACTTGTCTTATCCAACTTACTAATACTTTACAGTCTATTGTTTTCATGATACAGAAAAAAATATAAAAATGCAAGTTTAAAACGCAATTATATCCTATTCCGACATGACTTCATTGAGGTCATCAAAAGTCAATCGAAATAAGGGATAATCACTTGCTGCTATTATCATATTGTAAAAATATTTCAAATTTGTTTCATTTTCAGGCTCATAAAATAAATAAGCTTGGTCTGTATTATCGATGAGAAACTGATTAAATTGTTTGAACTGAGCTGGCGATTGATAAGCTGGAAAACTATACTTTACGAAATCAACTTGTTTAAAGGCTGCCAATTTTTCTTGGTTAGCTTCACTCCAATTCTGACCGTGTGTTTCAAATGGAAATAACGTCGCTAACCTCAAAGGGTAGTCTTTCTGAAGTTCCTTAGCCACTTCTAGCGCCCAAAATTCAAAACCAAGGTTCCCAGTAAAAATCATCCAATCCACACCTTCATCTAAAAAACGTTTAAGATCACGTTTGATTGCTTTCTTAATGATATTTACCTTAGGATCCTTGTCTTTAAAAACACCAAGTTCAAAGCTCTTATAGCCCGTTATGAGTAGTGATGTCATTTATTGTTTTCCTCGCTCATTTTATGGTATAATGAAATAGTCTTTATGCATATCTTATAAATAAGAAGGGAAAGAAATGGTAAACTATCCCCATCAGATATCTCGTAAGATAGCACAAGTACGTACTAAAAAATCTAATAGAGTTGACTTTGCCAATCGGGGGATGAACTTTGAATCTGCTATTAATGCGACTAATGATTACTATTTGTCGCGTGGCTTAGCCGTTATTCATAAGAAACCTACACCGGTTCAGATCGTCAAAGTCGATTATCCAAAACGCTCACGAGCAAAGATTGTAGAAGCTTACTTTAGGCAAGCCTCAACTACTGACTACTCTGGCGTTTACAAAGGATACTATATTGATTTTGAAGCCAAAGAGACACGGCAAAAGACATCTATGCCTATGAAAAACTTTCATGCGCATCAAATTAAGCACATGTCTCAGGTCATCAATCAAGATGGAATCTGCTTCGTGCTACTCCACTTTTCAACGCTTAAGGAAACCTACCTTCTGCCTGCCAAAGACTTAATCGCTTTTTATCAAATTGATAAGGGGACAAAATCAATGCCTCTTGATTATATCAAAAAAAGAGGTTATGCAATCGCAGAATCAGCTTATCCTCAAGTTCCTTATTTAGAGATCATTGAAAAATTATTAGGTGGTAACACATAATGGCTAAATTTAATTTCAGCAACTTTAAAGAATCACTTAACGGTTCAACTAAACGTGCTAAAAACACACAGGTTAAACGTTCAGATTCTTCTCGCTATAGCAAAGGAAAACGCTCAACTGCTTCAGATCAAAATTTAGGATGGCGTATTGCAAAATACGCTTTTATTGGACTACTCACTTTCTTTGTAATCTGTGTCATCGCTGGTGGTGGACTCTTTGCTTACTATGTTAGCAGTGTTCCTAAACTTACCGAGAACAAGTTGCAATCAACAAACTCAAGTAGGATTTACGATGGTAATGGTAGTCTTATTGCTGACTTGGGATCCGAAAAACGTGAAAGTGCATCAACAGATGAGATTCCTATAATCCTAGTCAATGCAATTACCTCTATCGAGGATAAGCGTTTCTTTACCCATCGCGGCATTGACGTTTATCGTATTATGGGAGCCGCTATTAACAACCTTCGCCATAACAGCACTCAAGGGGGATCTACACTTGACCAACAGTTGATTAAGTTAGCCTACTTCTCAACTAATACATCAGACCAAACCCTTAAACGTAAGTCACAAGAAATATGGTTATCTCTCCAAATGGAGCGTCAGTATACTAAACAAGAAATCTTGACCTTCTACGTTAATAAGGTTTATATGGGTAATGGTTACTACGGTATGAAGACCGCAGCTAAATCTTATTTTGGTAAAGAATTAGGTGACCTCTCAGTTGCCCAAGCAGCTCTTCTTGCTGGTATCCCACAAGCACCAACACAATATGATCCTTATACTAATCCGGATGCTGCTAAAGAACGTCGCAACACTGTTCTTAATGAAATGTATGAAGACAAAAATATTTCTAAAGAGGAGTACGTGCAAGCTAAAGCAACGGATATATCAGATGGTCTTCTTCCACTTACGAATAAAGCTAGCTACGAACCATACCTAGATAACTACATCAAACAAGTTATTGAACAAGTCTCTACCGAAGCCAATGCTGATATCTACTCAGCTGGACTCGATGTCTATACAAATCTTGATCCTGATATTCAAAAATACATTTGGAATGTCTACAACTCAAATGATTATATTGCTTATCCTGATGACAAATTTCAAGTAGCTTCTACTATCATTGATGTTACCAATGGACGTGTTGTTGCTCAATTGGGATCACGTCACCAAGACGAAAACATTGCCCTTGGTACAAACCAAGCTGTTCAAACTGATCGTGACTGGGGGTCTACAATGAAACCTATCACCGATTACGCACCTGCTATTGAAAAAAGGGTATATACTAACACTGGTACTACCGTTTACGATACCCCTTATAATTTCCCAGGTACTTCAACTCCAGTTTACAACTGGGACCGCAAGTATTACGGAAGTATCTCTCTGACTTATGCGATTCAACAATCACGTAACGTTACTGCGGTTAAAGCGCTTCAAGCGACTGGCTTGGATTATGCTCAATCCTTTTTGAAAGATTTAGGTATTGAGTACCCAGAGATGTTTTATTCAAACGCTATCTCATCTTCAACAACATCATCAGATCCTAAATATGGTGCTTCAAGTGAGAAGATGGCGGCTGCCTATGCATCCTTTGCCAATGGTGGTACTTACTATAAACCTTCCTACATTAAATCAATTAAATTTGAAGATGGTTCAACAAAATCATACGATTCTAAAGGTGTCGAGGCCATGTCGCCACAAACAGCTTATATGATGAATAGCATGTTGAAACAGGTTTTGACAGGTGGTACAGCGACTGAAGCTTATGTACCTGGCACGATCAATGCCGGTAAAACGGGTACATCTAACTACAGTGACGATGAGTACTATCAAGTACAAAAAGAAAGTGGCGTCTACGCTGATCTTATTGTTCCTGACGAAACGTTCGTTGGTTATAATACTAAATATGCAATGGCCATTTGGACAGGTTATGAAAACCGTAAAACTCCACTTTATGGCTCAGACCTAAATATCGCTAAACAAATCTACGGTCTAACAAGTAGATACCTCAACCAGATGTATGGTGCAGGTTCGAAAGATTTCGATATGCCTAGTGGTGTTTACAACAATGGTAGTTACGTCTTCCTAACTGGTTCGTCAACGTCAAATGTTTATAACGGATCACTAGGAACATCTAGCTCATCATCAAGTTCGGATTATGGTAAAAGTAGTGACTCATCAAGTTCACAAGATAGTCAACAGTATGGCCCAGATGCATCAACAAATCCTTCAACATCGGGTTCTAACGGTGCTGAGAATTCAAATTTAAACACTTCTACTTCTACTTCTACTTCTACTTCTACTTCTACAGTAGATGAGTAAAAAGGAATTGAAAAGAGTTATCCATTAGATAGCTCTTTTTACAACCATAAATTTTAATGAAGTCAACTAAAAACACTGGAATTCTATCCAGTGTTTTTGAAATATCCTCTTATTTTGAAGCAAGGGATCCCATTGGGTCCCAAGGCGCAAGCACTTGTGGATCTGCTTCATAGGCAGCCAACTCTTCAGCTGTAAGGAAATCTTTGCGAACAACGATTTGATATGTATATTCATCCATCCAAGCATCAGAAGCAACAAAGTACCCCTTTTGTCCAACCTTATCTCCCCAAGAGTTTTCAATCTTCCATTTAATTGGTTTACCATCAGCATCCAGATCAACACCTGTCAATACCATGGCATGGGTCATGAGAGATTCACTGTAGTCTAAACGTCCAGCCTTGTCTTGAGTCCAGTTAATATCCATGCTAGCTGTAAAGTCGTAAACATTAGTTGCAAGAATACCTTTTTGACGGTCCGAAACCTGACCAACATCTGAACCAAACCATACACTCTCTCCTGCCTTCATCTGTGCAATAGCAAGCTCTTTGAATCGGTCCATTGGGAGGTTAATATAACGAACACTTGGCGCACCTACAACATTTCCCAACATCTCAACCGTGTAAGATTTTCCGTAAGGTTTATCAGTTGTTGGAGCGTTGATAACTGATACATAGTCGCTGAGTTTAAGGCCAACATATTTTTCAAAGAAGGCCCGTGGCGTGATACCCTTCTCAGATTGATAGTTATCATCTTTATCTCGATAGGCAAAATCAAACTGACGTGGTGGCAAGCCAAGGGTCATGGCAAGATAATTGAAGATTTCTTGAAGGAACTCCTCCTTTTTAGCTTGAACAGCAGCCTGATCAGCACCACTGGCAATCAAATCGCGCAAGATTTGGGCATCTTGACGAAGGAGTTTATTAAGGTATTGATTAAGCTCACGACTATTGCTTGAAGCTACAGATTCTGGATATACTGATTTTGGTACAACACCATATTTTTCAAAGAGTGATACGACCATATCCCATTGTCCACCATCTTGTTGAGGGGTATCCAAAAGGAATTTAACCTTACGACTACCAATTTCTTGATCTGCTGTAGCAATAATTTGTTCCAAGAACCAGTTTGATTTTTCATATTTATCCCAGAAAAATGTGTGGGCTTGAGAAAGCTCGAAACTTTCCAATTTGAAGTCTGAAATCAATTTATGGCGGAAAGTATTAAGGGCCGCAAACATCCAGCAACGACCTGAAGCTTTTTGGTTAGACACCTCATCTTTAGTCAAATCAATTGAGAAAACAAAATCATTTTCCACTTCTGATTGACGTGTCTCGATAGATTTAAGCAAGCCGTTATGGGTTACTGCATTTTCAATAGCGCCATACTTGGCATTGGCCTCATAATCTGCAAATAGTTTTTCTGTGAAATCTGTTGATAGTGAAGTCATAAGATTCCTCCTTTTAAGACTTATTACTATCTATTTTATCACTAATTTCTGAAAATTCAATTTAAAAATACCCCTAGGTTAAACCTAGGGGTACGACAATCTTATTCAACTTTATCAAAAAGCGTTTCAGGTGCTGGTTTAGTTGGCTGACATGACATGACAATGAGTACAATACTTCCAATGAATGAGAAGAAAGTCAAGATTGGTACAAGCCCTATACAACTTAGAAGCCCCCAAGCCGGATGAATACCTGCATCTCGCAAACGACGAAATTGAAGGGACAGTTGTGGAATTAATATGATCAATCCAAAAATCATTATTGGTGACATATATTTCAAAATCATTTTTTGTATTTCAGTTGAGTCATTTAATATCGCTGGGTTATGAGACACATTACTGAAGAAAGGAATGAGAACAAAACCTACTACAAGGATAGTACTAATGATGACATTAATCAAGTAAACCCACCAGTAGTCTGGGCGTGTCGAACGTCCACTAAAATCAAAGGCACGATTCCAAAAATCAATATAAGCTTTAATCATAAATCATTTCTCTTATTATTTCCAAAAATCGTCAAAAATGGTGATTGGCAAGTGACGTTTGTGTTGACCTTTACGCCACCAAGTCTCAATCGTTTCCTGAGCTTTGGCTGATACTTCCTTGCCTTCAAGGTAATCATCAATCTCATGATAGGTCACTCCCAATGCCACTTCGTCGGCAATTCCTGGTTTATCTTCTTCCAGGTCAGCTGTTGGTACTTTTTCATAAAGGGCTTTATCAGCACCAAGCTCTGCAAGAAGGGCAGCGCCTTGACGCTTGTTTAGACGAAAGAGTGGCAGGATATCCGCACCACCATCACCAAATTTTGTGAAGAACCCTGTAAGGTTTTCAGCGGCGTGGTCTGTCCCAATAACTGCTCCACTATTTTCACCAGCAACCGCATATTGGGTTATCATACGTTGGCGGGCCTTGATATTTCCCTTATTAAAGTCAGATACGTTTACACCTGCCTTGGCCAGTTCAGCAACCTGACCATCAACAGCTTCTTTAATGTTAATCGTAAGACTTACATCTGGCTTGATAAAAGCTAGGGCACGTTGGGCATCGTCTTCATCTGCTTGAACTCCATATGGTAAACGAATGGCGATAAACTGATAGTCTTTTTCTGTCTCTGCACGAAGTTCTTCAACCGCAAGTTGCGCAAGACGACCAGCCAATGTAGAATCCTGACCTCCTGAAATCCCTAAAACATATGTTTTAAGGAATGGATGTTTGATCATGTAGGCCTTCAAAAAATCAACGGATTTTCGAATCTCTTCCTTCGGATTAATGCTAGGTTTAACTCCTAGTTGAGCAATAATAGTTTCTTGCAAAGTCATATTTTCTCCTTTTACTCTGACAAGTCATGGGCTTTCTTACGCATATTATCAATCAAGGTCATCTTGTGATCCCAGACATCTTTGGCCAAGTCAACTGGATAATCTTGGGGGTTAAGAACGCGCTTGTACTCATTCCAAAGCTCATCCAATTTCTTAGTCGCATAGTTCTTGATTTCATCAAGACTTGGCAAATCATAGATTAGTTGCCCCTTGTCGTAGATTGGGACCAAAAGTGGCACCGCATCAAAATCGCGGACAGTCTTGTTAATGTAGGTGTAAGTCGGGTGGAACATGTTAATTTCTTCTAAAGCATTAACATCCGTGTCAGCGAAGGTGATATAGTCACCTTCTGATTTCCCCTTAGCACGACTCGTAATACGCCACACTTGCTTCTTACCTGGTGTCGAAACCTTCTCAGCGTTGTTGGACAACTTGATGGTATCCTGCATGACTCCCTGATCATTCTCGATTGAGACAATTTTGTAGACCGCACCCAAGGCTGGTTGATCATAGGCTGTGATAAGATTAGTACCAACACCCCAAACATCAATCTTGGCCTTCTGCATTTTCAAGTTAAGAATGGTATTTTCATCAAGGTCATTTGAAGCGTAAATCTTGGCATCAGGGAAACCAGCCGCATCTAGTTGCTTACGGACCTGCTTAGACAGATAAGCCAAGTCACCTGAATCAAGACGAACACCCAAGAAGTTGATCTTATCACCTAGCTCTTTAGCCACACGGATAGCATTTGGAACACCAATCTTAAGGGTATCATAGGTATCCACAAGAAATATGCAGTCTTTATGAGTAGATGCATAGGCTTTAAAGGCATCATAATCGTTTCCATAAGCTTGAACAAGGGCATGGGCATGAGTACCTGAAACAGGAATACCGAAAATCTTACCTGCACGTACATTTGAAGTTGCGTCAGCACCACCAATCACGGCTGCACGCGTCCCCCATATTGCTGCATCCATCTCTTGGGCACGACGTGTCCCAAATTCCAACAGAGGAGCATCCCCAATAACAGAACGAATACGAGCTGCCTTAGTCGCAATAAGAATCTGGTAATTAAGGATATTCAGTAGGGCAGTCTCTACTAACTGACACTGATCCAAGGGACCTTCCACTTGAAAAATCGGTTCATTAGCAAATACCAAATCACCCTCAAGGGCTGAATTAATAGTCAACTCGAGTTTTAGATTGGCCAGATAGTCCAGAAAATCCTTCGGATAGCCTAAATCCTTCAGATAAGCAATATCAGTTTCTGAAAAAGTCAGATTTTCAAGATAGTTGACAATATGCTCCAGACCTGCGAACACAGCAAAGCCATTTTTAAACGGAAGTTGACGGAAATAAACTTCAAAAACGGCCTTTTTATTGTGAATACCTTGGTTGAAGTAGACCTGCATCATATTGATTTGATACAAGTCCGTGTGCAAGGTTAAACTATCATCTTTATACAAGGATTTCCTCCAATCGAATAGGTACTTATTTTTTGTTATTAATAGCTTGTTTATGCTGACTATTATAGCATTTTTGAGCAATTGTCTCCACATTTCAGAAAGTTAAATATTGTTTGGATTTTCCGATTTTTCTAATGGTTCTTTTGACGAAAAAGAGTAGCCTTGATGGACTACTCTTCATTTCTATTCATATCCTTAGGTTACTGATAGGCTCGTCTACGTGTATGGACTTACCAACCAGAACTGTGTTTTTATCTTAGTTGGGACTATTATAGCATATTTATAATCTTCTTTTATTGCTTTTTCAAATGCCTATCAAAAAAATGAATCGTAGCCAACCAAAAATCCTCACTCTCTTTCATCAGTAAACGCCAATCTTTTCGATAACGATGATTTGGTTGATAAGCCACCGTCAACATGTGACCTGTTTCATGATATTTTTTAAATGTAATGTAGTGTCCTTTATAATGTGAGACAATATCATCAATTGCTGACGAAGCATCCCATATTTCATCAACGGTACTTTCGAGCAACAAGATTGGTGAATGCATTTGACCAATATCTATCCTAGCAGAGCAATCTTTAGGGAAATCTTTTCTAAAAAGTTTACTGAACAAATAATCTCTAAATCGAAACTTTTGATAGGGAAGTTCTTTTTGCAAATGCGTCCAATAAGAAGTATGAGAGTTCCATTTCCCTATTATTCCTTCATACACCACATCAGAGGGGGAATTTAGTACCAAGCATTGAACGTCATTAAAAATGCTCTCCTCAGCTAAAACTAACTCTGCTCCTTTAGACCGTCCATAGATTCCAATTCTTTCACTATCTACTTGAGGGTACTGACATAGATAACTCTTTGCCTCCACAAGGCACTCTAAAGGAATACGTTTCAAATGTTTTGGCAACCTCTCTAAACCAAAGTAGGCAATTGCTAAACAAATATAACCTCTAGAAGAGAGAAGCTGAGCTATATTCTGTGCCTTTTCAATCCTTCCTTCACTACCGCTCACAATAATCAATGCTTGGTGTTTTGATTGCCTTTTTATCATAAAAGAGTCTCCCTTGAAAATGTTTCCCGTAAATATCTTGATGACTAATTTGCGAACTCATATAATGTCTTGTGAAAGTTCTCTCTGCAATGACAGTATTTCCTTGCATAATTTTGATTCCCACAAAAAAATGATCTAATAAGGGAATTTTAGAAAGAGAGTTTGGAAGTTTCTTTCTCTTATTGGTCAAGGGCTTGGCATTAAAAAATAGTCCCATTGTTGAAATACCTTCATACGAACCAGAACAAGATGGGGTTTGTGAGATATTAATAATACCATTCGTATCTGATACAAAAGTCGCTGTTGATTTCCATAAAACATCATGAGCTAAACGCATGGGAGGATTGATACAATAATAATCAGATAGAAACATTTCGACTCGCTATGTTTCTATTGGTTTTAAGTCATTGATGACAATATTAAAAGATTCATCTGCTAACTCAGACGCTGAGATAAGTTCAATTTGCATATTCATATCTTCCTCTTTTTGTTAATATGATTAACAATATGGTTTTAAAATTACCGTGATTTTTTCCACGGTAATTCTCGCCACACCTGTTCAACATCATCCAGCAGTTTCATAACCATTTGAAGGTCCTCCTCACTATAGTTTCTTAAAATTGAAAAAATGGCTTTTTCAATATGTTCTTGCTGCTCTTTATGGATGTTAAAAACCTCAACCCCTTTTTTAGATAATATCAGATATTTATTTTTTTCATTATCCTGTGCAAATTCAAAAGAAACGAGGTTTTTCTTGATTAAACGTCTAACACTCTGAGTGACGGCACTCCTTGATACTTCAAGTAACCCAGATAATTTCACTAGATTCACAGGCTGATTCCGACCTATTAGGTCAATCAAACGGACTTCATTAATAGTGTGGATTGATTTATCAATACTTATTCCTATGCTGGTCCTTTTTCAACCGTTCAAAGGCTAAAGCAAAGCTATTAAAACATTTATTAAACTTATGCAGTTCTTTCTTATTCATAGTTTCCTTCTTTTTGTTAATGGTATTACAAAATATCGTTTTCTTGTCAAGAAGAGTAAAAAATCCTCCAGAGTCTAACTCTAGAGGATTCATTTCTTATTCCACAACAATATAAATGGAGTTTAGTTAGCTCAAACAGTTTGGGGAACTGTTTAAGGTTGCAAATCAGCAAACAAATTGGTTATTTCACAACAATGTTCACAAGCTTGTTCGGTACCGCAATTACTTTCACGATTTCCTTGCCATCAATCTCTGCTTTGACTTTTTCGTCAGCCAGAGCCACTTCTTGCAATTCTTCGCGTGAAAGGTCTTTAGCGACCATGAGTTTAGCACGGACTTTTCCTTTGATTTGGACGACGATTTCGATTTCGTCTTCAACTAATTTGCTTTCGTCCCAAGTTGGCCAAGCCACATAAGAGATTGACTCACCTGTTGCTGTAAGAGTTTGCCAGAGTTCTTCTGCCAAGTGAGGTGCAAATGGGGCAATCAATTGGACAAAGCCTTTGGCATAATCCACATAGAGTTTGTCTTCCTTGTTAGCCGCGTTAACAAAGACCATGAGTTGAGCAATGGCTGTGTTGAATTTCATCAACTCAATTTGCTCAGTGACGGATTTAACGGTTTCGTTATAAACTTTGTCAAGACCACCATTATTTTCCGCAACGATTTCTTTACTTGTAATCAAACGGTAAACACGATCAAGGAATTTACGACTTCCCTCCAAGCCTTCTTCTGACCAAGCGATAGAAGCATCGAGTGGTCCCATGAACATTTCATAGACACGAAGGGTATCAGCACCATATTGTTCCACCACATCGTCTGGGTTAACCACGTTCTTGAGGGATTTAGACATCTTGGCTGGTGCTTGCTCCAACTCTTCTCCTGTTTCCACATGGAAGAAGGAACCATCACGTTTTTCAACCTTGTCAGTCGCCACAAGAGCACCACGGTGGTCACGGTAGCTTGTTCCCAAGATCATTCCTTGGTTAAAGAGTTTTTGGAATGGTTCTTTAGTTGGAACGACACCGAGGTCATAGAGGAATTTGTGCCAGAAACGAGCGTAAAGCAAGTGAAGAACGGCGTGTTCTGCACCACCCACGTAGATATCGACTGGCAACCATTGTTTGAGGAGGTCCTCATCTGCCAATTTTTCTGTGTTATGTGGGTCGATATAGCGAAGGTAGTACCAGCTTGAACCTGCCCATTGTGGCATGGTGTTGGTTTCACGACGACCTTTGACCCCATCTTCACGAGTCACTTCAAGCCAGTCTGTCAAGTTAGCCAATGGACTTTCACCAGTACCTGAAGGACGGATGTCCTTGGTTACTGGCAAGACAAGTGGCAATTCGCTTTCTGGAACGGCTGTTGAAGTGCCATCTTCCCAATGAATGATTGGGATTGGTTCACCCCAGTAACGTTGACGGCTAAAGAGCCAGTCGCGGAGACGGTAAGTGATTTTTTCTTGACCAAAGCCTTTTTCTTCCAACCAAGCTACAATTTTAGCAATAGCTTCTTCTTTGTTAAGCCCGTTCAAGAAGTCAGAGTTGACATGAGGACCGTCTTCTGTGTAAGCTGCTTCTTCAACGTTGCCACCTTCAAGTACTTCTACGATTGGAAGACCAAACTGTTTAGCAAATTCCCAGTCACGCTCATCGTGAGCAGGTACGGCCATAACTGCACCTGTTCCGTAGCTAGCGAGAACGTAGTCCGCAATCCAGATTGGGATTTCTCTACCGTTAACAGGGTTTATAGCATAAGCTCCAGTCCAAACCCCTGTTTTTTCCTTGGCAAGGTCGGTACGAGCCAAGTCTGATTTAAGGCTAGCTTGGTGTTTGTAGTTAGCTACAGCCTCAGCTTGTTCAGGACTTGTGATAGCATCTACTAAGTCATGCTCAGGCGCCAAAACAGTGAAGGTCGCACCGAAAAGGGTATCCGGACGTGTCGTAAAGACGGTGAATTCCTTGTCAGTACCTTTCACTTTGAAGGTGACATTGGCACCAGTTGATTTACCAATCCAGTTGCGTTGCATGTCCTTGATAGACTCTGGCCAATCCAACTCATCCAAGTCATTGAGCAATCGCTCTGCATAAGCAGTGATTTTAAGCATCCATTGGCGCATTGGTTTACGGACAACTGGATAGCCACCACGCTCAGAAGTTCCGTCCGGAAGGACTTCTTCATTGGCGATAGCTGTTCCTAGTTCCTCAACCCAGTTTACTGGTACTTCCGCCTCATAAGCCAAACCTTTTTCGTAAAGCTTGGTGAAAATCCACTGCGTCCACTTATAGTAGTTTGGATCTGTTGTGTTGATTTCACGATCCCAGTCGTAAGAGAAGCCAAGCGCGTTGATTTGACGTTTGAAGTTGGCAATATTTTCCGCTGTAAAGTCAGCTGGATCATTACCAGTATCCATAGCATATTGCTCTGCAGGCAAACCAAAAGCATCCCATCCCATTGGGTGAAGGACGTTATAGCCTTGGGCACGCTTGAAACGGCTAAGGATATCTGTCGCTGTGTAGCCTTCTGGGTGTCCTACGTGAAGACCCGCTCCAGATGGGTAAGGGAACATGTCAAGCGCATAAAACTTAGGTTTTGAAGCATCTGTTCCTGTCTTAAATGTGTGATGGTCAGCCCAGTATTTTTGCCACTTAGGCTCGATTTCTTTATGATTGTAAAAACTCATGGTTTCTCTCCAATATTCGTAATGCTTCTATTATAGCATTTTTGAAGGATTTTTAAAGATAGTAAGAGAAGTTTACGAGGTAACTTGAACCTGGCTTAGTTTGCGTTTTTTTGCATTTTTATATACAAAAAACGTAAAAAGATACTATACTAATATCAGAAAGCAGGTGACTCATGTATCAGGAACAACGATTTGAGAGAATTTTGATGCTCTTGGAAGAGCGAGGAAACCTATCTGTCAAAGAAATGGTTGATGAATTAGGAGTTTCCAAATATACCGTCAGAAGAGATTTTGATTGTCTCAGCCAGAGGAATCTGGCTCAACGTACCCATGGTGCGGTATTCTTCCAGTTAAAAACACCAGTGTTCTTGGCTTATAAGAACGTCAGAAAGGACTCACAGAAGATAAGAAAAAAATGGCAGACCTGGCGCTTAGCTTCATCAAAGAACAATCTCTACTTTTTTTCGATGTTTCTACCTTGATGCTTGAAGTTTCACAGAAATTAACTAAGAACGTCACTGTTTACTCCCACTCCTTGGATAATGCCTTGGTCCTAAGTGGTAAGGAAGGGATTGATTTTCAGCTCTTGGGAGGCAAATTCTACACTAAAAACCGCTTCTACTACTCGATTCACGAAGCACAGATCTTGCAACATCTACAATTTGACTTAGCCTTCTTTGGAGCGGCTAGTCTCAGTCAAGGATTGGTTAGCTTTGAAGATGAAGAAGACGTTGCCGTCAAACAGCTAGCCTTGCAAACTACTAGAACTAAGATACTTATTGCTGAATCTGACAAATATGAAAAGCATTCCAAATATATCTTGGGTAAACTTGAGGACTTTGAATACTGGATTACAGATAAGGAGCCTGAGTCTGATATAGTTGAAACACTTAAAGATAAAGTAATAATTTTATATGATGGAAAGGATAGCGATTATTAATAAAATTCGTTTGATTATCAGCGATATTGATGGGACTATTTTCACTAGTAACCACCAGGTAGATGATCAACTGATTGAAGTCATGCCAGAGCTTGAAAAGGCGAAGATACCTTTTGTTTTAGCTTCTGCCCATTCTCCACTAGGAATGCCACCAATTGCTCATAAACTAGGACTTCATGACAATCCTATCACCTGCTACAACGGGGCCTAGTACTTGAGGATGATCGTACTATCATAGAACATCCTGTGGATAAATCCGAAACTCGAATATTTATTAACTACTTATCCACAGACTATCCAAGTGTTTCTGTGAATATCCCACTCTGGCAAGGATTGGATTACCAACCAACTAAACAAATGGTCTCAGTTGGAAGCAAGTATCACAGGTGAATCTCCTATTATTAAGGAACTCCAAGACACTGTCTCAGATTCAAAGCCTTCTATCCACAAGCTATTGTTGATTGATGAGCCTGAAGTTTATCCAGGACCTCCACCAAAAACTCCTAAGCATGGGTTTTCCACAGACAGTCTTCTACTTATCCAAAGATAACTACTTAGAAGTCACTGCCAAGCACGTTTCTAAAGAACATGCTCTCCTTGAGGTTGCCAAATATTATGACATTCCTCTTGAACAGATTATGACTATTGGTGATAATTTCAACGATAGTCCTATGCTCGCTCTGGCTAGCCTAGGAGTTGCTATGGTCAATGCACCTGAGGGAGTCAAGAAGTCTGAAAATCTAGTGACTGCCTCAAATGATCAACATGGAGTAACACAAGCTATCATAGAGCATGTTTTAAACTAAGCCAATATCGAATGGTGGGAACAACCTTTAATCGCCAACTCGAATTTTAGAACAAGAGAAAAGGTCCCCAAAGGGTCCTTTTCTTTTTTCAATGAAAAAAGCCCTCCTCTCTCGAAGAAGACCAAAAATTTCTAAAGGTAAAGAAGGAGGCCAACAAGAATTCCAATGACATAGCCTGCAAAAACATCACTAGGATAATGAACACCACCTAGCACGCGCAAGATAGCCAAAATTGCTGCGAGAAAAAGCATAGTCCCACCTAGCCAGGGATTAAGCAATAAGGTAAACATGGCAATGGTCGTTGCTGAAAAAACATGACGGCTAGGAAATGACTTGCCAAGACTATCCTTTTTAATAAGAGGCTGAATGTCCCAGGTCTGATAAGGGCGTGGGCGATTATAAAGGCTACGACCAAGAGAAAGCAGAAAAAAGCCTTCTCCCATAATAAGCACTGTCGTAAAAAGAACAAACCAGCCATGCCTCAGCCAAACCAAAATAAGAAATATAGGAAAAAGCAGGTAAAAAGTCCTTGTTATAGCCTTGTTCAATCCTCCCAAGACCTTAGCATAAGGACGCAATGGACCGCTAATCTTATCGTAAAATTGTTTATAATTCATCATCCGTTAGAAAAAGGGAGTGACACAGAACTAAATTTAAAAATCTAGATTCTAGTCTCTCCCCCATGTTTAATGAGATAGTCTTACGAGGTTGAAGCTCCTGGTTCCAACCTTTTTGACTATTTTAAAGTTCAGCGATTTGGTAGAGTTCAAGCTCAGCAGCTGTTTCTGAACCAAACATGTTAATCATGATTTTAACCTTGTTGTTTTCAATTTCGACAACACGGCCTTCTTGCCCCATAAAGGCACCATCGATGATTTGAACCACGTCACCAACCTTGATATTCGTATCAAAGACATCAACTGTTTGACCCATTGAAATCAAGATTTGACGGATTTCTTCTTCCAAAAGTGGTGTTGGTTTAGAACGGTTTCCGTGTGAACCAACGAAACCAGTAACGTTTGGAGTATTACGAACAACAAACCATGCTTCGTCTGTCATTACCATCTCAACAAGAACGTAACCAGGGAAGCGGTTTTCTTCCACTTCTTTAACTTTACCGTTTTTCTCAACATTGACAGTTTGAGTTGGGATTTCAACACGCAAGATATTTTCAAGCATGTTATAAGTTTGAGCTCGTTGCAAAAGATTTTCTTTAACTTTATTTTCGTATCCTGAATACGTTTGAAGGACGAACCAGCCCTTGTCGAATGAATCTAGCATTTTAGGATTCCTTTCTTTGTTCTAAATGACATTTAAACATGACCATCAATATTCGAGGCGCAAGCGTTAAATGTAAATGAATGCCTATGTTTTAATTCAAAGCGTAATAAAAAAGCCTGGAGGCCCTTGTTCTCGCTTTTATCTGCATTTATTATAACAAAAAAGAGCAAGCATGCCCACTCTTTTTATGTTTTCTTTAGAAAAAGTTAATCAGTGCTGACATAGTGCGACTCAACAATTCATCAAACGCATAGATGATGACAGTGAAGAATGCAGTATACTCAAGAACTGAACTAAAATCGTGCCAGCGTTGTTTACGCTCTGGCCAAGTCGTGTCTTTCAAGACTTTGAAAATACTTCCGGTTTGTCTCACGGTGTCTCCTATCTTGTTTCTTTATGCAAGGTATATTTTTTACAATTTTTGCAAAACTTGTTCACTTCTAGTCGTGTTGGTTTGGGAGTGCTACTAACACTAATCGAGTAGTTTCGGTTCCCACAATCTGCACACGCTAGGCTTGCTTTTTTCTGTGCCATAACGCCTCCGTTCTTTTTATCTTACCACTTTTAAACTTAATTGACAAGCTATCTGAATAGACCTGAGAAGGAGTCTGAGAGCTTATCCCATAGGCTGCTTGCTTGATCTTTTACATCATTGACAACGTCTGAAGCCTTGTCTGTCCATGACTTATTATTGCTATTACGTGAATCGTTTGGATTTGCTGTATAATCTAAGGTTTGACCATCAGCCGCATAGGCATTTTCAACGGTAAACTCATTACCTGGTGTATTTGGCAAAACATCTGCAGCGATATAGCTGAAAATAGTTGAAGCCGTTCCTGAGCTTGCTCCTGTTAAGTAGTGATTCTCGTCAGTCTTATCAAAACCAATCCAAGTCGTTATAACCACATCAGGAGTATAGCCAATTACCCACTGGTCACTGGTCAAATCTTTGTTAAACTCGGCCTGAACAGTACCTGTCTTACCTGCCATAGTGTAACCCGTGTAGTTGGCATTAACAGCGGAACCATTTGAGAAGGTACCGAGCATCATGCTAGTCATCTGGTTAGATACAGACTGGCTGATAATACGTTTAGACTTCTTACTATGGGTAGCAATGATATCACCACTAGCATTTTCAATTTTAGTGATAAAATAAGCTGTATTCATCTCCCCACCATTGGCAAAGGTCGCATAAGCCTGAGCCATTTGTAGAGGACTAGCTGTCACACCACCACCGAGTGCAATCCCTAATTCTTCTGGAACATTATCAAAGTTAAGACCAAATTTCTGACCGTAACTAATCCCTTTTTGTATACCGATTTGGTTAAAGAGATAAACTGCCGGAATATTGTAAGAGTTGGCCAAAGCTTGATACATGGGCACATCATCAGTCTCAATACCACCATAGTTGGTTGGGGTATAGCCATTGTAATCAATTGGCGTATTAGGTAGGTCCTTATTGATGCTCCACCCTGAAGCCAGAGCTGGAGCATAAACCACCAAAGGTTTGATTGTCGAACCAGGACTACGCTTCCCTTGGGTTGCATAGTTGAAATTACGGAAGGTTGTATCACCTGTACCACCTACACGACCTACCAAACCACGAACCGCTCCAGTTGATGGATCAAGTGCTACACTAGCTGACTGGGCTGTGCTACCATCACTTTCTGACGTGGGAAAGAGATAACTATTTTCATAAGTCTGCTGCATATTAGCCTGTGAGTTGGCATCCATCTCTGTATAGATTTTGTAGCCATTTTTAACAATTTCATCCTCACTCAAGCCATAAGTCTTAGTAGCTTCTTCAATGACAGCATCAAAGTAAGACGGATACCTATAGTCATCACCAGTCCCTTGATAAGTATCAACCAAGCGACTAGCCATATCAACTCCAGCTGCACTATCAGCATCAGCTTGACTCAACTTCTCATCATCTACCATATTGGCAAGGACAGTGTTTCGGCGGTTGGTTGCATTTTGGATATTATCAATCGGATTGTAAATTTCAGGTCCCTTAAGCATACCTGCAAGTGTCGCTGCCTCATCCACCGTTAGATTGGCAGCACTTGTCCCAAAGTATTTTTGGCTGGCGTCTTCAACACCCCAAACACCGTTTCCGAAGTAGGCATTATTGAGATACATGGTAAGGATTTCTTGCTTGCTGTATTTCTTGGTTAGTTCCAAAGAAAGAAAGAATTCCTTGGCCTTACGAGTTACTGTCTGTTCCTGAGTCAAAAAGGCATTTTTAGCCAACTGTTGTGTGATGGTCGAACCACCACCAAATCGGCCCATAGAAACAATGGCTAGGAGGAAACGTTTGACGTTAATCCCACTATTTTTGTAAAAGGTACGATCCTCCGTTGCAATGACGGCATTTTCTAAGCTATCACTAATAGCATCTAGCTCCACATAGGTCCCTTTTTGCCCTGACAGTGAACCAGCTTGATTGCCTTCTTTGTCATAGATAACCGTAGTAGCCTTCAAGGCATCCTGAAGATCTGAGACATTGGTCGTCTTAGCGATATAGAAGAGATAGGAGCCTACTGTCAGAACCAACACGGCTACCAAGATAAAGAGAATTTTACCAATATGATAGCGACGCCAGAAACGGCGAATAGGATTTCTTGGCGAAAGAGTGAACTTGCTCAAGAAAGCCCGAACCTTACCTAAGGGTTTGGTCGTGTCAATAGGTTTCTTTTGCTTAGAACGTTGGTAACGTGAAGTCTCTTGGCTTTCTCGTGACATGTCAAGTTCTTCAACGGCTTGTTCAACTTCATCAGGCTTCTTGGCAAAAAGACCTTTTATCCTATCTTGTAAATCCTTCGATTTTCCAGCAGGCTGGGATTCCTTACCCTTCCCGCTAGTTTCTTCTTTAAAAAGTTTGTTTTTTAGATTATCAAAAAGTGTCATAAACCTATTATACCAAGTTTTTACAGGTTCTGTCCTCTTTTAAACGTTCATGATATAATGAAACTATGACTTTACACGTAGAAATTATCAATCCCTACCCTGCAACAACTGTCAAAGAATTACTAGAAACCAAACTCCTCATTCCTCGTAAGATTCGTCATTTCCTACGCACGAAAAAACATGTCCTTATCAATGGAGAAACTATTAATTGGCAGAGTCCTGTTAAAGAAGGTGATAGGATTAGCCTGACCTTTGACACAGAGGACTATCCTAATAAAACTATCCCTATGGGAGATGCCAATTTGGTAAAGCCTCTCTATGAGGATTCGCATATCATCGTGGTCAATAAGCCTGAAGGAATGAAGACGCATGGCAATAAACCCACAGAAATCGCTCTTCTTAACCATGTTTCGGCTTATTGTGGGCAAACCTGTTACGTCGTTCATCGACTAGATATGGAAACTAGTGGAGCTGTGCTTTTCGCTAAAAATCCGTTTATCCTGCCAATTCTTAACCGGCTTTTAGAAGATAAGATGATTCAGCGTCAATACTGGGCATTGACTGAAGGTAAATTTCAGACCAAGAAAACTGTTTATAAGGACAAGATTGGACGCGACCGCCACGATCGTAGAAAACGGGTGGTGGATCCTCGAAAAGGGCAGAGTGCGTATACAACCGTCACACGTCTCAAAACCTTTGAAGGAGCCAGTCTGGTCAACTGCCAACTAAAAACCGGCCGAACTCACCAAATTCGTGTGCATCTGTCCCATCACGGTCATGCTATTCTGGGGGACCCACTTTACAGTCATCAGCCATCATCTAGACTCATGCTACACGCCCACTCCCTTAGCTTCACTCACCCCTTAACACTCGAAAAAGTCACTGTTAAGGTTAAATCAGAAAGTTTTGAACAAGTGTTGAGAAATCACAAATCATAAAAGCAAACTCACTCTCAAACATAGTGCGAAAGGATTATCCTAATGATCTTCTCGTTATAAGACAGCGGAACCTTGCAAATAAGTTGCTTTTATTGATTTCGAAAGCCTTGACTACCTTGAATCTCCTTTACATTATGTTATCCTTTACGTATAATTTAAAATTTTAGGAGTATTTAATTATGAATCTGGTCGATCAATGGCTAGCAATTAACGCTAAGTATTTCCCAACAGAACAAGTTCAGTACATCCGCCAACGTCTTGAGGCACTTCCTGAACAGCAACTTTCACTGCTTTACTCAATCAGCTTCCAAGATCCTACGATGATGCTCGTCATCTCACTCTTTGGTGGTTCTCTTGGAATCGACCGCTTTATGTTGGGGCAAGTTGGTCTTGGTATCGGTAAACTTTTGACATGTGGTGGTTGTGGTATCTGGTCAATCGTTGACTGGTTTCTCATCATGGATGCTACTCGCCAATCAAACGCTCAAAAACTTTTTGCTGTTATTGGGTAATGAAAAACTATTTCACACGCTTGTGGGCCTACCACCAGCATTTTTTTAGATTATATCTCTTAGTTTTAATGGCAATTTATGGAGTCTACCTTTTACATCTCCCAACACCACTCAACCTTATCCTAAAACCATTTGGACTCAAGGGGTGGAGCGCAGGTCTGACACGCGCTAGTGTTAGACTCTTACACCTAGATTGGCAAGGAGCCTGGGACTATAATCCACTGATATATCCTCTAGTGGTCTATATCTTAACCTATTTCTTTCTCTTTCCCATCTTTAGTGACAAAAAGATTATAGAGAAATAAACTGTCCTATCCAACTCCCATTGCATATCCCTTACACTATTGCTATAATTGTAAGCATCAAAATTTATAATCGAAACAAATGGAGTTTAACTATATGAAACAACAAGATTGGATTGATTTTTTCCAAGCAGTCCACGGACGTAATCCAAGTATCCAAGAAATGGCTGAAGCAGCCAATCGAGGCGAATTTGTCTGAGAAACCCCCAAACAAACTGTCAAAGCAACAAAAAAACTCTCACAAAAAGAGACTGTAGAAAAGACGCAAAACTCAGAAACTGTTGAACATACAGAACCTGAACCATCAGCAGAGACTGTAGAAACTGTCAAAAATGATGTTGACAATTATGATGTCACTGAAGAATCCTTGGATGATTCTAGTATCGATGAAAGACAAACTTTCCAAACTCCTAACATAGGTCAAGAAGCTCCAACAGCCAACTTTCAAGAACAAATAAATCCAATACAAGACACTACTAATAAGCCTTTAAATTCCTTTGCCTAACAAGCTCATGCAAGCTTCCCACAAACAAACAGCACTTCTTAATGAGGCTTGGAAGAAGCCAGAAAAGAAATCTCAAACAAACCTCATCATGATAGCCATCGCTACCATACCAGTTATCCTTTGGACTCTTGGATGGTTCTTACTTGGAGTTATTGGAGACGATTCTAGCATGGGATTAGGTTTGACATTTTGGACTTTGATTGTGGGTCTACCAGCAATCATTATTGACATCCTACCAGCACTTCTAAACAAAACAGAAAAGAAATGGCTAATCTTTCTTTTCTCAATACTGTTAAGCTGGACTTTCATTGGATAGATCATCTTGCTTATTATTTCTATCAATACGAATAAGGAAGCAGAACGCACTAGATAGCAACAAATTATGATGCAGATGTCAGGTAAACAAGGAAGTTCTGATATGTTTAACCCTTTTCATTAATTAACAATAACTAATAAAAAAAAAAAAAAACTCAGAAAAAGTTTTGTACTGACCCCAAAAAATTAGACAACTAATTTATCCAAAGGATTTAGTTCTGTATTACACAGAACTAAGTCCTTTTAATTTTACCTTAATGCGTTTGTTGTTGTAATAATCAATATAGTCTACAATAGCTTGTTCCTATTGCTCAAGTGAGTGAAACGTCTTCTCGTAACCATAAAATATCTCAGACTTAAGAATGCCAAAGAAGGACTCCATCATACCATTATCTGGACTATTTTTCCCCTTACGTGACATGGACGGTTGGGTCCCTTTATCCTCTAAAAATTGATGATAATACTGATGTTGGTATTGTCAACCTTGGTCACTAAGGTCATCTGCTTTCTTGCCAACTTCTCCTTGGTATGAAGAATACTTGCGTTTACGACGAATTTGGGAACTTAAACCAAGGAGCTTCATCAGACGTTGGACCTTCTTCTGGTTCACTACAAAACCACGATTCCTCAATTCAAGAGTTATTCGACGATATCCGTAATTTCCCCTATGTTCATCATAAATGGCTTGTATTTCCACTTTGATAGATTGATTTTTATCTACTTGATTCAGTTTCTTTAAGTGCTAATAATAGGTTGAACGAGCAAGTTTGATAATGTTTAGAAGGATATCTAAAGGAAACTCTGTTACTAATCCTTGAACAATTTCTGTTTTTCTTCTTGCTCCCTTTCGTCCCTCAATCGGAGTTCTCTCAACTTTTTTAGAATAGCATTCTCCACTCTCAGGTACTCATTTTCTGCTTGAAGACGTTCTAACTCTGTCATCTCTTCAGGTTTCTTCTTTGGCTTACTCCCCATTTTAGGTACTCTCCCTCTTCTTTTCTCAAGAAAAGTATACCCATTTTTCTTGTATTGTGCTATCTAATTGTTAAGCAACCCTTAATTTGAGAGGCCATAGTCCAGGCAAACACTTTGTTGAGAACAATCTTCAAGTAGCACTTTATCAATCATTTCTTGTTTTAATTCTGGTGAATAGTAACGATTCTTACCTTTCTTGATAATTTCTATTCCGTAACGTTCAATCAATCTCGTCATATATCTTAATCCAGAAGCATCCACACCAAATCGTTTTGAAAGTTGGTTGAAGGTTTGACCTTGATTTCTCAATTCATATATTTGAACTTTATCTTCATAAGTTAGTTTCATAATAAAAACACCCCAAAAGTTAGATTTTTTTGTCTAACTTTTGGGGTGCAGTTTATTTCTCGACTTCTCCTAGGTTTTTTTCTTTCTTAAATCTTAGTAACCCATCATTCCTGGATCCGTAGCTGGCGCTGCTGGAGCCTTTTGTTCAGGTTTGTCGGCAACGACTGCTTCTGTTGTCAAGATAAGACTAGCTACTGAAGCAGCATTTTGAAGGGCTGAACGTGTTACCTTAACTGGGTCAATGATTCCTGATTCAACCATATCCACCCATTCGCCATTGGCAGCGTTAAATCCTGTACCAACTGGGCTATTCTTCAATTTATCAATGATAACTGAACCTTCATAACCGGCATTATAAGCAATTTGACGAACAGGTTCTTCCAAGGCACGGAGGACAATATTACGTCCTGTAGCATCGTCACCTTCAAGATCAAGTTCAGCAACCTTAGCAATGACGTTAACTAGGGCTGTACCACCACCAGCTACTATACCTTCTTCAACAGCGGCACGAGTAGCATTAAGAGCATCTTCGATACGAAGTTTCATTTCTTTAAGAGCTGTTTCTGTGGCTGCACCAACCTTAATAACTGCAACACCACCTGACAATTTAGCCAAACGCTCTTGAAGTTTTTCACGGTCAAATTCAGATGTTGTTGTTTCCAATTGAGATTTAATGAGGTTAACACGGTTAGCAATTGCTTCTGCGCTTCCTGCTCCTTCAACGATAACTGTACTATCCTTATCCACAGTTACTTTCGAAGCCTGACCAAGTGATTCCATAGTTGCATCCTTAAGTTCAAGACCAAGATCCTCAGTAATAACAGTTGCTCCAGTCAATACAGCAATGTCTTCCAACATCGCTTTACGACGGTCACCAAATCCAGGCGCCTTAACAGCAACGACATTGAAGGTTCCACGAATTTTGTTAAGAACAAGTGTTGGAAGAGCTTCACCAGCCACGTCGTCAGCAATAATCAAAAGTGGACGACTGGTCTTAAGCACTTCTTCCAAGAGTGGAAGAATATCTTGGATATTTGAAATTTTCTTGTCAGTCACAAGAATATATGGATTTTCAAGATCTGCGACCATTTTTTCATTATCAGTAACCATGTACTGAGAAAGATATCCACGGTCAAATTGCATACCTTCAACCACTTCGAGTTCTGTCTCCATACCACGAGACTCTTCAATAGTGATAACACCATCATTACCAACGCGTTCCATTGCTTCTGAAATGTATTCACCAACTTTTTCAGAGCGAGATGAAACCGCAGCAACTTGAGCAATAGCTTCCTTATTAGCAACTGGTTGAGCAATGACTTTAAGCTCTTCCACAGCTGCAGCTACAGCTGCTTCAATCCCACGACGGATACCGATTGGATTAGCACCAGCTGTTACATTTTTTAGCCCCTCACGAACAATAGCTTGTGTCAAAACAGTGGCTGTAGTTGTTCCGTCACCGGCAATATCATTAGTTTTTGAAGCCACTTCGCTGACGAGCTTGGCACCCATATTTTCAAAATGATCTTCAAGTTCAATTTCTTTAGCAATTGTCACACCATCATTAGTGATAAGTGGTGAACCAAAAGCCTTTTCCAAAACAACATTACGACCTTTAGGGCCAAGCGTTACCTTAACGGTATCAGCTAAAGTATCAACACCACGAACCATTGCTGCACGTGCATCTGATGAAAATTTAATATCTTTTGCCATAATTACTCACTCCTTCTTTATCTTAATTTATATCTGATTAGCAAGAATTTAAGCTAGGACTGCTAAAATATCTGCTTCACGGATAATTGAAACGTAATCTTCTCCGTCTTTAACACTGATACCTGTACCATTTTCAACAAGGACCTTATCGCCTACTGCAACACTAGGTGCAATCAATTCCCCAGTAAGAGTACGGGTACCTTCACCTACCGCCAAGACCTCTGCAGTCTTAGTTGTTTCATGACTAGCTCCTGCCAATACAAAGCCACTAGCTGTTTTTTCTTCTGTTTCTTCAAAACGGACGATGATACGATCGCCTAATGGTTTTAATGCCATACCAATTACCTCCAAAAATGTTATTTAGATTAGCAACGTTTAAAATGTTGTTTTAGCACTCACGATAGACAACTGCTAATCTATATTTTCATTTTAGCACTTAGTCAAAAATAGTCAAGAAAAAACTATCCAAAATCTAAACTTTGGATAGTTTTTTTTTTCTAGTATATTAACCGAGTACCAAGGCATCGTCATTGAGAACTTGTCCACTATTTTTGTGGAAGAGGGCCATAAGCTCTGCAACAGTGAGGTTTTTCTTTTTTTCACCTTGCACATCTACGACGATCTTACCATGATAGAGCATAACTAAACGGTTTCCATATTCGATAGCATGTTCCATATTGTGGGTAATCATAAGAGTTGTCAACTTTTGTTCTTCAACAATCTTACGCGTCAAATTCATGACCATGTCACTTGTCTTAGGATCCAGTGCTGCTGTATGTTCATCTAGCAGCAAAATCTTTGGACGAACCAAGGTCGCCATAGCAAGCGTCAAGGCCTGACGTTGTCCACCTGACAAGAAATTAGCATCAGTCTTCATACGATTCTCAAGACCAAGACCAAGATCTACCAAGGCTTCCTTGAATATTTGACGTTCACTTTCAGTGATAGACTTTTTAAAGAAGCTACGTTTCTTGCCACGACGATAGGCGATTGCCATATTTTCTTCGATAGAAAGGTTTGTCGCTGTACCCATTCGAGGATCTTGGAAAACACGGCTAATGTCTTTAGAGCGCTCATCTACAGATGCTTTCTTAATAGATTGACCGTCCAACAAGATATCCCCCTCATCAATGCTGAGAACACCAGCAATTGAATTCATCAAGGTTGACTTACCAGCACCGTTTCCCCCGATGACAGAGATAAAATCTCCTTGTTCAATGTCGAGATCTAAACCACGCAGGACGTGATTTTCATTAACTGTGCCTTTTTCAAAGGTTTTATGAATCTGTTGTAAACTAAGTAAAGCCACTACTTGTCACCTCCTGGAGTCAAGGATTTGTTAGGATTGATTTTCAATTTTTGTCGTACTTCAGGCACATAAAGGATGATAGCAAGCAAGATAGCTGAAGCTAATTTCAGCATTTGAGCATCAACGTTCATGGCAAGGATCATAACCAAGACCAAACGGTAGAGAACAGCTCCGACAACAATTGACCAAAGACGTTTGCCAAGTGGTAAATACTTAACGATAACCTCAGCCAAGATGATTGCAGCCAAGCCATTTACGATTGTACCTGTACCCATATTCATATCCGCATAGCCATTATTTTGAGCTAGGAGAGCACCTGATAGGGCAATCAAACCATTGGAAATCATGTAACCAAGAATCTTCATACGATCAACTTTGATACCATTAGCTTCTCCCATGGCAAGATTATCACCTATTGCACGAAGAGCAAGTCCAACCTGTGTATTAAGGAGAACAACCAACATAAACACTACAAGACTAACGAAGATTAGTCCTAATAGAATCACACCACTCAGCTTAGACAATCCAAGCCCCATCACCATAGTCACTAGCGTATTATGTCCTGAAAGAGAGATATTGGCACTTCCGAGAACCAAAAGGTTAACTGAATAGAGCCCTGTTAGGGTAATAATCCCTGTTAATAGTGCTGGTATCTTCATTTTCGTATGCATAAAGCCAGACACAGCACCTGCAAACATACCAGCTACAAAACCACCTAGAGTTGCAAAGATTGGGTTGATACCACGGATAATCATGATAGTTGTCGTTGCAGCACCAAGTGGAAAGGTTCCCTCAGCTGTCAAATCGGCAAGGTCCAAAATACGGAAGGTAATGAAGACCCCAATAGCCATAATCGCCCAGAGAAGTCCCTGAGAAATGGATGTTAGAACCACATTTGAAAAGCCATTCTTAGATGACTTATTCACCTTAAGCTTAATGACACCCTTATCTTTTTTGGCAATCGGTTTGTCATCTTTCGTTGATACTTTAGATTCCTCATCACTAATTCTAGAAACATCAATGCCAAGTTCTTTAGCCATATCATGATTAACCACAACATTTAGAGTTTTAGGGTACTCCGCATCAATGTCCTTAACTTTCTCACCTCGCAGAACACGACCTGCTAACTTACCTGTTTGACGACCAAGTGCTTCATAGTTGGTTCCATAAGTGAATAGGACACCTTTTTCTACACTACCAGCATCACTACCAACAACAGGAACTTTAGTCTCTTTAGAAAGGTCTACCAAGGTATTAATGGCACTAACAATGGTATTGTCAGTCGGGATAAAAATGACTTCGGTCTGACTCATCAAGCTTTTGGCTGTATCTTGAATATCGTTGGTTGATGAAATCCCCTTAATAACCGTTTCAATACCAGATTCCTTAAAGTATTTCTTGGCTTCTTCAACCTGAACTTCTGAGTTACGCTCACTGGTCGTATACATAATCCCAACTTTTTTAGTGTTTGGAAAGACCTTTTTCAACAATTCAACCTGTTTATTGATAGGAGACATGTCACTTGTCCCCGTCACATTTCCACCAACATTGTCCATAGACTTAACCAACTTAGCTGAGACAGGATCCGTCACTGCCGTAAAGAGAATTGGCTTACCTTTTGTCAAACTGCTTAATGACTGAGCTGCTGGGGTTGCGATAGCCAACATGACATCATTATCTTCAATAAGCGACTGAGAAATCGTCTGCAAGTTAGACTGATCTCCTTGTGCATTCTGATAATCGATTTTAATGTTCTTACCATCGACATACCCTTCCTCTTTGAGTTCTTCAATGAACCCTTTACGTGTCGCTGACAAGGAAGGATGCTCTACATATTGGAGAACACCGATGTGAACTAAATCTTTGTTAGAAGCATTGGAGCATGCAACCAAGATGGCAGCTGTTATAACAGCCATCATACTGACCAAGAATTTCTTCATCTTGTACACCTCTGTTTTTTTTATTTTATCTATTTCCAATTTCCTTTTATGTTCTTCTGAAGCATTGGAGGCACAGGGAAAACAACAGTTTCATTGCTCATGAAAAATCCTCAAGTCTTCAAGAGCATCCCCAAGTGATACAATCACTTTATTTATCACGTCAAAAGTAAGCTAAATCTTGCTGTTTAAAGAACAATTCTAGCTTAGAATGAGAAATTAAAAATAGACCACGGCATGGAAAAACCAGCTAGGACAGACCCAACTGGTTCTCTGCATCTTGACTAGCACAAGCTAGCTTATGTCACCGGTTAGACCTCTTCATCTAATCGGCTAATCCATCACAAAATGCTTTAGCTTCATAGATACAAACTTATTGACGCTTGTATCTTGAAACACAAACGCCCTATCTAAAGAAACTAAAGTAATAACAAGCTTTAAGATTTCCCCAGTGGGTAGATTTGTCAAGCATGTAATGCCTCCGTAGTTAAGATAGATTTAAGTTTACACTATTTAGATAATTCTGTCAAATTGGAATTTATCTCCTTTTTCTCAATTAATCTTTGTCATTTAAAAAGAAAAATCTCTTCCCGCCTCTGCAAGAAAAGATTTTTTAGTATTAAGCATCTTGTTCAGTTGTTAAGATTGCAAGTGTTTCAATCAAATTATCTGCGTTCACTTCAATAGTGTCACCAGTTGCCTTGATTTTAACTTCGACAACACCTTCACTTGCCTTTTTACCAACCGTCACACGAATTGGAAGCCCGATAAGGTCACTATCAGAGAATTTAGAACCAACACGCTCATTACGGTCATCTATCAAAACATCGTAACCTTCAGCCGCAAGAGCAGCTTCCAAACGATCTGTCAATGCATTAGCTTCCTCGTCCTTTGTGTTAACTGTAATCAAGTGAACATCATAAGGTGCCAATTCTTTAGGGAAATTAATACCCCAAGCATAACGGTATTGACCTTTTGGTGTTTTGTTGACAAAGAGACGTGCATGTTGCTCAATAACAGCTGATAAGATACGGCTTACACCGATACCGTAACATCCCATGATAATTGGAACTGCGCGACCATTTTCGTCAAGAACGTTAGCACCCATACTTTCAGAGTAACGTGTACCAAGTTTAAAGATATGACCAATCTCGATACCACGCGCAAACTGAAGGACACCTTGACCGTCTGGCGAAATCTCACCTTCTTTAACTTTACGAATATCCACGTATTCTGCCTTGAAGTCACGCTCTGGGTTAACCCCTGTCAAGTGATAACCATCTTCATTGGCTCCAACAACAGCATTAGCCACGTCTTGAACCTTACGGTCTGCAATGATACGAACATTTTCAGGAAGATTAACTGGACCAAGAGAACCGAAGTTAGCACCAAAGACTTGACGCGCTTCATCTTCTGTAGCTGGTTTAAGGAAGTCAGCTGCAAGGTAGTTTTTCAACTTCACATCGTTAACTTGATCATTACCAACAAGAAGAGCCACTACTGGTTCGTCATCAGCAGTGAAAAGCAAAGTCTTAATCGTTTGTTCTTCTGGAATATTCAAGAAAGCAGCGACATCGTCAATTGACTTGCAACCTGGTGTTTCAACTCGTGAAACTTCTTCTTGAGTCACAACCTTAGTCGCTGGTGTGTAGGCGTTTGTTGCCATCTCAAGGTTAGCTGCATAACTTGACTCTGTAGAATATGCAATCGTATCTTCACCAGCTACCAACCACGATGTCAATTCATTCTTGATTTCTTCCATGACATCTTCTGGAATCTCATCCAATGAAGCAATTGACTTATCAAGAACTACCCAACGATTAAGGTCCGTACGCTCAGGAGTGACAGCCATAAATTCTTGGGAATCCTTACCGCCCATAGCACCACCATCACCGATGATAGCCTTAAACTCAAGGCCAGCACGTGTAAAGATAGCTTCATAGGCCTTACGATAGTCTTCGTAAGTTACATCCAAATCTTCGTAGTTTTGGTGGAAACTATAAGCATCCTTCATGATAAATTCACGCGTACGAAGAAGACCATTACGAGGACGTTTTTCATCACGATATTTAGATTGGATTTGATAAAGGTTAAGTGGCAATTGTTTGTATGATTTAACCGCATCACGAACCAAGACTGTAAAAGTTTCTTCGTGAGTTGGACCGAGAATAAAGTCAGAGTTATCACGATTTTTTAGTTTATAAAGGTCTTCACCATAAGTTTCATAACGACCAGATTCACGCCACAAATCTGCTGTCAAAAGCGCTGGCGCCAACATTTCAACCGCACCGATTTTTTCAAACTCCTCACGCATGATGGTTTTAAATTTCTCGATAGCACGATTTGCCAATGGCATATAAGCATAAATACCAGCAGAGACCTGACGCACGTAACCCGCACGTACCATAAGGGCATGACTAATAACTTGAGCATCACTTGGCATTTCACGAAGTGTTGGAATCAACATTTTACTTTGTTTCATTATTTACATACTAAGGAGGCTAGCCCGTGGGTCAAGTTCCTTAGACTTCCTTTCATTTCTTTGTTTCTAATTAAAAGAAAGCACGCATAATATCATTCCAAGTTACTGCAATCATAAGGACAACCATGACCGCAACACCTGCGAGTGTGATATAGCTTTCAATTTCTTGATTAAGTGGTTTACGACGAATAGCTTCAATAATATTCATAACAATTTTACCACCGTCAAGGGCTGGAATTGGAATAAGATTGAAAATTCCTAAGTTGATAGAGAGCATTCCCATAAGGTCAAGAATGGAAATCAACCCACTTTCTGAGGCTTGTGCAGACATCTGGAACATAGCAACCGGTCCACCAAGCTTGTTCAAGCTAAAGTTGGTAATGAGCCCTTTGAGCGTAGCGAGGATTGCCGTCGCACCTTCCCAAGCCATTTGGAAACCACCAAAAATCTTATCTTTAAGACCTGTCTTTAAGACAGGAGAGACACCTAAAAAGTAGCTCCCTTGGCTCTCTTGGGGTTTAACAGAAATAGTTTCTTCCTGACCATTACTTCTCTTAACCGTCACAGAAAGGCTGTCGCCTTTCGAGAATTTTTGGGTATTCTCTCTCAATGCTTCTTTCAAGCTGTCCCAGTCAGTAACCTTGTCCTTGTTAATGGCCACGATGGCATCACCAGTTTTCAAACCTGACACCTGGGCAGCACCACCATTAGCCACCTGGATAAGGTTGGTCGACGTATCTTGAACACCACCTTGAACAAAGGCAAGGATAATAAAGACCAAGACCCCAAGAATAAAGTTGTTCATAGGACCAGCAAAATTGGTAATTAAACGTCCCCAAATGCTAGCATTTTGATATTGGACATCCTTAGGAGCAATACGAAGCTCCGTACCGTCTTCCTCAACGATAGTGGCATCATGGTCAACCTCATAGGTCTTGGTCTCACCTAGGACAAGACCTGTAATAGTTAACTTATCTTCCAAATCATAGGCAGTAACGTTCATAGGCAAAGCCGTCTGGTCAACCTGACGATCTGAAAGATTGATACGTCTCACTTTGCCATCTTTTCCAAGCGTTAGGCTAGCAGGACTCCCCGTTTTAATCTCAGTTGTATCTTCACCCCAACCAGCCATACGCACATAACCACCCAAAGGAAGGATACGAATAGTATAAACGGTACCGTCCTTACCAGTGTGTGCAAAAATTTTAGGACCCATCCCAATGGCAAATTCACGCACCAGAATGCCTGATCGTTTGGCAAAGAAGAAATGGCCAAACTCATGGAAGACGACAATCACACAGAAAATCAGTAAAAAAGTAATAATAGCTTTCATTTAGACACCACCACCCTTAAAAAAGTCCTAGTAAGTGCATGATTGGGAAAACGAAAATCCAGCTATCACAACGGTCTAATATGCCACCGTGTCCAGGAATAAGGTTACCTGAGTCTTTAACACCAAAGTGTCGTTTAATAGCTGATTCAACCAAGTCACCAAATTGACCGAAGATACTAAAGAGAATCGTACAGCTAAGCAACCAGAAGAAACTATGGGGTGCATAGACATTATGATTAATCAACCCAAAGAGTAGTGCTACAATGATTGCTGATAAGATACCACCAACACTACCTTCAATGGTTTTATTAGGTGATACTTTTGGCAATAACTTTTTTTGACCAAATCGACGACCAAAGAGATAGGCACCAATGTCCGTCGCCCAAACAATGAAGAGGGCAAATAAAACTTTTTCCCAGCTATCCAAACGTGCTGCAATGAGATTTTGGAAACCAAAACCAACATAAAAGGCAGAAGTGATTGGATATACCGCATCATCAAAAGAATAGTGGTCGCTATTAAGTACAGTTCCTGCTAAAATCAAAAAAGAAATAATAGCAAAACCTGTCACACTGGCATCTGTCGGAAGACTGTTAAAATAATGGTCAATGGGCACTACTAAAATAAAGGCTGCCAACATAGACAAAACACCTTCGATAGAGAACATCTCCAAGTGCTTCATCCGAAGCATCTCAGACACTGCAATCATGGCCATAGCCCCAACCAAAAGCTGGAAAGGAAGACCACCGATAAAGAGCAATGGGAGGAAAATGGCTGCTGCCACACCCCCACCAATTAAACGTTCTTGCATGAGAGGTCCTTTCTAGACACCACCGAAGCGACGGTGACGTTTATTGTAGTCAGAGATAGCTTGATGTAGTCCCTGCTGATCAAAGTCTGGCCAGAAAACATCTGTGAAGTAAAACTCACTATAGGCAGATTGCCAAGGCAAGAAATTACTAAGACGAAGTTCGCCACTCGTACGGATAATTAAATCTGGATCACGATAAAGGTATGGCAGCTTATCTGTCATCAAATGCTTAGCAATGAGGTCTTCATCAATAGCTTCAGGTCTGAGTCTCCCTATTTCAACCTCTTTAGCAATAGCTTGAACAGCCGATACAATCTCCGCACGACCACCGTAGTTCAATGCAAAATTAAGTATCAAACCGGAATTATGTTTCGTCTGCTCTACTGCCTTTTCAAGAGCATCTAAGGTTTCCTTAGGTAGGCGACTATTATCTCCGATTGTCAAAATGCGAACATTGTTTTTGTCTAATTCTGGTACATACTTGTTAAAAAATTCAACTGGCAAATTCATGATAAATTTAACTTCATCTTGTGGACGTGACCAGTTTTCAGTTGAGAAAGCATAGACTGTCAATACCTTAACTCCAAGTTGTGACGCTTCGATGGTTACCTTTTGCAAGGCATCCATCCCAGCCTTATGTCCCATCACACGCGGTTGTAGACGCTTTTTAGCCCAACGGCCATTTCCATCCATAATAATACCGATATGATTAGGAATATTGTCTAAAACCTCTTGATGAGATTTTTTTCTAAATTTAAACATGAAATATCCTCTAAATATAGTTTATCCTTTATTCTACCACATTTTAAAGGGTTCTGAACAGTATTTAATACCAAGGAGATTAGAATATGCAAAAAGACCAGGATTTAACCTAGCCTAAAATACACATCTTACTTTTCATCAGCAGACTCAATTGCTGAATCTTCTTCAACAATTGTCTCTTTAACAGTCTCTGCTGTTTCTGTACTTGGTGCTGGCGTGATCACTTTCATGATTGAACGGCTCAAGTCAAAAGTCAAGAAAACACCTTCCGCATCCAAGACGATACGATTATTTTCTTTATCAATTTCGTCAACAATGGCAATCAAACCACCAATTGTTTCGACTTCCGCACCCTTAGCGAGACCTGCAAAACGATCTTCTTGAGCCTTCGCCTGACGGCGACGGCTAAACACCACATAACCAACAATTGCAACAGCATAAATGACCAACAATAGCATCATATTCATATTTCGTGTTCCTCCAATAATTCACTTGGCTTCTACTATATCAGATTACGTCAGGACAAACAAGGCAGATCCTTAACCAGACCACAGAAAAACACTTTCTACAAGACAGAAAATGTTTAATGAGATTACATATCTGCTACATTGTGATAAACCTTTTGAACATCATCATCCGCTTCAAGAGCATCAATAAGTCCTTTGAACGTCTCAAGGTCTTCACCTTCAAGAGTAACCTCAGTTTGTGGAATCATTTCAAGTTCTGTCACTTGGAACTCTTCCTGACCGTTAGCACGGAGAGCTTCCAACGCCTTGTGAAGGTCAGTTGGTTCTGTATAAACAGTGATTGTTCCATCTTCTGCTTCTACATCTTCAACGTCTACATCTGCTTCAAGCAATTGCTCAAAGATAGCATCTGCGTCTTCGCCAGCAAATACAATGACACCTTTTTTATCAAACATGTATGATACTGAACCTGAAGCACCCATATTACCACCATTTTTACCAAATGCAGTACGTACATTGGCAGCTGTACGGTTAACGTTTGAAGTTAAAGTATCTACAATGATCATAGAACCGTTAGGTCCAAATCCCTCATAACGCCCCTCAACGAAAGTTTCATCTGTGTTACCTTTAGCCTTATCAATAGCCTTATCAATAACATGTTTTGGCACTTGCGCTTGTTTAGCACGTTCCAAAACAAATTTCAAAGCTGAGTTTGACTCTGGATCTGGTTCACCTTGTTTAGCAGCTACATAGATTTCAACACCAAACTTAGCATAAATCTTTGAGTTAGCACCATCTTTAGCAGTTTTCTTAGCAACGATATTAGCCCATTTACGTCCCATTGGATTCACCTCTTCTAAGAGATGTTATAACATCTCTGATTTGTTTTTTCTTTTTTGAAAATAGCAGAACCCGCTAAATTCACAATCCCTTACATTATAGCACTTTGACTGCCGTTAGTAAAATTGAAATAAAGACGAAGTGCTAATAACAGAAAAAAGACCAGCCAAAGCTGATCCTATCTGAGAATTACAAGCGAGCGTTAAGTTCTGCTCCAAGTTCTTCAAATCCTGGTTTACCAAGAAGGGCGAACATATTTTTCTTGTAAGCTTCTACACCTGGTTGGTTAAATGGATTAACAGCATTCAAGTATCCTGAAAGTGCGATAGCAAGCTCAAAGAAGTAGATGATATAACCCAATGTAAAGGCATCTTGTTCAGGGATAGTAATGAACATGTTAGGCACGTCACCATCTGTATGAGCAAGAAGAACACCGTCTGTTGCTTTCTTGTTAACAAAGTCAACATCTTTGCCTTGGAGGTAACCCAGTCCATCAAGGTCTTCAGCCAATTCAGGAATAACAACGTTTTTACGTGGTTTGTCTACACGAACAACAGTTTCAAATAGATTACGTGTACCTTCTTGGATAAATTGGCCAAGAGAGTGCAAGTCAGTTGAGAAGTTTGCTGAGGTTGGGTAGATACCTCTTTGGTCTTTACCTTCTGACTCACCAGCCAATTGTTTCCACCACTCAGCGAAGTATTGAAGTGATGGTTCGTAGTTTGCCAAGATTTCAGTTGTGTAACCTTTACGGTAAAGGATGTTACGAATTGCAGCGTATTGGTAAGCTTCATTTTCAGAGATTTTAGATGAAGAGTACTCTTTACGTGCAGCGTTAGCACCTTCCATGAGGGCTTTGATATCAGCCCCTGAAACTGCAATTGGCAATAGACCTACAGCTGTCAATACTGAGAAGCGTCCACCGATATCATCTGGAACAACAAATGTTTCCCAACCGTTAGCGTCTGCTTCAACCTTAACAGCACCTTTTTGGCGGTCAGTTGTTGCGTAGATACGTTTGTTAGCTTCTTCTTGACCGTATTTCTTAACAAGAAGTTCCTTGAACAAACGGAAAGCGATAGCTGGTTCAGTTGTTGTTCCTGATTTAGAGATAACGTTAACTGAGAAATCTTTACCTTCAACATACTCAAGCAAGTCAGCGAGGTAAGTTGATGAAATAGAGTTCCCAGCATAAACGATTTGTGGTGCTTTACGTTCTTCTTTTGTTTGAAGGTTAGCAAAGTGATTGCTCAAGAAGTCAATAGCTGCTTTAGCACCAAGGTAAGAACCACCGATACCGATAACAACCAAAACGTCGCTTTCTTCTTTGATTTTTTCAGCAGCTTTCAAAATACGATCAAACTCTTCACGATCGTAGTTCTCTGGAAGGTCACGCCATCCAAGGAAGTCAGCACCTGGGCCTGTTCCTTTGCGGATCATTTCGTCTGCTACTGTTACTTGTGCTTGAAGGTTATCTACTTCGTGTGGTGCTACAAATTTATCCAAAACTTTTGAATAGTCAAATTTAATATGAGCCATTAGTCTCTCCTTATAAAAATTCAATTACAGCTTCTAGTTTACTCTTTTATTTATCTTTTGACAATGTTTTTTTACCCTCATTAGGTCATGATAGGTTACAGTTACTATTTAAATGTAAGGTCCTGCTTCAAGGCCATAATGATCACTTACTAGAGATTGATTGTTCCCATCAAAAATGACACTAAGGCGATTTACTGCCCACTCTTGGCTTGCAAAAACATAGTCAATACGTAAAGGTTCTTCATTACCTTTCCAACCATCGATACCAGGTCCAACTGTATAGCTTCCATTTGTTTTTTGATCCACTTGGAAGCTATCCTGAAGTTTGAGCGGACTGGCTAATATTGTTTGGTAACCTTCTCGACCTGCTGGGTTATTAAAGTCCCCTGCTAGGATAAGAGGTTTGCCAATAGATTGGAAACGTTCCTCAATGCGTGCCCACTCTTCTTGGAAACCTTTATCCCACCATGAAAGATGGATACTAGCAACAGCAACTTTTCGGCCATCTACAGTCGTCTCAGCCACTGCCACACGGCGTGTATGATAGTCTGTTGGATCATCAACATCTGAAACTAAAATTTCGCTAGCTGTCAATGGTTGGCGTGACAAGACAGCAACACCTTCATTAAGGTGGTCATAACCAATGTGATTATAAGCCCACGTCCAATGATATTGAAGTCCCTCTTCAGCTAATTTTTCCACAAGCAAATGGAAAAAGTGATCTTGGTGGATTGATATTGCTGATGGTAGCACATGATAGTAAGCATCCGTTTCTACAGCTGCCGTCTCTATTTCCTGATTAACTTCTTGGAAACAAATGATATCATATTGAGCCTTAAGGATTTGTTCCTTTAGGGTTTGGAATTTTCCTTCTGCATCTTCTTCCATCCAACTATGGGTATTTTTAAGGTTAGAAATTTCATAATCTTATCCTTTATCTGACACTTACATATAGAAATGACAACAAGGTCTTTTACAAACAAGACAGCCCCTGGGCTGTCTTCTTGATTATTATTTAACAAATTAAAGTTCTACTTTTGCAACTGGAGCATTAGCTGCCAATTTTCCTGTATGTTCTACTTTAACTGATTTAATCGCGTCTGTATTGGTGAAGACAACTACTGTTGAAGTTTCACGTCCAGCTTCACGGATAGCTGCAAGATCTGCTTCCACTAAGAGATCACCAGCAGCAACAGTTTGTCCTTCAGTAACTTTAACCTCAAATGGTTTACCTTCAAGACTAACAGTATCAAGTCCTATGTGAACCAAAACTTCAAGTCCATTATCTGATACCAAACCAAGAGCATGTTTAGTTGGGAAGATGCTTGAAACTTTACCAGCTAATGGAGAAACAATCTTACCGTTTTCTGGTTCTACAGCGAAACCATCACCCATCATTCTTTGTGAAAATACTGGATCTTTTACATCTTCAATGTTGATAACTTGACCGTCTGCAACTGAGTGAACATCTTCAGTCACACCTTTGAATTGAGCTTCTGCTTTTTGAACAGCAGTCACTTGACTTGGAAGTGTTTCAGGGATAACTTCACCTGAATCAAGTATGTCTTAGATATCAGATTTCAAGATGTCAGCTTTAGGACCATAGATATCTTGGACACCTTGGCCTTTAATAACAAGACCCTTAGGCACCTTCAGCTTTCCATTGTTCTTCAGTTCCGACTTTTTCAGCATTTTTAACAGTAACACGGAGACGAGTCATACATGCATCAACATCGACAATGTTAGCACGTCCACCAAGAAGGTTGATGATGTTTATAACTTGTGAGCTTGCTGAGCTTGTTCCAGCACCTGCTGATCCAGCAGATTCTGAAGAATCGTCATTTTGTTCGTAGTTACCATTACGTCCTGGTGTTGCGTAATCAAATTTCTTAATCATGAAGTTTGTAATGAAGAACCTGATAACACCAAAGAGTACAGTTACCCAAATGAAGTTAATGATATCCATCGCCAAACCAGCGTTAATAGCGAGAGGTGTACGTGTCAAGAATTCGATAGAACCGAATGAGTGAACACGGAGGTGAACGATGTCAGCCATTGCAAAGGCAGCACCTTGTACAAATGCGTAAATGATGTAAAGTGGAGTAGCTACGAACATGAACATGTACTCGATAGGTTCTGTTACCCCTGTCAAGAATGTTGCAAGCACAGTTGCAGTCAACATACCTTTATACTGATGTTTCTTATCATCATCAACGTTACGGTAGATAGCTACCACCATACCCATCAAGATACCAAATGAACCAATCATTTGACCAACTTTGAAACGAGCTGGTGTATAGGCTTCAAGAAGGTGTCTATATTGATATGGATGCGCACCTTTAAGGTTAGCAAGGTCAGTAACCCATGCGAGCCAGAGTGGCTCTTGACCCAAAACTTTAGTACCTTTTGCAGCACCAGTCAAGACTTCATAAGTACCACCCAATTGAGTGTAGTTAATTGGAATAGTCAACATGTGGTGGAGACCAAACGGCAAGAGAAGACGTTCCAATGTACCGAACAAGAACGGTGCCAAAATTGGAGCATTTTCTTTCGAGTTGGCAATCCACATACCAAAACCGTTAATTCAAGATTGGATAACTGGCCATACAATAGCAAGAACGATGGCTGCAATAGCTGAACGAAGAATAACTACGAATGGTACGAAACGTTTACCATTGAAGAATGATAAAGCTTCTGGCAATTTACGGAAGTTATAGTATTTGTTGTAAGCAGTAGCTCCGATGAAACCAGAGATGATACCTACAAATACAACCCATGTTAAGGGCTAGAGCTTCCAAAACACTGATGAAGTAGTCAGACACCTTGATTGATTTGACCAAGAAGTGTGTGAACTGTAGCACCCTTATCAGCAAGAATATCTGAAGTAACACCAAAGATTGAACCAGTCAAGCGGTTAATCAAGATAAATGCAAAACCTGCTGCAAAAGTACCTCCTGCACGTTCCTTAGCCCAACTACCACCAATGGCAAGGGCAAACAAGATGTGAAGGTTACCGATAATCCCCCAACCAATTTGCTCAAGAAATCCACCTGTAATAACGAGTGGTGCCGCGTTTGGATTAATCATGGCAATCGTTTTACCGATAGAGATCATAAGACCTGCTGCTGGCATAACCGCGATAACAACCATGAGGGCCTTACCAAACTTTTGCCAGAAATCAAAGCCAAAGTTTTCTTTTAGCTTATTCATTTCATTTCCTCCCATATTTGATGCGAGCGTTTGCATAGATTATATAATCTTTATAGCACTTTTTGATAATTTGTAAAGCGTTTTCTTAAACTTTTTTGATTTTTTTACAAAAAGAGGCCACCAGAAAAAACTGGATGACTCAGACATTTATTAGGCCATCAAAACCATGAGAATTGGGATAACGATCATGGTCGCGAGGGTAGTCTCAGTCACCATGATAGCAGCGTAATCACTATCAGCTCCGTAGAGTTTAGCAACCACAGGTGCATTGGTCATGACAGGCATAGCCGACTGGATGATAAAAACTTGCTTCATCAAAGTTGGTAAGGAGGACCAATAAACGATTGCAGCCATCAAAACCGGGGCAACCACAAAGCGTCCTAGCAGAATTAATACCTGGTCTTTTTTCAGAACCAACTGCTTCACTCCTGCATTAGACACTGACAAACCGATAAAAATCATAGATAAAGGAGTTGTTAAACTACCTAAATACTGCAAATCACTGGTTAAAAATGTCGGTAACTGAATATGAAGAATAACGATAATAAGACCTATGATAAAACCCATAAGAGGGAGAGAAAAAATCTTATTTAAACTAGTTTTTAAATCAAACTCAGCTTCTCCTTCACCATCTCGCTGGATGAGATAGGTCCCCAAGGTCCAGAAAAAAGTCGTATTACACATGTAATAGATCAGAACATAGGGAATACTAGCATCTCCAAAAAGAGCTTGGTTGATTGGTAGTCCCACGAAGATCGTATTAGAATTAAAAAACATGGAAATAAAGAGTCCACGACGATCCTTTCTGACTGCAAAAATCCTAGCCACTGCTGTTGCAATTCCAAATAAAATCACCATAGACAGAGCAGGAAAACGTAATTCTGGCAACATCTTAAGCAGGTCTGCTGCTGTGAAACGCTGCGTGATGGTATAAAGCATATAGCAGGGCAAGGCAATTTGGGTGACCATCTTAGCGATTAGGCCACGCGACTTGTCATCAAACCAGCCTTTTTCCCCCATGACGAAGCCCACTAAAATCATACCCAGGATGACTAGAATTCCAGATATACTTGTTAAAAAGATTTCCATATTTCCTCCTTTTTGTTTTTGCTACGATTTATGACAGACAATAGCAGAATCTGACTGATTTTTTCTGACTAGAAATCTACCATTATTTTTAACTCAAATCTAAAAAACCACTTTAGTATATCACAAAAAGAGCTCGATTTCTCAAGCTCCTTTTCTATTATTTACTCTGCTTTTAAGAGAGGCCCAAAGATTGATACCAGACCAAAGAAGGCGATGAAGATAAGAGTAATGGTCGCACTAGCTGGTGTTTCCCAATAATAGGAAATAAAGATACCAGAGAGCATTCCAACCAAACCAATACTAATAGCCCAGAAAATAACAGACTTGAAGGTCTGACCTATTTTCATACCAATAGCTGCTGGGAGAATCATGATGGTAGAAACCAAAAGTGTTCCTGCTGCTGGAATCATCAGGGTAATCGCTATCCCTGTCACAATATTGAAGAGGAGCGACATGAGACGTACTGGCAAGCCATCTACATGAGCAATGTCTTCGTCAAAAGTCAAAAGATACATAGGACGAATAAAGAGGAGAGTCAAGATCAGTACAATAGCCGCAATAAGAAAGAGAGCATGCACCTGCTCAGAGCTAATCGTGATAATAGAACCGAAAAGATAGCTATCCAAACTCATACTACTGCTACCCGCCTTGTCACTAAGAATAAGAGCCACTGCCAATCCCATTGACATGAGGATAGCTGTTGAAATCTCCATATAATGCTTGTAACTGACCCTGAGGTATTCCAAAACTAAAGCAGCAATAACCACAACCACAAGGGTCATCCAAGTGGTTGATTGTCCCAAGAAAATTCCAACAGCCACCCCAGCTAGGGACACGTGACTCAAAGTATCGCTCATCAGACTCTGACGACGAAGAATTAAGAAGAGTCCCAAAATTGGCGAAAAGATACTGATAGCAATCACGGCGAGAATAGCACGTTGCATAAAATCATAGGCTAATAATTCACTAATCATGTTTGTGCTCCTCTCCATCCTTTTCATGGATATTGAAACAACGCCAAGGCAATTTCTGGTTACGAACCAGGTGAATATTACGGTCTGTGTACTCCTTGACTTCCTCTGGGTCATGGGTAATCATTAAGACAGACTTGCCATGATTATGAGCAGAGTGGTGCATGAGTTCGTAAAAGGTATTGGCTGTCCCTGCATCCATCCCTGTCGTTGGCTCATCCAAAACAAAGATATCAGGATCTAAAGCAAAAATACGAGCAATGACAGCACGTTGCTTTTGACCACCTGAGAGATGTCCAATCTGCTTGTAACGATTTTCCCACATACCTACAGACTCTAGAGCACGTTGAACATGCTCTAAGTCATGTTTGTTCAAACGACGGAACCACCCCTTATGGGGGTAGCGACCTGACTTGACAAACTCATAAACAGTACTTGGGAATCCTGCATTAAAGCTGGCAATTTGCTGTGGTAGATAGGCCATGCGAAGCTTCTTACCATCTTTGTTAATATCAGAAATCGTCACAATCCCCTTCTTAGGCTTGAGAATTCCTAGGGTAGCCTTAATAAGCGTTGACTTGGCAGCTCCATTTTCCCCAGTCAGGGTCACAAACTCCCTAGAATCCAAATGATAGTGAATATTGTCCAGAACGGGCTCCGCATCATACTGGAAGCTCAGACCTTCAACTGTAATATAACGCATCTTATTCCTCTATTTTTTCTGCTAATTTTATCAAGAAACGGCCAATAACCTGACGCTCTTGATGATCAAACTGATCCAATACAGACCGATAAACCCCAAGGGTCTCTTGGTGGTGTTCCTTATGCTCTTGGGCAATAGGTTGAGCTTCTTGTGTCAAGACGAAATAGGTCACGCGCCCATCATCCTTGTCTTTCTTACCCTCCAACATGCCCTCTTTGACCAAGGTTTTTACTGCCTTGGTAACAGCAGCCTGGCTGACATTGAGAGCCTTAGCCAACTCAGAATTGGTCTTTTGCCCCTCAGACAAAAGCATGAGAATATGCTCCTGGGTGTTGGTCAACTTAACCTTACTTCGGCACTGACCAATGAGGAGCTCATACTGATTTTCAGCCTTAAGCAAAATTTGATTAATCAATTGATTTACTTGTTCTTCTAGTTCTATCATTACTTTCTCCATTTACTTAACCAGTTAATTATATCGAAAACACAGAGATTTTGCAAGGAAAAATAAAAAGTCCAACCGCAGCTAGACTTAAAAATGATAATAGGTTTAAGATACTGCCCGTGTCTCTTCCTTCCAAAAACAGGTATAACCTATATTAAATACCGCCAAGAAAGCCAAGAGAGTCCATGACCAAGTAGCACCCAAGGACTGGTTTAAGGCCAAAATCACAGCTGCACCCAGGGGTACAGTCGCTGTGACAATGGTTGAAAAGATACTAAAGACAGCGTTCTGTCGCTCTTCAACAATGGAGAAGATGACGATGGTATCTGATTTTGGATTGGAAATGGCTGTCGCATAAGAAGAAAGAAAAAGCAAGGTAAAGAGGACAATGGGATTGTGCCATACAAAGATACTGATAATCATCAACAATGCTAGACTATTCTCAAAAAGCAGGTTGGACCTAATGGACCACTTGCGGTAAAAGTCGAACGGAAAAAGTGATCCTAAAAAGAAAGCAACCAATTCAATAGACTCAAAGACTGTGATAGTCACAGCATAAGACCCCAACTGCAACTCCTTGACCGATAAGAGATAAATCATCAACAGGGTGGCCATGGCTGACGAGAGCAGGTTCATACTAGAGTAAATCATGACCAAATTAAAAATAGAGGACTGGGATTTGAGAAAGGTGAAATTAGTTATGGTGTCCCTGACAAACTGACAAATCAGGGCTTTTAAGGATTCTGCTTGTTGTTCTTTGGACTCAGGTATTGGTTCATCAAGATGGTCAAAAAGTTTTCGCCCTCGTCGCAAGACCAGATAAGAAGCCAAGAAAACCAAAACATTAATCAAGGCAAACAAGAAATAGTTATGAGCCAGCAGGGCAATGAGCATGACACCCACGCTCTTTCCCACTAAGGTGACGATATTAGACATTCCCTTACGAAAAGAGATGGCTAAGGAAAAATTCTCCTCATCTACCACCCGACGATTGAGGGAAAGATTGAGATAGGCAGTGTAATTACCAATAATATCACTCATAAAGTTGATGGCTAGGACCAAGACGAAGACCCACCAACTAGGTTTAAGCAAGGTTAACACCCCAAAAAAGACATATAAACTCATCTGCAACCAGCGTACCAATTTCATGGCCTTAAAGCTATTTGACGCTCGATCAGAGACATAACCCACAATAAAATCAAAAACATAGGGAAGCGAGGTAATCAAACTCGCCAACCCCACCGCCAATTCTGGATTAGGGAAGGTAGCCGCATAGAGAACCGAAACCAAGTCAAACAAGGTGGTCCCAAAGATACCTAACAAGATGGATAGGGTCAAAACCTATAAGGCTTGTGTTGTAAAAAAAGCTGCATTTAAACCTCCTGATGGGTAAGAAATAGATTAAACATAAATTGATACTCATGAGTTACATCTCTCTCCTCATTATTAGGATAATAATCATAGATATGTAATCGATTCTTTTCTCTGAACTCGAATATTGAAGAGTTAGACAGCTGTCTCATCGCTTTATTCGTCAGATTACAAGCAATTTATTATATATGAGCCCTGTTAGAGTACATACTAACAGAGCTCTTTCTATTTCATCGTAAAGTCGCAAAGATTTCTTTGACCTGAGCAACAGACTCGGCACGCGAGACTTCGCCACGAACCTTAGCTGCTCCTGCTGTTCCACGAAGATAGTGTGGAGCAAGACCACGGAATTCACGGACAGCAATCATCTCACCTTTAAGGTCTACCAAACGTTTGAGGTGATCTTCAGCAATGTCCAGCTTCTTATCAAACGGAAGATCTGGCAACTCCTCTCCCGTTTCGAAGAAGTGATTGATTTGCGTGAAGATGTATGGATTATTCATGGCTGCACGACCCACCATAACGGCATCTACGCCAAGTTCTTCAATCATGAGTTTAGCGTCTTGAACGTTACGCACATCTCCATTTCCGATAAATGGAATCTTAGTAATAGCTTTAGCAACACGAGCCAGCGTCTCGTGGTCACAGTGACCAGTATACATTTGTTCACGGGTACGACCGTGCATGGCAAGAGCAGAAACACCTGCAGACTCAGCTGCAAGAGCGTTTTCCACAGCCAAATCACTGTCTGACCATCCCGTACGCATCTTAACGGTCAAGGGAATATCAAGCACTGACGTTACTTCCTTGACAATGTGGTAAATCTTGTCTGGATCCTTGAGCCACTTGGCACCGGCTTCATTTTTGACTACCTTATTGACCGGACAACCCATATTGATATCAACGATATCAGCCTTGGTATTGGTCTGAATAAAATCAGCTGCACGCTTCAAGCCCTCAGCATCACCACCGAAAAGCTGGATAGACATTGGATGTTCATTCTCATCAATATGAAGCATGTGGAGGGTTTTCTCATTATTGTAGAGGAGACCTTTTTCAGAAATCATCTCCATCACCACAAGACCAGCACCAAACTCTTTTGCAATAGTACGGAAGGCAGAGTTGGTCACGCCTGCCATAGGAGCTAGGACTGTTCGGTGAGGGATCTCTACATTTCCAATCATAAAGGATGAATTAAGTTTAGTCATTGATGAGTTCCTCCAAATCAGCTTCTGAAAATTCATACTTAGTTTGGCAGAATTGACAGACGATTTCAGCCCCATGGTCCTCGTCTTTCATAGCTTGAAGTTCATCCTTACCAAGCGTCAAGAGGGCATTTTCAAAGCGTTCACGTGAGCAATCGCACTCAAAGCTAAGCTCCTCTTCAGACAAGCGTTTGAAAGGCTCATCCCCATAAATGGCATTCAAGAGCGCTTCAATATGGTCATCAGACTCCAAAAGTGTTGAAATGGCTGGCATCTCTTGGATGCGTTTTTCGTAACGAGCGATTTCTTCCTCGCTAGCTCCTGGTAAGACCTGAAGCATGAAACCACCAGCAACCTTGACCTTATCCTCTTTGTCAAGAAGTACATTAAGACCAACAGCAGATGGTGTTTGCTCAGACTCTGTCAAATAGTAGGCAAAGTCTTCACCGATTTCACCAGAAATAAGCGGTGTTGATGACGTGTAAGGATTACCAGTTCCATAATCGATGATTGAGACAAATTGTCCTTGCCCCATGAAAGGACCTACTAAAACTTCACCAGTTGCTGTTTTCTTGATGTCTACACCTGGATTTTGGATGTAGCCCTTAACATGTCCTTTGGTATCAGCTACAGAGATGATATGACCAAAAGAGCCGTTTCCGATAACCTTAACTGTAATTTTGCTATCACCCTTTTGGTTAGCAGCCAAGATTTGATTGGCAATAAGGGTACGCCCCAAAGCAACTGTTGATGACGATAATGTATTGTGTTTTTCTTGTGCAGTTCTGACCGTTTCAGTACTATCAAGAGCATAAGCACGGAAAGAACCTGATTCTGAAATTGTTTTAATTAATTTATCCATAGTGTTTCCATTATAACACAAAAAAGAGGATGGAAAAGTCGTAAACGCTTGGCATTTCCTCTCCCACTCTCTCTAGCAAATTATCATGAAAATTCGGACAGTTTTTCCCTCAAACTTGCTAATTGCCTATTGTCAAAATGATGCTTCTACCTTATTACAGGTGATAAATTCTCCAAATACTCAATATAGATGCTGACAAGGAGATTATAGTCAATAGTCGTCAAGCGTTTGAGTTGACTATGAATGAAGGCTGTCGCCTGATCATACTTTTCCTGAATTAACAAATCATCAATGTAATCATTTCCATCAACAGTCTGCCCTTGATCGTCTCCCACCTGACCTCAATCAATATCCAGAGTCTCAAATTTAAAAGCCTTGATGACGACATTAGCTGTCCCTCGAATCTGATTGAGTAGCCAGTCACTATTGTTGTATACTCCCATATTAGTCCCCTTTAACTATTGCTCTATTACCCTTATTATACTGTTTTGTCTCTGAATTGTAAACGCTTACTAATCAAAAGGAGGTGACTAGAGAATCACCACCTTTTTACAGTTTAATTAGACTTGACTTCTTCTTTATAATTTTTAGCCTCTGCTACTGTAGTATAAACAAAATGCCCTGGTCGGATTTCATACATTTGTCTATTTTCCCCATCATTTTCAATAGAGGAATCGTAAATCAAATGCTGACGCTTACGCTCTCTTTCTGGATCTGGTTCTGGAATTGCAGATAATAGACTCTTTGTATAAGGATGAATCGGGTTATGATAGATCTCATCTGCTGGTCCCACTTCAAGAAGTTTACCCCAATGCATTGCACCAATACGATCGGATATATATTTAACAATCGATAGGTCATGGGCAATAAACAAATAAGTTAACCCCTGTTCATGTTGCAACTTCTGCATCAAATTAACCACTTGTGCTTGAATAGAAACATCCAAAGCAGAAATCGGTTCGTCTGCTACAATAAAATGATGATTAACCGCTAAAGCACGCGCAATACCAATCCTTTGACGTTGACCACCAGAAAACTCATGGGGATATCTTGATAGGTGATCTTCATTTAACCCTACCAAATCAATGAGTTCTTTAACCTTAGCTTCACGCTCTTCCTTAGATTTAGCCAATTTATGAATATCAATGCCTTCAGCAATAATATCACGGATTTTCATGCGTCCATTAAGACTAGATTGAGGATCTTGAAAGATCATCTGATCTATCTTACGGAAATCATGAAGATCTTTCCCTTTTAAACTTGATATCTCATTACCTGAAAAGGTAACAGTACCCGAATCAATATCAGAAAGTTTTAAAACAAATCGCCCAATGGTTGTTTTACCTGATCCAGATTCTCCAACTAGTCCAAAAATTTCGCCCTCATAGATATCAAAGCTAACGTCATCAATAGCCTCAACCTCGTTTGATTTTCCTTTATTAAAAGTTAGAGACACATTTTTTAGTTCTACTAACTTTTTACGTTCTTGTGTCATCTTATTTCTCCTTCATCTTTGACCATTTTTCCCATCGTTTCAATATTGGCGAAGGAGGGGTTACTTTAGGAGCTCGTTCATCTAAGAGCCATGTTGCTGCAAAATGCGTATCTGATACTTTAAACATTGGCGATTCTTCCTGATAATCAATATCTAAAGCAAAGACATTTCGAGCAGCAAAGGCATCACCTTTAGGAGGATAAAGCCAATCTGGAGGAGTTCCTGGAATAGCTTCTAGGCTACCAGATTCTGTTTCTGTTGTAGGCATAAAGTTAAGAAGTCCCCATGTGTATGAGTGTTGCGGATTATAGAAAACCTCATCCACAATCCCATATTCCACAATTTTACCGCATACATAACTGCTACACGATCAGCCATCCCAGCGACAACACCCAAGTCATGATTAATAAAAATAATGGATGAATCACGCTCTTCTTGGATTTTTTTCATCAGACGAAGAATTTGTGCTTGAATCGTAACATCTAAAGCTGTAGTAGGCTCGTCAGCAATCAAAATTTCAGGAGCTGCAGCTAGAGCAATGGCAATTACTGCTCTGTGAAGCATTCCTCCTGACCATTGGTGAGGGTAGTCATTTATATGTTCTTCGTCATTAGGTATCCCAACATCTTTCATTAATTGTAAAGCCATTATCTAAGGCTTCTTTCTGATATAATTTGGTATGAAACATAATAGGCTCAGCAATTTGGCGCCCAATTTTCATAGTAGGGTCAAGACTGGTCATAGGATCTTGAAAAATCATAGCAATATCATTTCCACGAACTTTAACCCAATCTTCCTCCCTTAAGGCTTGCATATCGCGCCCTTTAAAGGTAATGTCTCCAGTTACCTTAGCGTTTTTTTGTCTGATAGACCCATTAGCGTCCTTGTCGTTACAGATTTTCCTGAACCAGACTCACCAACAATTGCCAGTGTCTCACCTTTTTTCAAGTCAAAATTGACATCACGAATCGCTTTTACATCTCCAGCGTAAGTATGAAAATTAACATGGAGATTTTTTACACTTAAAATCGTTTCTTTCATTATTATTACGCTCCTGTTAGTTTTCTTTGTTAGATTTAAGGTCAAATGCATCACGCAAGCCGTCCTCCCCTAAAAGAATGAAGGCAAGAGAGACAAAAACAAGAGCCAAGGCAGAAATAAGCACCTGATAAGAGTAGTATTGAAGATTCTCAGAAGCATCCGTAATCAACGAACCTAAAGAAATTATTGGTGGCTTAACCCCCAAATTGATAGCTGATAGAACCGCCTCGTACATAATAGCACTTGGAACGGTCATCATAATTTGAACAATAATGATACCTGAAATATTTGGCAAAACATGTTTAAAAGCTATCTTGAATTTATTTTCACCCAAAGCGCGTGAGGCTAAAACAAATTCACGTTCTCGGTAGGATAGGGTCAAATTACGGACTTGACGCGCCATAGACGTCCATCCGACAATGGCAATTGAGATAATGATTGACAAACACACCACTACCCAAGAGAAGCCCTAACATCATTACTATGACCAAGTTAGGGATAGATGAGATAACCTCAATAACATGTTGCATGAAGAGATCAATTTCCCCCCTAAGAAACCTGACACCAGACCATATGTTACTCCAATAATCAAATCAATTAAAGTAGCAACGATGGCAATTAAGAGAGAAATACGTATACCAACAATCACACGTTTTGCTAAGTTACGTCCTAGATTGTCAGTTCCCAAAATAAATTTATCGTCTTTTGGAACTGATTGATCAGAGTACACATCATTAGGCTCCTTATTACCTGAAAAGACAATACTACCATTCCAGAATGTTAGGCTATCTGATAGTTTAGGTGGTAAATTACGATATGTCTTAACTTCATCACCATTAAAATTATTAGCATCCTTGGCATTAACAAAGAAATTTGATCCAATTGAAAAGACCAGTAGAATTGCTAAAAACCAAAGTGATATGGTCGCCAATTTATTTTTTTCAGACGTCTCCAAACATCTTGTGTAAAAGAGAGAGTCGGTTTTTCAATTTTTTCTTGTGATTCAGTATTTCCAGCACCAACAAGGTTGACTAGTTGTTTTTCTTCCATGATACTCTCCTTAATTCAGACGGACACGTGGATCCACAAAACTAGTAATGATATCTGTCAATAGGATAGCTACCATAAGCATAACGGCATAAACGATAGTGGTTCCCATAATGACAGGATAATCTTTTGTTGGAATGGAGGTAACAAACTGTTGGCCAATCCCAGGAATTGAGAAAATCTGCTCTATAAGTGCTGAACCGGTTAGAATATTAGCAGCCATTGGACCGATCTAGAACTGAGCCTGTATCAACTGCAGCTTCGACAATACCTTTACGGTCGGTAGCAAGGTTGAGAGCTTGACGGATTTTAAGATTATCTAGACCTTTAACTTTACCAGTTTCATTATAAGTCATATAACTTGTTGTTGCTTCTGGAACTGTAACAACATCTTTGTTCTTTTTTATTTGAGTTAAAGATTGCTGACGTACTTGAAATGCTTGCAAAGTCAAGTTGACCTTGTTTATACATTTGGACAGCTGTATCAGGTTTTTTAACCGTTTGAATATTGATTGTCTTTGTTTTGACGTGCTTTGCATCCCAATAATTGTTATTTTTGACAAGTTTGAAGCCACCACTTGTACCATTCCAATTTTCAACCTTGAAAGGTCCAGAATAAATTTGTTTGTCAGACTTCGTTCCATATTGTTTTCCAGTCTTTTCTACAAATTCCTTATGTTGTGGAACAAAGTTTGAGAATGACAAAAGACTTTTGAATTGTGGAGAAGGATTTGACAAGGTAAAGATAACTATATTTCCCTCAGCCTTAACACCCAATTCATCAACGCTCTTATTACCAGCAATAATGTCTGCAACATTAACAAGGTGAGAATCTGAAGCGAGGTAAGCATACTCAGAAGCTGTAGCAGGATCAACCATACGTTGCCAAGTATAGACAAAGTCCTCAGCAGTAATCTTAGTACCATCTGAATACTTCAAGCCATCTCTAAGAGTCACTGTATAAGTCAAACCATCGGATGATACATCAACTTTTTAGCCAAATCAGGTTGTAACTTCCCATTTTTATCAACACGAAGTAAGTTACTTTCTGAGTTCCCAAGCACCAAGGCTGAATAGTGATCTGAATTTTTTAGAAATATCAAGGGTCAATATTTCAGTAGGGGTGTACCAGTTAATTTCATCTTTACTTGAGGTTGATTTTGAGCCACAAGCAGCAAGAAGTGTTGCAGAAGCCAAAGCAATTACTCCAACAGCTACAATACTCTTAAAGTTACGTTTCTTAATCATAATTATAAGAGGCCTCCTCCAATCAAAAATTTACTTTCGTGTATATTTATACCTTAAAATAGTCTAAAGTAAAGACATAATTCTTAATAATTCGACAATTCAGTTATTTTGTCTCGAAAAAGACTCGAAATATCCAAAAAATGACGCATCTGTAGCTCTTGTCCACTACACATAAACGTTTTACAATTAATCCAAACAAAAAAGGCTAAGAAGTATATCTTAACCTTATAGTATTTTGAACCAATTTCTCAGTTTACTCTGTATTTTTACACAAACTTACTGCTTACCCAACTGATCCTTCCATTTCATAGCTAATCAAGCGGTTAAGCTCAACAGCATATTCCATTGGAAGTTCTTTGGTAAATGGTTCCACAAATCCCATGACAATCATTTCAGTTGCTTCTTGTTCTGAAAGTCCACGGCTCATGAGGTAGTAGAGCTGTTCTTCAGAAATCTTAGAAACTTTAGCTTCGTGTTCAAGCGCAACTTGTGAATTGTGGATTTCGTTGAATGGGATAGTATCTGATTTAGATAAGTCATCCATCAAGATGGTGTCACATTCGATGTGAGATACTGATTTCTTGGAATCCTTGTTGAAGGTTACTTGTCCACGATAGTCAACCTTACCACCATTACGAGCAATTGATTTAGAAACAATAGATGATGATGTATGCGGTGCATTGTGAATCATCTTAGCCCCTGTATCTTGGTGTTGACCAGCATTAGCAAAGGCAATTGAAAGCATGGTACCACGTGCACCTTCACCATCAAGGTAAACAGATGGATACTTCATGGTTACTTCAGCACCCAGGTTACCATCAATCCACTCAACAGTTGCGTTTTTCTTAGCCGTAGCACGTTTAGTTACCAAGTTGTAGACGTTATCTGACCAGTTTTGAATAGTTGAGTAGCGCATGTAGGCACCATCAAGTGCAAAGATTTCAACGATGGCCGCATGAAGGCTTGCCGTTGTGTATGTAGGCGCTGTACAACCTTCAACATAGTGAACGCTGGCACCTTCATCAACAATGATAAGAGTACGTTCAAATTGAGCAGTTGCTTCGTTGTTAATACGGAAGTAGGTTTGAAGCGGAATATCTACCTTAACGCCTTTTGGTACATAAATAAAGGTACCACCTGACCAGAAGGCAGAGTTAAGGGCCGCAAATTTGTTATCTGTTGGCGGAACCAGTTTTGAGAAGTACTTCTTAAAGAGTTCTGGATGCTCTTTAAGTGCTGAATCTGTATCTGTAAAGATAATACCCAACTTGTCATACTCTTCTTTCATATTGTGGTAAACCACTTCTGACTCATACTGAGCTGAGGCTCCAGCAAGATAGGCACGTTCTGCTTCTGGAATACCAATACGTTCAAAAGTTTCCTTGATTTTCTCAGGAACATCTTCCCAGTCACGAGCAGGTTTGTCTGATGCCTTTTGGAAATAAGTCAGATCATCAAAGTTAATACCAGAAAGGTCTGGCCCCCACTCTTGCATAGGCATTTTGTTAAAGGTTTCCAATGATTTCAAGCGGAATTCAAGCATCCACTCAGGCTCCTCTTTTTCAGCAGACATGGCACGGACCACGTCTTCACTGATTCCTTTTCCTGTTGAAAAGACTGGTGTCACATCATCACGGAAACCGTATTTATATTCCCCAAGATCAATGGGTTTTGGTTCTACTTTTTCATTTGTTTCAGTCATAGTATTTTCCTTTATCAAAGGTTTGATTAATTTGCTTTATTTAAGACTTGAGCAAGGAAGATAATTACTCCATTGCTTCCTAGAGCTCACTTCTCTCTATAGCCATTTTAAGGGCATTCCAAGAGAGCGTTGCACATTTGATACGTTGTGGAAATTTAGAAACCCCCGCCAAAAGCTTGGCCTCACCTAACTTATCCTCATCCACTTTATGATTCCCTTGAATCATAAGAGAGAAAATTTCTGCTAGTTCTAAAGCCTCTGCCTTAGTTTTACCGATAACCGCATCCGTCATCATACTTGATGAGGCTGTCGAAATGGTACAACCATCACCAGCAAAGGCGATGTCTTCAATCATATCACCATCAAATTTAACTGACAGATTGATAACATCTCCACATGTCGGATTATTCAGTTGAAGTTGCTCCACATTAGGTAGAACACCGTGATGATGAGGGCTCTTAGAGTGATCCGCCACAACAGCCATATATAAACTATCTAGTCTAGAGAGTGCCATTGAAAAACTCCTTCGTCGCAAGAATTGCCTCTACAAGCTTGTCACAATCCTCTTTGGTATTGTAAATGTAGAAACTTGCACGGGCAGCCGATGAAATACCTAAATGATTAATTAAAGGTTGAGCACAGTGGTGACCCGCACGAACCGCCACCCCTTCATAGTCAAGGGCAGTCGCCACATCATGAGGATGAAGTCCATTAATATTAAAGGCGATAACACCCGCATGTTTGCCAGAATCTTCTGGCCCATATACCGTCAATCCCTCAATCGCTTGAAGCTTAGGCAAGACATAGTCTACCAACTCTTGCTCATAAGCATGAACATTTTCCATACCTAAAGCAGAGAGGTAGTCCACAGCAGTACCTAGTGCAATAGCTCCCGCAATGTTAGGTGTGCCAGCCTCAAATTTCCAAGGCAGTTCCTTCCAAGTGGCTTCTTGTTCATAAACGAAATCAATCATCTCACCACCAAATTCGATAGGATTCATCTGGTTGAGAATCTCTTCTTTTCCATAGAGAATCCCAATCCCTGTTGGGCCTAACATCTTATGTCCAGAAAGGATAAAGAAATCACAATCCAAATCCTGAACATCAATAGCCATGTGAGGTGCAGATTGGGCACCATCCACTACCATATAGGCGCCAACTCGGTGGGCCATTTGTGCAATCTCTTTAACAGGATTGATGCAACCTAAAACGTTAGAAACATGAGCCAGACTGACAAATTTTGTCTTTTCACTAATCTTATTGGCCAAGTCTTCCATATCCAACTGACCATCTTTCAAGTAGGCATAAACAAGTTTAGCCCCCGCCTTCTTACAAGCTTCCTGCCAAGGGATGATATTAGAGTGGTGTTCCATAATTGAAATAACCACCTCATCTCCTGGCTCAAGAACCTGCTCTGCAAAACGACCAACCCAGTTAAGACCAGTTGTCGTTCCACGTGTAAAGAGAATCTCTTTAGTTGATTTGGCACTAATAAACTGGCGAATTTTTTCACGACTAGCTTCGTAAGCAGCTGTGGCACGCTCTGCCAAAGTGTGCACGCCACGGTGCACATTAGCATTCTCCTCACGATAGTAGGCCATGAGGGTGTCCAAAACTACTTGAGGTTTCTGAGTCGTCGCTGCATTATCCAAGTATACCAAAGGTTCATCATTGACTACCTGATCTAAGATGGCAAAATCTTGTCGAATCTTATAGGCATCTAGAGCTGACATCTTATCTCCCTATCTAGATATATAATCGGTTAGACTATCTGCGTTGATAGTTCCTAACGTTTGTTTAGTTTTGTATCAGTTACAGAAATCATCTCGTCACGCACTTCCTTAACTGGGATTTCAGTGATAACTGCTCCCAAGAAACCGCGAATAACCAAGCGTTCTGCAGTCTCTTGATCAAGTCCACGACTCATGAGGTAGTACATATCCTCTGGATCCACCTGACCGATTGAGGCAGCGTGTCCTGCTGTAACTTCATTTTCATCAATCAAAAGGATTGGGTTAGCGTCTGAACGGGCCTTATCAGAAAGCATAAGAACGCGACTTTCTTGTTGTGCATCGGCACCCTTAGCACCCTTGACAATGTGACCAATACCATTGAAAGTCAAGGTACCACGCTCCAAGATAACGCCATGTTGTAAGATATGTCCCACAGAGTTGTTACCATAGTTAGTCACACGAGTGTCAATCCCCTGAACTTGACGACCTGATGACAGACCAATAACTTTAAGATTGGCATGACTTCCATTGCCAATCAAGTCGCTATCAAAGTCAGCAATAACATTACCCTCGTTCATGATTCCGAGAGCCCAGTCAATGCTTGCATCACGACCAATACGACCACGACGGCTGATATAAGTTGTGACATTTTCACCTAAACGGTCAATAGCCGCAAACTTAACTTGAGCACCGTCTTGTGCAATAACTTCCACAGAAATGTTGGCACTAGCTTTTTCAGTAGATTCACCTAGCGTTTCAAAACGCTCAAGATAAGTCAATTTACTGTTTTTACCCGCTACAATCAAAACATGTTTGTTAAATGGAACAGATGAATCGCCATCTTGGTAGAAATAGCTCTCAACTGGCAAGTCAATTTCAACATTATCTGGTACATAAAGGACTGCTGCACTATTGAAATAGGCATAGTTATAGGCTGCTAATTTGTCCTCATCGTAGGCTACAGCCTTACCAAAGAAGGATTCAACGACTTCTGGGATTTCTTCAAGAGCTGTTGCAAGGTCTGTGAAGACAAGACCTTGATTAATCAAGTCAGATGGCAATTGTTCAAGGACAGTATTTGTTCCTACTTGAACCAATTTAGGATTGTTTCCAAGCGCTGTAAAGTCAGGCACATTTGCTGATGATTCATTTTCAGCAATCGTTCCATCGCCTAGATTCCAACGGTGGAATTTAACACGCTCAATTTTCGGAAGAGCCAAACCGTCAAGCTTATCAAACGCTGCTTGACGAAGGTCTTGCAACCAGAGTGGCTCTGCTTTTGCTTGTGAAAAAGCGATAATAGATTCTTTTGACATAGGTTACTCCTTTTCTAGTTATTTCGAGTAACAGACTTAGGCTTCTTCGTGGTACTCGTAACCGAGCTCTTCAGCGATTTTCGCATAACCTTCTTGCTCAAGACGGGCAGCCAATTCAGGACCACCTGAAAGAACCACTTGACCTTCCATCATTACGTGTACAACATCTGGAGTGATGTAGTTCAAGAGACGTTGGTAGTGAGTGATAATCATAGCACCAAAGCCTTCGCCACGCATAGCGTTAACCCCTTTTGAAACCACTTTAAGAGCATCAATATCAAGACCTGAGTCAATCTCATCAAGAAGAGCAAACTTAGGTTCCAACATAAGCAACTGAAGAATTTCGTTACGTTTCTTCTCACCACCTGAGAAACCTTCGTTAAGGTAACGCTCAGCCATTTCTTCACGCATACCAAGTAATTCCATCTTTTCATCCAATTTAGTGATGAAATCAAGGACAGAAATCTTTTCATCATCTTCTTTACCAGCATTCATAGCCGCACGGATAAACTCAGCATTTGTAATCCCTGGGATTTCAGCTGGGTATTGCATAGCAAGAAAGAGACCTAGGCGTGCACGTTCATCAACTTCTAAGTCAAGGATGCTTTCACCATCAAAAAGGATGTCTCCTTCTGTGATTTCATAATTTGGGTTACCCATGATAGCAGCCGAAAGAGTAGATTTACCAGTTCCGTTAGGACCCATAATAGCAGCAATCTCACCAGTTTTAAGAGTCAAATTAAGCCCCTTCAAGATTTCTTTATCTTCAACAGAAACATGAAGATTTTTGATTTCAAGTACAGACATTGTATACCCCTTTTCCATATATACAGCGAGCATGTGCTCGCTAATTGCATTATTTTTTTGAAAATAGCAAAACTATTTTCCGGAAAATAAAAAGAGAACTTCCATTTTCCTTAATTAGAATCATTATAACAAAAAAGCCATTGCTTGGCTTTTCAAATGTTTATTTTTTTCGACCTTGCTTCCATTTCAACATGATTGCTTGACGATAATTACTGTTCCCGATAAATTTCAGGAAGTTAAAGAGAGGTGTTCGACCAATGCCCCAAATCTCGAGCCCTTCAATCAGAATTTCCATCCCTAAAAGTAGACTCAAGAGCAGAAGGATACCACCAAGACGACTGGAAACATTCAACAAGAGGGCAATCAATGAAAAGAGAGTAGCGATGGCATAAACCACCAGAACTGCTCCTCGATGAGTGAACCCCATAGCTAAAAGGCGATGATGCAAGTGCATCTTGTCAGCCTCCATGGCTGGGCGCCCTGACAACTTACGGCGGACAATAGCCACCACCGTATCAGTAATAGGCACCCCCAGGATAATAACAGGCGACAAAATAGCTACTGCTGTCGCATTTTTCAGCCCTTGCAATGACAAGACACCTATCATAAAGCCAATAAAGAGCGCCCCTGTATCACCTAGATAGATAATCGCTGGATGATAATTGTAAGGGAAAAAGCCTATAATGGCAGCCACTAAGACAAAGATGGTCAAGTTCAAGAAAATATCAGTATCATAGAGGAAGAAATAAGAAATCACCCCCATGGTCATCAGGGAAATGATAGAAACTCCTCCAACCAATCCATCCAAACCATCAATCAGATTAATGGCATTGGTGATAGCAGCAATCCACAACACTGTTAGAATCAAGGTCAAGACTGGACCAAACTGAATCACGGGACCGCCAAAAGGTATCTTAAAGCTATCAAATCGAAAATCCGTAAAAGCCCAAACAATGACAGCCCCGATAACAATACCGAGCATCTTAGGCAAAGGTTTTAATTCAAAGATATCATCAATGAAACCTGTCAATACCACAATAGCACCACCCACAGCAACCGGTAGGATGTATCTAAAATAAGAAATATGCCAGACATCCTTCTGAATAATCATAGGCATAAATACCAAGGTCGCCAGTACAAAAGCCAAGAAAATAGCTAGACCACCAGCACTCGGCATTGGCTTTTTATTGATACGTCTTGCATTTGGATTATCAACTGCTCCGACTCGAAAGGCCAAAGAGCGAACCAGTGGGGTTCCCACAATGGCAATCAAAAAGGTCCCAATCAAGACAAAAATATAATTAATGGTCCAAGGCATGTCCTAGCTCCATTTCGTTGCTTGTAATACCGGTAAGGCGTCCTCTTCCATCAAGATTGTTGCATGCTCTTGTAGATAGGGACGTGTTCGGTCTGCCACATTCGCATATTCAAGAAAACGCGCATACATATTGTTCGCGTAATAATCAGGCTCATCAGCCAAGTAAAGAAGGATAGTCATATAGTAGACATCACCAAGTTTATAAAATTCAGAACCCTCCACTGACACATTCTTCAAACCTTGCGCAAAGGTCACTACTTGATCAAAGTCAGAGAAAGCCAAGACATAGTGAGTATAATCTTCACGAATAGTTTCCTCAGCCACTTCCTTAGCCGGCTCTGTCATAGTCTCATCAACCTCTTTCAAGGTCTTATCATGCTCTTCGAGCTTATGGTGGGCTTCAATATCTCCCTTATCCATAAAGTTATCTTCAAGAGCTTTGAGGAATTCTTCTGGAGAAAGTCCTGAATAGTCTTCCATATCTGACAAATCATTGAAATCAAGGTCTTCCTTAAGATCTGATTTAGTCACAAAAACATCCACACGATCCTTTCGTGGCGTGACACGGAAGCTCAACATCCCACTATTTTTAAAGTTATCAGGCAAGTCCAACTCATCCATGACAGTATAGAAAAATTCCTCTGTTTTTTCCTGGGGAATCAAGAAATCTTTCAGCTCCATACCATGTTCTTCAAGATCTTCCATGGTAATCATGATTTTTAGAGTTGTCTCGCTTATTTGTTTCATTTCCATATGTAAAAACCTCGCACGAGTAGTTATTTCATTATACTAGAAAAACAAAGAGATATCAATTTCTGAACAAGTTTAGATCTTATTTTAGGAAGCTTTTTTTAAAATTCTCTAATACTAGCAAAGACTTGAATTTTCCTATTTATAGCTGTCAGCTATCCTAGAAAAGAGTAAAATAAAAGTGGATATATAGTTGTAGGTAACAACCATGACTGCCTATAAAAAAGGATGACTTCGAACTAGCAATACTGTAAGAATAACGAGTTTTTTGACGCTCTTTCTCTACTTGTCAGGAAAACCTTATCAAGTAAACAAATCTACCTTTCTTACAGGATTAATCCTTGCCACTATACTGGCAACTGCACCCATTTACGACGATAATCATTTGACATTCAGACAACAATCACTCCTCCACTTCTCGATCTTGTATGTTACCATCCTTCCAATCCTCTGTTTTTCCGGATGGCATCCCTTGCATAATGATTGTAGACTTATTGAAAATCCTTTCCGGTTTCCTAACTTGCGGACTAGTTCTTTAGACACTAGCTTATCTTATCTTTGGAAAACTTCTCAATAACTAATCTCTAAACCAGATAAAAAGGACTTCAATCGAAATCCTTTCAATTTTTTATCCAAAAATAAGTTTGACAGCTCCATAGAAAAGCACAATGATACCGAGTACGATACGGTATTTTCCAAAAACAGTGAAATCGTGTTTCTTAATATAGTTCATCAAGAAGCGAATCACAAATAGGCTGACAAGAAAGGCTGTCACACTAGCTACCAATAGAATGGCCGCTTGTCCACCAGTCAAGGTGTTCCCATCAATAAAATACTTAACTGCCTTAAGCCCACTATAACCAAACATCGTTGGAATAGCAAGGAAGAAGGTAAAGTCAGCTGCTACGCTACGACTAGTACCAACGATGATTCCCCCAAGAATAGTAGCACCTGAACGACTAGTCCCTGGAATGATACTCAAGACTTGGAAAAGACCAATATAGAAAGCGGTCTTGTAAGACATACGTGCCAAGTCCGTTACCTTAGGCTCTACACGTCGATTGCGGTCCTCAATCCAAATAAAGGCAATCCCGTAGACCACCAACATGATAGCTACTACAAAGAAATTACTGAGGTGGGCCTCCATCCAATCATCTAAAAGAAGACCAAAGAAGGCTGAGGGAATACAAGCAATGACCACCTTGAGCCAAAGTTGCCAAGTCAACTGCACTTCACGTGCTGTTTTACCAGGTTGAAAGGGATTCAAACGTTTAAAGTAAATGACCATAACTGCTAAAATAGCCCCAAGCTGGATAACGATATTAAACATATCAATGAAATCTTTACTTTGTCTTAAGTTCAAGAATTCATTAACCAAGATCAAATGACCTGTTGATGAGATGGGTAACCACTCAGTTATCCCTTCGACAATCCCAAGAAAGACTGCCTTTAGTAATTCAATAATATACTGTGCCGTTTGCATTATTATCTCCGTTTTTAAATGTTAGACTTATCACATCAATAGTGAATAAGACTCCAAATCATACTCCCCATTATATCAAATTAGCAACTGTATTTAAAGACAATCCTGATATACAGTTTTTTCTAGCATCACCTTATTGTCATCAGTCTCAATTTCCTGTAAAATAGTAAGGAATGACATTTTTATAGGAGACATTGTTTCAATGAAAAAAATTATTGTAGCCTGCTTTGCGGCTCTCCTCCTCGTTTTTGGCGGAGTATCAAGCGCTCAAGCAGACGAGTATCTCCGTGTTGGTATGGAAGCTGCCTATGCACCTTTCAACTGGACACAGGATGATAACTCAAACGGAGCCATTCCAATAGAAGGTACTAAACAGTATGCCAACGGTTATGACGTGCAAATCGCTAAAAAAATCGCTGAAGCTCAAGGTAAGAAACCCTTGGTGGTCAAAACAGCTTGGACAGGTTTGATTCCTGCCCTCACTTCTGGCAAGATTGATATGATTATCGCAGGTATGAGTCCAACAGCTGAACGTCGTCAAGAAATTGACTTTTCAGATAGCTACTACCGTAGTGAACCTGTTATAGTTGTTAGCTCTGATGGCAATTACGCCAAGGCTAAGAGCGTCAAGGATTTCAAGAATGCTAAAATCACAGCTCAACAAGGAGTTTACCTCTACAACTTGATTGATCAGATTCCAAATGTGAACAAACAAACTGCCATGGGGGACTTCGGTGCGATGCGGCAAGCCCTTGCATCTGGTATCATCGATGGTTATGTCTCAGAGCGACCAGAAGCACGCACTGCTGAAAAGGCTAGCTCAAAATATAAGATGATTTCACTTAAAGATGGCGGCTTCCAGGTATCAGACGATGATGTTTCCTTGGCTGTCGGTCTTCGTAAAGGAGACAACCAGCAAATGGAACAAGTCAATAAGGTTCTTGCTGGTATCAGCCAAGAAAAGCGTGTCAAACTGATGGATCACATCATTGACATTCAACCTGCAGATAAGACTGATGAAGCTAAAAAAGGAAACTTCTTTAGCCAAGTGACTACTATTATTGCTAAAAACTGGCCACAATTCTTGCGTGGTACAGCAATGACACTTCTTATCTCCATTATCGGTACTGTTGTCGGAACTTTTATCGGTCTTATGATTGGTGTTTACCGTACAGCTCCTAAGGCTGCTAATAAATTTGTAGCCTTGCTCCAAAAAATCTTCGGTTGGTTTCTTAACGTTTATATCGAAGTTTTCCGTGGTACACCAATGATTGTACAATCTATGGTTATCTATTACGGTACTGCCCAAGCTTTTGGCATCAATATTGACCGTACACTGGCAGCTATATTCATTGTTTCTATTAACACCGGAGCCTACATGAGTGAAATTGTTCGTGGTGGTATCTTCGCTGTTGATAAGGGGCAATTCGAAGCTGCTACTGCTCTTGGTTTTACCCACGGTCAAACCATGCGCAAGATTGTTCTTCCACAGGTTATCCGTAACATCTTGCCAGCCACTGGTAATGAGTTCGTCATTAATATTAAAGATACCTCTGTGTTGAATGTTATCTCTGTCGTGGAACTTTACTTCGCAGGTAACACTGTTGCAACCCAAACTTACCAATACTTCCAAACATTCTTTGTTATTGCAGCAATCTACTTTGTTCTTACTTTCACAGTAACTCGCATCTTGCGTTATGTAGAACGCCGTTTGGATCAAGATACTTACACACAAGGAGGAGGGGTTCACTAATGACTGAGACGATTTTAGAAATCAAAAACCTCAAAAAATCATACGGAAAAAACGAAGTTCTCAAAGATATCTCCCTCAGTGTCAAAAAAGGGGAGGTTATCTCAATTATTGGTTCTTCAGGTTCAGGGAAATCAACCTTCCTTCGCTCTATTAACCTACTCGAATCACCTTCAGGTGGTGAAATCCTCTATCATGGGGATAACGTCCTTGAAAAAGGTTATGATCTCACTACCTATCGTGAGAGACTCGGTATGGTGTTCCAATCCTTCAACCTCTTTGAAAACCTTAATGTCTTGGAAAATGCTATCGTAGCTCAAACAACTGTTCTCAAACGTGACCGTAAAGAAGCCGAGAGTATCGCCAAAGCTAACTTAGAGAAAGTTGGTATGGGGGAACAATACTGGAAAGCTAAACCAAAACAACTTTCAGGGGGCCAAAAACAACGTGTGGCGATTGCTCGTGCCCTCTCTGTTGACCCAGAAGCCATCCTCTTTGACGAGCCAACTTCAGCCCTTGACCCAGAAATGGTAGGGGAAGTACTCAAGACCATGCAGGAGCTATCTGGAACCGGGTTGACCATGATTATCGTTACCCATGAAATGGAGTTTGCACGCGATGTTTCAGACCGTGTCATCTTCATGGATAAAGGGGTAATCGCTGAACAAGGTAGCCCAGAACAAATCTTTGAAAATCCTAAAGAAGAACGTACCAAGGAATTCCTCAAACGTTTCTTGGGTTAAAAACGAAAAAGTTAAGGTTTCGGCCTTAACTTTTTTAGATTCTCTGATATAAGAAACGGCAACTGCCATTTTTTGTCTCTATTTGCTTAGTTACGACGTGTATGTCTGTCGACAAAACCAAGAAAGGCCAATAGTGTCATAAAAAGACCTAAAAAGGCAAGTCCTACTACAGTTACCTCACCTGTTTCTGGCAAGCTGTATACTTCTTGAACAGGTACTTGTTTTTCAGCGTTTGTTTGAGTGGCTTTTTCTTGTGTTGTGAGAGCGACAACTTTACCATCTACATTATAAATTTGTCTGCTACATCTTTGGAAGTTTTTTCTGCTGATTGAGCGGTCGCTACTGCTGTCTTAGCTTCGTTAGCTTCATTTTCAGCGATGGATACTTGACCTTGAGCTACAGCAATAGCTTCTAGACTTGCTTCATCGGCTGCTGTTTGTGCCTTTTGCAAGTTAGCATCTGCAGTCGCTAAGTTTGCTTTAGCATGATTGATAGTCTCTTCGTGATCAGCGACTACTAACTCTTGATGCGATACCGATTGACTTACAGCATTGCTTGTTCCCTAGCCGTTTCTACTTGTGATTGAGTTGGGATAGCTTGTGTAGCTGTCTATAATACTGATGCTGTTGTTAAGACTTGATCATTTGTCGTTACCTCATCAGCTTTAGCAACTGAAGCAGAAACTGCAAGTGCTGCAATTCCAGCTGTCGCCAAAACCTTTTTATTCATAAGACGAACTACTTTTTTTATTAAAAATCACTACTATACAATAATATTTTAACAGTATTAAGGCAGGATATTATCTTCTAATTTTTAAAATTTAATTATTTTATAAGGTTTCATAGCCTGCTTACAAAAATTGTTAGTCAAAAGTAGAATTGCTGTTTCAAAGTCCCTTTTTAGCCTTTGATTTTGCCCTACCCACCTATTCTATAAAATCTTCGTTACAGTTTCTTAACTTTCTTTAAACATTTTTTTGATATAATGTGTACTCATCATATGCAAAAGGAAGGGAAAAGTGGAAAAAGTATTGAGTAACATCCTACTAAGAATCATCTCACTTGGCTTGTCTTACTGGTTTTACAGAGGACATCTGGAACAATATGTTCATTATATCGCCCATTACGGTCCCTACTTCCAAGTTTTCCTAAACCTAGTCATTATTATTTTATTAGGGTACTTCGTCTACGCTTTTTTGAAACTCCTTCTCACTAGGAAAATAAAAAAACAAACACTTCTCCTACTTTACTTCATTTATTTTCTTTCTCTCTTTTACCTACTTTTCTTGAAAAACATCGGCATCCAAGGGATATCCCTTAATCCTCTTTCCTTCGCTCAGGAACTACACTGGGGCAGCCACTTTGTTCCCATCATGAACCTATTAATGTTCATCCCCCTAGGACTCCTCTTTTCTTCCCGAATGAGTAATCTCCTACTCTGTCTCATCGCCCTTTTCTCCGTCGAATCCATCCAATACTTTGGACATCTTGGAATATTTGATTTAGGAGATATCGTCTTAAATATGTTAGGTCTCCTTGTCGGGACTGCAATTCATCAACTCCCTCAGTTTCAAACATTAATCAAAAAAATTTTAACATAGAAAAGCCTCCAGAACTTAAATCTGGAGGTTCCGTTAGGGCACTTTTTTAGATGAATACAAAAAAATTAAACGAGGACGTCTTATAGGTTCGGAATAAAAGACAAAATAATAGCTTTCTGAATCCAGCTAGCTGTTTTGAACTTGGGCTAAAATCCTAATCAAAAATAAAAACTGCTCCATCATGGAGCAGTTTCAATTTCGTTCATTCAAGATACAAAGCTATCTTGAATTAACGACGAAGTCCAAGTGAGCTGATCAACTCACGGTAACGGTTAACGTCTTTGCGACGAAGGTATGCCAACAAGTTACGACGGTGACCGATTTTTTTCATCAAACCACGGTAAGTAGCGTGGTCTTTTTTGTGTTGTTTGATATGGTCGTTAAGGTGGTTGATTTCCCAAGTAAGGACAGCAACTTGAACCTCTACTGAACCAGTGTCACCTTCGTGACGTGCGTATTGTGCAATGATTTCATTTTTTTTCTCTTTTGAGATTGCCATGTTTTTTCTCCTTTTTTTGCTCCATCCGAGTCTTAGGATTGGCTCTCCTAAAACCAAGAAAGAGTTGGTTTGTCTTTACGACCTCTCTATTCTAGCTTATCTACTAATCTTTGTCAATCGTCAAATTCACTGTTTGAGACTTTCTAACTTAGGGTTTTTTGACCATTCTTGAATTCAGAAGGAAGCCTAAGAAAAGTAGAAAACTAACTATAGCATAAGCTAGGAAAATCCAACTAAAACTTGAAGAGACCAGTGCCAGCAATTTCAAAACATAAGGGGATACGGCTGAGCCTAGGTTGCATCCTAAGAGAACATAAGCCGTCGCCTTATTCAGCAAATTTCTAGCAATACATTCAGAAAGACGATGAAAGATAAAGGTCAAAATAATACTGTAAAAGAAACCAACACCAACAGAAGACAAAATCAATGTCAGCAAGTTGTTAGCCAGAGCTATTCCAAATAGACAGATAGATAGGCAAAGCAGGGCCATCGGCAAGAGACGGTTCTTAATGTGAGCTAGCAATGAAGCAAAGCTAAGTCCAGCTGCAATTCCAATTCCCTGCTCCAAACTAAGTACCAGAGCTGATTCCCCACCTACAATGGTCTTACCATCAACTTGAAAAAGAGGCACGCGCAAACTAATCGATGAATTAATGCAAATCACAAAACCTGACAAGAGGGCCATGCCTAAAATCATAGCAAAATCTTTTTTATTCAAACCTTGTTTACTTTTTTGTATCTCTTTCTTCTCTATCTGCTCCATCGGTGGTACAAAGAGAAGGTACATGGCTAGGATGATAAAACCAAAACCGTAGATAAGAAAAGCAAGTGTCCAATGAATTTTCAGTAATTGTCCAACCAAAAGGGAACACGATGCCCCACCAATCAATTCCACGGAACCTCTAATTCCAAGCATCTGAATCCTCTCTTTGCCCTGGTAACGCTGACTAATGATAGAAATAGCCTTGGCATTGATGAAACCGATACCCATTCCAAAAACAAGACGAGACAGTAAAACAAGTGGATACCATTGTACAAAGAAAGGAAAAATTCCAGCACTACTTAGTAAAATTAAACCTGTCATAATCAATTGCCTGTCATTTAACCATTTGTCAACAAAAGGATTAAGTAAGAGCATAGCCACTACGGAAAAAGAGGGGACAGACACCAAAAGCTCGACTTGAGAAGCATTATATGTTGGACTATAGTAGTCCAACATAGGTGGTAGAGCGGTTGAAATCGAGAAGGCCGAAATCAAAAGCAAAGATAGCCCGAGTAGGCTCATTTTTTCTAAAATCTTTGTCATAATCATAATATAGGGATAAGAGCATCCTTTCTTTACTTGTCTGATAGTTATTTTTTCATTATAATCTAAGAAGAGCTAAAAAAATAGGACCTAAGTCCTAAAAAGGAGATGTATGCGTCACCACACTATTCACCCTCAACTTGAACAAGTCTTCTCAGCCCCCTATCTCAGCCAATTACAGAAAGTCACCTTTCAAAAAGGCAATTACATTTGCACTCAGGGACAGGATATCACTGAGTTAACCTACATTTTATCAGGTAGAGTAAAAATTGTTCGCTCCCTATCCAATGGTAAAGAACACATCCTAGAAATGCCTCAACAACCACAGCTACTGGGAGACGTTGAACTCATGACCAATCAATTAGCGGGTTCTTCAGTCATTGCTTTAGAAGAAGTTCAAACAGTCCAGCTCCCATTAAATAATAAAGAGGCACTCCTCAAAGACCCTATTTTTCTCTATCATATTGGGCGTAACCTAGCAATGGCTCTGCATAGACAGGGCATTACTGCCTCAACGAATGCCAGCTACTTTGTCAAAGAGCGTCTAGCTACTCATATTTTGAATATTGAGGAACAAGATATCTTTCAGTTATCACCATCCATTTTATCTTCTAGTTTTGGGACTAGCTATCGACATGTACAGCGAGTCATCAAACAATTTATCGACCAAGGAATCATTGAGAAGAAAGCTTTTAAAACCTATCGCATTTTACAGAGAGATAGCTTGGAAACCTTGGCTTTCATCGATTAAAAAAACGCTATTTTAGCCCTTGATGGTTTAACTTTCAACCCTTTTGTGCTATAGTTATAAACAAGTAAACAAGTAAATCAAATAAAATAGAGGTATACAAATGGATGCTCAAACCAAAATTATTCGCGCCAGCCACATGATTGATATGAACGATATCATACGCGAAGGCAACCCAACCTTGCGTGCTGTCGCTGAAGACGTAACCCTACCACTTTCAGATGAAGATATTATCCTTGGTGAAAAAATGATGCAGTTTCTTCGTAATTCACAGGACCCTGTTATCGCTGAAAAAATGGGACTTCGAGGAGGTGTTGGTCTTGCAGCACCACAATTAGATATTTCAAAACGCATTATTGCTGTTCTCGTTCCAAATCCTGAAGACGCTAAGGGGAATCCACCTAAAGAAGCTTATAGCCTTCAAGAAATCATGTATAATCCTAAAGTAGTTGCCCATTCTGTTCAGGAGGCTGCTCTAGGTAACGGTGAAGGATGCCTTTCAGTCGATCGCGACGTTCCTGGATATGTCGTTCGCCATGCTCGTGTTACTATTGAATACTTCAACAAAGAGGGTGAAAAGAAACGTATTAAACTCCGTGGTTACGACTCAATCGTTGTTCAACATGAAATCGACCATACTAACGGTATCATGTTCTACGACCGTATCAATAAAGACAATCCATTTACTATCAAGGATGGACTCTTGATTATCGAATAATGAGAATCCTCAGTAGAGATACTGGGGATTTAGATTGAAGAAATGATCCTCCTTAAGTCTTTCTAGATTATGATGGATTCTTCAAAGTATTTCATCGCTAGTTTACACATAGAAAAGAACTGACTAATATCAGTTCTTTTTTCATTATATGAACCCGTCCTCAGACAAGCATGTTGTAAAGTGTTTCATTTCCGTTAAGATTAATGTAACTTGGATCAAATTCAGAAAGACGCTCAAGAAGACCATCATAATCATTCTTATCACTAAGAGCTATACCAATGAGAACTGGACCTTTCCCTTTATTGGCACGTTTGATGTACTCAAAACGAGTAATGTCATCATTTGGCCCTAAGATATCATTTACAAACTCACGAAGGGCTCCTGGACGTTGTGGGAAATTAACCACAAAATAGTGCTTGATCCCATCATAGATAAGGGCACGTTCTTCCATCTCTGGCATACGGTTGATATCATTATTACCGCCTGAAATGATGCAAACGATAGTTTTTCCTTTAATTTCATCTTTAATCACTTCAAGTGCCGCAACTGATGCTGCCCCTGCAGGTTCTGCGATAGTACCAACCTTCGAGTACATATCAATTAAGGTTTCTGAGATTAATCCTTCATCAACTCCCAAGAGACGATCTACATATTTACGAGCAACTTCGTAAGTTTTTGCACCTACCTTTTGGACAGCAATCCCATCTGCAAACTTATCAATCTTTTCAAGTTTTACAGGATAACCATGGTCAAAGGCTGCACGCATACTACGAGCACCACTAGCCTCAACACCTACAACCTCTATAGAGGGTGCCACATCCTTGATATAGGTAGCCACACCAGAGATGAGTCCACCCCCACCTACCGGCACTAAGATACTATCAAAGGAAACACCTTCCTCTTGAGCTTGCTCATAAATTTCATAAGCAACAGTTCCTTGACCCGCTTGGACATTATAATCATCGAATGGATCAATAAAAGTCATCCCTTCCGACTTCGTATACTCTTGTGCCGCTTTAGCAGATTCATCAAAGGTATCTCCAACCAATTTAATTGTTACAAACTTGCCACCAAAGAAACGTACTTGACCAATTTTTTGGAGAGGGGTTGTTACTGGCATAAAGATAGTTGCAGGAATCTTCATTTCATTACAAGTATAAGCAACACCTTGGGCATGGTTTCCGGCTGATGCACAGACCACACCATGTTCCTTGTCTTCATCACTTAACTGATGGATCGCATAGTAGGCACCACGTAATTTAAAGGAACGTACCTTTTGCATATTTTCTTTTTTAATATAAATAGTCGCTCCATATTTTTCAGATAAGTAGCGATCAAAATCTAGTGGGGTACGCTCCACCACGTTTTTTAAGACTTCATTAGCCTTTACGATATCATTTGCAGTAATCATTGGCTCTCCTTTGACACAAAATTCAAACTATTTCTATTGTATCACAATTTTCAGAAAAATAGCAATCTATCAAAAGAAAACTCCTTGTTCATACAAAGAGTTTTACCTATTATTTATTCTTTTTTGACATCAAGAAATTACGAAGAACTGTCACCTCTGCTAGGACTATAGTTTTAAGTATAGCAACAACACGTTCTCCCCACTTATGAGATTTTGCTGTTTTATCAATGTAGCCTTAAGATTTTTAGTTGATCTTTTATCATCTGCTTGCATCTTTATCCTACTGGCAAGGTTAAGATCTTAACTACCATTGTAGGTGTTCTCTGACGAAGGTGTATTGACAAGGTCTTGACGACTGCTACACATATAACTGACATCCATTGTGATGCTGTCAATCATCTCAACAATATTTCTGATTGTTGTTGCATCATACAAGCCACCCTCCGTATCTCTCAAGATAGGTACTGCTAATTTTTCGATAGAAACCTCTGAAGTAGCTACTACCATAGAGTGAGATTCCGAGCTAGCTGTTTCTGAATATCTTTCATAATTACTAAAGAGTGATGCTACTTCTGTGACTGTTTTAAAAGTACTTAGTAAAAATTCTGAGACCCGTGGAGTTTCAGAAAGACGATTCCAACTATTGATGTTTTCTGGTACTCCTTCAAAGATCATTTCCTCTGAAGTGCTTGCCTGGCTCTCTGATTCTGTCAAATAAACTGCTGGTTCTTCAACTACTTCTGATTCTGAAGTTGACGCTTCTAATGATGCTGTTGTACTTTCTGACACTTCTGACAAGGCGACTGAAACAGATATACTTGCGGCCTCCGAAATTAAAATATTGATTGAATCTGATACTACTGAACCTTGATCCGTATTAGACGCTGAGTTATCACCTTTCTTAGCATGCAAGATCTCTGATACAGCTATTGCTACCGGAGCAGCTACTGAATTTACTAGCTCGTCAACTAATGGTGATGCTTTAAATGTCTCATCTAATTTAGGAGATTCCATAGATGGTTTCACATCTGTTGTAGCCTCTGAATCTTTGTATACTAAAGCATGTTCCAAAGAGTTAGTTTAGGAACTCAAATGACAAGTACCGGTTAATCATTTTCATCTGTTTCAAGCCTTGCTTGTGCCTTTCTCATAATCGAAAGTTGCCCAATCATCTGGTGACATCATATAGAGTTGATCTGCAATTTTAACAGCCTCTTGAGCTGTTTTTCCTGATAGGCTAAGACGAACTGTGAGATTTTCTTGAGCATACGGTGTTTTATTGTCCACATCACCCTCTTCATTATGCCAGCTCGCATTGATGCCGATCATGTTAATCATTTGAACAGTTGATAAGCCTTTCCCAGACTTGACAAATATCCAAACTTTATCACCTGTCACACCTAGAGCATCCTTAGAAAGGATTTCACCAGTAATATTCTTAGTAGATACAGACCGATTACTGTTAGTCACACCCTCACTGCGGAGAAGATTTTCATAAGCAGTGATAAACTGTTGGTGGTTGTAAAGCTTACGAATAGTATACTTAGCTACACTAAGGTATGGAGTTTGGTAATAGGCAACTTTGAAAGACGTTAAGAGCTGCAATGGACATGTGATAACCACCAGCTGCAACTACTGTCGCATCTACCAGAAAAGCCGCGTCGGCTTGTAATGGCTTGCTCGCAAAAACATTTTTACCAACACTGTTAGTTGCTTTTCCAGCAAGAACAGTATAGTCAATCCCCGATTCCCCCATGTAAGCACCAACGATAAGTGATTCAGTTTTGTTGCGTACCATATCAATACGTGCTTTCAAATCACCGTAGGCAATCTGCATACGACCTGGAATAACTAATAACTGGTTTTATTACTTCTGAATTGACCACGTTACCTGCCTTGGCAGCTTGATTCATCCCTAGGATACCACCGGCTACAAACAACCCTGATAATAATTTAGTTGACGCTACTTTCTTTAACATATCTACCTATCCCTCTAAAAAAGTTTAAATCACCTCAGCGTTTCAAATTATTACTATTTGTATTTGCATGCTGTAAACTCGAGTTATTTTTTGTAAAACAAGGGAATTTCCAGAAATCATCATAAACGGTAATTTTTTCATCTTGAATAGTCAGTTTTTTTCAGAAATTAGATATCCAGTTATCTAATTCTATCTAGAATGATAAAAATAAACAGTAAATGATGACATTTCAGCTCCTAAAATCCTAAATTTGATGAGAATAAAAAACATCTCCCATGCAAAGTGAGAAATGATTTGTTTATCTATTTTTAGTATCCAAGATGACAGTAACAGGGCCATCATTGACCAGACTAACCTGCATATCTGCACCAAAGCGTCCTCTTTCTACAGGAACATAACTTGACAAGGATTGGTTGAAATCGTCATAGAACTGGCTGGCCATGTCAGGCTTTGCAGCTCCCGTAAATGCCGGTCGATTCCCTTTTTTCGTATCTGCAAAAAGCGTAAACTGAGAAATCGATAAAATCTGACCACCAATATCCTTAACAGAGAGATTCATCTTGCCATCTTCATCTGAAAAAATGCGCATATTGATAATCTTACGAACCGCATAGTCAAGATCCTCTTTAGTGTCTTCTGGGCCAACTCCAACCAAGAGCAAAAGCCCTTGCTTAATAGTACCGACCGTACTATCCTCAATAGCTACAGAAGCACTTTGCACACGCTGAATCACAATCTTCATAGCAGCAACTCCTTAACCATTAGTACGTTTAACACTATAAACATCTGGAATAATTTTAATCTTATCCACAAGGCCAGTCAATTCAATAAGATTAGCAATTTCAAAGCTAACGTGAATATTGGCAAACTTCATATCCTTAGTTGGTTGTGCATTAACCGAAGCAATGCTCTTGGTTGTATTTGACAAGATTTGAAGAACATCGTTCAAAAGACCCGAACGATTAAGCCCATAGATATCAATTTCAGCTAAGTAAGATTTATTGGTATTGCGTTCATCCCACTCAACTTCAATTAAACGTTGCTCATAACCTTCTTGATTCTTGATATTATTACAATCTGAGCGATGAATAGCTATTCCACGTCCCTTAGTGATATAACCATCAATCTCATCTCCAGGTACTGGGTTACAACACTTAGCGATACGCATAAGGAGACCTGAGGCACCTTGAATGATAACCCCATTTTCACTTTTAACCTTGAGAACATCTTTCTTCTCAGTCTTGACTTCGCCACCATTCATTAGTTCTTCAGCTTCAGCTTTCGCCTTAGCACGCTCTTCCTCACGGCGTTCTTTTTCTGTCAGACGGTTGAAAACCGCAGCGGCACTAATTTCACCAAAACCAACAGCAGCATAGAGAGCTTCCTCACTACGCACATTCATACGAGGAAGGATCTCCTCTATATGTTTCTTGTCTAGGTACTTGTTGGCAATATAGCCATGCTCTTGGAAATAGGCTATCAAAAGCTCACGACCCTTGGTGATTGAAGCTTCCTTGTCTTGATTCTTAAAGAATTGACGAATTTTATTTCTGGCCTTAGTCGTTTTGACCATCTTAATCCAGTCACGACTAGGGCCAAAGGAATTAGCATTGGTAACAATCTCAACCACATCACCCGTCTTGAGTTTGGCAGTCAGAGGCACCATACGACCATTAACCTTGGCACCTGTGGCTTTCTCGCCGACTTGGGTATGGATGGCATAGGCAAAGTCAATAGGACCTGAATCTTTAGGCAATTCCTGAACATCACCTTTTGGTGTAAAGACATAAATTCGCTCTGAGAAGATATCCTCTTTTACAGAGTCAACAAATCCCTTAGCATCCCCGTTTGAGGCATCTTGGAGTTCCACAAGATCTTTAATCCAATTCATTCCCAAAGCAGACTCTTTCGAATCGACCTTGCCCTTGATACCTTTCTTGTAAGCCCAGTGAGCTGCAACCCCGTATTCGGCAACTTGGTGCATATCCTTGGTACGGATTTGGATTTCAATAGGCCCTTTGGGACCATAAACCGTCGTATGGATAGACTGATAACCATTGGATTTAGGATTGGCAATATAGTCTTTGAAACGTCCAGGCATAGGACGCCAGAGCTCGTGGATGTATCCCAACATAGCATAAACGTCACTATGCGTCTCCATGACACAACGAATAGCAATCAAATCATAAATCTGATCAAAGCGTTTCTTCTTGTCACGCATCTTACGAAAAATAGAGTAGATGTGTTTTGGACGGCCATAAACATCACCGACAAGCCCTTGTTCAGCTGTATATGTCTTAATTTTATCGACAATCTCGTCCACAAGTGCCTCACGCTCGCGGCGTTTTTCCTTCATCATGTGGGAAATCTTATAAAATTCTACCTCGTTAAGGTAACGGAAAGCCGTGTCTTCCAATTCCCATTTGATACGGCTGATACCCAAACGGTGGGCCAAAGGAGCGTAAATTTCCATCGTTTCACGAGAAATGCGCTCCTGCTTATCCTTACGAAGATGCTTGAGAGTACGCATATTGTGCAAACGGTCTGCCAACTTAACCAAGATTACTCGGATATCCTTAGACATGGCCATAAGCATCTTACGGTGATTTTCAGCCAACTGCTCCTCGTGAGACTTATATTCAACCTTACCAAGCTTGGTAACACCGTCTACGATATTGCGTACATCCGTACCAAAATCCGCTTCTAAATCATCTAGCGTCTTTTCCGTGTCTTCAACGACATCATGCAAGAAACCACAGGCCACTGTTACTGCATCAAGATGGAGATCTGCCAAAATACCTGCCACTTGAATAGGGTGGATTATATAAGGTTCTCCTGACTGACGAAATTGCTCACTATGAGCATCTGTCGCATAATGCCAGGCCTTTTCGACTAATTTCAAATCATCTGCTGACATATATACCGAGCAAACGTCTAAAATTTCTTCTCCTGTTACATTTTTATTTTTAGCCATGATTTCTTCCTTCGCTTCTTTATAATTAACCTTTATTTTATCACTTTTGTAAGTAAAGAAAAAGAGCTAGATAAGCAATTATTAACTGGGAGGAGTCAACTTGAAAAACACAACATCTTGTGTTAGAATGGTTGAACAAACACAAGATATAGATAGAAAGAGGACACTCATGTCTCAACTCACCCTCGTATATATTAGCCTGAGCGGTAACACCCAAAGCTTTGTAAAACGTATGTCTGATTATCTCTCCCTAAATCATGGGATTAATTGCCGCCAAATCAATATTAAAGAGCTTAATCATGAAACCTTCCAAGTGGATGAACCGTTTGTTGCAATCTTACCAACCTACCTTGAAGGTGGGAATGGTGTTGACAATGGAGATGTCGAAATCCTAACTAATCCACTGGGAGACTTTATCGCAGCCCATGACAACCACAAACGTTGCTTTGGTATCATCGGTTCTGGGAATCGCAACTTCAATAACCAATACTGCCTAACTGCTAAACAGTACAGCCAGCGTTTTGGCTTCCCAATGTTGGGAGACTTTGAACTACGTGGTACACAGTCCGATATTGAGCGTCTAGCACCTATTATCCTAGAAGCACAAAAGAACTTTATCCAACTGTAAAACTAGAGCAAAAAAGCCCTGACATGGGCTTTTTCTCTTGCTTAATTTTTTTCGTATTTCTTGATTCCAAAGAAACCAGCCAAGGTCACAAGAACCAGACCAGCTAAAGTTGCTGACATGGATTCATCCGAACCTGTATTTGGCAAAGTCTCAGCAGAACTTGAAACTTGAGTTTCTTGGATTTGAGCTTGAGGCAAGATGATTACCTGAGAATTTGACAACTGAATAGCTGTAGCTGGTTTAACCAAGCTAGACCCTTCGATAACCTTTGGTGTCACGCGCTTAGTTTGATCCACTGTCTCAGCATCTTTTGATAACTTCTCAGATTCTTTATTAGCCATATCCTCGACTTGATTTGCTTTTTCCTTAACAATCAAACGGTACTCCGCAAATCCTGCCTGTGTTGATGCCCCTACATAACTAATAGCATCCTGATTAGCAAGGTGGGCACGTGCATTGTCCGATGAGGCAAAACGGATATCCGCATTTGCAATGTTTGGAAGGAAACTCCAATTCCCATCGGCACTCGGATTAATCGTTTTCTCACTGACAATATAGTCAATGATGGCCTGACGATTTTCAAGATTGAGAAGACGTTTTTCTACGGCATCCTTAACACCAGGGAAATTACCAGTCGCACGGTAGTTATTGGTTACGACAAGGAAGGTTTGATTCAAATCAATTGGTTGACCTTGATAAGCTAAATCACGGACACGACTGGCATCTGGGTTAACCAACTTACCTTCATGGTCATACTTGTTAGGTTGCGTTAAATCGAACTTGTAAGTCAACCCATCAATCACATCGTAATTATATGAGCGATAGCTACTGTTAATGAGTTGTTGGGGTTCTTTGCTGTTAGGGTCAATTTGATTGAACTGTCCTGCAGACATTTCCAACCATTCTTTAATCTGCGCACCAGTCACCTTGAGAAGGGCAGTGACATTATCATAGAGGTAGAGGTCTGCGACATTCTTAATGGCTAATGGACCTGCTGGAATGTCAGTGTAGTAACTTGCATCCCCACGAGTCCCTGCCTTGAAAGGTGCAGCTGCTGAAAGGATTGGTAGATTTTCATCTGCTGTTCCCGCTACTTGTTTTTTGGCATACCACAATTGCGCATTGTTTACGATTTGAATAGATGGATCGTCCTGAACTTGAGCAAAATAGCTAGTGATTGGGGCAGTGGTCTCACCAACCTCCTTACGAACATAGTTGATTGTCCCATTGTGGTCATGAGCAGCCATGTCAATTAGAGCTTTATCCGCAATATCTGACTTAGTATCAATTTTTTCAAGCTTGGCCTTACTGTTGACAACTTTCCATTTGCCATCCGTATAAGTCAACTTGACATCCATGATACCGAGATGATCTCCGAACTTACCAGCCATAACTACAGGTTTCCCATTGATGAGACCATTGACATCATCTACACCAGGATATTTGGCATAAAAACTTGTACCATCACCATTTGGGAAATCCGCATGAGAATGCCCTGTCGCAACAGCATCAACACCTTCGATACCAGCAATTTGGTAACCTTCATTTTCCTCGTTCTTAGTATATTCATTGTCGCCAATACCAGAATGAGCAGCAACAAGAATAAAATCAGCCCCAGCAGCCTTCATTTGAGGAACAATAGTCTTAACAGCCTCCATTGGATCGTCGACAGTTACCTTACCTTCAAGATTGGCCTTATCCCAAACCAAAATCTGCGTTGGAAGGACACCAGTAATACCGATTTTTAGCGTTACCTGTTTGCCATCCGTATCGGTAAAGGTCTTATTAACAATCTTATAGGGATTGTAATAGTAGTCACCTGTCTGAGCATTGCGCACATTAGCATTGATAATGTTAATCCTAGCGGTCTTAACCATGCGATCCAAAAATTCGAGGCCATAGTTAAACTCGTGATTTCCAAGCGTTTCAGCATCGTAACCAAGCATCTCAAAAGCCTTGTACATAGGGTGAGTCTCACCTTGGGCAACAGGATCAATCAAGGCCTTATAAGTTCCAAAAGGAGTTCCTTGAATCGTATCCCCACTGTCCACCAAGACCGTATTGGGATTGGTTTCACGGGCTTTTTTGATAAGGACAGCAGTTTTGGACAGACCAACGGCTTGAGACGGCTTATCTTGATAATAGTCATAGTTAACCAAGTTGGTGTGAATATCTGTTGTTGACAAAATCTGCATATCAACAGCCTGTCCCTCATGAGCAGGTTCAGTAACGGTTTCAGGCTGTACTGGCACTGCTGGTGTCACTTGATTGGCATTAGTCAAAATAGCACTAGCTTCTTGACTTGCTTGGGCTGTTGAGCTAGAAGATGATGCTTCTACAGACGCATTTGTCGCTACTGGTGTTGGTGTAGCAGATACAGTCTCTGTTCCTCCTTGAACAGCTGTCCCCGAAGTTTCTTGTCCTGATACGATAGTAGCTCCACTATCTGTCACAGTTTCAGTTGAGGTAGTTGGAACTGGCGCCGTTGCCTCATCAGCATGCCCCACAACTTGTGGCACAGTCAAGAGAGCAAAAAGGCCCAAAACAACAGCGGATTGAGTCACATAACGATCCGTTTTCATAAAAATTCTTCCCCTTTTATAAAGATAATACAATTATATTAAACCGAAATAAAAATATCAACTTTTTTTAGAAATGCTCGATTTGTCATACAAAACCAATGACATGATTCAATCTTAGCTTAAAAGTGTCAAATACAAAAAAGTTGGAACAAAGCCAACTTTCTCTTAATTATTCAATTCTAGGGCATAACTCACACTGCTCAAAGCATAGAGGGGAGCTGTTTCCGTCCGCATAATACGCGGTCCAAGGCCAATTTTAACGCCACCAGCTTCTTCAAATGCATCAATCTCAGACGGAGAAATACCACCTTCTGGTCCAAAGATAAAGAGGAGCTTCTGTCCATTTTCCACCTTAGCCAACTCACGAGCTAGAGTAGCCAACTCACCCGCTTTAGCTGTTTCCTCATAGGCGATAAAAATCTTATCAAAATGAGCTAATTCTGATAGAAATTCTCCCTTCTTCTCGAACAATCTGACTTCTGGAACACAATTACGCTTGGATTGTTCTGCAGCTCCTAGAGCAATTCTGGCAAGTTTATCTTCCTTCTTGGCAAGCTTCTTACCATCCCATTTAACTACAGACCAGTCGGCAGGGAAGCCCCAAATAGCCTGAGCTCCAAGCTCTGTTACCTTTTGTGTCACCAGTTCCAGCTTGTCTCCCTTGGGAAAACCAGAAGCAATGGTTACAGATACAGGCATCTCGACAGTCTCATTTAAGTCTTCAATCACTTCAAAGACATGATTCTCACGATCAATCACACGAGCAAGGCGCTTGACACCGTCTTCAAAAACCAAGACAACCTGATCATCCTCTGTTAAACGCATAACGTTAAACATATGCTTCACAGTATCCTTGTCTTTGATGATCACTGGATTTTCAACCTGCCCCTTTATAAAATACTGTTGCATTTAGCCTCCAATCACACCTGAAATATCATCCGTCTTCTTGAAGACACAAGCATTCCACTCTCCCTGAACCATGTGAGTTTCCAGGAGGAAACCAGCTTTCTCAGCCCATTCACGCACCATATCCCATTTTTCAGAGATAATCCCTGACATAATCAAATAACCTTCATCCTTAACCAAACGATAGGCGTCTTCCGTCAGGTGGATGAGAATATCCGCCAAAATATTAGCCACGATAACATCAGCTTCTTGAGTTACACCCTTCAAAAGATCTCCCGTAGCAACGTGGATATTTTCCATACCAGGATTCATGTCGATATTTTCCTGTGCGACTCGAACCGCCACATCATCAAGGTCATAAGCATAGATTTCCTTGGCTCCAAGAAGAGAGCTAGCAATCGAGAGAACTCCCGAACCAGTTCCCACATCAATCACCGTCTCACCACCACGAAGCACCTGTTCGAGTGCAAAAAGGCTCATCTTAGTCGTTGGGTGGGTTCCTGTTCCAAAGGCCATGCCAGGATCCAGCTTGATAATCTTTTCACCTACTGATGCCTCATAATCTGTCCATGACGGCACGATGGTCAAATCATGGGTAATGCGAGCTGGTTCATAGTATTTTTTCCAATTCTCAGCCCAATCTTCTTCAACCAATTCTTGAGTTACCAAGTTAATATCTCCCGTTTCAAGACCAAAATCTGTCAACTCATCCAAACGATCATTAACCTGCTTAGTAATATCCTCGATATCTGCTGATTCCGGATAATAAGCCGTAATTTTAACTGTCTCAACCTGCTCAACCTCAGGATAAAGTTCCCCAAAGCGGTCCGCATTTTCCAAATAATCTGCACTGTCATCAATAGTCACACCCTGGCTCCCAGATTCGATTAAAATATTAGAAGCCGCCTCTTCGACCTCACGATTAACTTCAATCGTTAATTCTTGCCATTTGTTCATTAATTATCTATTTCCTTTCCTACTAAATAGTCTTTAAAACGTTCTTGTAACTGGGGAATGACACCTTCTGCTTTTATAAAGTCCTCTATAGGCATCAATTTAAATTCCTGCCCTTCATCTCCAAAACAAATCTCTTGATACTGCTTCTGACTAATTTGGGCAACCACAAAAACAGCTAACCTATCTTTATCCAAGATACTAGGGTAGATTCGCGACCAAATAATCGATTCCTCTTTCAAAGTCAAGCCTAGCTCCTCCCAGACTTCACGTTGAAGACACTCAAGTGGCGTTTCTATGCCCTCTCTTCCACCACCTGGTAATTCCCACATATTTGGCCAAGGAATATCTGGCTTATTATCTCTAAGAACGACCAGAATACTTTTCTCTACGAGTAAGGCAACCTTAACACCTGTAAAATCTAACTGATCCTTTAGATAAGCATCCATCCCTTTTCACTCCCTTTAATACCTTGGATAAGCAAAAAACACCTTCTCTTCAAGTTGAGCTTTCCCTTTGTCGAAAGCTTCTTTGTCCCAAACCAAACCGAATTCCTCAGGTCCATCATCAGATAGAAAATCCATCAAGTCACTCACCCCTTCCGTTGCCACCTCATTTAATGTTTCTGCAAAATAAGCTAAAAACTCACGAGACAGGCCTTTTTTAGGTTCATATGGGATTGTTACTAGGTAATCCTCCTCATCAAATCTCGATTTTGCTGGATTGTAAAAGAGCACGTAATCTTCAAAAATAACATCTTCATCAGACACTTCACCCTCATCATCAATAGTCTCCACATTACCACTGTTTTGCGCTTCTAGGATGAACGTCACCTCCACAGCGTGATTCTTTTTATCCCAGTCCATCGCAAAATCATAATCCAGGTGCTTATCTAATTCTTCTTCTAATACTGACAAAAAGCCAAACTTAGCCATTTGTTTTCCTCACTCTTTCTTATTATTCCCTTTATTTTAGCATAAAAGAAGCCAATAAAAAACAGAGTAGGCTATTCCACTCTGTTCTAGTTCATTATTTAGCATTTTCAACCGCTGCTGTTACAAAAGCACTGTAAAGTTCTTCAGCATGGTTTGGACGGCTATGGTATTCTGGGTGGTATTGCGCTGCAACAAAGAATTTCTTATCTGGGAGTTCTACGACTTCCATCAAACGATTATCTGGTGACACGCCTGAGAATACAAAGCCCTCAGCCTCGAACTGCTCACGGAACTTAGTATTAAATTCATAACGGTGACGGTGACGACGTTGTACTACCTCTTGGTTGCCGTAAGCGGCTGCTGCCTTAGAACCTGGTTTCAACTTACATGGGTAAAGACCAAGACGAAGAGTACCACCCATATCTTCAATATCAATTTGATCACGCATAATATCAATAATTGGGTATTGAGTTTCTGGATCAAGCTCAGCTGAGTTAGCGCCATCCAAGTGAAGAACGTGGCGAGCAAATTCAATACATGTCAATTGCATACCGAGGCAGACACCCAACATCGGCACATCATTTTCACGTGCATAACGAATAGCTTGAATCTTGCCCTCTGTACCACGTTGACCGAAACCACCAGGAACGATGATACCATCAGCATCAGCCAAGCGAGAAGCAACATTTTCAGCAGTCAAATCATTAGCATTAACCCAGTCAATATCAATGGCAGTATCATTTGCCAAACCTGAGTGTTTAAGTGCCTCAACCACTGACAAATAAGCATCGTGAAGCTCCACATATTTCCCAACAAGAGCAATTTTAGTTGTTTTCTTAAGATTAAGTACCTTATCAACCATAGCAGACCATTCTGTCATATCTGCAGCTGGTGCATTCAGCTTCAAATGATCACAAACGATTTGATCCATACCCTGAGCCTGCATATTAAGTGGCACTTGATAGATATGTTCCACATCTAGTGATTCAATAACAGCCTCAGGTGCTACATCACAAAACTGAGCCAACTTATTCTTGATTCCTTGTCCAGCAGGTTCCTCTGTACGAATAACCAACATATTGGGTTGAATACCTAAACCACGCAATTCCTTAACAGAATGTTGCGTTGGTTTTGTCTTCATTTCCCCGGCAGCCTTCAAGTATGGAAGAAGCGTTGTGTGGATATACATAACATTGTCAGAGCCCACATCAGCCTTCATTTGACGAAGAGCTTCTAAGAATGGAAGACTTTCAATATCACCAACAGTCCCACCAACTTCAGTGATAACAACATCTGAATCAGTCGTTGTCGCCGCACGCTTAATCTTGTCTTTCAAAGCATCTGTGATATGCGGAATTACCTGAACAGTCGCACCTAAATACTCCCCTTTACGTTCTTTACGTAAAACTTCACTATAAATCTTACCAGTAGTAACGTTAGAGTATTTGTTAAGGTTAATATCGATAAAACGTTCGTAGTGGCCAAGGTCAAGGTCCGTTTCAGCACCATCATCAGTGACATAAACTTCACCATGTTGGTAAGGACTCATCGTTCCTGGATCAATATTGATGTAAGGGTCAAATTTTTGAATGGTAACCTTAAGCCCACGATTCTTAAGCAAACGTCCAAGACTCGCAGCTACAATCCCTTTACCAATTGAAGATACCACACCACCAGTGACGAAAATATATTTTGTCATGTTAACTCCTTATAAAATAATACAAAACAATGAAAAAAGCAGATTGATTACCGTATTCGATAATCAAAATTGTCCTTTACCAGTATACAACATGAGTGCTATTTAGTAACTCAATAGCAACAAAACCAGTAGATGACTGAAAACAAAAATGACCCCAAGAGTTTTACTCTGGGAGCCTTAATCATGGCCTCTTTAAAAGAGGTGCCCGATAATTAGTCTAAACTATCCAAAACCATTTGTCAATGAAAACTTAGTCGTTTGTCTCATCTTCATAGTCATCATCGTCATCTTCTTCAGACAACTCAACATCATCTAAATCGTCATCTGGAATAATTTCATTCAACTCAGAATCATAAGATTCCACTTCGGCATTCTCATCATCTTCGTTATCATTGTCATATTCAAGAATAGCAGAAGAAGGTGTAAAGTTCTCGTCTTCTGGATCATCATCATTATAGTCGATGGCATCTTCATCTCCATCCATGAAGGCATTTACTTTCTTGTTTTTACGTTTTGGTGCATTTTCATCAATATCTTCCAATGTGATAACCTCTTCATCGATTTCATCAATAGCATACCATGAACGCAAGCCCCATTTGTTATCACCTAGTGGAATGAAACTTCCATCCGTATTCAAATCTGAATAAAAGAATGGCAAAGCACTACGGATATCGGCATCCGATTTTTCTAAGTAATTTTGAATTTCATTGACTAAATCGTTGAAATACATTTCTTTATCACGACCACGTGTTTCTAAGATAGCACGGGCCACTTCAATCATTGATAATTCACTTTTTTCTTGTCCAGCAAATACGTCTAGTTCCAAAGCGGTTCTCCTTCATTATTACTCAAGCTAATTCCTACTAGAAAATAACTCAGCAATCAAATTTCGCTACCCTCTATTTTACGCTAAAAAGAGTCAATAGTCAAAGTATTTATAGAATAAAAAATCAAGTCTCAACAGAAACTTGATTTTAGACATATTATTTAACTTTTGCTGAACTTGTAATAACTTCAACAGCTTTCTTCATAGCAATATCATGTTTAAGCATTTCAGGTGAAAGAAGTTCAGAAACTTGTGATACTTCCATATTGTACTCAGCTGCAAGGTCATTGATTTCTTTTTGGATTTCTTCATCTGTAGCGTCAAATCCTTCCGCAGCAGCAACAGCTTCGATAACAAGATTAGTTTTCACACGTTTATCAGAATCAGCTTCATATTGTTTACGAAGATCCTCTTGGGTTGTACCAGTAATTTGGAAGTACATTTCAGGAGAAATACCTTGACGTTGCAAGTTACCCATGAATTCGTTCATAGCACGGTGAACTTCATTTTCAACCATTTCTGCTGGCAATTCAACGATTTCAGCGTTTTCAACAGCCAAATCAAGTGCAGCACCTTCAACAGCATCATCAAATGCAATTTCTTTAGCTGCTTCAAGTTCTTTACGATATTTAGCTTTCAACTCATCAAGAGTGTCAACTTCGTCATCAAGGTCTTTAGCCAACTCATCATCAAGAGCAGGAACTTCTTTAGCTTTAACTTCGTTAACTTTAGTAACAAATACAGCAGCTTTACCTGCAAGATCAGTAGCTTGATAGTCTTCTGGGAAAGTTACTTTAACTTCTACTTCATCACCAGATTTTGCTCCAACCAATTGGTCTTCGAAACCTGGGATAAATTGACCTGAACCAAGTTCAAGAGAGTGGTTTTCACCTTTACCACCGTCAAATTCAACACCGTCTACTGAACCAACGAAGTCAATAACCACAGTATCTCCATATTCAGCTGCACCGTCTTTAACAATCAATTCAGCTAAGTTTTTACGTTCGTTTTCAAGCTTAGCATCAACTTCTTCGTCAGTGACTTCTTTTGAAACTTCTACTGAAACTTCAAGATCTTTATATGCTCCAAGTTTTACTTCTGGTTTTGTAACAACTTCTGCAGTAAGTGTCCAATCTTGACCTTTTCCAATTGATTTTACATCAATTTTTGGTTGTGCAACAACATCAAGACCAAGTTCAGCAATCGCTGCTTCATAAGCTGCTGGAAGTATTGCATTCAAAGCATCATCGTAAAGAGCTTCTTCACCAAATTTTTGGTTAAATACGGCACGAGGAATGTGTCCTTTACGGAAACCTGGTACGTTCAAATTCTTTTTAACCTTGTTAAACGCTTGATCCAAAGCTGGTTGAATTTTATCCTGACCGATAGTAAATGTCACCACACCACGGTTTGTGGCTGTGTTTTCAAATGATACAGACATGTAGTCATTCTCCTTAAATTTTTATAGATACAGTTTAGTTTACCATATTTCAAAGCCTTTTGAAAGTTTTTTTCTCCAATTTAATAACAAGAAAAACGTTATAGACTGTTTCTTTTTACAAATTTTGATAAACTAGAGATATGAATATTTTACAAAAATATATACAGCAATTTAATTTCGAAGAAAGCCTAATGCTACTTATTTCGAAAGGAATTAAACTTCTCATTCTCCTCATCATCTTTCTGCTTAGTAAAAAGATTATCAACTTTCTGTTTAAACATACTGTCGGACGTTCACTATCATGGACCATTCAAACATCCGCCCGTAAAAAAACTATTGAACACCTACTGCACAATTGCATGAACTATATCCTTTACTTTTTCCTTGTATACTGGCTTCTAAGTATTTTGGGTGTTCCCGTATCTAGCCTTCTAGCAGGAGCCGGACTTGCCGGTGTTGCTCTTGGTCTAGGAGCTCAAGGATTCCTATCTGACGTCGTTAATGGTTTTTTCATCTTATTAGAAGATCAATTTGAAGTTGGTGATTCTGTTGAGGTAGGAGCCATTACAGGTCTTGTTTCTACTATGGGTATCCGCACTACTCAGATTCGAGACTTTGATGGAACACTTCATTTTATACCTAATCGTAATATCACAATCGTTTCCAATAAATCTCGTGGAGATATGAGAGCTCAAATTGACATCCCAGTCTATACTTCTACCGATATCAATAAAGTAACAAGCATTATCCAACAAGTTAATAAAGACAACATTGAAAATTATCCTGAAATTATTGGGAGTCCAAATATCATCGGATTAACTTCAAAACCTTCCGGACAACTTGTTTTTCGTGTTGACATTTTTACAAAAAATGGACAACAAGTCCATATCTATGCAGAATTCTTAAAACTTTACCATGAAGCTCTAAATAAAGAAAAGGTTGACCTTCCAAGAATTACTGGAAACACAATAGAGGTAAAATAAACAAACTCATCTTATAATGAGAGTCACTAATAAACAAATTAACTGATACGAATAATGTCCATAACTATTGAATAAAACAAACTAGAGAATAATTTCAACTCAGTCTTCTTCATTACATGGATCAAAGTCAACCATCCAAAATCTTAACTCTCGTATCATCTTTTTCCTTCCCCTAAAGCATTCACCACCCAACAATCGATCCAACTTAAGAGAATCTTCCGATGATAACTGCTCACGAAAAGCATTAAGCTGTTCATCATAAGCAAGTCTATCAACCATATCTAGCTCCTTATTGGGAATACAAAAGGCAATATCTGAAATTTCAACATAGCACTGTCTATTAGCTTGACGTTTTACTGACTCCTGCCGCCTCACTTCATCATTAAGTCGATTCCTAAACTTAGTTTTAAAGTAACGACGTAACTTATCATCATCTTTCTCTAAATCAGGAAACTTTTTTAAAAGCTGATACAAAGTCATCATCGCCTCTTGCTCCATGTCAGCTTGATCCCAAAGCTGAATAAAGTATTGCCTAAAAGCCTTAAGTACAATTGGCCTTACCTTTTCATATGCCTTAACAAAAACTTCTTGTTCCATTGAACCTCCAATAATAAATATAAATTCTGTAATTAGATAATTACAGACCTATTATAAAAGAATGTAGAAAAATAAAATAGAGACATATATGTCACTATAAATAACTTGACTAAAACAATTAAATAAGCGAGATAGAGTCAAAACCACCCACGAGAACAGGTGGTTCGTTCTTCAGCTAAAAGGCACCTCTAACGGTAGACGCCTAAAAATCTAACGAATCGTTTCCCTTCATCTCACCTTTTCTCGTTAACCCGACAAACTGCTCTCAATATCAACAAAAACTTAAAAACTAAATTTACAATACTCATATTTATACTTTAAATTAGCGTTTCCAATAAATATCATTAAGCTACTCTTACCCTTTAAATATCCCATAAATGAAGAAACAATTAGTTTATATAATCACACTACTTTTCCACAGGATTGTATTAGAGTGATAGCAAAGCGATTTTGTGAACTATTTTAGTAATTCATACCCCCATAAGTTGCCGTTTGCTTACCTCGAAAGTAAGCAAAAAGGAAAGCAAAAAAATACCCGTTAGGGTATCAATCAATTTACGAGTTCAGCAGGCAAGAGACTAGCACCAGCAAGGTGCTTTTTTAGTTGTCCTCGCCTAGCTCCTTTATTATATGGCTCTATAATTTCTGTAGTGGGTAAAACTACTGTAGAGATTATAGAGCTTTTTGAGTGTACACAAAAAGTCCCATAAGAACTATAATGAAAAGCAACCAAATCATCATTAGGAAGAACTTATGAGACTTATTAAGAATACCACAGAATTAATCGGAATCAAAGACCAAAACATCATTATTTCACTTGTTTTTGAAACTGACACTCATATCGAGATTCAAGCAAAACTTGATTACCCTTCACCATCATGTCCTCAATGCCAAGGAAAGATGATCAAATATGACTTTCAAAAAAACTCTAAAATCCCTCTTCTCGAGCAAGCGGGAACGCCAACTCTACTACGTCTGAAAAAACGTCGTTTCCAGTGTAAAAATTGTAGGAGAGTAAGGGTGGCTGAGACATCTATCGTTGAGAAAAACTGCCAAATCTCTAATCTGGTCCGACAAAAGGTTACACAACTCCTAACTGAGAAGGTGTTACTAACTGATATTGCCAGAAGACTTCGCGTGTCGACGTCCACTGGCTATCGTAAGCTTGATCAGTTTACTTTCAAGGAACATTATGACAAACTCCCTGCTGTTATGTCCATGTGGCTGCATCAGCGATGGTTGTATTAACTAGCAGTGCTGTAGCTGTAATAATACCGGCTAGTTTAATAAACTTCATCATGTCTCACTCACCTTGTGTCTCTAATTTGGCGTCTGCGTTCGCCTTTTCGATTTCTTGCTTGATTAGCATAAAGGTTACTTCGAATAAGTGAAACGATATCATTTTATGAAAGCGTTTTCGTTACACAATTGTAAAAAAGCGTTCGCGACAAAAATGTTGCAAACGCTGAAAGGTTTTTAATTTTCGCGAGCTGTCATGTAAGCACGGCTCATTGGCAACCCTTGGCCGGCAGCACCCTTAGTCATTAGGAACTGGATAACATCAATGTTTCCTGATTCAAATGAAGCAGCACTACCTTGTAGGTATAAGTCCCAAGCACGGGCGAATGCTTCGCCACGCTCAGCAACTGTTTTGTCGTATACGGCGTGGTAATTCTCAGTCCAAGTTTCCAACGTCTTTTGGTAGTGTCGACGCAATGGTTCGATATCGTCCAACTGCATACCGGCTTCCATAATGTGTGTGACGTTCTCGGCGATATTTGGAATGTAACCACCAGGGAAAATGTACTTTTGGATAAATGGATCAACACCGGCACCGTAGTGTTGACCAGTGATACCGTGAATCAACGCACGGCCATTTGGTACGAGATAGTTCGCGACGTCCTTAAAGTACTCGCCCAAGTTTTCCTTACCAACGTGTTCAAACATCCCAACTGAAGTGATGTAGTCAAAGGTCATATCCACATCACGGTAATCGCGCAACATAACGTGGACCTTATCTTGTAGGCCTAGTTCTTGAATGCGTTGGTTCGTAAAGGCATATTGTTCTTCTGATAACGTTACGCCATATGTTTCAAGGCCGTATTCTTGGGCAGCCGTGATAATTAACGTTCCCCATCCAGAACCGATATCCAATAGCTTCTTACCTGGTTCACTGTGCAACTTGTCTAAAATATGGTGAACCTTGGCCATCTGAGCTTCTTCCAATGTCATCCCATCCTTTGGCCAGTACGCTGCAGAATAAGTCATTGATGGGTCCAACCACTCCTTATAGAAGTCATTACCAATATCATAGTGACTGTGAATGTCTTCTTTAGATTCATTCTTATCGTGGCCGTGGAGCATTTTCGTCAACGTGCCCTTGAAACCGCTTTGATCAGTTAAAAAACTACCGGATTGACGGTAAGCGGAAGCAATCAATTCTTGAATGCTGCCTTCAATTTCAATGCCACGATTCATGTACGCCTCAGCGAGTGTAAATGTTGGCATCTTGGCTAAGGACTTCATGTTTGGTTTCTCATTCAACTTAATGTGAATTTTTGGTAAGCCGTCCCCGTAGTTTTCTGACTTACCATCCCAATATGTCACCATAACGGGCACATCAAAAGCTTTTGACAAAAGCTTGCTAAATACTTGTTTCTCTAACATGTTATCCACCCTATCTCAATAATCTTACGTATTAAAGTATACACCCTTTTCATTAAAGTGTACACCCTTTTCAAACACCGATCAAAATAAAGGGCTATGATGGGGATAATTTCCGCCATCTTCAGGCTGTGCACCAATGTAAAAGAAAGTACTTGGTACAACTTGCCCATAATATGAAAAATCTTCAGAAGGATTTTGTGGTCCTAAATAGACTATATTATTGACTTCTGGAATATTCTGATCTTTTAAGCTGTCAACTACAAAGTGAGTGAGATTTTCTGAATTAAAGAGTACAGGATAGTTATCGTCATAATCTACAATCACTTCAACCCCAAAGGTTACTCCAACGCCTTTAGCAATTTGTTTCACTTGATCTCGGATGACTTTTCTAGTTGTTTCTTTCATCATCCGAACATCCCCTTTTAACACTACTTTATCTTGTATGGCTCTATAATTTCTGTAGTGGGTAAAACCACTGTAGAGATTATAGAGATTTTTGAATGCAGACAAAACGTCCAATAAGAACTATAATGAAAAGCGACGAAACTACCATTAGGAAGAACTTATGAGACCTATTAAAAATACCACAGAATTAAACCGACTACTATACACTTTATCATCTCTTACTTTTTCATTTTCAGGAGAAGAGAGTAGGTGAGTTCTTTGACCTGATAGAGGAAAATGGGAGCAAAGTCAATCATTATTTTCAAACTGTCTTTAGGACTTTTCTTAGACACAAGCAATACATCCAAAATGCACTAGAAACAGACTATTCAAACGCAAAACTGTAAGCTACTAACAAGTTGATTAAAGACATCAAACGTTTGGGCTTCGGTTTTAGAAACTTTATCAACTTTAAGAAACGTGTCTTCATCACACTGAACATACATAAAAAGAGGACTTATCCGGTCCTCTCTAGATGTTAGCTTTTCGTCACCCACTACAGTTGACAAAGAGCCGCTTTTCGTCATCAACTACAGTTAACAAATAACAAAAAAAGCTAGACATTGTCTAGCTTAAAAAATATACTCCGCCAGTAGGACTCGAACCTACGACATCATGATTAACAGTCATGCGCTACTACCAACTGAGCTATGGCGGATAAAGGCTAAGCGACTACCGTATCTAACAGGGGGCAACCCCCAACTACATCAGGCGTACTAGGGCTTAACTTCTGTGTTCGGCATGGGAACAGGTGTATCTCCTAGGCTATCGTCACTTAACTCTGAGTATTCTCAACTCAAAATTGAATATCTATACTGTATCAAGAAACCAAATCGTTGTCAATATATCTCAGTTACATTCGTTGGATAAGTCCTCGAGCTATTAGTATTAGTCCGCTACATGTGTCACCACACTTCCACTTCTAACCTATCAACCTGATCATCTCTCAGGGCTCTTACTGATATAAAATCATGGGAAATCTCATCTTGAGGTGGGCTTCACACTTAGATGCTTTCAGCGTTTATCCCTTCCCTACATAGCTACCCAGCGATGCTCTTGGCAGAACAACTGGTACACCAGCGGTAAGTCCACTCTGGTCCTCTCGTACTAGGAGCAGATCCTCTCAAATTTCCTACGCCCGCGACGGATAGGGACCGAACTGTCTCACGACGTTCTGAACCCAGCTCGCGTGCCGCTTTAATGGGCGAACAGCCCAACCCTTGGGACCGACTACAGCCCCAGGATGCGACGAGCCGACATC
>SKET01000017.1_pt1 | contig 164539 bp, 123 predicted proteins | sample 4841461 | NCBI WGS metagenome assembly SKET01 (sample SAMN11008802, study PRJNA524170) | human gut metagenome | biome: Human fecal sample; material: Feces; isolation source: fecal sample from pouch patient p5 | host: Homo sapiens | place: Israel: Tel-Aviv | collected 2014-02-13
ATAGGTGGCAATAAGGTGATAATAAAAAAGCCCCTTATTGTCACCCGTTATTCTTTTATTATCAGCTACTTATAATAAGCGTGGCAAATGTTGCATTAAATATGAGAAAACATGTTCCTATGCGTAGAGGATCTTTGTTTCTCAAACATTCCATCAAAATCCGATAGGTATAAATACTATTGCCATCGTTTCTCCTTGGAAAAATGTTTGAGAGAGATATAAAGAAAAAAGTGTATCCCTTTGCCCATTGTGTTGAGCAATAAGGATACACCTTAATTAATATATGTGATTTAAAAACTTTTCCTCTGGATAAAATTACTCTTCTCTATTGTCTTTGACATCCCACCATACTCTGGTATCTGGGCTGTCTGCACCTTGAATCTTATCAGCAGCTTCGTACTGTGCAGGAGTTGCACTACGGTCCGAAGAACCGTAAGGCATACGATAAGGAACATGATTGATGTTAAGTTCTTTGGAATAAGAACCGGTTACAATAACAGGGAAGTCAAGACGACGCCAATCAGACCAAGCCTCTACACCATCTTCGAAATAGCCGTTGATCCAACGCTGTTTAGCAATCAGCATAATTTTGTTTTCGTCTGTACCCTGGAATTTAACACCATCTTGTGCCAAGTAGTTCTGAAGAACATCATCAGTATAAGTAAGACCTTTGGCTGTAAATGAAGCAGCAACAGCCTTTTCATATAAATTCTTTGCATCAGCACTAATCCAACCTCTTACTGCAGCTTCTGCCTCGACTAAAAGAACTCGCGCTGCAGAATACATAGTCAATGGCGCATCCTGTGCCCGCATGGCTGGAGCAAAGTCAGAATTGTCCTTATTGTAATTAGAGACATCTGCCTGTTTGATTCCTAAAGGAATTCCTTTGTATTCACCATTGGCATTTTTTGTAAAATATACCGCACGACGTGGGTCATTTACAACATTCAAAGAATCAACAAAAGCCTTATTTGGAGCAAAGTCTTTACGAGCACCTGTGACAATGTTTGTATATAATGGATTCTCATTGTCGGTATTGGCATAATACTTATATACAAAATTGTCCGCGTTATCTTCGATGGCACCATCATTATAAGCCTCAACAAACCATTGCTTACCATTTGCAGGATCAACATCCGACAACTTGATGGCTGCAAGCATACGAACTGTAGCGTTCATTTTCTTCCACTTTGCAATATTTCCACCATAAATCTTATCGTATGTAGCGTTCAGATTACTTGAGGCATCCATCTGGTCGTATGCTTCTTTCATATCTGCAATTACGCCTTTGTAGATTTCCTCTTGTGTATCCAACTTAGGTGTCAAGTTAGCCTCACCTTGCAATGCCTCTGAATATGGAATCATACCAAATATATCTGTCATGTGGAGATAGAAATACCCCATCAAGGTACGAGCTACTCCAATCTGATTGTCATTGCTACCAAAAGAAGATACGCAAACTTCATTCTTTGTGGCATCATTGGTGTTCATATCAATGATGTTCTTTAAATTTTTCAGTACGTAACGGTACGTGTCAATTGTACTACCTGTAAAGAGGTTCATTGTACCATACTGAACATTCTGACGCTCTGCAATATATTGTGGATAAATCAGATATACTGGGTTGTAATAGGTATCACTTCTATTACTAGAATAGCGCTCGTCATTCCAAATATATGGAGTATGACGGGTTACATTAGAAAATAAATAACTTGTATATGCAGATGTTGGCTTATTAGGATTATCATTGATATCCCCAAAGTCGCCACAACTTACTAATGAAGCTCCAGCAACAAAAGCAAGAGCAGTCTTTAATATAATTGATTTCATATATTTATCCTTTATACGATTAGAAAGTTAAGTTTACAGTGAAGCCCCATGAACGAGTAGAAACAGCCTGACCTTGTTCAAACAAAGTACCATCTGTTTCAGATGGATCTACGTTCTTCACTTTGCTATAAAGCAAGAATGGATCTGTAGCAACAAATGCGATACTTGCGGATTTCAAACCGATATGTAATTGGTTCAAAAGAGTCTTAGGCATATTATATGTCAAAGACAATTCACGCATTTTAATATAACTACCATCATATACGTATGGCTCCCAAAGAGTTGACTTCAATCCGTTGAAGTAAGTGTTGGCTTCTACGTATGTGGTTGCAGGGCTATATGTACCATCTTCATTGGCAACAACACCATCTACTCTTACACCACCATTCTCAGAGATGTCACCACGAATCTCACCACCACGGTCGTTGGTACCAGCTGTTGCAGAACCGAGACCAGAACCTTCCAACCACATGTTGGTGACAGAAGCGAACTTACCACCTACACGGAAATCGCAAGATGCACGCAATGTAAAGTCATATACACGTACGGCAGTAGAGAAACCACCAGTAAGCTTAGGCTGCATATTGCCGATATACTTCTCTGTAGTTTTATCTATCTGAGGCATCAAGTTGCCTGCTTTATTCTTCTTCAAGATAATATCGCCATTCTCATTGGTCTGCCAGCTACGTGTTACATAGAGGGCACCCATTGGTTTGCCAACCTCTGCATAGCTATACAGATAAGAGAAGAAAGACATACCATCGAGAGTGTATCTTGTCATACCAGGAGCCAATTCTACCAATTTGTTCTCATTATGAGCAATGTTGGCCTCGATAGTCCATTCATAATTTTTAGTCTTGATAGGCTTACCACCCAGAGATATTTCATAACCACGGTTGCGAATCAAACCTGCATTCATCAATCGAGAAGAATAACCAGAAGCAGGACCTACTGTAGTACTGATAATCTGGTTTTTGGTATCACGGCTATAGTAGTTGATATCACCCCACAAGCGGTTACCCAAGACGCTGAATTCCGTACCAATCTCATAAGATGTTGTGATGGTTGGCTTGATATTTTTATCAATCAACTGTGGATTACCATACATAGAAGCTGTAGAACCATAACGATATCCAAAGTTGTAAACTGTAGACAAACGATATGGTGTCAAAGCAGAACCTACTTGAGCAAATGATGCACGAAGTTTCCAGTAGTCAAGCCATTTTGCCTGCTTAAACCAGTTGCTGGCTACAGCTGCAACAGAAAGACCACCATAAAGATAGCTATTGTTATCTGTAGGAAGTGTTGAGTTCCAATCGTTACGAAGAGATGCATCTACAAAGTAAGTGTCATCCCAACCCAAAGTTACAGTACCGAAGAGGCTCTGTGCCTTTTCTCGTCTTGTATAAGCCTTGTCATAATCGCCAACTTCATTGGTTGTTGCATCAGTAGAAGCATCATCACCACCAGACAGACCATATGAATTAGTTGTACGGAATAAACCTGGTAACAACAAGCCGTCGCGAGTGAATACATCCATACCCTCATAGTGGTAGTTGCGGTTTTCGATGAAGATGGCAGCCTGAGCAGACAAACGATCATTGACAAACTTGTCATCCCAAGTGATGCGTCCCTGATTATAAACATCGTATGACTTGCGCTGCCACTGCTTATGAATATCAGTTTGTCCTGTCAAACCAGCACGATTATAGAGCTGATAGAAATTATAAAGGTTGGCTGTCGTCTTGAAACCTACTTTGATGTTGTATGGCAAAGAATACTCGATATCACCAGCAAGTACATGGAATTCCCTTGTGTTCGTGTTGTTTATTTCATTGTACACTGCATACGGACTATCGTGGAATGCTGGAGTAAAATCATTATAATCTTTTATATTCCAAGTACGGAAAGTGCCGTCTGGACGAGTATAATTCTTATACTGCTTCAAGTTTACATTGGTTTGTCCCCACTGAAGAAGGTCTGAGTATGGGTTGTTACTTTCGGTACCATAACCTTCAGTTGCAGCATTATGATTCTTCTTATAAGTATATTTATAATCGAAAGAAACACGTAAGTTCTTCAATGGTGTGAAAGCAGTCTTGATATTGGCATATCTACGAATAGCACCACTGTTAGGATTTACGCCTTTTATGTTCATGTTAGACAACGAAATGCGTGAAGAGAAGTCTTTACCAGAACGTTCAAAAGATACATTGGTGTTGTCTGCAACACCAGTCTGGAACAAATCATTCATATCAAGATGACTTGTCCAGGTGTCTTCCTGACCAAAATATGGACTTGTCTCATCCCATGCAATAGCTGGCAGATACTTGATGTTAGAATCAAAACGAGGTCCCCAAGAGCTGTCATCTGCGTAGTCGTAATATTTCTTGCCATCAAGTTGTTTGTAGGATTCCGGATCACCTTCTTTCCAATGATAGACATTCAATTCACCATCAGCTCCATATGTACCACCACCATATTCTTTCTGCAATTTTGCGTGGTTGTAAGCTGTAGTCCAAGTCAGAGTATTACTGATATTAATTTGCTGATGAGCCTCACCTTCCTTAGCGTTATTGGTTGTAATGATAACAGCACCATTGCCACCACGTACACCATACAACGCAGTAGCAGCAGGACCTTTCAGCACATTGACACTGGCAACATCATTCATGTTGACAGCGGCAGCCTCTGTGATAACGCCATCTACTACATAAATAGGACTTGAACCTGCTGCAGCTCCAGCAGCTGTTCCATTGTCTGATGACAGAGAGGTTGTACCACGGAGCACAATTTTTCCTTCGTCGAATTTAGCACCAGAGCCACCAACGAAACGGGCACCAGCAACTTTACCAGCCAAGGCGTTGTTGAGTCCTTGCTGACCAACAGAAGTCAAATCAGCAGATTTGATTTCCTGAGTGGCGTAACCCAAAGAACGTTTCTGACGCTTCAATCCCTGTGCGGTAACAACTACATCATCAAGATTTTTTGAATCTGAAAGCAAAACAACTTTCATGCCATTTACTGCCTTAACAGTAACGGTCTTCATACCAAGATAGCTAATAACCAAACTGCTGTTCTTGTTAGGAACAATCAAGGAGAAGTTACCGTTAATGTCGGTAACAGTACCAGTCTTTGTACCATCAATTCGGATAGAAGCACCGATAATTGGTTCTTCGTCATCGTTTGAGATAACGGTACCCGAGATGGAAGTTTGTGCAAATGCCATGCTCGTACTAACGGCTATGGCTGCAACTACTGTCATGAGTCTTTTTTCCATAAATCTCTCTCGTTTAATTAATTAATAAATATATAATGTTTTATATTTCTTTCTCACTACATATCCTCCCAACTTTTATTGAGCGTGGGGGCTCATTTCTTGTCTCCAACTCTTATCCCGAACTGGTGGGGGGGTATGTTGCCATACCTTATTATATATAAGGAAGTATCTCAAACTTCACTAAATTTTAATAATATTTTTAATCGGCTGCAAAAATAAGCATTTTTTAGGAAATCACCAAACTTTTTTCTAGAAAAGTTGCACTTTGCTCGACATTTTATTATAAATATGCGGTTTTTATACACATTTGCTTATGAAAAACAAGCGAAAGCGACAGTTTTGTCAAAAACTGCCGCTTTCGCTGAAATACTGAAGTTTCGCAAGTCTCGCCCCATACGCCCTGACAGGGCAGAAGCTCTTAGCCCAGGGCATCGCCCTGGGTTATCATGGACGCAAACCTGGCGCCCTGTAAGGGCAAAAGCTTTAAAATACCGGGCAATATATAAGGCTTTTGCCCCTACAGGGCGCCTTGCTGACTGCTACTATACCCAGGGCGATGCCCTGGGCTAGGAGCTTCTGGGCCTTCAGCCCGTACTTAAACTACATTTGAAAGTTCTGTCTTTAATTCTTTGTCTAGAACAAAGAGCATATAGAGGGGGGTGTTGATGGTTTTTGAACTGTTGTTTCTCTCGTATGGCAAGAGACTGGTGCGAACCAACTTGTCTTGCACCTTCCAGTATGAGTGGCTTCCTTCCGTGGCTGTCTTTCCATTTTAACAATTGGGATATAAGTAGTCTTTCCATACGCTAAAAATTATGTTTTGGCAAAGATACTAATAAACAGTGAATTACGCAAGGAAAATCACATTTTCCTAAGGACTTTTAAGTATATTTATCACATTTTCCTAAGGACTTTTCTGTTAAATCATCACATTTTCCTAAGGACTTTTTGGGGCTTAAATCGAGAATTCTGTCGTAATCTCAGAAAAAAAGCAAGATTACGACAACTTTTAAACGAGAAATCTGTCGTAATCTCGATAAAAAAGTGAGATTACGACAGATTTTCATGAATTTTCTCTTTAATTACTTGTTTATGGTAGAAGAAACATTGTTCTTATTCATAAATCTTCATTTTAGAAAAGGTCTGAAAATATTTGAGGCAGGTATTGCGCCATTCCTTGGCGTTTTCCAACTGTACATTGAGCAGGGAGTCTGTATGTTGCCATTCCTGTTCATGTCCCTTCATATACTGCTTGGCTGAGGTATGCCAGAAGTCACGATATACTTCAACCATCGCCACACCCATGTTGTACTTCATGCAAAGTTCCTGCCAGAGGGTGCTGCCTGATTTCATCTTGTAAGTCCAAGGCACATGATGGAACCAGAGAAGATATTCTTCAGGACAGGTCTCGATGTTATCATACAGACTGCGATATGGTTCTGGGTACTGACCGACAGCATTTGTGCCCTTGGATGAACGGTCGAAACCTACACCCTGAGCATCAGCCTTGTGATAGTAGACCGGACACCATTCCAAAGGATAACTTGCGATGAAACCATCTGGCTCCGGACCGTAGTGGTGGTCGAACTTGAAGATATGATGCAAACCCAAAGGCATCATATAGTTGACGCAAGCTTCGCGCGAAGTCATCATCATCATCTCTACAGGTTTAGTGAATCGCTCGTCCTGATTTTCGTAGGTCTGTACGATCCATTCGTGAGCAATCTCCTCAGCTGTAAGTGAAGGATTCCATGCCAATCGGCCAAAAGCATACCAGTTAGCCTGAGAGAAAGGATGACCGCACCAGTTGGCATCATCACCGATATTGGCTACACCTGAGATTCCAACCAGTCTGTCTGGATTAACAAAGCCAAAGAATTCCTTCCACATAGGTGCGAGATAGGTGAGGTGCTTTGACTGACCGAGATATTCCTGGGTAATCTGAAGTTCTGCTATCTGAGGAGTCTGTTTGATGTTGTCGAAGATAGGAGCGTATGGCTCACGAGGCTGGAAGTCGAGCGGACCATTCTTAGACTGTAGAATTACGTTGTCACGGAACTTGCCATCCATACCTTTGAATTCGCTGACAGCTTGCTTCACACGGTCTTCTCCCTTATGGTTGGCACCATAAACAAAGCTTCGCCACATGATGATGCCTCCGTATGGTTTGACGGCATCGGCAAGCATGTTGGCTCCATCGGCATGTGTGCGGTGGTAGTCGCCAGGACCAGGCTGTCCTTCAGAATTGGCTTTTACGAGGAAACCGCCAAAGTCAGGGATGGTAGCATATATCTCTTTTGCCTTCTTCTTCCACCACTGCTGAACCTTTTTATCCAGTGGGTTGGCAGTCTTGGTGTAGCCTAAAGCCATAGGCGAAGCGAAGTTGATGCTGAGGTATACCCGGATGCCATAAGGACGCAGGATGTTGGCGATGATCTTCACCTTATTAATATATTCTGCAGTCATCATCTTTGGCGATGCATTCACATTGTTGAGCACGCTGCCGTTGATGCCCAAAGAGGCGTTGGCACGGGCGTAGGTGATAAGACGGTCGTGCAGACTCTTGCTGATGCTGCCGCCTTTGCCGTTCTTTCCGAGTTTGATTTCTTCCCATTTGAAGATGCTCTTTCCGGCATAGCCACGTTCGATGCTGCCATCGAGATTATCCCAATGGTTGAGAATGCGGAGACCCACTTGTGGTTTCTCGGTCTCATCGATAGCTTTGCTGAAGTTCTGCTGATTACCGCTACCTGTGTTGTAGGCATCGGTGTTCTGAAGTCGAATTAACTCGTAGGCACCATAGAGCAAACCGATAGGATTGCTGGCGGTGATAGTTGCTTCGTACTGAATGTTGTCGCCTTGCTGGGCAGGACGGGCGTAGATGTTATAGCCCTCGCCCAGGTTGAGACTCTTGTCTATCTTGAGCTCAACATTCTTGCCACGCCAGTTGTTTTCCAACTCCTGCTTGGCAATCTTGGCTGTTGCATCATCGGGCAACTGTGAGATGACTTGGCATGAGTTAGCATACTGCTTTCCTAGCCATAACTGTGAACCATCACTCTGTGCAGAAACATGGAGTGATGTAAGTACCGTAATTAATAAAATAAGGTATTTCTTCATATCTTTGCAGATCGTTAGTTTGTATTGTTATTGTTTCTGCTGCAAAGATACGAAAAAATACCTTTTATATATATAGCGGTCGTTTATTTTTCATTTCTCTTTGTTTCAGCATACTCGCTAGGCGACATGCCATAGTGTTTTTTGAACACGGTAGAGAAGTGTGTCTGGTTGTTGAAACCTACAGAGTAGGCTACCTGCGTGATATTAATCTGCCCCTCTTCGATGAGTCGTGCCGCCTGTTCCAGTCGGAGGTTACGTATAAATTCTCCGGCAGAAACACCAGCAATCTCCTTCAGCTTACGGTGGAGCTGTGCACGGCTGATACCTACCTCCTCGGTAAGTTTCTCTACATTGAGGTCGGGATCGGCAAGGTGGGTGTTGATATATTTCATCACGCGTTCCATCAGGGCATCGTTATTGCCCTTTACCTGAATCTGCTCAATCTTCGCCTTCTGGCCCTGTGCTCCGCTGTATTTGCCGCGGATGCGTCGCACATTATCCACCAGGTTGTCGATAAGGATATGCAACTCTTCCATGTCGAAAGGCTTTGCCAGGAAAGCATCGGCTCCTCTGCGAAGTCCCTCCAACCGGTGTTCCACCTCGCTCTTCGAGGTGAGCAGGATGACAGGAATATCGCTGATGTTGCTGTTGTTCTTGATGTTCTTGAGCATGGTGATTCCATCCATCTCCGGCATCATCACATCGCTTATCACGAGGTCGTACTTGCCGGTGAGCAGCATCTTCAAACCCTCCTTGCCGTTGCAGGCACGCTCAAAGCGGTACCAGTCGCTCAGTTCGGTCTTGATGTATTGGGCAATCTCGCTGTCATCGTCAACTATCAGGATATTGAAGTTACGGTTGGCCTGTACTTTCTTTTTGGTAATCTCCTGCTCCTTCTTGTCTTCTTCTTCAAGTATCTCGCCTGGCTGCAGATGGCTGTTGCCCAGCGGAATGCTTACTTCGAAGCAGGAACCCTTGATGCCGTCGGTACGGTTGTAGGCCTTGATCTTGCCTCCGTGCATTTCTACAAATGCCTTACAGAGGTTGAGTCCGATACCGGTTCCTTCGATATGGAGTCCGCTGCTGTTGTTCCCCTGGTAGAAACGTTCGAAGAGGCGGTCGGTCTTCTCTTCTTTCAGTCCGATGCCTGTATCTTCTACCCTGATGATGGCATTCTTTTCGTCTTTACCTATGATAACAGTAATCTTTCCGCCATCAAAGGTATACTTCATGGCATTGGAGAGCAGGTTGGAGATAACCTTGTCAAAGTTGATGCGGTCTATCCAAACCTTCAGCTTGCCTTTATCGCTGCTGAGGCTTTCGTCTTCTTTGAGCTCAAGGGTGATGTTGCGCTCCTGTGCATTGAAGCGGTAGAGCGATACGATGCCATGCAGGAAATCCTTGAGCGGAGTCTCCTGGCAATGGAGATGCATCTGGTTCTTGTCTATCTTTCGCTCATCAAGTATCTGGTTTACCAGAAGCAGGAGGCGCTGGGCATTGCGGTCGATGGTATCGATATCCTGTTTGCTTTCGGCATCTGTTAATCTTGTTTTCAGCTTGTTGAGCGGCCCCATGATTAATGTCAGCGGCGAGCGGATATCGTGGGTGGCATTGATGAGAAACTGCATCTTGGTCTCTTCCAGGTCTGCCTTGCGGCGGCGCTCGTATGTATAGATAACATACAGGATGACGCTTGCTGTAATCAGAATATAGAGGAGATATGCCTCGGGTGATGCATACCAAGGGTCGCATACCTTGATGTTGATGATGGTAGGATTCTTGGAATATCTGCCATTGCTGGTAGCTCTCACCTCCAGCGTATAGTCGCCCGGTTTCAACTTGTTGAATGCTACGGCATTGGCGCCTTCATTGGTGCTGTTCCATTTGCCGTCGTTGATGCGGTATTGGAAACTGATATTATCGGTGTTCCTGTAGTTGAGCAGCGAGAACTCCAGAGTGAATGAATTCTGGGAGTAAGGAATGCTGAAGTCTTTGACCATACAGTTGATTGGCTTTCCGTCGATGATGAAGTTGGTGAGATGTACATCTCCCAATTCCATCTTCTTGGCTCTGACTACGTCAGGATAGAAGGTTGTGATACCATCACTGGTCCCGAAGGCGATAAGATCGCTGGCGGTATGCATGGAAGAGCCCAGCACGTACTCACGGGTAGTAAGTCCATTGCCGTTGATGTGCCCGATAAACTGTCTGTTCTTCTGTTCGTACTGCCAGATGCCCATGGTTGTACTTACCCACAAGTCACCCTTCTGGTCTTTGATGATGCTGCAGACCTGCTTGCCTTTCAACGCTTCCGCATGAGGGAAGTTCTTCGTCTTGTTGCTCTTTCTGTCAAACAGATAGAGTCCTTCTTCGGTACCGATGATAATATCGCCGTTCTTTCCTTCGCAGATACCATTTGCCTGTCTGTCTTTCAGAATGTTGAGCCATCCGAAATCCTTGAAACTGAGCGTTTTGGTATTGAGACAGGAAACTCCATTAGAGGTTCCTATCCATAAATGGCCTGTATGGTCGAGCGCCATGCTTCGCACCCAGTCGTTGCAGAGAAATCCTTTATCGCCTCTTTGCTGCATATTCAGAACGGTAACCTTGCCGCTTTCCACATTATATATATATAGGCCTTTGCTGTATACAGAAATGTAAAGGTTGCCCTGTGCATCGTCTGTCATACAGTAGATGCCGGCGCTGGTAAAGGTGAGTTTCTGCTGGTATGTACCTGTATGAGGGTTGTAGCTGTAGAGTGCGCTGCCATTGCTGATCCAGTAATCGCCACGTCGGTCTTTATAGATGATGCCGGTACCTGCAGGTGACTGAGGGTGGGCGATAATCTTGCCTGAAGCATCAAAACAGAACACACCACTGTTCTGTACCGTACACCATGTTTCACCATTTTCGCCTTGTGCAATAGATGAAACGCTGCTGCCGATGATGTAGTTCTGTGCAGAGAAACTCCAGCTGTTGAAAGCCTGCTGGCGCTGGTTAATCAGGTACAGACCTTTGTTGTAACATCCTATCCAGAGATTGTTGTCCTTATCTTCGATGATTTCGTTGACGAAGGCGGTAGCCAGATTGAAACTACTGTTACTGTTCTCCAACTGTTCTACCCTGTTGCTTCCCTTTCTGATCATGAGAACACCATGTTCAGAGGTGCTGATATAGAGGTTGCCTTCGTGGTCGAAGGTAGCATTGTTGATGGTTACATTATTCTTATAACCGCCAAAGTCGTAGCCGGCATCAGCGATGCGGCCTGTGCGGTAATCATAATAGACGATGCCATACATACAGGCGATGAGCATGGTCTGCGGGCGATGTTGGATGAAAGCCACAGGTGCTCCGCATGGCGATTTGAAGTCTTTGCGCTGCACCTTGCCTTGTTTCTTGATGAAACGGGTGAAGATAGAAAGGTGGCTACTCTGCCAGAGATAATGATGCTTATCTTCGTAGATATGGGTAAAGAATACATCAGAATCGCGCTCAGCGTATTGCCTTTCCTGTCTGATAGTGAAAAGGTCGTCTGTTCCTTTCTGGGTATTTCTGTCTTTTACAGAATAGAGACCATATCCTGCAGTACCCAGCAGGATATCGCCATTGTGACTTTCTACCATAGAATAGATACGTGGCTTTCTGCCATCAGGAAACTGGAGACGGGCGAAATCGTTCGTCTCATAATTATAGCGCATCAGTCCCTTGGCACTACCTATCCACAGGTTACCTTTCTTATCTACCAGCAGGTCGGAGATAATGTTGTCAGTAATGGAGGTTGTGTCTTCTTCGTTGTGCAGATAGTTGGTAAAGCGGTAGCCGTCAAACTTGCTGAGTCCGTATTCGGTTCCCACCCAAATATATCCGTATTTATCCTGCACAATGCAGTTGATAAGCGAACTTGACAGTTTGCCCGATGTGAAGAGTTCACCACTGTCAGCCCATACCATGAGCGAGATGGTGATAGCGAAGAGTGCCGTTAGGCAATGTCTGATATGCTTCATATTTCCTGTCCGTTTTCTTGTTTAAAATAGGTTGTTACGGCTGCAAAAGTAACAAAAAACAATGAAAGAAACAAATTCTAATGCAACAAAATGTTTCATTTCTTTTTGTTTCTTTATCTTTTTGTGCCCTTTTTGCAGGTATGAAACAAATAGAAAAGTAATGGTAACTATTAAATACCTGTTATTTCATTACTTATTAGTAAATTTGCATCGTCAACAACAATAGAAACATTAAAAGCATCATAATAACAATGAAATGAATAGACAAGCAATCAAAATATTATCGCTGGCGCTCGTATTGGCTACGTCAAGTTCTGTAGCTTTTGCCCAGAAGGTATGGAAAGGATCTTGGGCTACTGCAGTGGAATGGACTGGTAAAGGAGATATGCCTAAGGAAAGCTTGAGCAACCGTTCTTGTCGACAGGTGGTTCATGTATCTTTTGGCGGAGAGGAACTCAGAGTGAAGCTCAGCAACGAGCAGAGTAAGGAGCCGGTAGAAATCAAATCGGTGTATATAGCAGATACTGATAAGAACAGCAACTGGTTTGTGAATGGTAAGACCGTGAAGTATCTCAAGTTTAATGGCAAGAAGAATGTAACCATTGCTCCTGGCAAGGCTGTCTTCTCAGATGATTTGAAATATGCCTTGAAGAGTGGACAGCGCCTCACGATTACCATCGACTATGGCAAGCAGACTCCAGTGAATGCAACATCCCATCGTGGTTCACGTACCACATCTTATATAGTAAACGGTTTGCATCGTACTCCTAAACCGATGGATAAGAGTTTTGATGATGGCGAGGAGGTGGATCACTGGTACAATCTTTCTGCCATTGATGTGAAGACCGATAAGGCTACCCCTGTGGTAGCTATCCTCGGAAACTCTATTACCGATGGCCGTGGAAGTACTACTAACCACCAGAACCGCTGGACCGATTTCCTCTCGGATGCCCTGAATGCAGAGAAGCCATACGGCGTATTGAATCTTGGAATCGGTGGCAACTGCGTGGTGCAAGGTGGATTGAGCGAACCAGCCATGAAACGTTTCGACCGTGATATCCTGGGACAGACAGGTGTAGATAAACTCATCATCTTCGAGGGAACCAACGATATCGGTTGCTGCGGCGGAAATTATGAGCATGTAACAGATACCCTGATTGCCTGCTACAAGGTGCTGATAGCGAAAGCCAAGGCAAAGGGAATCAAGGTGTATGGCGGAACCATCACCCCAACCAAGGGAAACGGATGGTATTCTTTCTGGCACGAGGCAATGCGACAGACCGTGAACGAATGGATCAGAAAAAGTGGTGCCTTCGACGAGGTCATCGATTTCGATGAGCTGACCCGCGATCCGAAAGACCCTCAGCGTCTGAAGGCTGAGTATTCTGACGACTGGCTGCATCTCAATCCGAAGGGATATGAGGCAATGGGCAAGTTTGCCGCAGAGAAATTGAAGTAAATATATTATATGCATCTTTTATGTTATATATATAATAAGGTGTAAACTTAATGACAGAATAAAATATGGAACAGACATCTGTAACACAGGAATCTAAAGGATTCTACAAACTGAATTGGCTACAACGCATCGGATTCGGATCTGGAGACTTGGCGCAAAACCTCATCTACCAGACCATCTGCATGTATCTGTTGTTCTTCTACACCGACATCTATGGACTTAATCCTGGTGTTGCTGCCACCATGTTCTTGGTGGTTCGCTTGGTCGATGTACTCTGGGACCCGTTGGTAGGAACTTATGTAGATAAGCATAATCCACGTTGGGGTAAGTATCGCTCTTATCTCGTCCTGGCGGGTTTGCCACTCACCGTACTTGCCATCCTCTGTTTTTGGAATGGTATGGAAGGACAGACAGAAACCATCAAACTTATCTATGCCTATGTAACATACGTAGGCTTGTCTATGCTTTATACATTGATCAATGTGCCTTATGGAGCCTTGAACTCTTCGCTGACTCGCGATACAGACGAAATAACCATTCTTACCTCTGTACGTATGTTCATGGCAAATGTGGGTGGACTCTGTGTATCGGCAGGTGTTCCAATCCTGGTAGCCATGCTCGCAGCAGCCAAGGATCTCCCTATCGAGATGGCACTCTTCATGGGTTTGGGCTCTTTGCCATCTTTCATCTTTATGCCACTGGTTCCTGCCATCAAGAAAAAGGTGGGCAAGAAGAATATGTTCTACATCTTCCTTACTGTGGCTATCGTGGGTATGGCGATGCTTTATATCATCAGCAAGATGGGACCTGTAAAGGATCATATCACGCTGGTTTATATCGCTCAGTTCATCAAATCAACAGGCGTAATCGTAGCTACAGGATATATGTGGGCTCTGATTCCAGAGGTTATCTCTTTTGCAGAATATACCAGCGGCAAGCGTATTGCCGGCATCGTCAATGCCCTGACCGGTATCTTCTATAAGGCAGGTATGGCTTTGGGTGGTGTTATTCCTGGTGCAGTTCTTGCATGGACCGGTTATCAGGCAGCAGCTGCTCAGGAGGGCAACTCTCTTCCTACCGACAGTAATGCCTGGTTTGTTGCCATGCTGATTTTTGCCCTGGTAGGCTTCGCCCTTCTGGTATTCTGCTTTACCCAAACCAAGGAACGTGTGGTAATGGATGAGAAGGAAACCAAGAATGTTAAGGTGAGTGACCTGTGGACAGAATTCTTCCACAACCGTCCTCTCCGTATCGTGGCACTCTTCTTCATTACAGCCTTCGCCATGATGTCGGTAGGTAATGCTGCCGGTGCTTACTTCATGAATGATTTGGAGCAGCAGACTCCTTTGGCACAGGAGGGTATCCGTTGGCTGGTATGTGTGATTCCTGCCATCTTGCTGGGCTTGGCGATGTTCATCATCTCTAAATATGAGTTGACCGATGAGGTCATCGACGACATCAACAAGAAGATTGAGGCCCGACACAAGGAAGAAAACTAGAGACTATAATTATTAACGAGAAAAATAGATATAAGATATGAAAAAGATCACAACTCTGGCACTGGGGCTGATGCTTGCTTCAACAGCTTTCGCTCAAAAAGCGAACTCAGCAGCTCAAATCCCAACATTCCAGGAAGCTATGGGTAAGTACTTCCTGGTAGGTGCTGCCATTAATACAGATTTGCCTAATGGACAAGACCCTGCAGGTGAGGAAGTAGTGAAGAAACAGTTTAACCAGGTGGTTGCCGAGAACTGTATGAAGGGCGAGAAGAATCATCCGGAGGTGAATCGCTTTGATTTCACTGATGGCGATAAACTCGCTGACTGGGCAGAGAAGAACGGCAAGACCTTGATAGGTCATTGTCTGGTTTGGCATTCTCAGCCACCTAAGTGGATGTTTACCGATGCTAAGGGTAATCTGGTAAGCCGTGAAGTGCTCATCGGCAGAATGTATAACCACATTATGAATGTGGTTACTCATTATAAAGGTAGAGTAAAGGGATGGGACGTAGTGAACGAGGCATTCGAGGATGATGGCTCTTACCGCAAGTCTTTATATTATAAGATTATCGGTCCGGAGTTCATCGAGTTGGCTTTCCGCTTTGCTCATGAGGCTGATCCAAACGTAGAACTCTACTACAATGATTATTCTACTTCGAAGCCAGCCAAGCGAGAGGCTATCTGCAAACTGGTTCGCGATTTGAAGGCGAAGGGTCTCCGCATCGATGCTGTAGGTATGCAGAGCCACAATGGTTTTGATTATCCTGACTATGCTGAGTATGAGAAGAGCATCGAGGCTTTTGCTGGTGAAGGCGTGAAGGTGATGCTGACGGAGTTGGATATGAACATGCTTCCTAATCCGGAAGGATTCGGCGGAGCGGAAATCAGCCAGAAGTTTGAACTTCAGAAAAAGTACAATCCATACGTGAAGGGACTTGACAAGAAGGCGCAGAAGCTCTTCAACCAGCGTTATCTCGATCTCTTCAAGATTGTAGAGCGTCACAAGGATGTCATCAGCCGTGTAACCTTCTGGGGTGTCAATGATGGTCACTCTTGGTTGAATGGCTGGCCTATCCCTGGCAGAACCAACTATCCGCTGCTCATCGATCGTAACAACAATGTGAAGCCAGTGGTGAAGGAAATCGTAAAACTCTTTAAATAATAAATAACAATGAAAGCAAGATATTTGTTCCCTAAGGATTATATGGCAGATCCATCTGCCAATGTGTTTAACGGTCGCCTGTATGTTTACCCATCTCATGACTGGGATAGCGGCGAAAGCTTCGACGATGATGGCGGTCACTTCCAGATGAAAGACTATCATGTTCTCTCTATGGACGACGTGATGGATGGTGAGGTAACCGATCATGGCGTAATTCTCGATGTGAAGGATGTGCCATGGGCTGAGAAGCAGATGTGGGACAACGATGTAGTGGAGAAGGATGGCAAGTACTATCTCATCTTCTCTGCCAAGGATTATAATGGGGTGTTCCATCTTGGTGTGGCTGTGGCTGATAAGCCAGAAGGTCCATTCGTTCCGAATGCCGACCCAATCCGCAAGTCATACAGCATCGACCCTTGCGTGTTCAAGGATGATGATGGCAAGATTTACTGCTATTTTGGTGGTATCTGGGGCGGTCAGCTTCAGTGGTACAAGGACAACAAGGCACTGAAGGATGAGCATCTTCCAGAGGGCAAGGAGAATCCGTTACCATCTCGTGTAGCCATGATGACTGATGATGTGCAGCAGTTTGCAGAAATGCCAAAGCCTGTTGTCATCGTTGACGAGGAGGGTAAGGTATTGCCAGCCGATGATCCGCATCGCTTCTTCGAGGCTAGCTGGATGCACAAGTATAAGGGCAAGTATTACTTCAGCTACTCTACGGGTGATACTCATTATCTCTGCTATGCAGTAGGTGATAATCCTTATGGTCCGTTCACTTACAAGGGCGTGATTCTGGAGCCGGTAGTAGGTTGGACAACCCATCACAGTATCTGTGAGTACAAGGGACAGTGGTATCTTTTCCATCACGACTGCGTGCCATCTAATGATACAACCTGGCTTCGCAGCGTAAAGGTGGCTCCTCTCTTCTATGATGAGGATGATAACATCTTGCCGGTTCAGCCTGAATAAGAGTATTATAAGTTTTAGTTGACTTTTAGGTTTATAATAGTTTTGATGAATAGTTGATATATAAGTTAATGTTAGTTTAGAAGGAACGGCATCTTCGTGAGGAGATGCCGTTTTTACATATATGCCTTTTCTTTCTTTTCTTCTCTTTCTGTTTTCTCTTACTTTTCATCTAATGTTATTTTTAAGTTATTTCTATCATTTTGTAGGAGATTTCGGATATTTTTATTTACCTTTGTGCCCGTAAACCATAAAAAGAATAATTTATGTTGAGATTACTTTTAAGGCTTTGGTGGTTGCAGCAGCGCCGTAACTTCCACAAGCGAGATGCCTTCGTGGCGTGCTACATCATCTTCCTGTATGTGGTGATGGGCGTGAGCTTTTTTCTCAGCTTCACCGAGAATGGGGGAGAACTTGGGGGCGAAGACATGCCTGCCCTGTTGGGAGCCGGTATCGTTGTCGGTATGCTGATTCCAGACATTATCATGAAGATGGTGATGAAGCGGGATTTTACGGCGATGGATGATTACGTGAAGTCGCGCCCTGTGCCGGAGAAAATCTGGAACAAGTTCCTGCTCACTACCAATCTCGTGAGCTTCTGGAACTATGTGCTTCCGGTGCTTATGCTTCCGGTATTTATCTATTTCCTGCCTGTAGGTCAGGTTATTGCCAGCTTCTTCCTGTTCCTGGGGTTCTCTTTTGTCAACGGCATCTATATCACCTGTTACCGCAAGGCTACGGAGTGGATTCTGAAATGGCCTTTGATACTGGGATGGATGGGAATGCTTGCCGTGCTGATAGGGTATATGTTTGTGGCTTCCTTCTTCCCGGTATGGATGGGATGGATAGGTATCTTCTTCCTTGCCGGAGCGATATTCGCCGGACTTACCGCCTATCTCTATCACGAAAAGATTTATAACGAGCAGAAGCAGAAGGTTTCCAAGTTCCGTGGATTCAGCCATATCAACCTCTTCAGTCTGCAATATATTGGCACATTGAGAGCAAAGCGTGTCCGTACGATGGTGATTATGATTACTGCCATCTTCCTCTTCGATGCCTATCTCTTTGCCTTGCTACCGGCAGAAGCGGGACAGGAAATAGGGGATAAGGTGGCTATGACTACCCTCTATGTGGCAGGTGCCATCCTGCTGCCATCGGTGGTGTTGTCGCAGTGGACCTTTGGCATTGAGGCAAACTTCTTCCATGGTTTGATGACCAAGCCTGTCAAGGTTAAACAGATGCTGCAGAATTGCTACTATTATTATATGGTGGTGAGTGCTGTCGCTTTGTTGCTTACCCTTCCGTTCCTTTTCTTGCAGGTCGGAATCGGAATCCAGGTGCTTATCAGCGGTTTCTGTCTGGCTGTATTCATCAATCTCTTCAATCTGCCGACGGCACTCTTCTCTTCCCGTCTGGAGATATTCCAGACTTCCATGTTCAGCATGCAGGGAGCGAATCTGAAGATTAATCTTTATGCCATCGCCTTTCTCTTCCCGCTGGCAGGTGTCTGTGCCATCTATCATTTCTTCGGTGAGACGGCATGGTTTATCACCTGCGTAGCGCTGGCAGTCATCAGCATCGCCATCCATAAATGGTTCATCGCCAAGATTGCTGCCATCTTCGAGAAGAACAAGTATAAGCGCATGGAGAAGTTCATGAGTTAAGTGAAGAGTGAAGAACGAAGAGTGAAGAATTCAATAGCTTTACTAATCATAAAGTTCAAAATTCAAAGTAATCATAAAGTTCAAAGTTCAAAATTCAAAGTTCAAAGTAAAATGATCAAGATTCAGAATCTCAAGAAGATATATAATGGCAATACCGTACTCGATATTGATAATCTGGGTGTTGCAAAGGGCGAGTTGATAGGACTCGTAGGTAATAATGGTGCGGGCAAGACCACCTTGCTCCGTCTGATTCTCGACCTGATTCAGGCTGATGATGGTTTCGTGGAAAGCAATGGACAGAAGGTGAACGAGATTGAGACCTGGAAGGAATATACCGGCAGTTACATCGACGGCAGATTCCTCATCGACTTCCTCACCCCTGAGGAATACTTCGATTTCATCGCTGATGTTTATCACATTGACGATGAAACCCTGCAGGAACGATTGGCTCAGTTTGAGGGCTTTATGCACGATGAAATCATGGGAACCAAAAAGTATCTCCGCGATTTTTCTCAGGGCAACCGACAGAAGATTGGCATTATCGGAGCGATGATCATCAATCCGAAGGTTCTTCTCCTGGATGAGCCGTTCAACTATCTCGACCCATCTTCTCAGATGACTATCGCCCACATGATTCAGCGCATCTGCAAGGAGCAGGGCACCACGGTCATCATCTCCAGCCATAACCTCAACTTCGTTGCCGACATCTCTACCCGCATCCTCCTGCTGGAGAAAGGCAAGCTGGTAAAGGATCTTCCGAATGCTGATGGCGCTGCCATCGCCGAACTCAACGAGTACTTCGGTATTCTGGCGGAATAAGAACACGATATTACATAGATAAATCTCTCTCTCAGAATCGCCAGCGAAGCAACAGAATTGCTTCCTGGCGATTCTTTTTTACGTTAATATTATACAAATCCGATGATATGATTTGTATAATTATAGGTAAATGATTACCTTTGTACCCAAACGAAGAAAAAAGAATCAATGAGCAAAGGAAAATTAGCTAAGTTTGCGGATATGGAGCGTTTCGAGAACGTATTCCAGTATCCATATAGTGTTGTAGATGACGTGCCTTTCGATATGAAGGGCAAGTGGCGTGAGATGTATTTCCACAATGATAATCCTATCGTGCTGGAGTTGGGATGCGGCAAGGGTGAATATACCGTGGAACTTGCCAAGCTCTATCCTGAGATGAACTTCATCGGTGTGGATATCAAGGGTGCACGAATGTGGACTGGTGCCAAGAAGGCGATAGAGGAAGGACAGAAGAACGTGGCTTTCCTCCGTACCAACATCGAGATTATCGACCGCTTCTTTGCCGAGGATGAGGTGCAGGAAATCTGGCTCACCTTCTCTGACCCGCAGATGAAGAACCCTCGCAAGCGTCTTACATCTACTTACTTCATGAACCGTTATCGCCACTTCCTTGTGGATGGCGGCATCATCCATCTGAAGACGGACTCCAACTTCCTCTTCACCTATACTACTTATATGGTGGATGGCAGCCATCTGCCTGTGCTCTTCCGCACCGAGGACCTCTATCATCAGGAGGGTATCGATGAGGAAACACGTAAGATTCTCTCTATCCAGACCTATTATGAGAGTATGTGGATAGAGCGTGGCTTGAACATCAAGTATCAGAAGTTCGCCTTGCCACGTGAGGGTGAGTTGGTGGAACCTGATATTGAGATTCCGCTGGATGATTATCGCAGTTATCGCCGTGATAAGCGAAGCTCAAAGGATACAGCGAAGTAGATTTCTACAATGATTTGAATAAGCTTCCGCAATGCTTTGAATGTCTTTCCTCAAGCGTTATTGGCGTTTGAAGAATGCGTCATAAGTATCTGAAAGAAGTAACTGAAGTTGTTCGGAGATACAATAGAAGTTGTTGGAACAGTAAGTATCTCGAAGCGCACAACAGTTGATATGCGGTCGCACATCAGCTGTTGTGCGCTTGTCTTTCAGCTGTTGTGCATGCGTAGAACAGCTGTTGTGCGGCTTTTTAATGGCAATTCTATTGATTGTCTTTGTTAATCAGGTTGACGACTACTTTTACCATTACATCTTTTTCCTCAGTTCTGCTTTCTGCAATCATCAGAGTCAGGGCAACGAGTGTGTTGTCGGCAATTCTCTTATGTCCATTTTCTGCATACAGAATGCCATTCTTCTCCATAAACCAAAGAAAAAGCATGGCCGCAATTCTCTTGTTGCCATCGCTGAATGAATGGTTTTTTACGACAAGGTAGAGCAGCATGGCTGCTTTTTCTTCTACCGAAGCGTAGAGTTCTTCACCGCCGAAGGTTTGGTAAATCTGACCTATGCTGCTCTTGAATGAATCATCCTTCTCATTGGCAAACCATTTACTGCCTCCAAACTTTTCTTTCAAAGCATTGATGGCTTCCATTGCATTTTCGTAGGTGGCATGGAACGGCTCGGCTTGAGTCGTCTTGTCTATGAGTAATGTCTGATAATCATATTTGTCGAGAGTATCCAGGGCATAAACATAGTCGCTGATGACATTGAACAGTCCGTTATATTCGCCTTCTGAAACCTGATCTTGTAATGTAATCGCACGTGACATCAAACGAACCACTTCTTTCAGTTCGTTGTAATTGTCTAGGCGTTTCTGGTTGATGGCGTAACCCTTGATAATGTATTGCTTCAAGATAGAGGTTGCCCAACGGCGGAAAGAGGTCGCATTCTTGCTATTCACTCTGTACCCTACCGAAATAATCATGTCAAGATTATAATAAGGAATATCACGAATGATTTGTCTCTTACCCTCAAAACGAACCTGTGCATTTTTTGCACAAGTTGACTTTTCGTCTAGTTCTTGACTCTTGTAAATGTTGCGAATGTGTCGTGTAACAGATGTTCTGTCAACAGCAAACAACTCTGCCATTTGGCTTTGTGTAAGCCAAACGGTATCATTCTCTAATTTTACATTCAGCTCTATGTTTCCCTCTGGGGAACGATAGATTTCGATGGAAGATTTTCTCTGCTCCATACCTTTCATTATTTAAATGTCCTTACTCTAGTACCCAATTTTTGGATAATTTGGCAAAGATACGATTATTATATGATTCCTACAAGGTTTTCGAGTATTTTTTCTTCTTTTTGACGAAATTTGCGAAAGATTGAAATGGAAGGAATGTCTTGTTTTTGATTACTTCCAGATTAAATATCAGGACTAGTCTTAGGTTGGGGATATGTATAGTATGTTATGTTCTTCCTATACCTTTTGTTAAATCCGGGAATAATCTTGTTGAATTCAAGAAAAAAAGGTGGAAATGCTTGGCGTTTCCACCTTATTTTATTATATTTGCAGCAAGTTTTTGAAGAAATGCAGTATTCTCAGGGACTGCATGGAACTGACGAAACGACTAAAAGAACAGAAAAGTAATAACTAACGAAATAAACGACAAAATGATGAACTACAAGAAATTGGCTCTTACCGTTGCGGCTGGAGCGATGGCAACTACAATGATGGCGCAATCGGCACCTCAGCTGAATGCCAATAACATCGAAGAAGTAATCAAGGCGATGACCTTGGAAGAGAAAGCCCAACTTTTAGTGGGCGGTGGTAACGATGGATTCGTGGGTAGTGGTGCTATGCTCGGACATCAGAAAAAGTTCGTGCCGGGTGCTGCGGGTACTACTGTAGCCATCCCTCGTCTCGGCATTCCTACTACCGTACAGTGTGATGGTCCTGCCGGAGTTCATATCGATGCTCATCGCGAAGGTGACAGCCGTAGCTATTTTGCCACCGGTTTCCCTATCGGAACCTGTCTGGCTTCTACCTGGAACACCGACCTGGTGCGCAAGGTGGGTGAGGCTATCGGTAACGAAACCCTGGAGTATGGCTGTGATGTTGTGCTCGGACCGGGTATGAACCTGCATCGCAATCCGCTCTGTGGCCGTAACTTTGAGTATTATTCAGAAGACCCAATCGTAACAGGTCTTATCGGAACCGCCTTTGTACAGGGTGTGCAGAGCCAGGGCGTGGGTGTAAGTGCCAAGCACTTTGCCGTGAACTCTCAGGAAACTGACCGTACCAAGGTGGATGAGCGATTGAGCCAGCGTGCTCTCCGTGAGTTGTACCTGAAGGGGTTCGAGATGATGGTTCGCAAGAGCAATCCTTGGACTATCATGTCTGCCTATAATAAGGTAAACGGTGTTTATGCCCAGGGCAACAAGGGACTCTTGACCGATATTCTCCGCAACGACTGGGGATATAAGGGAATCGTGGAGACCGACTGGATTGGTAAGCGTGCCGACCTTCCTTTGGAACAGGAAGTTGAGGCTGGCAACGACCTGATGATGCCGGGTTATCCTGCTCAGGTGCAGGATATTGTTGATGCAGTAAAGAATGGCAAGCTGGATATCAAGGATGTGGACCGCAATGTTCGCCGTATGCTTGAATATATCGTGAAGACTCCTCGATTCAAGGGATATAAATATAGTGGTGAGCCAGACTTGAAGGCTCATGCTGCTATCACCCGTCAGAGTTCTACCGAGGGTATGGTGCTCCTGAAGAATGATGCCGCTCTTCCTATTCAGGGTTTGAAGACCGTGGCACTCTTCGGTGTCAACTCTTACGACTTCATGTCGGGTGGTCTTGGTAGTGGAGCCGTTAATGTAGGCTATTCTGTAGATATGGTTACCGGTTTGAAGAATATCGGTGTGGCAACTACTCCTCAGCTTACGGAAATCTATCAGAATTATGTGAAGTATGCCAAGGCTAAGTTGAAGGCAGACAAGAATCCGATGATGTGGTTTCTGGATCAGGGTCAGCCAAAGCTCAATGAAATCGAGATTACTGAACGCTGTGTAGCTAGCGAGGAGCCAAAGGCAGATGCTGCCATCATCACCATCGGCCGTCAGGCAGGTGAGGGAATGGATCGCCAGATCAATGGTGAGTTCAACCTCAGTCAGATAGAGCAGGATATGATTTTCCGTGTATCTGATGCTTTCCATGCCAAGGGCAAGAAGGTGATTGTCATCATCAACTCTGGTTCTGTGATGGAGACAGCCAGTTGGAGAGACCGTGTGGATGCTATTCTCGTAGCTTGGCAGCCAGGTATCGAGGGCGGTAACTCTGTAGCTGATATCCTGACCGGTAAGGTGAATCCATCGGGTAAGTTGACCATGACCTGGCCTATCGCTGCTACCGATCATCCATCTACTGCCAACTTTGCCAAGGATTACGATATGTATACCTACAAGAATCTGCAGGATTGGAGCAAGGGTAATATCAAGGGGTACGATTATAGCAACCACGAGGAGGATATCTATGTAGGCTACCGCTACTTCGACACCTTCAAGAAGAATGTGGCTTATCCATTCGGTTATGGTTTGAGCTATACTACCTTCGAGTTTGGCAAGCCATCAGTCATGGCTAAAGGCAACAATATCGAGGTTAGCGTAACTATCAAGAATACCGGCAAGGTTGCCGGCAAGGAAGTTGCTGAGGTTTATGTTACCGCTCCTAAGGGCGCTTACGAGAAACCAGCCAAGGAACTCAAGACCTTCGGCAAGACCAAGTTGCTGAATCCAGGTGAGAGCCAGACTTTGAAGATGACCCTCGAAAAGCGCGATCTTGCCAGCTTCGATGAGGCTAACAGCCAGTGGAAGGTAGATGCAGGTAACTATCTCTTCAAGGTAGGTAGTGACGTAGAGAACATCAAGGGTACTGCTACATTGAAGGTGGCAGAATACACCGAGAAAACAAGCAATGCTTGCGCTCCTAATGTTCAGTTGAACTATCTGAAGCAGAATAAATAATTCGAGATTTGTGCAAAATGAAATAGATTAAACAGAAACGCCTCTATCCTAGAAAAAGAGATAGAGGCGTTTTTATTGTAATTCCGTTTAAGGAATAGACCACACAGCGCACGCAGATAGTTCGCTTTTATTCTAGCATTGTTCGGTTACCTCTTCGTAGATTTCGTGGCATCTCTTTTCCTTCATTTTGTTCTTTACGCCAACGGCAATCATATCCTCTACGGTCGGATGTCCACTCCCATTTACAGATGTTGCGTGTTCACCATTATATCCCTCGGTGCAATGGGTGAGGTCGTAGGCTGGGGCTAAATGCCAGTGCCATTTGCCATCGCTCTCTTTCTGAACCAAGAAAGAGAAGTTCTTGCAGTGGTCGTCCTTGTTGTCCATTATATAATTAAAAACCATGCGGCGGAACATCTCTTCCACATCCTCTTGGCTCTGAGTAAGATAACCTGTAAGCGCCAAAAGGTTGAGATAATCGAGAATGGGGTTGGAAAGGGAAACGTTGAGCAAGGCTCCAGCTGTGGCTACGTGAATGCGTTCGCCTGTTGGAGAAATGTCGAAGCGACGGCAGGCAAAATACTTGTTGTTTACCAGTTTGAACTCGGGTACTTGGATGCCACATTGCTTGGCTATCTCATTATAATGATACTCTTGCTTTCCCATATCTTGTGGGTCGTAGGTATGGCGAAACTTGACCAACCAATGACCATCCTCATTTGTAAAAATGGCTTTCGGGCGACAACCGCCACTATTACCACTATTATATAATAGCAATCCTGCGTCATTATCCTGTTGCTCCTTCAACACCTCCAAGGCTTTGGCTTGTAAAAGGTCAAAGTCCTCTATCTCGTGTCCAGTCTGGATAGAAGTAATAGGTTCGTAGGTCAATGCGCCCATACCTCCATTGCCCACGATGCTCAGTCGGTCGAGAGCAGATAGCTCAAAGTCGCTGATACCCTCTTTTAGCAAGGTTTTATGCAATAGGTATCTACCATATCCATCTGGAAGGCTGTCTTCGAAGATGCCAATGTTCCCGTTGAAAGGGGTGGCTTTGGCAATGAAAAGACCAGGCTTCAGTGGCAATTCCAACGGAGATATACTAAAGCCAGATGCCAACCACTGATTGTCATACTCGAATGTGCATACTTTTCCATCGGCACTCAATGACAGTGTGCCGACTTTCTCCTGGTGATATTTCACGGTTAAAGATTCTATATGTTTCATTGTCTGTAAGCCTTTTTCTTGTTAGCGTTTCTTTTTATCTGTTGCAACTCCTCCATGGTGGAGTACTTGGGTTGCGAGAAGACGTTCTTGATTTCTGAGGTGTAGTCCAAAGCTATGGCGATACCTATCAGATTTTTGAGGGAGATGAGGCCTTTTTGCTCGAATCTGGTGATGTTGCTGACGGCAACGCCTGACTTGTCTGCCACTTGCTCACGTGTCAGATTCTTCTCTATTCTTCGTTTTCTGAAGTCGTTTGCCATCTCCTTTGCAATCTCATCAGGATTGTCGTGGAGGTAGTTATCTAATATTGCTAATATATTATTCGTTTCTTGCATAATTATGGGGATAATAACAAGATATTATCAGTTGCAAAGATACAAATAATAATGTTATGTTCCAAATAAAAATGAACTAAAAAGTCAAAATCCCTTATAACCTTGTCTTTTGTCCTCAAAAACAAGGAACTCCCGTCTCTTTTCTGAGATGGGAGTTCTTGTTTAAAAGGAATACTGGGCGGAAATCATCAGTTCGCGAGGGCGAAGATAATAGCAGTCGGTCAATGTACTGATGCCGCTATAGATGGTTTCCATATAATTCTTCTTATTGAATAGGTTTCGAAGCTCTGCTGAAAGGCGGAGCTTTTTCATTCTCCAAACTGCCGAGGCATCGCCAAGGAGGGTGTTAAGGTGGCTGCCCTCTTGCAGTTCATTGCGATAATGTACGAGCGAGAAGGAGAGGTCCACATGGCTGATGGTAGCGGTGGCAGATACGCTTTGGTGCCAATTAAATAACGATGACTTCGCCATTTTTTGACGTTTCGAGTTGTAAAAAGAGAATTCTCCCTCATAGCTAAAGGCGCACCAGGACGGCGAGAAGTCGATGCTAGGCTTTACAGTATAGTTGTCGGCGGTGTAGCTGATGGCTTTGCCGCTGCTGTATTGCTCACCCTTGCTGTAGTTGTAACTGCCCTCCAGGCGGGTCTTCAGATGAAGGTCGTAGAAACCCTTGGAGATATAGAGCGAACCTCCGATGTTGTTGCTCTTGCTGTCCTGCTTATATAATGAGGTATAGTATTTGCCATCCTCGATGCGTAGGTCGGATGCCGTGTTCATCCAGTTTTTGCTGGCATTGACCGATGCGCTGAAGAAGATTTCCTTGATAGGGCGCTTGTAGTCGTAACTCAACTTGCCATAAAGAGAACGAGTTATCGGAATGATGTCGCTCGAAGTGTACCAAGAGCGATAATTTTGACGATATTGCTTCATGGCGTAGTTGGTGGCATTGCCTGTTCCTGTACTGTATCCTGTGTAGATAGTCAACTCTCTACGGAAATCCAATTTCTTATATAAGTAAAGGTAGGGTGATATGGTAAGTAGAGTTTTCTGTGGATAGGTGAAGCGTTCCCAGATGAAATCGGGAGAGAACGACATACGGAACGTCTCGGTCTTGTATTGCCAGTAAGGGGTGAACTTCCCTGTGATGTTAAGACTGTTTTTTCCGATTTCATCGCTTCTTTTCTGATATTTTGCATAGATGTTGTTGAGGTCGATACTCATTCTATATTCCTGTATCCAGTGGAAGCGATTCCTCATCCACTGTAAGGCGTGGGCTGTATGCCAAAGGTTGGTGCGGATGCGATTCCGCTCTTCGTTAACGTAGAGGTCCGCCACACCATGGTGATAGTCGGCAGTGCTACGCCAAGAGAGTTGACTTTTCTTGAAGACGAAGAGGCGGTAGATACTTGCCGATAGGTCGAGCTTTGGGATGCGGACACGTTGGGTAAGCGTGTCGTTGATGTTTGACAAACCGTCGCTTTGTGCTGCGCTGAGGCTGATGCTCTCGTTGCCATAATGTTCAGCCTTGTTTACCTTGTTCTCCCATTGCAGATTGAAGGCATCGCTGATCATCGTCTTGTGGTTGTGCTCCGTGGTAACTGTGGGAGCTTCGCCGCCGAGGTCGTAGATACTCATGTTCTCTCGCTCTTGTCGGGTTACCGTACGAAGATAGTTGGCTTCTATGCGAGTCTCTGCATCGTCCTTGTTCTTCTTGATATGGTTGATGGAGTATTTTTGCGAGGTGTTGAAGCGCAGGCGTTCTTCGTCGATAGGAGCGTCAAGCGATGGTACTGATATCCATGATGGAAGGGAGGCAGGAGCCAGACGATTGCTGTAAGATGCGAGTTGGTTAAGTGCATAGCCGAGATTTTTACCTGTTCTGTCGTATTCTGCATCATACATCATCTGTTTCTTCTTGCCAATTTGCATGATATTGATGCTTCCGCCTATGTGGGACGGATGCCCTACGAGCATGTAAGGCTTGAGAGTGGGCATCAGTTTGTCGCGGGCACTGTCTTTCAGGGCGATGTTCATCGCTACATTATCCGTAAAGGTCTTGTTCTGGAGCGCCTTGATAGGCTGGTCATGCTCGATGACTTCGGCCTTTTTCACATCTTTCGCCTTGATGTTCTCCTCTAGTTGGTTATATTTGCCATCGGTCAGGTCTAGACCTTCCACGGTGAATCGGTTGATGGGCTTACCATTGTAGTTGATACGGCCATTCTTCTCTATATCCACGCCCGGCAGCTTTTTCAATACATCCTTCAGACTGTTGTCTCGTTCATTGGCAAAGCGAGTGAGATCGAAAGAAATGGTATCCCGCCCTGTGATACGAGAGCCTTTCACCTGTACTTCCTTTAAGACAAAAGCTGTTGAAGCCATACTGATAACGGTTTCTTTTTCCGATGAAACCGCCGTTTTTTGCTTTTTATAGCCCATATAGGTAGCTTGTAGCATATCGCTGGCTTGCTTTTGTGCTATGGGAATCAGGAAAGTTCCGTCTTCCTTGCTGCGTGTAAACTTCAAGGGCTTTCCATTGCGCAGCAGAGTAACTGATACGTTGGCCAGGCGGTTGTGTGTAAGTGAATCTTCCACATAACCGCTAATCTTCTCTTGGGCAAACGCATGGCACGCCACGAACAGAATAGTGAAAAGAACTATTATTTTCTTCATCTTTTTTCTCTCTTTTCTATTTTACCTTAGACACTTATCTTGCTAATGTCTTTAAGACGCTTGTCTGGCAAAAAAGTAAACTGCTAATTATCTTTCAATCGGATTGTATGGCTCAGCACGCTTGGAATGCTTCAGGATATTTCCTTTTTCATCCTTGATCTTTACAATTGCAGCATACTTGGCATCTTGTAGCAGATAACCGATTGGATCGGCATAGTATTTTTTGTAAATGGAGATCAATGATTTGCGGTCGATAGGCTCGAAAGTCTTACCTTTATAATAGATAGGTATGGAGCCTTTGCCTGTTGTGAGTCCTACAGCCGTAAATCCATAATCGTTCTCGGAGTCGTGAGCCTTGAGTATCAATCCCGGCAGTCCGCTCAGTTTCCAGGGACCATTGTCAATAGGGATGTCTTCCGTATACCAAGCTATCCATGTTCTACCCTTAAACTTGGCAATAGCCTGGTGGCACTCGTAACCGCAGATGGAATCGATGCTGTCTGTGAGTTGCCAGTCTATCGGTTCCATCGGCTCTATGCACACATATCTGTCGGCAGCAAAGAAATCGAGATAGGCAGTCTTGCCCGGTTCTGGATAGTTCTTATATACTTTCCAATTAATCTGTCCGCCATTACCGGAGAAATTAACAGGTATTCCTTTTGCCATATTCGCAGAGATGGTAGAGTCTCTTAGGAATATCGGATAACTGTAGAATGCGGAGTACTTATTGCCAATCTGCAAGAGCATTTTCTCTTCGATGCGGCCAATGATGGTGTCGGTCTTGGTATATTTCTTTTCGTAAATATACTCGGCATCATATACTATCTGATACTTTACCTGATCAATGGAATCTCCCATGCCAATGCTTGATTCATCAAACAGGTTTACTGTTTGAGCTCGAAGCATGCAAGCATACAGTGCAAGCCATGCCATCAATAATACCTTTTTCATAATCTTCGTCTATTTATTCATTATTTTATCTGTTTCATTCGTTTTGTGATGCAAAGGTACTGGGATTATTCGATGAAATCGATGATTTCTGTTACTGAGTTATTACTTTTGCTTCTTTTCGCCTATTATTATTTTATTACTCTTGCCTTTGTTTACGGATTTTTCAGTAACTTTGCCGTCAAATTCAAAAAATCAGGAACGTATGAACAGTAACAGCAAACTGAAAATAGTATGGATGGTATGTGGAGTAGCAATCGTATTGTTGTTCTGCACGCAGGCATATTGGCTCCATCTTCAATGTCAATATAGCTTAGACCAGCAGGTAGAGCAATTTAAGAAGGATTGTGATGAAGTGTTAGCGCAAGATTTGAAGAATAGAAAAAAGTTGCAGGAGAATTCATCTACGAAAGGTAGAAGAGATACGGTTATGCTTAAGATAGAATCTGAATATGATATGAAGAAGGGATGTAGCCGTACTACGCTTTCTTTTTGGAACAATCACCGCTTTCTTGTCCGTTTGAATGATCCTGATCTTACGGCTGATGATGCTTATCTCATCATCAGCAGATATCTGGCTAATATAGGTAAGCATCCCTCGTTGGCTTCTTATCAAAGATTACTGGATGATAAGGGATATGGGAAGATATCCTTTTTTCGCCATCTGGATTACAAGACAGTCTTCCTGAATGCAAAATATGATGTCGAAGGCAGATGGTCACGTGTGGTGACGGTAAAGTATCAGACGAACCCAATGTTTCGCCAAGGTATTTCTTTTCAGGTGCCCATTCCTATTACTCGAACGCTCAAAGCCATGATGTGGCAATTGATAGGAAGCATCTTTCTCTTTTTCATCTTGATAGGATGTCTGTATTATCTGGTTAAGACCATAGTCTTCCAGAAACGCATTGATGGTATCCGCCATGAGTTCCTGAAGAATATGATTTATGAGTTGAAGCAACCGAAAGAAGACGACAAAGGTGAAGAATCTGCTGTTTTTATCGGTTCCATAGCTTTCTACTATGCGCAGAATGAACTGCAATGTGGTAATTCCAGAGTAGTCATCACATCTCGTCAAGCTGAAATTCTGAAGCTTCTTGCCGAGAATCAGAACCAGCTTGTAGAGCGGGATTTCATACTGAATGAAGTCTGGGGGGATGACTCATACTCCAATTCCCTTGCCCTGAACGTGCAGATTACCTATCTTCGTCGGGTATTGAACCTGGATGAAAAGGTGAGTATCGAAGCCGTCATCAAGAAGGGATATATCCTGCGAACCTGTTGATCTTGTTATCAACTCTCATCTTTTTAGAAAGGTGGAAGTTTTTTTATCTTAATTTATTTTGTCCTTCACCTATTTTGTTGTAACTTTGCACACTGAAATTCGAATTTAAATTATTTTATGTAATTATGGCAAAAAAAGCTCTTTTAATGATTCTCGACGGATGGGGAATCGGTAAGCATGATAAGGGTGATGTTATCTTCAAGACTCCAACTCCTTATCTCGATTATTTGACAGCAGTTTCAGCACATTCTACTCTCCAGACTTGTGGCGAGGACGTAGGTCTTCCTAACGGTCAGATGGGTAACTCTGAGGTTGGTCACCTCAACATCGGTGCTGGTCGTGTGGTATATCAGGACCTCGTTAAGATCAACAAGGCTTGCGAGAGCGGTGACATCTTGAAGAATCAGGAAATCATCAACGCTTACAGCTATGCTCAGAAGACAGGTAAGAAGCTCCACTTGATGGGCTTGACTTCTACCGGTGGTGTTCACTCTTCTTTGGATCACCTCTTCAAGTTGATTGAGATTGGTAAGGAATATGGTTTGAAGGAGACATACGTTCACTGCTTCATGGATGGCCGTGATACAGACCCTAAGAGCGGTAAGGGCTTCATCGAGGAGGTTCAGGCTTGCTGCGACAAGAACGGTGCACACATCGCAAGCATCGTAGGTCGTTTCTATGCTATGGACCGTGACAAGCGCTGGAACCGTGTAAAGGAAGCATACGACTTGCTCGTTGAGGGTAAGGGTAAGCAGGCTGACGATATGGTGAAGGCAATGCAGGAGAGCTATGATGAGGACGTAACAGACGAGTTCATCAAGCCAATCAATAACTCTAAGGTTGACGGTACTATCCAGGAGGGTGATGTTGTTATCTTCATCAACTACCGTAACGACCGTGCCAAGGAGTTGACACAGGTATTGACTCAGCAGGATATGCCAGAGGAAGGCATGCACACCATCAAGGACTTGCAGTACTACTGCATGACTCCATACGATGCAAGCTTCCAGGGTGTTCACATCCTCTTCCCTAAGGAGAACGTAATGAACACTCTCGGCGAGTACTTGAGCGCTCAGGGCAAGAAGCAGCTCCACACTGCAGAGACTGAGAAGTATGCTCACGTAACATTCTTCTTCAATGGTGGTCGTGAGACTCCATACGAGGGCGAGGACCGTATCCTGGTTCCTTCTCCAAAGGTGGCTACTTACGACTTGAAGCCAGAGATGAGCGCTTACGAGGTAAAGGATAAGTTGGTTGGTGCAATCAACACTCAGGAGTACGACTTCATCGTTGTAAACTTCGCTAATGGTGATATGGTAGGTCACACAGGTATCTACAACGCTATCGCTAAGGCTGTTCACGCTGTTGACAACTGCGTAAAGGACGTTATCGAGGCTGCTAAGGCTAACGATTATGAGGCTATCATCATCGCTGACCACGGTAATGCAGACCACGCTATCAACGAGGACGGTACCCCTAACACCGCTCACTCTTTGAACCCAGTTCCATTCATCTACGTAACTGACAATAACTCAGCTACCGTTAAGGATGGCCGTTTGGCAGACGTAGCTCCTTCTATCCTCCATATCATGGGCTTGGAGAAGCCTGCAGATATGACAGGTGAGAACTTGATTTCTGACAACAAGTAAAAACGATTTTATATACCTCAAAAAAGTATCCTAAGATACTTGGCCAAGTATCTTAGGATACTTGCGTAAGTATCTTAGGATACTTTTGAATTTATATTAAGCATGAACGTAAAGATAGAAGAAAGTTGGAGACAGCATATAGGAGAAGAGTTCGACAAGCAGTATTTTGTTGACCTCACAAACTTCGTGAAAGAGGAATACCTGCGTATGCCCTGTTATCCTCCTGGCCGCTTGATTTTCAATGCCTTCAATCTCTGTCCTTTTGATGATGTAAAGGTAGTGATTATCGGACAGGATCCATACCATGAGCCGGGTCAGGCGATGGGACTGAGTTTCTCTGTGCCGGATGGAATCACTTTTCCACCATCATTGATTAATATATTCAAGGAGATTCAGATGGATCTCGGCACTCCGATGCCAGCCACGGGCGATTTGACCCGCTGGGCAAAACAGGGAGTACTGCTTCTCAATGCCACGTTGACTGTTCGTGCCCATCAGGCAGCGAGTCATCAGCGCAAGGGCTGGGAGGAATTCACAGATGCTGCCATCAAGGTGCTCAGCAAGGATAAGGAGCACCTGGTGTTTATCCTTTGGGGCGGTTATGCCCGGAGCAAGGCGAAGCTCATTGATACAAGCAAGCATCTGATATTGGAAAGCGTTCATCCTTCGCCATTATCAGCCAACAGAGGCGGATGGTTTGGCAATCATCATTTCTCCCGCTGCAATGCGTATCTGCAGCAGAACGGAATTGCGCCTATCCAATGGTAGGTACACCTATTAATATATAGCTATCCACTCATGGGTAGCTATCATTATTTTTATTATACACTCAAAGAAATTTATTCATCTCAAAAAACATTATGAAGAAAGACGAACTGCGTATTCTGCAGGTGGGCAACGTATTGGTTTCACCTGATATTATCACCGAAAGATTCTGTTGCGACCTTGATGCCTGCAAGGGCGAGTGCTGCATCGAAGGCGATGCGGGAGCTCCTGTTACCCTGGATGAGATCATGGAGATAGAGAATGCGCTGGATGTAGTTTGGGATGATCTCTCGGCATCTGCCCAGGCTATCATAGATAAGCAGGGCGTGGCTTATACCGATATTGAAGGCGATTTGGTGACGAGCATCGTGAATGGTAAGGATTGCGTGTTTACCTGCTACCAGGATTTGAAAGACCTGGGCGATGGACATACGATTCCGAATTGTTGTCTCTGTGCCTTGGAGCGTGCTTATCGCGAAGGAAAGTCGAAGTTCAAGAAGCCTATCTCCTGTGCTTTGTATCCAATCCGTGCCAAGGATTTCGGCAACGAGGTGTATGGCATCAACTATAACAAGTGGCGCATCTGCAAAGATGCCATCAAGAAGGGTGAGGAGTTGAACCTTCCAGTTTATAAGTTCCTGGAGGGTCCGCTGGTAGAGAAGTTCGGCAAGGAATGGTATGATGAGCTTTGCGAAGTGGCAGAGCAAGTGCTTGCCGAATTGGAAGACTGAATTCAGTTAGAGACTTTGGAAGATAATAGTTCCGAAGTCTTTTTTTGTTTTATAAAAAAAGAGATTTCGAAACGCTGTTGAGCTTATTCCGAAATCTCTAATCCTTCTATATTTGTAATATTATTTCTTCTGAAGCCTTTATCCCAAGTTATCACGAAATCTTTTTGATGCTCAGCATGGATGCGGTAATAGGCTTGCTCGTCCATTTCGCCACTGCATACATATTGGTTTCCGTTAATATGAAGTGTTGTTCCTTTGCTGGCATTGCGTATCGTGAGCCTGATGGTTCCACGGAACGGACGTCCGAAGTCTATACGGCATCCCTGATGATCAAATTCCTCCTTGTATGGTTCTAATACCATTTGAAGCTTGTTCTGGGTGAGGTATGGCAGCTGGTCAACAAAGATATAATTTGTTGAATCTTTGAAAGCACCTGTCGGATGAACCCAGCCTGCAGATTGGTATTCTGCCGATTTCCACTCAGTAGTGTATATTCTATTGTCAAAGTGTTCTTTTTCGTTGTAACTGCCGCCCTTCAGGGGCTTGCACCACCATGTTTCGTCTGCTTTATGATAAAAAGGAACAGAGTCTGTATACCAGCCATGAAGTTCCAGCGAGAGTTGTTTGCTCTTATTTCTTATTCTTCCTGGTGCATACCAGACCGCAATAATATTTTCGCCCTTTTTCAGATATCTGGAGATATCTATTGTTTGCATCAGAAGGATGCTGTCTCTGGCTCCTTCGTTGAAAATGCTTGGCGTAGCATTTCTTTCGTTGATGTATAGGCGGGTATTTCCTCCACTTGCCATGTTTATCTCAGCCTTTAAAGGCTTTTGATCAAGATGATAGATTTTCCTGTATAATATCTCAGAAGAATCGTTGGGAAATGGATATGATACCCAATGGGTACCGAATTCCTGTGCATAGGAATTCAGCACCCAGAGAGTTGTAAAGATGAGAATTGTAAAATATCTCATAGATGATTATTTGTCTATTTTATGAGTTTTGTTTCGCCAGTCTTGAAATTTAATGCTTTCTGCTTACCATTATACTTGATGGTCAGGTTTCCGGCATTCTTGCTGGTGATGGAAGCTTTGCTGACCTTTCCATTGTTCCATACGAGATTAATCTCGTAGTTTCCACGTGCTTTGATACCCTTAATTTCGCCTGTAGGCCATTCTTTAGGTAGAGCAGGAAGAAGATGCATAGTCTCGCCATCGCATTGCATCAGCATCTCGCATACGCCTGCTGTGCCTCCGAAGTTGCCATCTATCTGGAAAGGTGGATGGGCATCAAAGAGGTTAGGGTAGGTGCCACCGCTGCGGTGTTTGCAGTCCTTGTAGACTTCAGGGCTTACGTAGGTAAGCAGCTTGCGGTATATCTGATAAGCTTTGTCGGCACGATGCAGACGAGCCCAGAGGTTGATTCTCCAGCCTGTACTCCAACCGGTGGAATTATCGCCCTTGATTTCCAGGGTCTTGGTTGCGGCAGCAGCAAGTTCCGGAGTCTTGTTTACCGAAATCTGATGAAATGGATAGAGCCCCAGCAGGTGTGACTGGTGGCGATGATGCCAATCCTGGTCTTCCCAATCGTGGTACCACTCCATCAGATTGCCTCGCTTACCGATGTGGTAAGGGCGCAGGCGATTGAGGGCTGATTGCAACTGCTGCTGGTAATCGTTGTCGATGCCCAGGGCTTTTGCTCCCTTGATGGTATTCTTGAAGAGCTCGCGGATGATGGCGAGGTCGGCGGTTCCGCCATAGAAACTGCTGCCACGGTAGCCCTTATCGGTGATGTAATCTGCCTCTGGCGATGTGCAAGGAGCAGTAATCAGCTCGTTTGGATTGTGTGGATTCGGAATGAGCCACGCAAGCATGAAGTCGGCAGCCCCCTTCATCAGCGGATAGGCTGTATTGCGAAGATATTCGGTATCGCGGGTATAGTCATAGTGATCCCAAAGGGTTTCTACAAGCCAGGCTCCACCCATAGCCCAGTTGCTCCATTGCGGACTTTCGTTTCCGGTTCCTACAGGATTGGTCATTGCCCAGGCATCAGTGTTGTGTCCAGCGCACCATCCCTTATCGATACCATAGAAGTGCTGGGCATTGTGGCGACCTGTCACAGCCATACCCTCTACCAATCCGTCTACTGGGGCTACCAGTTCTGAGAGGTTCGCAACTTCTGCCGGCCAGTAATTTTCTTCCAGGTTGATGTTGATGGTATAGTTGCCGCGCCATGGCGAACGGAGGGCTGGTGCCCAGAGTCCCTGCAGGTTGGCAGGCACTCCCTTGGTTCTACTGCTGCTGATGAGCAGGTATCTGCCATACTGGAAATAGAGCTGTTCCAGATAAGGGTTGCTCTCGTGGTTGTCGCTGTAGGCGAGCAACTGTTTGTCGGTAGGGCGGGTGGCATCAAACTTGGCTCCTTTCAGGTTCAAACTTACTCTATCAAAGAGTTTCTTGTAGTCGGCGATGTGACGCTGTTTGAATTCTTCGTAAGTGAAGTTGGCAAGGTGCCAGGCTTCATCGGTTACGTTCTCGATGTATGGAGCTCCTTCCTTCACAGGATGCTTGTCGAATCCGTTGTAACTTGTTTCGTTTACGAGATAGATGATAGCCTCGCTCACATTCTTCAGATGGAGTACAGAATCGCTTGCCCACACTTTTCCGTCGGTGTTCTTCACCTGAAGCATGGCACAGTAATGCGTACTGTTGGCTTCATCGCCGAGAACATGTCCCGTCATGGTAATCTGTCCTTTGGATGCTTTTACCTGATGGGGAATGAGGGAAGTGAGTGAGATGTCGCTGTTGATGGATCTCTTCTGGGAGGCACTCAGCTTGATGGCTATCATCTTGTCGGGATGAGAAGCAAAATACTCTTTGGTGTATTGGATGCCGTTGCGCCTGTAATGAACAGTAGCCAGGGAGTTGTCGAGGCTCAGTTCGCGGTAATAATCCGTAAACTCGCCCTGGTTGCAGTCTTTGATGTTGATCATGCCCAGTGGCTGATAGAACTCCGAGTTATGGCCTTGCACATAGTGTTGCAGGGAATCGGCGGTCTTGTAATCCTCCTTGAACAGCGCCTCTCTGATTTTCGGAATCCACTTGTAGGCTTCGCCACCTTCGTTGGGATTCACAGGCACGCCCGTCCAAAGGGTGATGTCGTTGAGCAGGATAGAGTCATTATTGGCTCCACCATAAACCAGCGCACCCAGTTTGCCATTGCCTAATGGCAGTGACTCTTCGAAGGCGTATGTAGGTTTATTGTACCACAACTTGTTGGGTTGCAGTTCTTTACTTACTGTTGCTGCCTGGCAGTTCCACGTACTAGAGGCAGCTAACGCAATCGTAAAAAATATATGCTTCATAAAGATGGTATTGTTGGTTTTTAAATTCGATGCCCGGAAACGAAGTCGGAAGGTGATGCTCATTGGATGAGGCTATCCAAAAAAGGGGGAAGACTCTCGCTGAGTCTACCCCCAATATGTTCGTGTTAACTTTAAGCGTCGATATTGGCGTAAGTAGCATTCTGTTCGATGAACTCGCGGCGTGGTTCTACATCATCACCCATCAACATAGAGAAAATCTCATCAGCCTGGGCTGCGTTCTCGATAGTAACCTGCTTAAGCAAGCGTGTAGATGGGTCCATAGTAGTTTCCCAAAGCTGCTCTGGGTTCATCTCACCCAAACCTTTGTATCGCTGGGTGTGGATATTCTTGTCTTCTACTCCATCTCCATACTTGTCGATGAATGCCTGGCGCTGCTGCTCTGTATAGCAATACTCGCTTACCTTGCTGCGATAAGTACACTTGTAGAGTGGTGGGGTAGCGATATACAGATGGCCTTCTTCAATAACCTTTGGCATGAAACGATAGAAGAGTGTCATAATCAATGTGTCGATGTGAGAACCATCGACGTCGGCATCGGTCATGATGATAATCTTGTCGTAACGCAACTTGTCGGTATTAGCCTCCTTGCTGTCTTCGCCATCTACACCGAAGCGGACACCGATACTTTGGATGATGTTCATGACAGACTCAGCTTCGAATACCTTGTGCCATTGTACCTTTTCTACATTCAGAATCTTACCACGCAATGGGAGAATAGCCTGACGAAAACGGTCGCGACCCTGCTTGGCAGAACCACCGGCGGAATCACCCTCGACGAGGAAGATCTCGCATTCTTTAGGATCCTTCATTGAGCAATCGGCAAGTTTACCAGGAAGACCACCACCTGTCATGAAGTTCTTGCGCTGTACACTCTCACGTGCCTTGCGGGCAGCTATGCGGGCCGTAGCAGCCAGGACAACCTTTTCGCAGATTCGCTTTGCCTCGTCTGGATGTTCTTCCAGATAATCAGACAAAGCCTCGTTTACAGCCTGCTGAACGGCACCTTGTACCTCGCTGTTACCGAGCTTGGTCTTGGTCTGTCCCTCAAACTGAGGTTCAGCTACCTTGATGGAGATAACGGCAGTAAGACCCTCGCGGAAGTCTTCTGGTGCAATCTCTACCTTTGCCTTCTCAATCTGCTTAGAGATGGTTGGGTCTGCTTCTGCGTAAGCCTTCAAGGTGCGGGTCAACGCCATACGGAAACCAGTCAGGTGGGTACCACCCTCAATGGTGTTGATGTTATTGACGTATGAGTGGATATTCTCAGAGTAATCTGTGTTGTACATCACAGCAATCTCGATAGGAATACCCTGCTTTTCTGTCTTCAGATAGATAACATCATCGAAGAGATGAGTGCGGTGACGGTCTACGTAACGGACGAATTCCTTCAAACCATCCTTAGCGTGGAAAACCTGCTCCTTGGTCTTACCTTCCTCGTCAGGGCGCAAATCTCTCAAGGTAATCTTGATACCTGCATTGAGGAATGCCAACTCGCGCATACGGTTGGCAATGATGTCCCACTTATAGACAGTGTGAGTAAAGATGGTTGGATCTGGCCAGAACTGCTGGCGTGTACCGCGCTTGTTGGTTTCACCTACCACCTTAACCGGATAGAGAGGCTTACCCTTCTCATATTCCTGCTGGTAGATTTTGCCGCCACGGAACACCTGTGACAACATGTGGGTAGAAAGTGCATTCACACAACTTACACCCACACCATGTAAACCGCCAGATACCTTGTAAGAACCCTTGTCGAACTTACCACCTGCGTGAAGCACGGTCATAACGACTTCGAGGGCTGATTTATGTAGTTTCTCGTGCATATCCACAGGGATACCACGACCATTATCTTCTACGGTGATAGAGTTGTCTTCGTTGATGGTAACTTCGATGTCGGTACAGTAGCCCGCCATTGCTTCGTCAATAGAGTTGTCTACAGTTTCGTTTACCAAGTGATGAAGACCCTTTTCGGAGATGTCACCAATATACATCGCCGGACGTTTGCGAACAGCTTCCAGGCCTTCCAGAACCTGAATGTTACTCGCAGAGTAATTATTTGCGTTGTTTTGATTTTCTGCCATTTTAGTATTGTCTTATTTCCGTGCAAAGATACTAAAAAAAGCTGAGAAACAGGAACTTTTGTTTGTGAAAAATCACCAAAAAGTGAAGAAAAAACGTAGAATGTGAACTTTAGCGGCAAAAGTGTCTTGAAAAAGCTGTTTTATAATCGTTTTGCGCGTTTTTATAGGGTATGTTGTAGTATAAAACCGGTTGTGATGGGAAGATTTTATGATGCAGGAAATGGGTAGTCGGGTTCATAGAAATAGAATAAGGCTGCGACCCTATAAAGGATTGCAGCCTTATTTATTTCTTTGCTTTGACTTATAAGTTAGGCCAACTTAGCGATGTGCTTTGTAAGACCAGACTTCAAGTTTGCAGCCTTGTTGTCGTGGATAACGTTGATCTTAGCCAACTTGTCTAAAAGCTTCTGAACAGTAGGATAGAGCTTTGCAGCCTCTTCCTTGTCAGACATGTTGCGCAACTTGCGGACAGCATTGCGCATAGTCTTTGCATAATACTTGTTGTGCAAAGCCTTCTTCTTGTCCTGACGGATTCTCTTGATTGATGATTTGTGATTTGCCATCTTCTTTATGTTATTTTTTTTATTTCTTAAATGTTTGTAGTCCCTAGCAGAGTCGAACTGCTCTTTAGAGAATGAAAATCTCTCGTCCTAACCGATAGACGAAGGGACCATTGCTTATTTGCGGGTGCAAAGTTACTACTTTTATTTGAATCTAGCAAATTTTTCATGGAAAATTTTCGCTAAATGCGCATTTTTTTGTATTTTTGCCCTGTTTTTCACTAATATTAGGCAAAATGGAGATAAAAACTAGTGCTATCGTATTGCAAACCATCAAGTATGGAGACTCTCAACTTATCGTGGATTTCTTCACCGAAAAGTTGGGAAGACTCTCCTTTATGGTACGTGTGCCTAAGTCATCTAAGGGGAAGATGAAACGGCAGCTTTTCCAACCGCTCATGGTCTTGAATTTAGAATTTGATTATCGTCCCAAGTCAAATCTGCAGCGCCTTAGGGATGTTTCGATTCAGATTCCATTCTCTGATATCCCTTTTTCCCCATACAAACTTGGCATTTCCATGTTCTTGGCAGAACTGCTTTCATATGCTACCTGTCATGAGCAGGCTAATGGTGCGCTCTATCTTTTCATACAGGACAGTATCGAATGGTTAGACCATGCTAAAGGTGCTATTGCCAATTTCCATATAGTCTTTATGATTCAGCTCTCTTTTCATTTGGGTTTTATGCCCAATATAGAGAGCGGTATGTCTGGCGATTATTTTGATTTGGTAGATGGATGTTTTGCAGCTCATGTTCCTTCGCATGTACATTATTTAAATAAGGAAGATTCTATGCGGCTTGTGTCTTTGTTCCGTTTAGACTATAAAACAATGCACCTCTACACAATGTCTCGTATGGAACGAAACAGGTGTGTAGAGGTGATACTGGAGTATTATAAACTTCATTTGCCAGGCTTCCCGGAAATGAAGAGTTTTGCTGTTCTTCAGGAACTGTTTGCTTAGTCTTTTCAGGTTTCCTCGCTTGCTTGATGTAAACGGGAAACAGACGTTGGCTATGTCCTCTGTTTAGGCAAAACTGATAACGCCCTGTACTGTAGCATCATCATTATTGTCTTCTTTCGGTTCTGTATTACCGGAAGCTATATTACGGATTTCTTCTAGAGTCTGTCGGGTACGCTTATAGGTAGGCGTGTTTTCTACCTGAAGGATGACATCCTCGTTATCCAAATCTTCCTGGCGGAACAGGAATATGTGTGGATGACGCTTATACTGTGTCGTATTGCCATCGCTGCCATAATAGCGCTTGCGGCGGTCTTCTCTTTCAGCACGTTTCTCCTCTTCTTCAGCGAGACGGCGAGATTCTTCCTCAGTATGTTTCTTGAGGTGGCGGTTCATTCCCTCTACATCCTCGAGTCCGAAACCTGTTGCGAGAACGGTTACCTTTACGCGGCTTCCCAATTCAGGGTCAATGGCAAGACCCCATTTCAGTTCGAAGTCGTCACCGAATTTCTCCATAAAGTCGTTGACATCATTCATCTCGTCCATGGTCAAGCCAGGATTATCTTTCTTCTCGCTTGCAAATGCGATGCTGAGCAGAATCTTCTTAGAGTTGAATACGTCATTATCGTTAAGGAGTGGTGAGTTCAAGGCATCTTCTATCGCTTTCTTTACTCTTCCTTCTCCCTCACCGTAACCTGTACTCATGATAGCCACACCGCCATCTTTCAGTACGGTCTTCACATCATTGAAGTCGAGGTTGATGAGGCCATGTACGGTAATGATTTCAGCGATACTCTTGGCAGCTACACTCAAGGTGTCGTCAGCTTTGCCGAATGCATCGAGAACGGCAAGGTCTGGATAAATCTGGCGAAGACGTTCATTGTTGATTACCAGTAAGGCATCTACATGCTTCGACATTTCCTCTACACCATCCAATGCCTGGTCAATCTTCTTAGGACCTTCAAAACGGAATGGGATGGTTACGATACCAACGGTAAGAATACCTAACTCCTTACTTACTCTGGCGATGACAGGTGCTGCACCTGTACCGGTACCGCCACCCATACCCGCTGTGATGAATGCCATTTTTGTTCCATCGTTGAGCATGTTCTTGATATCTTCAAGAGTCTCTTCGGCAGCCTGGCGTGCCTTGGCAGGTTTGTTTCCTGCACCCAGACCTTCCTTACCTAGCTGCAGGTGTACAGGCACAGGTGAGTCGTTAAGTGCCTGGTTGTCTGTGTTGCAGAGTACGAATGTTACATCGTGTATACCTTCGCGGTACATGTGGTTGACGGCATTTCCACCGCCACCACCAACACCAATCACCTTGATGATGCTATTTTCTTTTTCAGGTTCCCCAAAGTCAAGAATATGAGGAGCGTTTCCATTATCTAGCATAGTCGTATAATCTTTATAGGGTTTATTTATCTGATTTTTTATTTAACCTGTTGTGAAATCTGTTTTCTGATAGCCTGGTCTTTGGCATCTTATTCTTCTTCAGAAATGGTATCTTTCACAAACTTCTTGAAACCTCTCATCATTTTATGGATGAGACTGTTTTCTTTGCGTCTCTTTTCTTCTTCTTCGGCTTCTTTTTCTGCCAGAAGTCTTGCCTCAGCTTCTTCCTGTTCTTTTTGCTTGCGGGCAGCCTCGTCAGCAGCCGCTTTTTCTGCCGCAGTAAGAACAACGCCCTTGCCGGCAGTCTCGTTAGGGTTTCTTGGAGCCTTGTGCTGCTCGGCTGCTACTGGCTTTTCTGCAGAATTGCTGAAGAGATCAGTGCCGATTTCGTCACCTGCACAGTTCATGTCTCCCTTTGCCAGAAGTCCCAATACGGTGTTCATTGTACCATCGTGATTGGTAATCTTAGGATCCTTGGAGTTGACTGTTTGAGAAACAAACTTGGCAATGCGTACTTTGTCGATGTGGGTATGTGTCTTGAAAACCTTATCGATTTCAGGCATGTTGCTGCCGCCACCTGTAAGGATGATACCACCCAACAGCTTATCTGAGAATTCCACAGGAATCTGGAACCATGCGTTTTCTACGATTTCCTCTACGCGTGCTTCTACGATTTCGATGAACTTCTTGCTTTCAACCACTCTATCCTTGTCGATTGGGTAGTTCAGGGTCGGGTCGATATTGTTGATATCGGTATAAGCCTTGGCATACTTGAGTTTCATCTTTTCAGCATCAGGTTCTTCAATCTGAAGACAAGTTAAGTCTTTGGTCACGTTGCCGCCGCCCAATGGGATGACAGAGAGATGACGAAGTATACCTTTATAATATACAGAAACGGTTGTCGTATCGGCACCCAAGTCAACAAGCATACAGCCTGCACGCTTTTCAGAGTCTGTCAAAACGCTGTCAGCCATAGCTAAAGGAGCCAGGTACATTTCTGCAATAGGAATGTTGGCATTTTCAAAACAGGTATTGATATTGTTATAGAAGTTCTTGCGCCAAAGTATATTCAGGAAGATGCCTTCCAGATGGTTACACTGTATTCCTACAGGGTCTATCTGGTATTGGTTGTCTATCTTGTATTCCTGAGTTGCAGCATCCAGGATTTCCTGATCCGGATAGGTCATGTTGCGGTTGATATCCATCAGTTCATTGATCATCTCTTGTGAGATGATGGTGTTACCTGGGAGATCCTTGACAATGACGTTCTTGATACTGCGTATAGAGCGACCGCCCACGCCTACATAGACCTGGGTAATATCCTGTTTCAGTATATTCTTCAACTTCTTGATGATGTTGGTCAAGCATTGGCAGGTTTTGTCAATGTTATAGATCACACCCTTTCTGATGCAAGAAGATGAATCTTCCTCTACGGTGGCAAGTACGGTGATGCTGCCGTCCAAATTCTTCTGACCTGCTATACCTGTCATCTTAGATGAGCCAAGTTCGATAGCTACAATAAATTCCTTTGGCATAGTTCTTATATGTTATCTTAATCTGTTTCTATTTTCTAATTAGCTATTTTGATGCTTTTTACATATGATCTGGTTGTCGAATTCGATATTGATATACGAATACTTGTTCCAGCCAGCTTGTGAGAGTCCATACTTATAGAATTTCTCTAATCGATTCATCTTCTTGTTGACGAAATCGTTGATGGCTTGCTCTCGTTTGTCGATGAGGTTGGTCTCTGGCAGGTTACCTATATATATAATGTGGTTGCCTACTCGTGGTACCAGTTCTATTCCTCTATCAGGCAGGACATTGATCTGTTCTATCTGGTTTCGCCAGAGTTCATTCGTCATCAGCGCTTTGCTTAGTAATGAGATGTGTTTTTTAGCATACCACTTGTTGATGTAGCCCGTTGCGATGATAATGTCGCATGTATAGTTCGTGTTGGGCATGATCTGATTGTGGTCATCAATATAATAGTCCTCGTTGCTGATGTTTTTGATTCTGACGATTGGCATGCGTTGGGTGAGGTAGATGTCAACAAGACCATCCTGAGTCTTTGAACATTCTGCCGTCTTGACGAAAGGACTGGTCTTCAAGGTTTCTTCTATCATGCGGGCGTTCACCTCTTTGAGCGGTTCCCCCAGCGGATAGAGTTTCCTGGCTTCCAGTCGTTTCTTGATTTCCTTCGCATTCAGAAAGCCATTCGTCATCTCATCTTGAATGTTGATGTTCACCTTGGTGCATACCAACTTCGTTTCATCAGGTTTGTTAAACCTGGTGAAAGCGAATACCAGATAAGTACCGAGTACTAAATCCAGTGCGATGATGATGGTTTTCTTCCAATTGATATGCATTTATTTCTCTTCAAGTATTTTGGTAATTTGTGGAACATAGTTGTCCAAATCGCCAGCTCCTAAGATAACTAGAACATCGAAGTCTCGATTCTTTACCAGGTCAAGAACGTCTTCTTTGTGAATCATGCTCTTTTCTACACCTGGTTTCAGATTGTCATAGATAAGCTTGGAGGTTACTCCTGGAATAGGCTGCTCGCGAGCTGGATAGATGTCGCAGAGGATAACCTCGTCCAAGAGACTCAAACTGTTGGCGAAATCTTTATAGAAATCGCGGGTTCTAGTATACAAGTGAGGCTGGAAGATGGCTGTTATCTTACGGTCCTTGTATAACTCTCTGATACTCTTAGCACTCTGATATATCTCCTTTGGATGATGAGCATAATCAGACAGGAATACCAGTTTGTTGTTCTTGATCTTAAAGTCGAAACGGCGGTCAACTCCTCCGTAGGTCTTCATGCCGTTACGGAGTTCGTCGGCTGTACAACCATTCAACTGTGCCATTGCCATTGCTGCCACACCATTTGTGATGTTGATAGGCACAGGCTGTCCGAGTTCTACGCCCGTTACGTTCTCGATAGGAGAGATGAAATCAAAGGTGATACCTCCATTCTCTATCTTGATGTTCTCAGCGTGGAAGTCGCCCTCGTCCTGGCTGTATTCGTATATCTTGACACCGTCTTGTACGTGTTGCTTCATCTCCAGACCTTTGTGGATGATGAGTGCACCGCCCGGTTGGATCAGTTCAGTATAGTGACGGAAACTCTCCAGATAAGCCTCCTTGGTGCCGTAGATGTCGAGATGGTCTGGGTCTGTAGCCGTGATGACGCTCATCCATGGGCGCAACCAGTGGAAACTGCGGTCAAACTCATCTGCTTCAATGACAACATAGTCGCTCTTGTCGGAGAGGATATAGTTGGTGCCATAGTTCTTTGAGATACCTCCCAGGAAGGCATTACAGTCAATATGGCTTTGGTGCATGATATGAGCACACATGGTAGATGTTGATGTCTTTCCGTGTGTACCCGCTACGCACAGTCCCTTATGTGTACGGGTTAATGTACCCAGAACCTGAGCTCGCTTCTCGATGGTGAAGCCATTCTCATGGAAGAAAACCAGTTCCTTGTGTTCAGCAGGAATTGCCGGTGTGTAGACTACCAATGTTGTCTTGGCGTCCTTGCAGGCTTCTGGTATGAGGTCAACATTCTCCTCATAGTGGATAAGCATTCCCTCTTTCTCCAACTCATGAGTTAGATTGGATGGAGTCTTGTCATATCCGGCTACAACCAACTTCTTGCTGAGGAAGTATCTGGCGATGGCGCTCATTCCGATGCCGCCCGCTCCTACAAAATAAACTGCTTTAATATCTTTTATTTCCATTACTTTGTTGCTAATTTGATTACTTCGTCGGCGATGACGTCGGCAGAGTTCTTTAATCCTAATTTCTTGATATTCTCACAGAGCGAAGCAAGCTTAGCCTCGTCTTTTACCGTGTCAACTGCTTTCTTGAGCAATACCTCTGGTGCATCGGCATCCTTTACGTAGATGGCAGCATCTTTGTTGACTAATGCCATGGCGTTCTTGGTCTGGTGGTCTTCTGCCACATTAGGGCTTGGAACCAGGATAACCGGTTTGCCGATGAGGCAGAACTCGCTGATACTGCTGGCACCTGCGCGGCTGATAACCAGGTCGGCTGCCTTGTAAGCTGCACCCATGTCGCTGATGAAATCAGTAACCTTGAGCATTGGCAGCTCCTGACCTTTCAGTTGCTCCATGATGGCAGCATTATAGTATTTACCTGTTTGCCAGATAAACTGTACGCCGCTTTCTTTCACCAGGTCGAGGTGCTGGAGCACACTCTCGTTGATGGTTCTTGCGCCAAGGCTGCCACCTACGAGCAAGATGGTCTTCTTTTCAGGGTCGAGACCGAACTGCTTGCGTGCTTCTTCCTGGGTGATGGTAGTTTCCAATACATTCTGGCGAACAGGATTACCGGTCATGATAATCTTGTCTGCAGGGAAGAAACGCTCCATTCCTTCGTAAGCCACACAGATTTTTTCAGCCTTCTTGGCCAAGAGTTTATTGGTTACACCAGCGTATGAATTCTGCTCCTGGATGAGGCAAGGTATTCCTTTGCTGGCACAAACATTGAGAGTCGGCCCGCTAGCATAGCCACCTACACCCACAGCCGCCATAGGCTTGAAGTTTTTGATGATGCTCTTTGCCATGTGCTGGCTCTTCCATATCTTGAAGAGTACGGCGATATTCTTGAGCAGATGCTTTCTGTCGAAGCCGCAGATAGGCAAGCCCTTGATCTCATAACCCGCAGCAGGTACACGCTGCATTTCCATTCTGCCGAGTGCACCTACAAACAAAATCTTAGCATCAGGGCGCTTTGCCTTGATGGCATTTGCAATGGATACGGCAGGGAAGATGTGACCACCTGTGCCGCCTCCGCTTATGATAATTCTTAATTCATTATTCATATCCGTTCATGTTTATAACGCAAAGGTATAAAAAAATATCGATTTAACGGCATTTTCTGCCATTTTTTCACCTTAATTTATAAAACTCTTGTCAGGCAGCCACCATTTTGCTGTCGTCGAGCTCATTTTGAGGTATCTCTTTCTTCTTGGCTGTTCTACTGATACTCAGGATGATGCCCATGTACAGACAGTTGATGATGGTAGATGTACCACCTCTACTGATGAGTGGTAGTGGCTGTCCTGTAACAGGAGCCAAACCTACTGCTACTGCCATGTTGAAGAGTGCCTGGGTAACCAGCATGATGGCGAGTCCCATGCAGAGGAAGGCTGGAAAATTGTTCTCACACCTGTTGGCTATTCTGCCAGCTCTGAACAGGAGGATGATGTAGAGGAATGCAACCAGTGCGGCTCCCCATATACCCATCTCTTCGATGATGATGGCATAGATGAAGTCTGAGAACGCCTGTGAGAGAAAGTCTCTTTCTACTGAGTTTCCAGGCCCTTTGCCTACGATGTTGGAAGAGGCGATGGCGATGTTGGCATGTGCCACTTGGGCATCTTTGTCGAGATCGACATCCTGTGGGGCTACAGGTTTTGAGTTCATAAACTTGTCAATACGGGCTTTCCAGGTGTCGGCTCTATGGAACATCTTTTCTGCCATGTTAGGCTTGTTCTGTTCCTGCTCAACCTTCTCGGTCAGCGTATTTTCCGGTTTATTGCCCTCTTCGCCCTTGTCCTGTCCTACTATCATGATACCTGCAAAGGCTGTGACGATGACAATCATGCACAGTCCCACCAGCTTGCCAATCTGGTTCATCGGCACTCGTCCGATGAGCATCATGGCTAAGATTGTGATACTGAGGAGCATGGCTGTGGATAAGTTTTCCAGTCCGATGAGAATTACAAATGGAGCGGTTGCTACAAGTATAAACTTGAATGCCTTCCTGTTGGCTCCCTGAGTTGTTTGCATAGCACTAAGAATCTGAGCAACAGCCAGTACTACCGCTCCCTTCGCTATCTCAGAAGGCTGGAACTGTATGCCCATCAGGGAGAACCATCGGGAGGCTCCGTTGGTAGATTGACCGGTAGCCAAGACCAGGACGAGTAACAGTAATGAGATGCCCATCACGACGGGGGTAACAATCTTGAAATACTTGCATTTCACCTTGAGCATGCAAATCATGGTGAACAGACCGCCTCCCAAGAGCAAGATGTGGCGGATGACAGGTGCCATGTAGTTTCCTGTCTTGTACGACAAGGAGCTGGAGGCAGAATATACCTCCACGATGCTTATCATACAGAGAAAGAAGAAGACCATCCAGATCACCTTGTCTCCCTTGAAAATATTACCAATGCTCTTGTTATTCATTTCTTTATAGTTCTATCTGTTCTATTTGTTGAAAACTGTTATTCTCCGATAGCTCTTGCCAGCGCCTTAAACTGCTCGCCTCTATCTTCCATGTTCTTGAAGAGGTCGAAACTTGCGCAGCATGGGCTGAGGAGTACGGTATCGCCCGGCTTTGCTAATTCCTGGCAGGCTGCCACGCAATCCTTCATGCTGTGAGTGTCGCGTACAGGGATGCCGAGTGCGTCAAAGTTGTCGTGCAACTTCTGGTTGTCGGCTCCGAGATATACGATACCAGCACATTTCTCCTTTACCAGGTCCTTGATCTGGTTATAGTCATTTCCCTTATCCTTACCGCCGATGATGAGGATGGTAGGGGTGGTCATACTCTCCAGCGCATACCAGCAGGCATCTACGTTGGTAGCCTTTGAATCGTTCACATAGTAAACGCCCTGGAACTTGCCCACTTTCTCCAGACGGTGCTCTACACCCGGGAAGTCGCTCAAGCCTTTGTGCAGGGTCTCGTGGTCGATGCCTACGATGTTGCATGCCAGACCTGCAGCCAGACTGTTATAGATGTTGTGCTTGCCGCGTAGACTCATGTCTGCCTGTGGCATTTCGAAGTCTGAAGGGAAGTTGAGTTTGTATTTGCCGTCTTCGATAAAGCCAACGCAACCTTCCTCCTTGAACTCAGAGAATGGGCAGAGATGTGACTTGAGGTTGTACTTAGCCAGCTCCTTTGTAACGATAGGATCATCGTTCCAGAAGATGAAACTGTCTTCTTCTGTCTGGTTCTGGGTGATGCGCATCTTGGCATCGGTATAGTTCTGCATCTTAAACTCATAGCGGTCCAGATGGTCTGGAGTGATGTTGAGCAGGATGGCCACATTGGCACGGAACTCATACATATTGTCGAGCTGGAAACTGCTCAGCTCGATGACGTAGTACTTATGAGGAGTTTCTGCCACCTGAAGGGCAAGACTCTTTCCGATATTTCCAGCCAGACCTACATCATAGCCAGCCGACTTGATGATGTGGTAAATCAGCGAGGTAGTGGTTGTCTTACCGTTACTTCCCGTGATACAGATCATCTTGGCGTCAGTATATCTGCCCGCAAATTCTATTTCGCTGATGATAGGTGTACCCTTAGCCATCAGTTTCTGTATCATAGGTGCTTCCTTAGGAATACCCGGACTCTTGATGACTTCATCTGCATCTAAAATCTTTTCTTCTGTATGGTGACCTTCTTCCCATTCGATGTTGTGGTCATCCATCAACTTCTTGTAGTTATCCTTGATCTTTGACATGTCTGAAACAAAGACCTCGAATCCCTCTTTCTTTGCCAGCACGGCTGCACCTGCGCCACTTTCGCCAGCTCCTAAAATTACAATTTTGCTCATTGTCTTATTCTCTATACTTGTCGGGCTGATAAGAGCCTGTATTTTATCTGATCTTCAATGTGATGATGGTCAATGCTGCCAGAATGATGGTTACAATCCAGAAACGGATGGTAATCTTTGATTCATGGAAGCAGTTGCGAGGTTTCTTCCACAGATACTTGCAGTCAGGATCCAGCTGACTGTCCTGTGTGCGGAAGTTGTCGTGGATAGGTGTGCGCTTGAAGATACGCTGCTTCACACCTCTCCGCTTTCCTATCTTGTAATAGTAAACCTGCATCATCACGCTGAGGCTTTCTACGAAGAAAATACCGCAGAGGATAGGCAGCATCAGCTCCTTGTGGATGATGATGGCACCTACTGCGATGATACCGCCGATGGTCAGCGAACCCGTATCGCCCATGAATACCTGGGCAGGGTAGGCGTTGTACCAGAGGAAACCGATGAGGGCTCCGATGAAGGCACAGAAGAATACTACCAGTTCCTCAGAACCAGGAATATACATGATATTGAGGTAGGCGGCAAACTCGATGTGCGACGACACATACGCAAGTATGCCTAGCGCCACACCTATGATGGCGGAGTTTCCGGCACACATTCCGTCCATACCATCGTTGAGGTTGGCACCGTTTGATACGGCTGTTACAACGAAGATGGTCATGATGACGAAGAGAATCCAGCCTGCTGCTACCTTGTACTTACCGCAGAAACTGGTGATGCTGGAATAGTCGAGGTTGTGTCCCTTGACGAATGGGATGGTGGTCTTCAGCGATTTTCTTGCTTCCGTACGATGCTTTACCACCGTTTCCTGTCCCTGTTGCTCGATGGCGAGGTTCTCGTTCATCTTTACATCAGGTGAAGACCAGAGTACCAGTCCCACGATCAGGCCGATGCCAATCTGTCCTATAATCTTATATTTGCCCTTCAATCCCTCCTTGTCGCGCTTGAATATCTTGATGAAGTCGTCCATTCCACCGAGAAAGCCGAGCCATACGGTGGTGATGATCATCAGGATCAGATAGATGTTGCGCAAACGTCCGAGTAACAGTACCGGTACGAGGATAGCCAGGATGATGATGACACCACCCATAGAAGGAACGCCAATCTTCTTGACACCGAACGGGTCGATGCTGGCATCGCGCTGTGTCTCTGTAATTTGCTTGCTCTTGAGATACTTGATGAATTTCTCGCCGAACCAGGCAGAGATTACCAATGATAAAATCAGCGCAAGCAGGGCACGGAATGAGATGTAGCCCCACATGTGAGAACCTGTGATGCCCCACTGTTCCAGAAATCTAAAGAGATAGTATAACATTTTTCTTTCTTTTCTTGATTGATTTTACTTCTGTGAAATTCCGAAGATGTCGCGAATCACCTCCTTATCGTCAAAGTGGTGCTTTACGCCCTTGATCTCCTGGTAATCTTCGTGTCCCTTACCGGCTACGAGAATTACGTCGCCCTTCTTTGCCAGCATGCAGGCTGTGCGGATGGCTTCCTTGCGGTCTACGATGCTGATTACCTTCTTCATCTGCTGGGCATTGAGTCCGGCAAGCATGTCGTTGATGATGTCCTGTGGCTCTTCGAAACGTGGGTTGTCGCTGGTGATGATTACCTTATCGCTCTGCTTTACAGCCTCCTGTGCCATCAATGGGCGCTTGCCTTTGTCACGGTTGCCACCGGCACCGCAAACGGTGATGACTTCTCCGCCCTTGCCTTCGAGCACTTCGTGGATGGCGTTCAATACGTTCTCCAGTGCATCTGGTGTATGGGCATAGTCAACAATGGCGGTATAACCTTCTGGCGACTGGATTGGCTCCAGTCTTCCGCTTACGCTGTGAAGGGTACTCATCACTACGAGTACATCCTCTGGCTTCTTGCCGAGCATAATGGCTGCACCATATACGGCGAGCAGGTTGCTCACGTTGAACTTACCGATGAACTGTACGCCCACTTCTCTGCCGTCAATCTCCAGATACATGCCGCCGAAGTGACACTCCAGAATCCTGGCTCTGAAGTCTGCCATGCTGCGGGTAGAGTAGGTCTTCACGGTAGCCTTGGTGTTCTGTACCATGATCATGCCGTTCTTGTCGTCGGCATTGGTAATGGCAAAGGCAGTCTTAGGCAGTCCGTCGAAGAAAGCCTTCTTGGCGTTACGGTAGTTCTCGAATGTCTTGTGGTAATCGAGGTGGTCGCGGGTCAGGTTGGTGAACAAGCCTCCGGCAAACTGTAGGCCTCCGATACGCTTCTGTGCGATGGCGTGAGAAGAGCACTCCATGAAGGCATACTCGCAGCCAGCCTCTACCATCTTGCCCAGGAGCATGTTCAGCTCGATAGGGTCTGGGGTGGTATGGTCGGCAGGGATAGCCTCGTCCTCAATGTAGTTACAGACGGTAGAGAGCAAGCCACACTTATGGCCGAACTTGCGGAACATATTATATAATAAGGTGGCAATGGTGGTCTTACCATTGGTACCTGTTACGCCTACCAGTTTGAGCTTTCTTGAAGGGTCGCCGTAGAAGAGGGTTGCTACCTTGCCGACAGCATCCTCGGTCGAAGCGACCTGAATGTAAGTTACGCCCTCAACTTTCTCTTCAGGCATGTCTTCGCACAAAACCGACTTTGCGCCCAGTTCCAATGCCTTTGGAATAAACTTGTGACCGTCAACCTGCGTTCCCTTCATGGCAACGAAGAGATGACCTTCCTTAATCTTGCGAGAGTCGATGTTTACTCCCGTAACCTCTACATCAGCATCGCCGATTATCTGAACCGGCTCGATGTTTTTGAGTAATTCTTGTAACTTCATATCCTGTTTCTGTTTTATATTCTATATATTTCTTTATCTACACCTTATTATATATAGGGTTTCAGATAACTGTTTCTGAGTTTTATTCGAGCACAATGCTGCATACGGCACCTTTCTTGATGACCGTTCCCGGCATCAGACTCTGCTTTACTACCTTTCCTCTACCTGTAATCTGGGTCTTGATGCCCCGGCTCTCCATATTGTAGATAGCGTCTCGGGCTCCCATTCCGGTAATGTCGGGTACGATCGTCTTGCCGTATTGCTTCTCCCTGATGAGCTTGATGCTGTGGTTACCCACGCGCTCTGCCTTGCCCCAGATAGGGTTGCCGTCGGCATAGCTGCCACTCCAGTTGGCATTGGTCTTGATGCCGAGGTGGCTGAGCACATAGTTGGCAGCAAGGATATTGCCTGCCTTTACGTCAGGAACGAAGACCGATGCTGAGTCGCGGGCGTCCTTTACGTCAACTTTCAGACTCTGCGCCATGATGCCTTCTGAAATCTCATGGAACACCTTACCGCACATCGTACCGCCCGAAGCAGGCAAACCGGATTTCTGTATGCAGACGATACAGCTGTAGCGTGGCGCATCGGCAGGGAAGTAGCCTGCGAAACTGATGAGATAGCTGGTTCCGCCACTCTTATATCCACCGGCACCTTTTGAAATCTGGGCTGTACCGGTCTTTCCTGCCACTTTGAAGTTAGGCGAACCGGCTTTCTTTCCCAGTCCCACGCTTACCACCTGTTCCAGGATGGTTTGCAGTTCCTTGATGCTCTTCTCCTTGGCTATCTGCTGACGCATCACTTCAGGAGGAAATTCCATGATGGTTTCTCCGTTCTTCATTACCTTGCTCACGAATCTTGGTCGCATCATCTTGCCGTTGTTGGCGATGGTGTTGTAGAAGGTGAGGGTAGAGATAGGCGGTATCTGGGTCTCATATCCGATACTCATCCATGGCAAACTGGTCTTTGCCCAGTTGTCATATTGTCCGTTCTTGTTTCTGTGCGGCATGCGGATTCTGGCTGGCGTTGCTCCCACCAGCGGAATCTTCAGGTCGTCGTGCAGACCGGTACGGTAGATACCCTTTACGAATTTCTCCGGGTTGTTGCGGTAATGGTCGTCTATGATGCGGCTCACACCGATGTTCGAACTGTACCACAGGGTCTGTGCGAGGGTCAGCATTCCGTATCCGCCTTTTCGCCAGTTGTGGTCTTTCATTTCTCTGCCGTACATCGGCCATATACCGCCACCGGTTTCTACATGATAGGTGGTGTCTACCACTCCGTCGTCCAGCGCTACGAGGATAGAGGCTGGCTTGAACACCGAACCTGGCTCCAGAAGGTCGCTCACGGCATGGTTGTGGATTTCTCTGTATTCGCCGTCGAAACATTTCTCCATGTTTACGATGGCCTTGATGTCGCCCGTAGGTACATCCATCACGATGGCTACACCCACATTGGCGTTGATTTCCTTCAGCTCGTCGATGAGTGAGCGTTCGGCAAGGTCTTGTATGCTCACATCGATGGTGGTCATGATATCGGCTCCGTCAATAGGAGGGGTATCGGTAATGTCGAGGAACTTGTTGCGCACCTTGCGGCGATGCACGATACCGTTGGTGCCTCGCAGGATGGAGTCGTAACTCAGCTCCAGACCGAAGCGGGCGGTATCCTTGGCGCCATACATGGCTCCGATGGTACGGCCTGCCAGCGAACCGTAAGTTCTGGTTCGGGCATTATATTCTTCCCAGTGGAAACCGCTCTGGTAGGGTTTCAGGCGGAATACAGGGATGTCCTTTATCTCGGTGAAGGTGTTATAGTCTACACGCTTCGGATAAACCGGCCAGTGGCGGCTCATCTTGGCGCGACCTTCGGTGAGGTGCTTCTTGAAATCAGACTCGCTCAGGTTCGGGAATATCTGGTGCAGGCAAAGACAGATGGAGTCTTGCTTGGCATCCCACAGCGAGTCGTTTTCTGCATCTTTCAGCGCCTTGAAGTCCATGAAAACCTTAAACTCCGGCAGCGAACTTGCCATCAGCTGTCCTGTGCAGCTCAAGATGTTGCCTCGGTTTGGCTTTACGGTCACGGAATCCTTCTTCTGCCGTTCTGCCACCTTCATCCAGTAATCATGCTTGGCGGTCATGATGTAGAGCGCTTTACCCACTACGGCTATGGCGAAAATCGTCATGATGATGGCGATGGCGCTGTAGCGGGGCATTACTTTCTTATGATCAAATTTGCTGCTCATTCTTCGGGTACGTTTATGATGTATGGAGGTTGGGTAGCGATGTGCAGCACGCTGTCTTTGTTGTTCTTCAGCATGTCGAGCACATTACTTTCACGACTCTTCTCTGTTATCTGGCTGCTTGTAGACAGCGCTTTGTATTTGGTGTCTTGCAGTTCTTTCTGCAGTTTGTCCAACTCGATGATATCGTTCTGGATATTGTATCGGTTGGATATGTAGATAATGACAAAAAACACGATGAGGATAACGAGCCATATCTGCCGGCGTATGATTTGTGCGGTAAGAATGTCTCCACCCAGAATCTTTCGCAGCGTAAAGCTCGATGATCCTGAAGCCTCTTCCTCAATGGCTTGCTTGGCAATCACTTCCTTGAGCGAAGCCTGTGGAGCCTCCTGCTGCTGTGGCTCCTGCTGCGGAGTTTCCTGTTTCGGCGGTTCCTGTGATGCCTGTGCCTTTTCTTCGGCTATAGGCTTCTCACTGATGTTTATGTCTTTATCGTTTATCATTTCTTTTCTGCTATTCTTAGTTTGGCGCTTCTGCTCCTAGGGTTTCTTTCCTGCTCGTCGGCATCGGGAACGATTACCTTGTTGTTCACGAGTTTGAAAGGGGTTTCTATTCTTCCGAAGAAGTCCTGCTCTATCTTGCCTTCTGCATTGCCCGCTTTCATCATGTTCTTTACGATTCTGTCTTCCAGCGAGTGATAGGTGATGACGCTGAGCCTTCCTCCCGGTTTCAGAAGTTCCGTGGCTGAGCGGAGCATCTCTTTCAGGGCGTCCATCTCGTGGTTCACTTCTATGCGCAGCGCCTGGAAGAGTTTTGCCATGTCTTTCTTCTCGCGTTCCCGCTTGAAGAGGGGCTCTACGGCTGCCATGAAGTCTTTGGTGGTGAGGATGGGCTTCTCGGCTCTTGCCTTGGCGAGTGCCGAGGCGATGCGGCGCGAGTTCTTCAGCTCACCATATAGGTAGAAGATGTCGGCAAGGGCACCTTCGTCATATTCGTTTACGATGTCGGCAGCAGTCTTGCCTGCACGCTTGTTCATGCGCATGTCGAGTGGGGAGTCGAAACGGAAGGAGAAACCGCGGGTCTCGTCATCGAAGTGATGGCTCGATACGCCCAGGTCGGCTAACAGTCCGTCGAGTCCGTCTACCCCGTAGTAGCGCATCCAGTTTTTCAGGAATCTGAAGTTGGAGCATACGAAGGTGAAGTTCTCGTTTGCCACCACGTTGCGTTCTGCATCGGCATCCTGGTCGAAACTGTACAGGTGCGCTCCCTCCGTCAGGCGCGACAGAATCTCTCTGGAATGTCCGCCGCCACCGAAGGTTACGTCTACATAGATGCCTCCTGGCTGTATGTTCAACCCGTCAACGCTCTCCTTGAGGAGCACCGGTACGTGATATGTTTCTGCTGTCTTTATCATATATCTTTTTGCTGTCTTATCGCGTTATAATATTGCGTGCGTACTTATTAGTGTATAAATTTGGGTTCAAAGGTACATAAAAATCTCCATATAGCCTTACATTTTCCCACAAAATTTATAAAACTTAATGAAAAAGTTGTTTTTGGTCAACTTCACCTTCCAGTTTCGGGCATCGCCTTTTTGCTCTCATCAAGTGTGATGTTTTTGCAAAAATACGTGCAAAATGGGCTCGATTTGTCGTGATAGTTTAAAAAAACTAATAAATTTTCGCTTTTTTGCTATTTTTTTTGAAAAAATGGCACGTATTTGAAAAAGTTGAGTTACTTTTGCACTAACTTATATAAGTTTTAGCAAACATGAGTGAATCAATAGAGAAAACGATAGACATAGATAAGATTCTTAAGAGCAAGATGGGAAGCAAGGTGAAATTCGTACCGCGCTTCCTGGTTTCCTGGCTCAAGAAGATTATTCACGAGGACGAGGTGAACAGGTTCTTGTGGGAGAGCCGTGGCCTTTCGGGTACTGAATGGCTCACCGAATGTGTGCGCTATCTGAAGATGGATGTTGAAATCGTAGGCTTGGAAAACCTGCCTGACAAGAACGACGGCAAACTCTATACCTTTGTTTCCAATCATCCTCTGGGCGGACAGGACGGCGTATGTCTCGGTTCCATCATCGGCAAGCACTATGATGGCAAGTTCCGCTATCTGGTGAATGATCTTCTGCTCAACTTGCCGGGTTTGAAACCTGTAAGTATCGGCATCAACAAGACGGGTCGCCAGAGTCGCGATTTCCCACGTATGGTGGAGGCGGGCTTCAAGAGTGACAACCACATGCTGATGTTTCCGGCAGGCTTGAACAGCCGCAAGCGCAAGGATGGAACTATTCATGACCTGCCTTGGAAGAAGACGTTTATCTCTAAGAGTGTAGAATATCAGCGCGATGTGGTGCCTATCCATTTCGGAGGGCGCAACTCTGAGCGTTTCTACCGCATCGCCCGATTTAGCGACAAGTATCTGCCGTTCAATCTCGCCATGCTGTTCCTGGTTGACGAGATGTACAGGAATGTGGGCAAGCATTTCCGCATCTCCATCGGCAAACCGATTCCTTGGCAGACTTTTGATAAGAGCAAGTCGGCTACAGAGTGGGCGCAGTATGTTGAAGACAGGGTTTATGAACTTTAATGGTTTGCAAAACCTGGAAGAATTGTTTTATATTAACGAAATCGTAGAATCATAGCATATAAGAAGAGTAATATGGAAGAAGAAATCATCCAACCGATTGACCGTGAGCTCCTGAAGAGCGAGCTTACACCCGACAAACAACTGAGAATGACCAATAAGAGCCATAACGAGATTTACGTCGTTACGGCAAATGATTCGCCTAATGTGCTGAAAGAGATTGGTCGACTTCGTGAAATCGCTTTCCGCGAAGCGGGAGGCGGAACGGGCAAATCTATGGATCTTGATGAGTTCGACTTTGGTGACAACTGTTACAAGCAGCTGATTGTCTGGAATCCTGAAGCCGATGAGATTATCGGCGGTTACCGTTATCTCCTGGGTAAGGACTGGCTGCTCGATGAGAAGGGACAGCCTAAGCTGGCAACCAGTCACATGTTCCATTTCTCCGACAAGTTCCTCAAGGAGTATATGCCTTATACCGTAGAGTTGGGTCGTTCCTTCGTTTCGCTCGAATATCAGAATGTGCGTACCAACACCAAGAGCATCTTTGCTCTCGACAATCTTTGGGATGGTTTGGGCGCTTTGACGGTTCTCTATCCGGAAGTAAAATATTTCTTCGGCAAGATGACGATGTATCCGTCTTACATCCGTCGTGGCCGCGACATGATTCTCTATTTCCTCAAGAAGCATTTTGATGACAAGGAGAACCTCGTAATCCCGATGAAACCGCTGAAATTGGATACTCCGGAGAGTGATTTGGCTGCCATCTTTACAGAAGATGACTTCAAGGCAGACTATCGTATCCTGAACCGTGAAGTTCGCAAGTTGGGTTATAATATCCCTCCTCTTGTTAATGCCTACATGAGTCTGAGTCCTACGATGAAGCTTTTCGGTACCGCCATCAACTATGGCTTTGGTGATGTAGAGGAGACTGGTATCCTTATCGCCATCGATGAGATTCTCGAAGAGAAGCGAGTTCGCCACATCAATAGTTTTATTAAGGAACATCCTGAGGCTCTGAAGATTACGAGCGGAGCCAATAATTTGATTTATAAGGAAAAAGAAATTTAATTCAAGTTTCGCATGTAAGCTTCACACGCCCAAGGCATCAGAACACCATCATGTCCCCACACGCCCTGAAAGGGCAGAAGCTCCTAGCCCAGGGCAACGCCCTGGGTAATTACGAACACAAACCTGTCGCCCTGTAAGGGCAAAAGCTTTCAGATACCAGGCAATCAACAAAGCTTTTGCCCTTACAGGGCGTCTTGCTGATTGCTATTATACCCAGGGCGTGCCCTGGGCTAGGAGCTTCTGCCCTTTCAGGGCGTATGGGGCAAAACAACTTGAGTTAAATAGTCTTAATGAATCTCGGAAAAGGCAGCGGAATTTTGGTTTCATGTGTCGAAAAGTGTATCGTTCTGGCATTTTCATGTGTCGAAAAGTGTATTGTTCTGGCATTTTCATGTGTCGAAAAGTGTATCGTTCTGGCATTTTCATGTGTCTAAAAGTGTAAAGGTATATCACCAACATGCCGTTATACGGGGTGTTTTTAAAATAAGAAGAAAAAAATAACACGGACAAATTCAAATTGTCCGTGTTATTTTTTAGTTTAAAATCTGTTTTATCCCTCACATCCCTCACGTTTTCAGTTTTTTTTTTGAAGCTTTAATTGTTTGATAATGAGGTTGTTATATCTTTTGTTAAGCGTGATAGATTGACGAAATGTTTACGAAATCCATCACGCTATCCCTCACGATTTGGGGTTATCTATCACGTTTTTCTGGTGAACATTATGCAGAAGATGCTGGATTCGTTTACGAGTAAAGCAAAACTTCTTGCCGATGGGGCGGAAGTTGGATTGAGACGTTTCGGTTTGTTTCACAGGATGAAACAAAGTGTTTCTCCACTTGAACCAAACAGTTTCGTGGTATGAAACAAAATATTTCATGCCATGAAACCGTAACCTGTGTATCTCCCTACCGCCTAGCGGACTTGCGAAAGTTCAGTAAGCTAAAAAGAGGGCGCTTCTCTTATACAATAGGCAGACTGATTCCGTTGATCTTCTGATAGATGTCGAGCGCATAGATGTCGGTCATGCCGCTGATATAATCAATTACCGCCATGATGCGCTCCTCCAGATTCTCGTTCTCTATATCGTACTGGCTGCTTACCCGGCGCAGGAGCTGCTTGGAGTAGAAGCGCGATGGGTTGACGGCTGCCTCGATGAAAACCTCCATCAGAGTTGCCATGATTTGATAACCCGACAGTTCTATGTCGAGTACCGGCTTGCTTTGGTAAATCTTAGAGTAGGAGATCTTCTCACATTCCTTGTATGCCTTTTTCTGGCGCTCGGAAATATGGTCGATGAGACTGCCCTCGAAAGTTCCGGCAAGGATTTCCTCCTCGTGAGCCAGGAAGGCTGCCACACATTCGTTCTCCAGTTTGCCGATGACGCTGGCTCTCATGTAAACCACTTTCTCGTTTTCGTCAGTCAGTTCTTCGTCGATGATGCGCTGGTGTATCTTCTGCTGGATATCTTCATCGAAGAAACTCAGCAGCAAGTGCTCCGTCTCGGCAAAGGAAAGAATCTTGAGCTTATGGGAGTCTTCGATGTCCATGATTTCGTAGCAGATATCGTCGGCAGCTTCTACCATATATACAAGTGGATGGCGGGCGTATTTGAGAGGCTCACCCGGTGCAGATTTGCAAAAAATGCCCAATTCATCGGCAATTTTCCTGTAAGATTCCGCTTCTGAAGCAAAGAAACCGAACTTGCCGTGGTTCCCGGCAAGACAGCTTGCAAACGGGTATTTCACGATGGAAGCAAGCATGGAATAGGTCATGACGAAACCACCCTGACGGCGCCCCTTGAACCGGTGAGTCAGGATTCTGAAGGCATTTGCGTTGCCTTCGAAATGCGTAATATCATCCCAAAAATCCGATGAAACCATTGATTTTATCTTCTGACCCGGTCCTTCTGAGAAGAAAGTCTGGATGGCTTTCTCGCCGGAATGACCGAAAGGCGGATTGCCCAAATCATGTGCCAGACAGGCTGCACTTACGATGGTACCTATCTCCTCGACGAGCGTATCCTTCAGCTCAGGCCGCTTCTGGATGATACGTCGGGAAATGTCGTTACCTATCGACATGCCCACACTCGCCACCTCCAGACTGTGGGTGAGGCGGTTGTGAACGAAGATGCTGCCCGGCAAAGGGAAAACCTGCGTCTTGTTCTGCAGGCGGCGGAATGCCGATGAAAAGATAAGACGGTCGTAATCGCGCTTGAATTCAGAGCGATCATCATGGCGCTCGGCATGCTTATGCTCCTGTCCGAAACGCTTGTTGGATATCAGTTGTTTCCATTCCATATTATTGTATTACTTGATTCTGTAGCGCAAAAATACACTAAAGTAAGCACAAATCAAAATAAAATATGATAAATTACATGTTTTTATCCTCAAAAATTCATTTATTCCATCAAAATTGCTTATTTTTGCAGATTATTAAACTCAGACACAGATAAAAAAGAAAAAGTCATGATAAAAGTACAGATTATCAACAAGGGGCATCAGCCTCTACCTGCGTTTGCCACACCTCAGAGTGCCGGCATGGATTTGCGGGCAAACATCGATGAGGCAATCGTGCTTCATCCTATGGAGCGACGACTGGTGCCAACCGGTCTTTATATGGCTTTGCCTGCAGGTTATGAAGCGCAGATCCGTCCTCGCAGCGGTCTGGCTTTGAAGCATGGCATTACCGTACTGAATACGCCGGGAACCATCGATGCCGATTATCGCGGTGAAATCATGGTTCTGCTCATCAATTTCTCTACAGAGGATTTCGTTATCAACGATGGCGAGCGTATAGCCCAGATGGTGCTGGCCAAGCACGAACAATGCGATTTCATCGAGGTTAATGAACTCGATGAAACCGAACGTGGAGCCGGCGGATACGGTCATACGGGTGTAAAATAACAGATTGTTAAAGATAGAATAGAAAAGATAGAATAGAAAGGATTAGAATCGTGAAGATGAATCTTAGAAATATCAGTTGGGCAATGGGGCTGGTTTTGCTGGGCTCGGTAGCCATGCCGTCGCTTGCCCGTAAGAAGAAGGTGCAGCCGGTTCAGAAGCCGGCGGTTGAGGAGGACCATCTCTCTCCGAACGACCGCCAGCGCTACAACTATTTCTTCCTGGAGGGAGCGCGCCAGCAGGCTGCCGGCAATTATTCGGCAGCTTTCGACCTCTTTGAGCATGCCCGGAAGATTGACCCGAAGGCGGCTGAAACCTATTTCTATGAGTCGCTTTTCTATTCTCAGCTCAAGCAGGATTCCCTGGCACTTGCCTATATGCAGAAGGCAATAGAACTGAATCCGGAAAACCAGACCTATGCAGAGCAGTTGGGCAGATATTATATAGGTAGCCAGAAATACGATCTTGCCATCGATGCCTATGAGAATCTGTATGCCAAAAACCACGATAATACCGATGCCCTCCGCATCCTGGTTCAGCTTTATTCCCAGAACAAGGATTATAAATCAGTACTCAAAACCATTTCGCGTCTTGAGGTGGAAGAAGGTGAAAGCGAACAGTTCACCCTCTCTAAAATGAGAGTTTATGAACTGATGAACGACAAGAAGGCTGCCTATCAGGAACTGAAGTCGCTGGTAGACCAGCATCCGCTGGATATGCAGTACAAGACGATGCTGGGCAACTGGCTCGTACAGCACGACCGCCAGAAGGAAGCTTACAAGTGCTTTACCGATGTGCTGAAGGAAGAGCCTGACAATTCCTATGCCCAGATGTCGCTTTACGACTATTATAATGCCACCCATCAGGAGCAGCTTGCCGGGCAGATGCTCGATAAGATATTGATGAGTCCGAAATCGGATCTGGAGACCAAGGTGATGATGTACCGCTCTTTCATTCAGAAGAACGAGAGCGAAGGTGGCGATTCTACCAAGGTGATTGCGCTGTTTGACAAGGCGCTCAACGTGGCTCATCCGTCAGCCGATGTGGCAGAGATGAAAGCTGCTTACATGAGTTTGAAGAAAATGCCAGCCGACTCGGTATGCCGTGCCTTCGAAAAGGTGCTTACCATAGCTCCGGATAACGTGAATGCCAGAATGCAACTCGTACAGATGCTTTGGAACGAGAAGAAATATGACCTGGTTTCCCAGCAATGTAAGGCGGCTCAGGAGTATAATCCCGAAGAAATGGTGTTCTATTATTTTGGTGGAATGGCGTATTATCAGAAAAATAAGGAAGACGAGGCGCTCCGTGAGTTCCGTCTCGGATTGGCGCAGGTGAATGCACAGTCGCCGGCTGACCTGGTTTCCGATCTCTATGCCGTAACCGGCGATATCCTTCATAAGAAAGGTGAAGAGCAGGAAGCCTTTGCGGCTTACGACTCCTGCCTGCAATGGAAAGATGACAACGTGATGGCGCTCAACAACTATGCCTACTATCTGAGCGAGAAGGGCGTTGACCTGCATAAGGCTGAGGCGATGAGCTACAAGACCATCAAGGCAGAGCCGAACAACGGTACTTATCTGGATACCTATGCTTGGATTCTCTTTATGGAAGAACGCTATGCTGATGCCAAGACCTATATAGACCAGGCACTCAAAAACCGCGATTCCACCGCAGATAACAGTACGGTTATTGAACATGCCGGAGATATCTATTATATGAATGGTATGGCCGATGAATCCGTAGATTTCTGGAAGAAAGCCTATACCGGCGAGAACCAGACTGAGGTGCTGGCATGGAAGATTAAGAACAGACAATATATTACCGGAGAAGAACTGAAGAAGCGTAATGCGCCAAAGCAGAAACCTGCCGCTACGAAGAAATCAGTTAGAAAAGGTAAAAAGACTGAAGTTTCGCATGTGGTTCAAGTACGGGCTGAAGGCCCAAAAGCTCCAGAAGCAGCACGTCCTGAAGGCCCAAAAGTTCCAGAAGCAGCACGCCCTGAAAGGGCAGAAGCTCCTAGCCCAGGGCAACGCCCTGGGTATAATGGCAATCAGCAAGGCGCCCTGTAAGGGCAAAAGCTTTGTATATTGCCAGGTATTTGAAAGCTTTTGCCCTTACAGGGCGACAGGTTTGCGCCCATAAACACCCAGGGCGATGCCCTGGGCTAGGAGCTTCTGCCCTTTCAGGGCGTGTGGGGCTTACTTGCGAAACTTCAGTAAGAAGAAATAAACGGAAAGTAGAAAAATCAAGAAAGATGAAATATACAATGAAGAAGAATAAGATGATGCTGCTTGCCGCAGCCTGCAGCATCCTGCTCCTCGGTTCTTGCGGAACCAGCAAGAATGTACAGGGCTCTGGCTCCACATCAGCCAGTCATCAGAAAGAGAATGCCACCAAGGGTTCTGGCTCCCGTCAGAGTGAGACGCTCAGGAAGTTGGCTTTCGTACAGAAGGTTTCAGACAATCAGGTGTATACCAGGAATATTGTAGGCAACATGTCGTTTACGCTCCAGGCTGGTGATAAGGACATTACTGTGCCGGGCAAACTGAGCATGCGTAAGGATGAAATCATCCGCATCCAGCTCTTTATTCCTATCTTGGGTACAGAGGTAGGCCGTCTGGAGTTTACTCCCGACCATGTACTTATCATCGACCGTCTGCACAAGGAATATATCAAGGCAGATTATACCCAGGTAGACTTCCTCAAGAAGCAGGGCATCTCCTTCTATTCTCTGCAGGCTCTCTTCTGGAACCAGCTGCTCCTGCCGGGCGAAAGGACTGTGAAGGAATCAGACCTGAAGAAGTTTGATGCCAGACTGGATGTGGCTGGAGATGCTGTGCCGGTTAGTTTCAGGAACGGCAATATGACCTATGCCTGGACAGCCAACCGCACTACCGGCCGTATCACAGCAGCAGATGTTGTCTATAAGAGTGCGCAGAACGGCACCTCCAATCTCCACGTCTCCTACGGCAACTTCAAGAGTGTAGGCGTCAAGATGTTCCCTGCCTCCCTGAATCTGGCGATGACCACTACTGCTACCAGGAAAAAGCAGGAGGCTAAGATCTGTCTGGAATTGAATCAGGTGAAGACCGACAGCAAATGGAGCACTCAGACCGAGATTTCGGGCAAATACAAGCAGATTTCTCCAGCAGATGTGCTCAGCAAGATATTGAGTATGTAGATGCTCATCAAGAGTTTGAAATTATAGAACATGGGTTTTTAATATAAGAAATGAAGCGAATCTTATTATTCATCATGGCAATCACCTTCTCGCTCGCACCTTTTGCGCAGAAGCATTCTGCCCAGAAGAAGCCGGTGAGAAAGACTGCCGTAACTGCGAAAAAAAAGGCTGCTACTCCTGCCAGAAAGACGAACAGCAGAAGTCATGCGGCCAGAAAGACATACAAACCAGCTGCGCCAACCAGAGCAGAACGCAGGGCTGCAACCTATAGCAATGCCTCTATCCGGGGTTTGCAGGGACAGCGCGCTTCTATCCGGAAGAAGATCAGAGAACAGGAGCAGGCTTTGCAGAGAAATAAGGCGGATGTGAAGAAACGTCTTGAAGACCTGATGGCGCTGAACGGAGAAATAGACCAGCGTCAGAAGAAGATTGACGGTATCCAGAAGGATATCCATCATATTGACGGCAATATCGGCATTCTGCAGGCGCAGTTGAAAACGCTTCAGCAACAGTTGCAGGACCGCAAGAACAAGTATATCCGTTCCATGCGCTATATGAGCCGTCATCATACGGTTCAGGATAAGCTGATGTTCATCTTCAGTGCCAAGAATCTGACACAGATGTATCGCCGTCTTTCCTTCATCCGCCAGTATTCTTCCTATCAGAAGGTGCAGGGCGAGGCTGTAAAGGCTAAGCAGAAGCAGGTGAACGAGAAGCACCAGCAGTTGCAGCATGTAAAGGGACATAAGAACACCTTATTATATAAGGGTAAGCAGGAGAAGACGGTATTGGAAGGCAAGCAGACCCAGCAGCAGGAAATGGTGCAGGGACTGCAGAAACAGCAGAAGACCATTCAGGCTGTCATCGCCGACCAGCGTAAGAAAGATGCGGCAATCAACGCTCAGATTGACCGCTTGATTGCTCAGGAAGTAGCCAAGGCTCGTGCCCGTGCTGCTGCCGAGGCTAAGAAGAAGGCCGCTGCCGCTGCTGCCGCCAAGAAACGTGCCGCGGAACTGGCTCGCAAGAAAGCTGCTGCCGAGGCTGCTGCCAGGGAGAATGCCCGTCGTATAGCCGAAGCCAAGGCGCGTGAGGCTGCTGCCGAAGCTGCCCGCAGAAAGGCTGCCGAAGAAGCAAGACTGGCTGCCGAGGCTGCAAGAAAGGCTCAGGAGGAGGCTGCTGCCCAGGCTGCTGCTCAGGCGAAGGCAAAAGCGCAGGCTAGGGCGCGTGCTGCTGCCGAGGCTGCCAAGCGTGCCGCCGCAGAGCAGGCTGCCCGTGAGGCTGCTGCCGAACAGGCTGCAAGAAAGGCGGAGGCTGAAAGACAGGCTGCCGAGTTGAAGGCGAAGATGGATGCGGAACGCAGTACCCGTGAGATTGCCGCTGCCAAGAAGGAGGCACAGGAGGCTTCTACCTTGAGTTCGGTAGACCGCATGCTGAGCGGTGGATTCGAGGCTAACCGTGGTAGATTGCCGATGCCTATCAGCGGCAGTTACCGTGTGGTGAGTCATTTCGGTCAGTATAATGTAGAAGGTTTGAAGGGCGTAACGCTCGACAATAAGGGTATCAACATTCAGGGCAAGCCGGGTTGTGTGGCTCGCAGCATCTACGATGGTGAGGTGAGTGCCGTCTTCGGTTATGGTGGCATGTGGAATGTGCTGGTCCGTCATGGTGCCTACATCTCTGTTTACTGTAATCTGAAATCGGTCAGCGTTCATAAGGGTCAGAAGGTACGTACCCGTCAGGCTTTGGGTAGTGTTGGCTCTGAAAACATCCTCCAGTTCCAGCTTCGCAAGGAGACTGCCAAGCTCAATCCGGAGGCTTGGCTGAGCAGATAATGTATGAATAGTTGCAGCCGTAGTGTTTTTACTGCCTGGCTGCTGTAAATGATAGAAATGAAACCTCCAATCAATAGGTTTGATTGGAGGTTTTTTAATTGCTTACTAAAGAGGTGGTTACTGGCATTTTTTTATGATGTAACAAAAATGTTGTCTTTTTTGTCATTTTACTTTTATTAAACATTCTTTAAGACCTAAATCAATTTTATATTGTACTTTTTATATTGTACTTTTGCACCCGAAATTTTGAAATGAATATAATAACTAGAAAAGAAGTTTTATAAATATGAAGCATTCATGAAAAGATGTATAGGGCTATTCTTATACTGTTGGCTCCTTATTATTTTGCTTACTTCTTGCATTTATGATGACTATTCCGGTTGTCCGCAAAAGGATGGCCGTAAAATGGTGCGGATTAATGTGGATTGGCATTTGTTTGATAAAGAGGTGCCTACTGGTATGACGGTCATGGTGTTTCCCTGGTCAGGTGGTGCTCCGCATACTGTCTTGACTAATGAGATAACTCATGCCGACTTTTCCTTAGAACCTGGAAAATATCGTATTCTTGTCTTCAACCAAAGTACGACTGAGTTTGGTACACTTGACTTTCTAGGAATGGACTCTTACGAGACAGCGCGAGCTGTGGTACAGCATTACAACATCGCGCTGGTACTCGCGTGGAGATGATGAATTGATAGGGGTTGAGCCCGAGTGGCTTGCCTCTGATAAACTCGATGAATTCGATGTTTCTGGAGACTTTTCTGAGGTAACTTTAACTCCAAGGAATGTGCTTTCGCATATCCAGGTCAGCGTGAAAGTTCCAAGTATAGGATACCTGCGTTATGTGCGTGGATCATTAACTGGCATTTCGGAAGGCTTTCTGTTGGGGCAGGGTAAGCCGCTTCAGAGTAAAGTGACTTATCTTCTGGAGACCTGGACGAAATCGGTTGATGAGAATGATGCGACTCTAGGAACGTTGAAAGCATCGGTTAAATGTTTTGGTCTATCTGAAACCACCCATCCTGATGCAGAAGACAATCAATTGTCTCTTTCAGCTTTGTTGATAGACAACAAGACGCAGATAGATCATCAGTTTGTTGTTGGAGACAAGTTTCAGAAAGACGAAAACTCTTCGGAGTTGGGTTATTCGGTTTCTCTCCATGTAGATGTTAAGTTGCCGAAACCTTTGCCTGAGGTGGAGCCTTCGGAGGGAAGTTCGGGCGGTTTTGACGTCACAATCCAGGATTGGGGCAAACCAGAGGATATAGATATGGAGTTGTAGAAATAGTAAAGTGATAAGAAACAGATAAAGTAATAATAGATTAGTTTAATTTAAAAATCAAAACAGATATGTATAAGAATTTTTTTATGGGTATTGCTGCAATGGCAGCGTTAACATTGGTAAGTTGTTCAAGCGATGACTTGAATAGTCTTTCAGACAATTCTTCTAAGAACGAGGCTATCAGCTTTGATGGCTATTGGGGAAGAAGTGCAGTTTCAGTAAATGATTCACGTGGTAGCGTGATAGATAAGGCTGAGGATCTTCAGAATATATCTGAAGGCTTTGGTGTGTTTGGTAACTATACTTCTACTGATGTAACTACAACAACTTATGGTGAGAACTTGTTTAAGAACCAGCAGGTAACTTATGATGCAACTGCTGAGACACCTGCGTGGACATATAAACCTGTTAAGTATTGGTCACCAGCAGGTCATATTGATTTCTTGGCGTATGCTCCATTTGATAGTAATCAAAAATTGAAAGAAAGCTCAAAACTTGATTTTACTGTTAATTCCACTATTACAGCGCAAAAAGATTTGTTGTGGGCTAATGCAGCGAATAAGACTAATACTGACAAACCTGTTACATTTATTTTCAAACATGCTTTGTCTAGACTTGGTTATACCGTCAAAACAAGTGCTGCCGCTGAAGGTACAACTATTACATTGAATCAAATTACATTGGCAGGATCTGATCCAAAATCAACAACAGAAACAGCAAAAGCTTTCTACACAGAGGGTGCCATAGATTTGTCTACAGGTCATTGGAAAGAACATTCTAAAGATGCTGTTAAGCAAGATTTTAATTGGTTCTCTGGATCTGAGGATGTAACTAGTGCATCTGAATCTAAACCTTATACAAATCCTACATCAGATTATTTGTTTGTAATTCCACAGAATTTCTCTCAAAAAACAACTAGTGCTGATGCACTTTATGTTGTCGTAGAGTACACTATAAGCTATAGTGATCAGACAACTATGAAAACTAAGGTTTATCAGAAACTTGAAAAGAACTTCGAGCAGGGTAAGGCTTATACACTCAACTTGACCATTGGTCTGACTCCAATCGAATTCGATGCTACAGTTGATACTTGGACAGATATCAATCAGGGCGAAATCAATTCTTGGAATTAATCGTATCGGGTAAAAATAAAGAATTAATAGATATAATAAGATGAAGTTTCTTCGTTTAGCCTATTATGTTTTGATAGCACAGCTGGTATTATCTGGTTGTGCTGGCGAAGGTATGGATGAAACTTCACCTTCATCTTCTGAAATCAACTTTGATGCTTGTCTTGGTACGAATGCATCAACCCGTGTTGGAGAAACCAATCTTGCTTCTCTCAAGGAAACGTCCGGATTTAGTGTCTTTGCAAGACATATCCATGCTAATGGGGCAATTTCAGATATGATGGATAATGAACACGTAACCTGGAATGGAAATAGTTGGGGATACACAAATACCCAATATTGGCCAGATAATGGTTCTGTGGAATTCTATGCCTATGCTCCTCATATTGATGGAGTAAAACTGGTTAATGCCCCCGGGGAAAACAAAGCTAATCCAACTTATATAGAGTTTAATTCTTTTGTTAATCCTGTAGATTTGGTGTGGGCAGTAAAAAAGAGAGAAGTACCAAAATCTCCGACTTCTGCCAGTAAAGTGGATTTTCAGTTTAAGCATGCTTTAGCCCGTTTGGCATTTGATATCACAGTCAATCAGCAATTAGAGAAAAATGGTGCTGTGGTAAAAGTTGAGGAGGTGAAACTGTATGGAAAAACAGATAAAGAAGGGGCTTTGGATGTCCAGGGCTACCTGAATCTGGCAGACGAAAGAGATAATGTGTTCTGGGGGTGGTCTGTTGTCAAAGAAGAAAGTACAAGAGTGATTTATACTTGGACTCCTCCCGATACTGAAGATGGAGGCGACTTAAAGTTAACTGCTTCTCAGTTAGACCATACATGTGCAAAAATAGAAAATGATCCCAATTCTTATCTCTATGTGATCCCTCAGGAAAAGAAAGAGGCATTTTATCTGCAGATTACTTATACGGTACAGCAGGGAACTTCTCAGAATACGGTAAAGGTAAATAAAAATCTGTTAGATGTTAATAATCCTTTTAAATTTGAAAAGAGGAAGACATATCTCCTTCATTTGAAACTTTCGCTTGGTTCTACCAGATCTCGCTCAAGCGCTTCTGAGGACTGTTCTGTAACTATGTCTGTCAGTAGTATTCCGGAATAGCAAAGAAAGAACCTGAATGCGCTAGGACGTAGCGCTAATAATATAAATATTATTAAGTCAGAAAATAGAAGGCAATCGCTTGCAAATTGTGCAAACGATTGTCTTTTTTTTATGCTATTTATTCAACTTTTCTTCATCTGTTTTTCAAAAAGTATTCTTATTTTTGCCGACGAAATCTTATAATTTAAACTTAATACATTTTGTTTATGCAGAAATTTTATACGTTGATTTGTACACTGGTATTGCTGCTGAGCATGACTTTCATGGCTCCAGTTTCAGCACTTGCGGCAGACTATACACCAGTGGTAACGGAAAATGAAATCTCCGTGTTCTTGGAAACAAGTTATGACAATGCCAAGATTTGGGCCTGGAATGACAAGGTTAAACAGTTTACTACTGCTGCTTGGCCTGGAGATGCCATGACCTTGATGGGAACTAAAGATGGCAAGAATGTCTTTAAATGGACTTATACAGGAGGAACAGAAATCCCTACAGGTGTGATTTTTACTCATGATGGTGATAAGCTGAATGGTGGTGATCAGGAATTCAAGAATCATGGATATTACGTAGAAGGTAAATTCACCAAGACCATTGAGACTGCTCCTGCAGGCAAGGTAAAGGTGTTCTTTGATAATGCAATAGAGAACCTGAAGAATGTATATTGCTATATTTATAACGGAACTGAGGCTTCTGTAGAATGGCCTGGCGTGAAGATGCAGCTCGACGAAGAGACTGAGTATAACGGCAAGAAAGGCTATTATTCTTTGGAGGTTCCTGCTGCTTTCCTTACAGGTTGTTTCGTCATCAATAATGGCGAAGCAGGTTCAACTCTTCAGGGAGAAACGGTTTATGTAAACGGTAAGATTGTTACAGCCATAGAGAATACTACCATCACAGCTGTGAAGAAGACAACCGATGATGCCTGGTATTCTATCACAGGTGTCCGTATCAAGAAGCCTACTCAGCCAGGACTCTATATTCATAATGGTAAGAAAGTAATCATCAGAAAATAATAGCAGATTATGAAAAAGACAATCAATTATGGTCTTCTGATGTTGGTGATGCTGTTCACCATGGCATCCAACATCTTCGCAGACAACAAATATGGTCTTAAAGACAATATTCAGGATGGTGTCATCCTTCATTGTTTCGACTGGACGTTGGCAGATATCCAGGAAGAAATTCCTAATATCGCCAAGGCAGGCTTTACTGCAGTTCAGACTTCTCCTGTTCACGAAAGAGCAGGTAAAGGATCCGTCTGGTATGATGTTTATCGTCCATACGACTTTAAGATAGGTAATGGTCTTGGTACTGAAGCTGACCTGAAGGCTCTCTGTGCTAAGGCTCATGAGTATGGTGTTAAGGTGATTGTGGATGTTGTTGCCAATCATACCGATTATGGTAACGTGGCTGAACGCTTACTGGATGAGAGTCTTTATCATGAACGATTTGGTGTGGGTAACTGGCACGACCGTCATCAGGTGACATTTGGCATGATTGGTATGTGGGACCTCGATACCAACAATCCTACTGTGCAAGCCATCATCAAACAATACATCCAGGATTTGAAGGCCTGTGGTGTGGATGGTATACGTTGGGATGCTATCAAGCACATTGGTTTGCCTTCTGAGGGTGACTCTTTTATGCAGAATGTGGTGGATCAGGAGATGTACAACTATGGTGAGATCCTTGACAGTACTGGTGGTGATGATAATGTCCTTTTCCCAGAGTATCAGACTTACATGAGCATTACTGATAATGGTTATGGTAATGGATTTGCCAATTCCTTTGCCGGTGGTTCTATCAACGAGTCTGTAGGTAATTTCAATCAGAGAAAGGCAAAGACAGAAAAGTTGGTTTATTGGGGTGAAAGCCATGATACTTATGCCAACGATGGTGGTGAGTCAAAGAATAAAAGCCAGAATGTTATCGACCGTGCGTATGCTGTTGTTGCAGGTAACAATGGAGCTACCGCTCTTTATTTCTCCCGTCCTGCTCAGAAGGCAAAGAATGATATCAGATTTGGCGATAAGGGAAGTGTTCACTTCAAAGATGCCGAAGTGGCTCAGGTAAACCACATGCACAATGTTTGTGCCGGCGAGCCTAACTATTATGTAAAAGGTAATGGCGTTTGTGCTCAGGTTCGTAAGAGTGGCGCTATTATCGTATTGGGAAGTGGTTCTGACCGTGACGTGACTGTAGCCAATGGTGCTGGCGACGGCAAGTGGCTCAAGTCTGGTACTTATAAGGATATGGTAGGCGGTGGTGCTTTCACCGTCAATGCTTCTACAATCTCTGGTCATGTTGGCGAGTCAGGTATTGCTGTCATCTATAATGCTGGTCCTGTCGTGCTGACTCCTGAGGTTGTTTTCAATCCAGCTGATGGTACAGCCTTCTCTGATGAGTCTCTCACTGTGACTGCTACTCCTTTGAATGCTGTTTCTGCCTGGATTCAGGTGAATGATGGTGCTAAGCAGACTTTTACTGCAGCCAAGCAGTTTACTGTAGGTGCTGATGTTGCCTATGGTAAGAATGTCACTATCACTTGGGGTGCAACCGACAAGGAAGGCAAGACAGAAACAGGTTCGGTCACTTACAAGAAGGTGAAGGCTTACGTTCCAGAATTGGGTAAGGCTGATGAAATCTCCTGTTTCTTGGAGACATCTAATGCGGCAGCAGCCGTATATGTATGGAATGACAAGGTTAGTCCTGTAATTCAGCATGCTGGTGCATGGAATGATGCTATCAATAAAAAGTTGCCTCTTGTAGGTAAGAGTGTTTCTGGAAAGAATGTCTTCAAGTGGACTTATGATGGCACCGAGACAAGTGCTCCTACTCAAATCATTTTCTTGGATGGTAATGGAAATAAGATAACTGCTGACGTGGAGTTTGTCAACCACGGCTACTATGTTGACGGAACATACAGCAATACTGTGACCAAGGTACATGAAGATGAGATCGTTGATCCAGAGTATGTTTACTTCGATAACGCTTCCAACTGGGAGAATGTGTATTGCTACTTCTATAATGGTAAAACATCTTCTTCTGTATGGCCAGGTGTAAAGATGACTTACGATGCTTCTGCTTCTCATAATGGTAAGACAGGATGGTATAAGGCAACGATTCCTACAGCATACCTCAATGCTAAGTTCTTTATCAACGATGGTACTCCTGGTACTGCTATCAATGGCGCAAATGCTTCTGCTGAAAAGGTAGTAAACAAAGGTGCTGTAGTGGCACCAACTCCAACTCCAAACCCAGAACCAGAGCCTGAGCCAACTCCAGAACCAGAGCCAGAGCCAACTCCAACTCCAGAACCAGAGCCAACTCCAACTCCAACACCTACCCCTGATCCACAGAATCTGGATGCTCAGTATCAGACCAATCCAAATGGTGCAGGTGTTAAGAAAACCATTACTGTAGATGGTGACATCAGCGATTGGGATGAGAGTATGATTATAGCACAGGGTGCTGCCAATGACGACCCACGTGTATATATGGATGCTGCCATGCACGAGATTCCTGTCGATCTCTATGCGCTTTATGGTTGCTATGACGATAATAACCTCTATCTGATGTGGGAGATGACCAACGTTCAAGATGTGGTAGCTCCAGAAGCTGATTACCCACTCAGTAATAATGGTGTCCTGTTCCCTAATTACAATATGCCATTCTTTATCGGCCTCAACACCAACAATGCCTCTACAAGAATAGGTAATAGTTGCAAGACTACAGCAGGTGGAACTCTATGGGATAGTGGCATTACTTGCGAAAGCCCAGTTAACAAAGTGGTGGTTTTCTCAACCAACAATACCAATGGTCCATTCATTTATGGTGGAAGCAGCGCTGGACTGAATGCTTTGGAAGAGGTTGCCTATAAAGAGACAGGCATTGTTGTGAAGTATGGTATGGGTATTCTCAGCAAAACGATAAAGGGTATCAAAGAATGTTATGGAGAGTCACAGAACCGTCTTGTCGGTGATATGACAAAGGGTACATCTACTTATGTCGATTTCAATACCTTAGGACACGAGTCTTCCAAATACGATTTCCATTATGAAATCTCGATTCCTTTAGCTAAGCTTGGTGTTACAGCTGCCGAAGTGGCAAGCAAGGGATTGGGTGTGATGTTAGTTTCTACCTTTGGTACAAGTGGTATGGACAGTCTGCCTTACGATACAAGTATGAGCGACAATGCCGATCAGCCTTATTCAAGAGATCCTTCTACTACAAAAGAGAAGGAAGATGACGACAATATCACCGTTCCTTTCGCTTATATTGGCAAGTCCTTGTAATGTTATATAGATAAGGTATAATAAATAATATAATAGATGAATAGAATTGAGCTCTTAGATGGCAGCGCCATCTAAGAGCTCTTTGTATTTGGCAATAGCATCAGCTATTTCGCTTATTCTGATAAACTCATCTGCGGAATGGGAGCGGGAAGACTCGCCAGGACCCAGTTTGAACGAAGGGAAGTGCATCAGGGCCTGGTCGCTGAGGGTAGGACTGCCAAACGGCGTCATGCCCATGGCTATGCATTTCCTGATAAGAGGATGCGCCGGGTCGATGCGGGATGACTTCAGACGGAAACTGTGCGCCTTCACCTCGCTCTTCAGGTGCTGGCAGATAAACTTGTAAACCTCCTCGTTGTCGTAAAACTCGTTGGTGCGGATATCCACAAGCATCGTACACTTATCCGGAATCACATTGTGCTGGGTTCCGGCATTCACTACGGTAAGCGTCATCTTGGTAGGTCCCAGGAACTCGCTCACCTTCTCAAACTTATAGTCACGAATCCATCGCATATCATCCAATGCCTCGTAGATAGCGTTTACTCCCTCGTTGCGGGCAGCATGACCGCTCTTTCCGTGAGCAATCACATCCAGCACCATCAGTCCCTTTTCGGCAACAGCCGGGTTCATGCCGGTAGGTTCACCTACGATGGCAAGGTCGATATGCGGAAGCAAAGGCAGGGCACGGGTAATGCCATCCTTTCCCGACACCTCTTCTTCGGCGGATGCCAGATAGATAAGATTATACTGCTGAGGCTTTGCGGTCAGCATTCTGAATATCTGGAGGAGCGAACAGAGTCCGCCACCGCAATCGTTGCTGCCCAAACCGTAAAGTACACCCTCTTCTACATCCGGTGAAAACGGGTTGCGTGTCCATGAAGCCACAGGCTTCACGGTATCGATGTGAGCGTTGAGCAGCAGGGTAGGTCGGCTCTCATCGTAATGAGGGTCGATCATCCAGATGTTGTTCGCCTCACGATGAGGTTCGAAACCATATTTGCGGATGGTCTGCTCCATGATGTCGGCAGCCTCCTTCTCGTTTCTGCTTACCGATGGGGTGGCGATGAGCTTTTTCAGCAAATCCACGGCATCGCTTACATATTCTTCTTGTGTCATCATAATCTCCCTTTTTATTGTTTTGGGGGCAAAGATACGAAAAAAAGAGCAGATAAAGTGGAAAAAATATCTTTTTATTTTGTGTTCTTAACAAATTCTATTATCTTTGCATCAGAATATAAATATAAGCTTATGCAGATTAATAGTCATCTTTCGGTACTGGTACATAATCTCGCCAAGAAATGGGGAGAGAAAACTGCTTTAACTTTCAGAAAGTTTGGCAGCGACCAGTGGCAATCGGTTTCATTCAACCTCTTTTCCTTAAGAGTGAAACAAGTGAGCAATGCCCTCCTGAATCTTGGGGCTAAACCTCTTGACAAAATCGCAGTCTTCTCGCAGAACTGTGTGCATTATCTGTACACCGACTTCGGTGCGTACGGTATCAGAGTTACCTCTGTGCCTTTCTATGCCAACAGCAGCGAGCAGCAGATTCAATATATGATTAATGATGCGCAGATTCGCTTCCTCTTTGTTGGCGAACAGGAGCAGTATGACAAGGCTCACCGTATCTTTGCCCTCTGTCCTTCTCTGGAACGTATCATCATCTTCGATTCCAGCGTGCGCATCAGTACCCACGATCCTGCAGCCCTCTATTTCAAGGACTTCCTGAAGCTGGGAGAGAATCTTCCTCGTCAGACGGAGGTAGAGGAACTCTACAAGCAGGCAAGTATGGATGATTTGGCTAATATCCTCTATACCAGTGGAACAACTGGAGATAGCAAGGGCGTGATGCTGACCTATAGCCAGTATTATGCTGCTTTGAAGGCAAACGATGAGTGCATTCCTGTTACCGAAAAGGACCGTGTCATTGACTTCCTTCCATTCACCCATATCTTTGAGCGTGGATGGGCATATCTCTGCTTGAGCGAAGGTGCCGAACTCATCATCAATACTTATCCTCATGAAATTCAGGAGAGTATGAGAGAGATGCATCCTACCTGTATGTGTAGTGTGCCACGTTTCTGGGAGAAGGTGTATATCGCCGTAAAGGCAAAGATGGATGATGCCGGTCCTATCCAGAAGAAACTCTTCTACCATGCCTTGGCGGTAGGAAAGAAGCGGAATATAGAATATCTGGCAAACTGCAAACGCCCTCCTCTGACATTGGAGTTGGAATATCAGATTATCAACAAGACCATTCTGAGCATGGTTCGCAAGCAGTTGGGCTTGGAAAAACCGAATATCTTCCCTACAGCGGGTGCTTATGTAAGTCCGGAAGTAGAGGAGTTTGTTCATGCCATCGGTATCAATATGGTGGTGGGTTATGGTTTGACCGAGAGTCTTGCTACCGTATCTTGCGATCATGCTGACAAGAAACGCAGTCTGGGTTCGGTGGGTCGCCCTATCTCCTGCATTCAGGTAAAGATAGGTGAGGATAATGAGGTGCTCCTCAAGGGTCCTACCATCACTCCGGGATATTATCATCGTGATACCACCAATGCGAAGGCATTCGACAAGGATGGATTCTTCCATACCGGTGATGCCGGCTACATGAAGGATGGCGAGCTTTATCTCACCGAGCGTATCAAGGACCTGTTCAAGACATCGAATGGTAAATATATCGCTCCGCAGCAGGTAGAATCGTTGCTCCTGGTAGATAAGTTTATCGATCAGGTGGCTGTTATAGCCGACCAGCGCAAGTTCGTTTCAGCCCTCGTCGTTCCAGAGTTCCGTCTCGTGGAGGACTGGGCACGTGAGCATCATATCGCCTTCACCTGCCGTGAAGATTTGTGTGCTAACGAGAAGGTGCAGAAGATGCTGATGGACCGTATCCAGATTCTCCAGCAGCATCTGGCTTATTATGAGCAGATTAAGCGCATTACCCTCCTGGCTCACCACTTCTCTATGGAGTCGGGTGAGTTGACCAATACCTTGAAAATTCGCCGCCCTATCATCAACAAGAACTACAAGGCGGAGATTGACAAGATGTATGAGGAGTAATCATAAAGTTTAAAGTTAAACGTTTATAGTTAAGAGTTAATGATTACAGCTGACCAGTTGAAGGATGTGATGGACAGAGCTGACGCTCTGCATCACTATCTCAATATAGACCAGAAGAAAGTAGAATTTGAAGAGGAGCAGCTCCGCACCCAGGCTCCTGACTTTTGGGAAGACCCGAAGTATGCACAGGAGCAGATGAAGAAGGTGAAGGGCATCCAGAAATGGCTCGACGGTTATAAGACTGTACGTCTTTATGCCGATGAACTGCAGCTTGCCTTCGATTTCTATAAAGACGAAATGGTAACCGAGGAAGAGGTGGATGCCGATTATGCCAAGGCGATAAAAGCCATCGAAGACCTGGAGTTGAAGAACATGCTTCGCCAGAAGGAAGACCCGATGGACTGCGTGCTCAAGATTAATTCCGGTGCCGGTGGTACAGAAAGCCAGGACTGGGCACAGATGCTGATGCGTATGTATATGCGCTGGGCTGAGGCTCATGGCTACAAGGTAACCATCACCGATATGCAGGAAGGCGATGAGGCTGGTATCAAGAGCGTGACCATGACCATCGAGGGCGGCGAGTACGCTTATGGCTATCTGAAGAGCGAGAACGGTGTGCACCGTCTGGTGCGTGTTTCTCCTTTCAATGCCCAGGGCAAGCGAATGACCAGTTTCGCCAGTGTCTTCGTAACTCCGCTGGTAGATGATACCATCGAGGTATATGTTGATCCAGCCAAGCTCTCCTGGGATACCTTCCGTTCGAGTGGTGCCGGTGGTCAGAATGTGAATAAGGTTGAATCCGGTGTCCGTCTGCGTTATTGGTATACTGACCCTGATACCGGCGAGGAAGAAGAAATCCTCATCGAGAATACCGAGACCCGTGACCAGCCAAAGAACCGTGCCAAGGCATTGTTGCTCTTGAAGAGCCAACTCTACGACCGCGCCATGAAGAAGCGTCTGGAGGCTAAGGCTAAGATTGAGGCCGGTAAGAAGAAGATAGAGTGGGGAAGCCAGATTAGAAGTTATGTCTTCGACGACCGTCGTGTGAAAGACCACCGTACCAACTATCAGACATCGGATGTAGATGGCGTGATGGACGGCAAGATAGATGATTTCATCAAGGCATACCTGATGGAGTTCCCTACGAATGATGACGAACAACAATAATAATCTAAAAAATATACGACTATGAGTGGAAATAAAGACTTAAGAAGAGCCAAACATGAGGCTTATCAGAAGAAACAGGCTGCAAAAGGCGAGAAAGTAATCAAGTGGATATTTATAGGATTGATAGTCCTCGGTATTCTTTTTGCCATCTATGCAACAACATTAGTATAAAACAATGAGTGGATTAGAGATAGAAAGAAAATTCCTCGTTAAGAAGGGCGACGCTTACAAAAGCGCCGCCTTTTCTTCTAGTCATATCCAGCAGGGATATATTCCTGCCGAGGGGGCTACGGTGCGGGTTCGCACACGGGATGAGAAGGCTTACCTTACTATTAAGGGCAAGTCGGTAAATGGCGGCATGACCCGCTATGAGTTTGAAAAGGAGATAACGATGGACGAGGCGCAGCATCTTCTGCAACTTTGTCAGGGTGGCATCATCGATAAGCGTCGCTATCTTGTGAAAAGTGGCAGTCATACCTTCGAGGTAGATGAGTTCTATGGCGATAATGAAGGTCTGGTCATGGCAGAGGTGGAGTTGGCTAGCGAGACTGAAGCCTATGAGAAACCTGATTTCATCGGTATGGAGGTAACAGGCGACAAGCGATTCTACAATTCGCATCTCTTGGGCAATCCTTTCTCGGAGTGGCGTGATACCTTGCCGGCTGAATATCGTTAGAAAATGTATAGAAAAGGTCATTTCTGCGTCTTAAAACAGACGAAATAGCATAAATATTACTAAATTTGTGTTTTTGCTTTCAAATAATTCATTTATTTCAGAATTATTTTATAATTTTGCACGAAGAAAAATTAAAAAGTAAGAAAATAGTAATAGAAAGATAGAAATGACAGATTCAAATAGAGGAAGTTTTGGTAGCAAGATTGGATTGATTCTTGCTACAGCAGGTGGCGCCGTAGGTTTGGGTAACGTATGGCGCTTCCCTTATATGGCTGGTCAGGAAGGTGGCGCAGCCTTTATTCTGGTATACATCGGAAGTGTGCTCCTGTTGGGCATTCCATGTATGATTTCTGAGTTTATCATCGGCCGTCATGGTGCCTCAAATACCGCACGTGCCTATACCAAACTCTCTAATGGTACGGCATGGAAGTGGGTAGGCTACCTGGAGGTGCTTACCGGTTTCCTGATTACGGGTTATTATGCGGTGGTTTCGGGCTGGTGTCTGCAGTATGTCTATGCCAGCATCATGGGCGAACTGCATGGTGACCCTACCTTTGTGGCGAATTACTTCAAGGAGTTTTCTTCTGATCCTGTGCGTCCGGTTATGTGGACGGTAGCGATATTCCTGATTTGTCATTTCGTGATTATTCATGGTGTGCGCGGCGGTATAGAGAAGGCTTCTAAGGTGATGATGCCTCTCCTGTTCATCCTGCTTTTGATTATTGTGGTAGCAGCTTGTCTGTTGCCGGATGCAGGTAAGGGCGTGGAGTTCCTGTTGAAGCCGGATTTCGGAAAGGTAGACAGAAACGTGTTCCTGAATGCCTTGGGACAGTCGTTCTATTCTATGAGTATCGGTATGGGCTGTATCTGTACCTATGCCTCTTACTTCAGCCGTCAGACCAATCTCTTCAAGAGTGCTTTGCAGATTTCCATCATCGATTTGCTGGTAGCAGTACTGGCTGGTCTGATGATTTTCCCTGCAGCCTTCTCTGTAGGAGTATCACCGGATAGTGGTCCTTCGCTCATCTTTATTACTTTGCCGAATGTCTTTAATGAGGCGTTTGCAGCGTTACCTGTATTGGGATGGATCATCTCGCTGCTCTTCTACGTATTGCTGTCGGTAGCTGCCTTGACCTCGCTGATGTCACTTCATGAGGTGAATACTTCTTTCTTCTACGAGGAATTGAAGATAGACCGCAAGAAGGGTGCTACCATCGTTACGGTTTCCTGTGCCATCATCGGAGCCTTCTGTTCGCTCTCTTTGGGTGCAACAGATAAGCTTTCGTTCTTCGGAAAGGCGCTGTTCGATTGGTTCGACTTCGTTACGGGTCAGATATTCCTACCTCTGGCAGGATTCCTTACCTGCCTGTTCCTGGGCTGGTATGTACCTAAGCAGATCGTACAGGATGAGTTTACTAACTGGGGAACCTTGAAGGGCCGTCTCTTCGGTATTTATCTTTTCCTGATTAAGTTCGTTTGTCCTGTCCTCATCTTCCTGGTATTCCTGAACCAGTTTGGTGTCTTCGGATAAAGTATTTGTAATCGGATATAACTATATATAATAAGGTGTAGCATCTGCCGTTTCGTCGGAAAAAATAAATACTACACATTAAATACTAAGATAATGGAAACAAGAGGAAATTTTGGTAGTAAGTTGGGCGTTATTCTTGCCACAGCCGGCTCGGCAGTCGGTTTGGGTAATGTGTGGCGTTTCCCTTATATGGCAGGTCAGAATGGTGGCGCCGCCTTCATTCTCATCTATTTGGTATGTATCATCCTGCTCGGATTGCCTGGCATGATGAGCGAATTCATCATCGGCCGTCATTCCGCATCCAATGCAGCCCGTGCATATACCAATCTGGGTAAGCATAAGGCTTGGGGTGCTTTGGGCTTGATGGGTATCATCACCTCTATGATTATCCTGGGTTTCTATGCCGTAGTGGCTGGCTGGTGCCTGCAGTATCTCTATGCCAGTATCATGGGCGGTGTTCATGGCGACGCAGAGTATGTGAAGACCTATTTCCAGACCTTTTCAGCCGATCCTATCCGTCCTACCTTATGGGCAGTAGGTTTTATCCTGCTTACCCACATGGTGGTAGTACGCGGTGTGCGCAATGGTATAGAGAAAGCATCCAAGATACTGATGCCTATGCTCTTCTTCCTGTTGATTGTGATTGTGATAGCTTCCTGCTCTCTGCCGGGAGCGATGAAGGGAGTGGAGTTCCTGCTGAAGCCGGATTTCTCTAAGGTAGATGAAAACGTTTTGCTCGAAGCGCTGGGACAGGCGTTCTTCTCTTTGAGTATGGGTACGGCATGTCTGTGTACTTATGCCTCTTACTTCAACAGACAGACCAATCTCTTGAAGTCGGCTACTCAGATTGTGACCATTGATACGGTAATCGCCGTATTGGCAGGTCTGATGATTTTCCCTGCAGCCTTCTCGGTAGGTGTGCAGCCAGACAGCGGTCCTTCGCTCATCTTCATTACCTTGCCAAACGTATTCCAGCAGGCTTTCGGTAACATGCCGGTTGTCGGTTATGTGATTTCGGTGTTGTTCTATGCTTTGCTTGTATTGGCAGCCCTGACTTCTACCATCTCGATGCACGAGATAGGTACCGCCTTTATTTATGAGGAGGGTAAGATAAGCCGTGCCAAGGGAGCCTGGTTCGAGACCATCGTTTGCAGCATCATAGCCGTATTCTGTTCGCTCTCTCAGGGTGCCGTACCTGATTTGGGTTTCTTCGGCAAGGATTTCCTGAGCAATTGTGACAACTTTACTGCCCAGCTTCTCATGCCGTTGAGTTCATTCATCACCTGTCTGTTCCTGGGATGGTATGTGCCAAAGAAGATTGTGCGTGATGAGTTTACTAACTGGGGAACCCTGAAGGGAACTCTCTTCCCAGTCTTCCTGTTCACCATCCGTTTCATCTGTCCGGTCTGTATTTTCCTTATCTTCCTGCACCAGTTTGGTGTCATTTAGCAAAACCGGCAAACTTGCAGATAGGCTATCTTGCCCCTAGTAGGCAAGATAAGGCTTGATTCTTTCTATTTCGGCAGGTGGAAAGTCTTTGAGGAGACGCAGCTCTTCAGCACTTTTCAGCGGACCATGGGTTCTGCGGTAGTTTACGATTTCCTTTGACTGGTAAAAGTCCAGGTAAGGATGTTTGCGCAGTTCGGCTAAACTGAGCTGGTTGACATTCATTTTCCGGATATGTTTTGCATCAATATTCATATAGTGGAGGGCTGTCTCGGGCACGCCTTCCACTTCTTGTATCTGGCTCATGGAAACGAAACCGCCTAACCGCTCTCTGTAACGGATGATGCTTCTGGCATAGTAAGAGCCTATGCCGGGAATTTTCTGCAGTTCGGTCGTATCAGCAGAATTGATGTTGATATACTGACCTTCTTTCAGTTTTCGTGGATAACTGTATTGGGTACTGTCCTTCTTTCTTTCTTCTCTGGTTCTTATAGCCGTCTCTTGATAGCCGTAGTTGTATCTTTCTCTTGGGTAAAAGTTGGCAGCCGGCTGGTAGTCTTTACCAATTCTGATAAAGGGTAGCAGTTTTTCGAATTGCTTCTTGGTTAGTCCGTAAACCCGTGCAAAGTCTCTAGGTGTCCTGAAGATACCTCCTTTATTTCGATATTTGATGATGTTTCTGGCTTGCCATGATTCCAGTCCCAGCCGTTGGAAATCAGATTGGCTTGCCGTATTGGGGTCAAAGGCGAATACTTCGCTCGACTGAAGTCCTTCGTCATAATAGCCTGGCTGTTGCCGCGTGGCATGTCTGATGATACTATCGTTATGGGCTTGTTGTTTTTCTGAGGGCATAGTTTCTTTAGAACCTACAATGAAAATCATTGTGGTACTGACAACGAGCAGGGTCAGGATTACGAGTAATGCTCGCCGTTCATGGTAATTAATATAAAAAAAATCCTTTAAAAACTTCATAGGCTTACGGATTTTAAGTCTATATGATTGTTTGGTCGGGATTACTGGACTCGAACCAGCGACCTCATCGTCCCGAACGACGTGCGCTACCAACTGCGCTAAATCCCGATATCTGCTGCAAAGGTACATTAAATAATGGACAACACCAACAAAAATAGACTTTTTTATCTTTTTTTGAAAGAAATTTCCCGAAAAATTTGCAGGAACCAGAAAAAAGTATTACCTTTGCACCCGCAAATGATAAATCGCGATTTGTGAAAGTTGGTGCCATAGCTCAGTTGGTAGAGCAAAGGACTGAAAATCCTTGTGTCCCCGGTTCGATTCCTGGTGGTACCACTTCTTTAAGAGACTGAATCTTCGTAACAGGATTCAGTCTTTTTTTATGCCCTTTTTAAAAAGAGTCTGAACTTTCGCATGTGGTTCAAGCACGCCCTGAAGGCCCAAAAACTCCAGAAGCAGCACGCCCTGAAAGGGCAGAAGCTCCTAGCCCAGGGCATCGCCCTGGGTATGATGGCAATCAGCAAGACGCCCTGTAAGGGCAAAAGCTTTATTAATGGTCTGGTATTTTAAAGCTTTTGCCCTTACAGGGCGACAGGTTTGCGTCCGTAATTACCCAGGGCGATGCCCTGGGCTAGGGGCTTCTGCCCTTTCAGGGCGTGTGGGCAAAACAAGGCGTGTGGGCAAAACTTGCGAAAGTTCAGAAAGAGTATATTTTACACTCGTGCAAACGTTTGCGTAAGAAAAATGCGTCAGGAAGGTTTATAATAGATATTTTTTCACTACTTTTGCATTGTAAAATTCAAAAACAAACCAAAAAAAAATCTAACAAACATTCATCAAAATGAAAAAAGCTTATTTATTATTGTTGGCTGGAATGTTGTCTACGGCAGTATTTGCCGGCAGCAAACAGACGGTTAAGATTGATGGTCAGGTCATAGACAAGACTGTCTCAGAGATTACCTTCGATGGTGACAATGTTGTTCTTCAGTATTCAGATAATACATCTGATCAGGCAGACATGTCGCTCGTAACCCTTTCTTTCACTTATCAAACTACCGGCATCAGCCAGGTAGAAGGCATTAAGCAGGCATTGCAAGGTAAGGTTTATAACCTTCAGGGCCAGTGTGTAGGTTCTTCCCTCCAGGGTTTGTCTAAGGGTGTTTATATGATTAATGGTAAGAAAGTAATCATCAAATAAAAAAGGAGGAACGCACAATGAAGAAAATGGTATTTACTTTGGCACTCCTCCTGATGAGTTTGAGTGCTGCTTTGGCACAGACATCGACATTTAAGGTTACCCATGCCGTGGCTCGTAACAGCAAGGTGAACCAGATGTATGTTACCACCAAGTCGGGTGATGTGAAGTATTATAATACTGCAGACTTGACAAGTGTGAAGTTCGAAGGTGATAAGGCAATCATCGCACCTAAATCAGGTTCAGAGAATGATGAGTACAATGCTTCTGTTCTGAAAATCAGTTTCGCAAAGAAAGTAGAGCAGGGCGAAAGTGGTGATATTGACAATCCTGCAGGTGTGATTCAGATTACTGAGGCAAAGGGCTGGCAGGAGTCTGCCTACCTGAAGTGGGCTCCATTCGAGGGTGCTTCTTCTTATAATGTATATGTAGATGACAAGAAGATTGATGCTCAGCTGGTTCGTCAGTATAAATCTTACTATCGTGCCGATGTTCTCGGTTTGAAGGAAGGCACTTATTCTGTAAAGGTTGTTCCTGTAAATGCCGAAGGTGCAGAGATTGCTGGTGCCAATACTGCTTCTAACTTGGTAGTAAAGAGCTACAACCGTGAGGGCTTTGCTCATTTCAAGTATGCTGGTGTAGGTGCTTATAATAATGATGGTACTTTGAAGGCTGGTGCTAAGGTTCTGTATATTACAGCCAAGACAGCTAAGACCGTTTCTACAACAGTTAATACGGGTAAGCAAGAGACGATTACAGGTCTTCAGTCTATTATTGATGCTTATTCAAAAGGTAAGGATAAAACCCCAATCGCCTTCCGTATCATCGGTAAGGTAAATCTTTCTGATTTGGATCACATTTCAAGTTCTGCAGAAGGTTTGCAGGTTAAGGGAGCTATGATGAATATGACATTCGAAGGTGTCGGTGATGATGCTACCGTATATGGTTTCGGCTTCTTGCTTAGAGAGGCTGAGAGTGTAGAGTTCCGTAACTTTGCTATCATGCGTTGCCTGGATGATGCCATGTCTCTTGATACTAAAAACTATCATGTATGGATTCACAACATGGATCTCTTCTATGGTAAAAAGGGTAGTGCTGCCGACCAGGCTAAGGGTGACGGTACTGTAGACATCAAGGGCGATTCTAAGTATGTTACTGTAGCTTACAACCGCTTCTGGGATAATGGTAAGGCTTCTATGTGTGGTATGAAGAGTGAAACTGGTCCTAACTATATTACTTATAATCACAACTGGTTCGACCATTCAGACTCTCGTATGGCTCGCGTTCGTACCATGAGTGTTCACATGTACAACAACTACTATCAGCACAATGATGTTTATGGTATTGGTGCAACCAGTGGTTCAAGTATATTCATGGAGTCTAACTACTTTGATGCTGTTAAGCGTCCTATCATGAGTTCTTTGCAGGGTACTGATGCTATGGGTGATGGTACTTTCTCTGGTGAGAAAGGTGGCTTGATTAAGGCATACGGCAATGTATTTGCCAACAAGCCAGCAAACTTCAGCTATATCCCATACGCAGAAAACAATACAAGCTTTGATGCCTACGAGGTTTCTGATCCAAGTGAGCAGGTTCCTGCAAGCGTAAAGACTTTGGTAGGTGGTACTTCTTACGACAACTTCGATACGAACCCAAGCCTCATGTATGCATACGCTGCAGATAAGGCAGAAGATGTTCCTTCTATCGTAGAAGGTTTCTATGGTGCAGGTCGTTTGAATCATGGTGACATTGATTTCGTTATTCCTGATGAAACAGTCGTAACAAACGGTCACCAGCAGCCATGGCCTGCTTTGGCAAGCCTTCTTGACGCTTATACTTCTGGTGTTGTTAAGGTATTCGGTGAGAGTAATGCTGCTGGCGAAGGTGGTGGCACTGGTGGCTCTACTGGTGGTACAGAAGGTGGCAGTACTGTAACTCCTATCGAGGGTACAGTTTTGGTAACATTCACAGATTCTAAGCCTTCAAGTAGCATAGTAACAGTTTCAGGTAACTATGCTACAAATAAGGGAACTGCTACTATTGACGGCACTTCATATTCTACTTGTGTAAAGATGGAGTCTGCAACTAATATCTCAGTAACTGTTGATAAGAAGGTCACAATGACCCTTTATTTCAGTTCTGCAGATAGCAAGACGAACGCCAAAATTGATGGAAAGAAGCCTGCTGAAGTAAATGCAGTTATTGATTCAACAGCTAAGACAATGACTGTAACATTGGATGCAGGTTCTCATACTATTACAAAGCAGGATACATGCAACCTCTTCGGTATTAAACTTGTACCTGTAAAAGAGTAAAGGTATAGAACTGATTTAAAGATTCCTGCCTCTTTAATGAAAAAACGGACAAAAGCTAGATAAAGATTTGCTTTTGTCCGTTTTTTCTTTATTTTTGTCTTAAATCTATCTGCTGCTTTTCTCTTTTTTCTTTACTTTTGCAACCGAAAACAATTTTAAACGCAAACTCATTTAAACGTAAAACGCAACCTAAAAGTAAAACAATGAAAGCAATCCAGAATTTAGCAAAGAGAAGTTTGCTTCTCGTGGCATTGTTCGTCATCGGATGTCTGCAACTCATGGCGCAGACAAGAACCATCAAAGGTGAGGTGACTGATGCGCAGAATGGTGAGGCTCTGATTGGCGCCACTGTCATAGTGGAAGGCGAAAAGGGCGGTACAGTTACTGATTTTGACGGTAACTTCAGTCTTCAGGTATCTTCTTCAGCCAAGAAGATCAAGGTATCTTATATCGGTTATATTGATAAGGTACTTTCTATCTCAGACAATATGAAGGTGAAACTCGAATCTGACAGCAAGGCGCTGGCTGATGTCGTGGTCATCGGATATGGTACGGCAAGAAAGAGTGACCTGACTGGTTCCGTAGCTACCGTGAAATCGAAGGACTTTAATAAAGGTCTCGTTTCTTCTCCAGAACAGTTGATCAACGGTAAGGTTTCGGGTGTGCAGATTATGTCCAACAGTGGTTCTGCCTCTGCCGGTAGTACCATCCGTGTGCGTGGTGGTGCATCTCTTAATGCCAGCAACGACCCGCTTATCGTGCTCGATGGTGTGCCATTGGAGCAGGGTGGTATCTCGGGTAACAGCAGCAACTTCCTCAGCATGATCAACCCTTCTGATATCGAGAGCATGACTGTATTGAAGGATGCTTCTTCTACAGCCATCTATGGTTCCCGTGCATCTAACGGTGTCATCATCATTACCACCAAGAAGGGACAGCAGGGTGCTGTAAAGGTGAACTTCAATACCACTAACAGTTTGCAGACCCGTGCGCAGATGGTAGATATGCTGAGCCGTGATGAATTTGTGAATGTCATCAACCAGTTTGGTGACGCTAATCAGAAATCATTGCTCGGCACAGCCAATACCGACTGGAACGATGAGGTTTACCGCACAGCTTTCGGTACAGATAATAACCTCAGCGTGAGCGGCAGCATCGACAAGTGGTTGCCATTCCGTGTGTCTGTAGGCTATTACAACCAGAGCGGTCTGGTTCGCAAAGATAATGTAGAGCGCTGGACAGGTAACGTGGTATTGACTCCTAGCTTCTTCCAGGATCACCTGAAGTTGACCATCAACGCCAAGGGAACGCTCAATAACAACTCATTCAATAATGGTGGCGCTGTATGGGCAGCTGCTACATTCAACCCAACCATCCCGGTTTATTCCGGTAACGACAAGTATGGTGGCTATAATGAGGCACTCGATGCTGATGGTGTTCCAGTGAATGCCGGTGTAAGAAACCCTCGCGGTCTGGTTGATCTTTATGATTCAAAGAGTAAGGTAAGCCGCTTCATCGGTTCTATGGATGTAGATTACAAGGTTCATTTCCTGCCAGACCTCAAGCTCCATGCTACCGTGGGTGCTGACTATGCCAAGGGCGACGGAACCGTTTATGTTCCTGTCTACGCAGCACAGAGCTACAACAAGGATGAGTCTTTGGGCGGTAGCGATTACAAGTATGGTCCTCAGAAGAACGAGAACCGCTTGCTTACCCTCTATGCCAACTATGCAAAGTATTTCGAAGATATCAAGAGTAATGTAGATCTGACAGCCGGTTACGACTACCAGTACTGGAAGAGTACTACACCTCTTTATTATACCAAAAGTGCGGCAGGCACAAACCTGTCAACCGTAAAGGCATCAGATTACCGTCATGTAATGTTGTCATATTACGGACGTATCAACTATTCATTCGATGGAAAGTATCTCCTGACGGCAACCGTTCGTCGAGATGCATCTTCCCGTTTCTCTAAGGATACCCGTTGGGGTACTTTCCCATCTGTTGCTTTGGGCTGGACTTTGACAGAAGAGCCTTGGTTGAAGAACCAGAAGGTACTTTCTAACTTGAAACTCCGTGCCAGCTATGGTGTTACCGGTCAGCAGGAAGGTATCGGCAACTACAACTATCTGCCGGTTTATACCTACAGCGTGACAGGTGCCGAAGCATTCATCAACGGACAGTATATCAATACTTACCGTCCTGAGGCATACGTATCAGACTTGAAGTGGGAGACTACAACCTCCTGGAACTTCGGTCTTGATTTCGGATTTCTGGATGGCCGTATCGGTGGTGCCATCGATTTCTATACCCGTAAGACCAAGGACCTGTTGGCATCAGTACCAACAGCAGCAGGTACCAACTTCTCAAAGACTATCCTTACCAACGTAGGTAATGTGGACAGCAAGGGTATCGAGGTTTCTCTGAATGCAACCCCTATCCAGACCAAGGACTGGGAGTGGAATCTGAGCTACAACTTTACCTGGCAGAACATGAAGGTGAAGAACCTTTCATTGATAAAGGGTGGAAGCCAGACCAACGTGAAGGTAGGTCCATCTATCGATGCTTACCAGTTCCAGGTACTCTCAGAGGGATATGAGCCATACATGTTCTATGTATATCATCAGCTCTACGACTCTAAGACAGGCAAGCCTATTGAGGGTGCTTATGCCGATCTCAACAATGATGGCGAAATCAATGAGTCAGATCTCTACCGCTATCACTCTCCAGCCCCTAAGTACATCATGGGCTTGAGCACATCTTTGAGATACAAGCAGCTGACACTCGGTATGAGTTTCCGTGCCAACATCGACAACTATGTATACAACGGCATGGGTATGAGTACAGGTGCTTTCGAGACAGTAAGTTACAACAACTCACAGCTCAACAACCTCAACACCAGTTTCCTGAAGACAGGTTTCAAGACCCGTCAGTATCTCTCAGATTACTACGTAGAGAATGCTTCCTTCCTGAAACTCGACAACCTGAGTTTGAGTTACAATGTAGGCAAGATCAACAAGTGGGCTTCGCTTACCGTATCTGCGATGGTACAGAATGTATTCACCATCACCGGTTACTCAGGTACAGATCCTGAGATGCCAAACGGAATGGATAACTCATTCTATCCACGTCCTCGCACTTACTCAGTAAGCCTCGGACTTCAGTTCTAACAATCAAAACAGATAACAATGAAACTTAAGAATATATTATATAGTATGATGATGGGAACAGCGGTGCTGACAGGCACAACCAGCTGTGTTTCCGATCTCGACCAATATCCTCATACAGAGACAACCTCTAAGGATGTTTATACCTCGCTTGCCAATTACGAGGCAGTGCTGGGCAAGATTTACGCTGCCATGGTGACCAGTGGTCAGGGCAAGGGCGGCGACAACAAGGATATGGAATCCGTATTGAACAAAGGAGCAGGTTTCGACTACATGCGTATGTTTATCAATATGCAGGAGTGTGGTACCGATGAATTTGCCTCTACCTGGCTTACAGGTGAGCAGACTACGGGTCTTACTTATCTTTCCTGGGATGCCAACGATGCGTGGGTATCAGATATGTATTATCGTATCTACTACAACATCGCCCTCTGCAACGAGTTCCTCCGCAATGCCAACAGTGCCAGTTTCTCAGGTGCTGATGCAGAGAAGATGAAGGAGTATAAGGCAGAAGTTCGTTTTATGCGTGCTCTGTTCTATTACCATGCGCTCGATTTCTATCGCAACATTCCGATGGTGACAGAGAACGACCCTGTGGGCAGCTACATTCCTCCTCGTTATACTCCTCAGCAGACATTCGATTATATCGAGAGCGAGTTGAAGGATTGTGTAGGTGATATGCTTCCTGCTTCCACCTGTCCTTACGGTCAGGCTTCTCAGGGTGCTGCCTATACCTTGCTTGCCAAGCTTTATCTAAACAGCGAGGTTTATACCGGCGTTGCCAAGTATGCCGAGTGCAAGGAGGCTTGTGATAAGGTGATGAGCATGGGCTACTCTTTGGAGTCTGATTACAGCAAACTCTTCAATGCAGATAACGACAAGCGTACCAACGAAATTATCTTCGCCTTGCCGGTAAGTGCTGAGCATACTGTAAGCTGGGGTTCTTCTACCTATCTGGTTTGTGGACAGGTAAGTATGTCGAATGCCAACCAGAATGTAGCCGATTATGGTGTAACTGCCGGCTGGAGTGAATTCCGTCTTCGTCCAGAGTTCGTGGATAAGTTTACCCAGACCGATATTGATGGCAATGGCGACAAGCGTTGCAAGTTCTTTACCAATGGTCAGAGCAAGGATATTTCCAGCATGACAGATGAAGCCTCTGGTTATCTCTCAGAGAAGTGGAGCAACCTGAAGGATGATGGTACTACGGCATCCAATACTGCCGATGCAGGTGTAGAAACCGATTTCCCTCTCTTCCGTTTGGCAGATGTTTATCTGATGTATGCCGAGTGCGTAGTTCGTCTGCATAATGACTGGGATAACTGGGCTGGTGGTAGTGATGCCACTGATCCAACCGTGATTGCTTCCCGCAAGCAGGGTGCTATCTATTGGATCAACCAGCTTCGTGAGCGTGCATATGGAAAAGATGAAAATGGAAATCCTAGAGGACAAGTATGGGCAAGCAACTTTGCTGATGACGATGCCTTCCTCCAGTTCATTCTTGATGAGCGTGCCCGTGAGCTTTATCATGAGGGCTATCGCCGCACCGACCTGATTCGCTATGGTCAGTTTACTACTAACAAGTACATCTGGCAGTGGAAGGGTGGCACCCACGACGGACAGGCAGTGGATAGCAAGTACAACATCTATCCAATCCCTAACACCGAGCTTACCGCAAATCCAAATCTTCATAACGACAACTATTAACTCAATGTTGAATGTTGAGTGTTGAATGTTAAATTACAATGCAAATAACAATGAAAAAGATATTTAGAAACCTGATGATGCTTCTCTGCGCACTCACCGCTCTGGTGAGTTGCGGCGAGAGTGGCGACAAGATATATCTGGATGGCTTCAAGGCATCCGATCTGATGGCATCGGCATCCGATGTGAAGCTGTCTGTAGATAACAGTAAGGACGTTGTCCTCTCGTTGGCTTGGCAGAATCCTACCTTGCTTTCGAGCGATGAAACCAAGCCTGCGGGCAGTGGAGTGTTGAAAACTTATCTGCAGGTATCAGCCTCAGAGAACTTTACTTCAGAAAAGGAATACACCGTAACCGACCTTTCCAAGGCTTTCACCGGTGCTGACCTCAATGCTGCAGCCAAGGATCTCGGCTTGTCTCCTGATGTGAGCTCACCTCTTTATTTCCGTATTAAGAGTCTGATGGGTAGTAATCTTGATGCCGCTTACAGCAATGTCTGCCAGGTAAAGGTTACTCCATACCTCATTGATATGAGCTACATCAATATCCTGAATGAGAAAAAGGATCAAGTTCTGACCAAACTCTATTCTCCTAATTCTGATGGAGTTTATTCTGGCTATATGAATGCCTCTTCTTGGTTCCATATCTGGGGTAAGGAAAATGATGGTACCATTTGGGGTAATGTAGGACAGGATGGTCATGTGTACGAAATGGATAATACTGAGTCTGCATGGAACATCTGGTTCCCAGGTCAGACAGGTATTTATTATACAGTTCTTGATACAAAAGCTAAGGAACTTAAGCCAACTTACATCAAGTCGATGCAGTTGAATGGTGAAGATATGACCTATGATGCTCCTAACTATGCTTGGACCAAGGTGATTACAACCACAGCCGATAATACTCCAGTCAGCATTGTAGCTACAGGTGCAGAGTACAGCAAGGCTACTGGTACAGAAGATGCTGCAGCCGTTGAGAAGACATTGAACTATACTTTGGCTGATGGCAAGATGACTGACTCAGAGAACGCTGGTAGCGTGAATATTGCCAAGGCTGGTACTTATACCGTAACCGTGAAGGTTGGTGAGCACAGCCAGTTGGAATACAGCATCGTTGAGGGCGATCAGACTTCTCCGGAGCCAGAGGCAAGCAATACCCTCTGCATGTTCAGTAAGGATGGCAACACTCTTCTTGCTGTGATGAATAAGGTGAGCGATGGCGTTTATACCTGCACATACAAGCCAACAGCTTGGGAAGGATTTATGTTTATCTATGTAGGAGCCAACAAGGATGACAAGCAAACATGGTATGGTTGCGAGCCAAGTAATGATAAGATGTTTAATCTTTCTACGGCAGACGACAAGTGGAATCCTTGGTTCAAGGATGATGTAACTGGTGGTGAAGTTACCGTTACCGCTGACCTCAACACCATGACATGGAAATATGAATATGAATAATTAATAAGAAAAATAGCAATGAAGAATATATTTGGAAAAGCCATATTGCTGGCTTCAGCACTCTTGTTTTCTATTACGGGCACGAGTTGCAGCAATGATGATAATACCACTCCCGAAAAGGAGAAGACATACGATATGAGCGGTTTCGCCAAGGGTGCCGATGTAAGTTGGCTCACAGAGATGGAGAAGGACGGTGTGAAATTCTATAATCAGAATGGCAAGGCAACAGAATGCATGAAGCTCCTCCGCGAAGAGGGAACCAATTCCATCCGTCTGCGTGTCTGGGTAAATCCGGAAGGTGGCTGGTGTGGCAAGGATGATGTCATCGCCAAGGCTTGGCGAGCTCAGCAGCTCGGCTTCCGTCTGATGATTGACTTCCACTATTCTGATACCTGGGCTGACCCGGGCAACCAGAAAGTTCCTGCTTCATGGCAGGGCTATACTGCCGAACAGATGAAACAGGCTGTGGCTGATCATACCAAGGATGTGTTGAAAGCCTTGAAGGATAGAGGTGTAACCAACGTAGAGTGGGTACAGGTGGGTAATGAAACCCGCGACGGTATGCTCTGGAATAGCGATGAGGCTGTAACCGGTCAGGTATCTAAGAATGCAGACAACTTTGCTGCTTATATCAACGCCGGATATGATGCTGTAAAGGAAGTTTATCCTAATGCAAAGGTTATCGTGCATGTAGATCAAGGACAGGACCTCGGTGGACTTACCTGGCTCTACGATAAGTTGAAAGAAAATGGTGGAAAATGGGATGTCATCGGACTGTCTCTTTATCCGGAAGATGATAACTGGCAGAGTTATGCAGAGAACTGTCTCTCTAACATCCAGACTCTTTCTTCTAAGTATGGCAAGGACGTCATCATCTCTGAAATCGGTATGTGGTGGGGCTCTGACCAGGCTGCGCCAATGATGAAGAAAATGGTGGATGACTGCAAGGCAATCTCTACCTGCGAGGGTATCTTCTATTGGGAACCAGAAGTTTACAACAACTGGAAACCAGCCAACTATATCACTCTGGGTTGGGATGCATATACCAAGGGAGCGTTCGACAACAGCGGCAAACCAACTGCCGTATTCGATGCATATAAAAATATTAAATAGCAATATGATCAAGAGAAGCATTACTTTCATGACTCTTGCCCTGGCACTTACTACGCTGTGCCAGGCGCAGAGCAGAAAGGTTATCAACCTGCCTTCATGGGACTTCTCCCGTGATGGCAAGGCGTGGCAGCAGGTAGCTGTTCCGCACGATTGGGCTATCTCGGGACCTTTTGATAAGAAATGGGACCTGCAGATGGTGGCCATCGAGCAGAATGGCGAAACCGAAAAGACCGAGAAGTCGGGACGTTCTGGTGCACTGCCTTGGATAGGTGAGGGTATGTATAAGATGAACTGGACGGCTCCTAAGGGCTATAAGCGTGCCGTACTTGTCTTCGACGGTGCCATGAGCCAGCCTGTTGTCAGCGTCAATGGCAAGGAGGCAGGCAAGTGGGCTTACGGCTACAATGCCTTCCGCATCGACATCACACCTTTCATCCAGTTTGGTAAGAGTAATCTCATCGAGGTACATCTTAATAATGTAGAGGAGAGCAGTCGCTGGTATCCGGGAGGCGGTCTTTACCGTCCGGTTTCCGTAGAACTCTATGGCAACGAGAACTTCTCTACCTGGGATACCTTCGTCCGTACCCTGAAGGCTGATAAGCAGGAAGCTGAAGTAGAAGTAAATGCGCTGCTGGAAGGAAAGACTGGTAAGTCGGGCAAGACCGTCATAGTCCTGTTGGATGAGGCTGGCAAGAAGGTTGCCGAGCAGACCGTCACAGGTGCCAATCCTGAAATCAAGACTACCCTGAAGGTAGCGAATCCTCAGCTCTGGTCTCCGGAATCCCCTTACCTCTATCAGGTAAAACTTACCCGATATGAAGGAAAGAAGGTAGCTGATGTGCAGACCCTGAAGACCGGTATCCGCACCATTGCCGTATCCAAGGATTATGGTTTCCAGCTCAATGGCATTACCCGCAAGCTGAAGGGTGTCTGTCTGCACCACGACCTCGGTCCGTTGGGTGCAGCAGAGAACAAGGCAGCCCTTATCCGTCAGATCAAGATGATGAAGCAGATGGGTTGCGACGCTATCCGTACTGCCCACAACATGCCTTCTACCATGCAGATGGAACTCTGCGATTCCCTCGGTATGATGGTGATGGCAGAGAGTTTCGATATGTGGATTTATCCTAAATGCAAGAACGGCTATGCCAAGTTCTTCAAGGAGTGGAGCGATAAGGATATCACCAATCTGGTAAAGCACCACCGCAACCATCCTAGCATCGTGATGTGGAGCATCGGCAACGAGATTCCTGAACAGTGGAGCAAGGAGGGTATGGAGATAGCCAAGCATCTGCAGGACCTCTGTCATCAGTACGACCCATCCCGCCCTGTAACCCAGGGTATGGATAAGGCTGAGGATGCCCTGAAGAGTGGATTTGCCCAGGTAATGGATGTTCCGGGCTTCAACTATCGCGTACATAAATATTATAAGAATATTGAGCAGTTGCCTCAGGGATTCCTCCTGGGTTCAGAGACTGCCTCTACGGTCAGCTCCCGTGGCGTATACAAGTTCCCGGTAGTGGTAAGTGATAAGGCTACTTATCCTGATGGTCAGTGCTCAAGCTATGATACCGAATACTGTTCCTGGAGCAATCTTCCGGATGATGACTGGAAGATGCAGGATGACTGCAGTTGGGTAATCGGTGAGTTTGTATGGACCGGTTACGACTATCTGGGCGAGCCTACTCCATACGATACCTACTGGCCAAGCCGCAGCAGCTACTTCGGCATCTGCGACCTTGCCGGACTTCCAAAGGACCGCTACTATATGTATCGTGCCCGCTGGAACGAGCAGCAGCATACCACCCATCTTCTTCCTCACTGGAACTGGAAGGGCAGGGAAGGACAGGTTACCCCTGTATACTGCTACACCGATGGTGTGGAAGGCGAGCTCTTCGTCAACGGCAAGAGTCAGGGCAGGGTTCGCAAGGACAAGTCAAGCCGCCTCGACCGCTACCGTCTGCGCTGGAACAATGTGAAGTATGAACCGGGTGAGATTCGCGTGGTTACCTACAACCAGTATGGCGATAAGGTTGGCGAGGACGTGAAGCGTACTGCCGGCGAGCCTGCACAGATGAAGCTCAGTGTAGAAACACCTGATCATGAGCCTATTGCCTGCATGGTAGAAGGCTGTACCGATGAGCACAATGTGCTTCTGAATGCCGATGGCAACGACCTTGCCTTCATCACCGTGAGTCTGCAGGATAAGGACGGCAATGAATGTCCGCTTGCCGATGACGAACTGACCTTCGAGGTGAGTGGTGCCGGCACTTTCAAGGCAGCCTGCAACGGCGATGCCACATCGCTCGAACCGTTCACCCAGCCACAGATGAAACTCTTCTCCGGCAAACTCGTTGTCATCGTACAGAGCAGCAAGCAGAAGGGCGACATCATCCTGAAGGTAAAAGACAGCAAGCGAAATATCGAAAAGTCGATTACGCTCCAGGCAATATAAGATGACAAAGACCGATTTCGGTTGGTTATTAAATATATAGTTTATATCGGATCCTCTGGGAATAGCAGCGGCTATTTTTCCCAGGGGATTCTTTTTTTTATGAATTTTCTCCGATATTTTTTGGCGTTATCATGAATATTGTGTAAATTTGCACACATGAAAAAGTCAAAAGAACCTATAAACCGCATCAGCATGGCAATTGCTATGCTCTTTATTTCGCTCGCCATCCATGCGCAGCGTTTCGTCAACACCTCCCTTGAAGGTGCTCAGTCCGTTTGTGCCATTACCCAGGACAGTGATGGAATGATATGGCTCGGAACCGATAACGGTCTTTACAGCTATGATGGTTATCATGGCTACCGCCATTTTCAGGAACATACATTCAGTAATACGCGTGTCAATGCGCTCGGTTTCGAGGGCAGGATGCTCTATCTGGCTACTGGCAACGGCATCCTGAAATTCGATACGCAATCTTATCAATATGCCGAAACACCAGCCATGAAGGCTTTTGCCGATGAGGCGAAGCGCAAGCAGCTGAAGGAACTCCGTGTGCTCGATATCAAGGGTGGTAAGACTGACTTCGGTGGCGATGTCTATGCCTTGCTCTCTACTCCGCGAGGCTTGCTCGTAGGTTCGCTCGCTGGTCTGCATCTCGGCAGCAGACTGATTCCGCTCCGTGCCGGAGAACAGCCGCTGGTCAATGCGCTCGCCTATGATGCCAAGCGCCGATGCTACTGGATTGGTACCGAGGGCGCTCTCTATTGTGCCGACCTGCAACTCAGGAACTTCTCGCAGATTCCAGCTCTGAACGGCAATTCCATCAAATGTCTTTCTACAGATGCTGCCGGCAATCTCTATATCGGAACCGATAACGGACTCTATCAGATGGCACTCTCCAATGCCATCACCCATTATATCCACGATTCCCGCGATGATGCTTCTATTCCTAACAACATCGTCTGGGCTTGCTTTGTAGATAAATGGCAGAATGTATGGGTGGGTACAGACAATGGACTCTCCCGTCTCACTACCCATACCTATTACCGCTATGTATCGCTCGATAAGATTACGATGTCGGGTGAGGGCAACTGTCTCCATGCCATGCTCCAGACCCGTAACGGCGAATGGTGGATGGGCGGTACCAACGGTCTGATTCATTTCACCCGGAATGCTGAAGGCTATCAGAATGTGGCATGGTACAAGCAGAACAGCTCTGCCTTCCCGCTGAGTCATAACCGTGTACGCAAGATTTATGAAGACCATGACGGCGATGTATGGATCTGTACCGACCATGGCATCAACTTCTATGACCGCAGTTCCCGTCAGATGCGCAACTTCATCGTCTACGATAAGAGTGGCAAGTATTCTACTGCCTGGGCTTACGATATTCTCCAGGACAAGAAGGGCAGGATATGGATGGGTTCTTATCAGGGCGGTGTCTTCGTGATGGATAAGGCGGCTCTTCTGAGCGGCAAGACCATAGCCGACTGGCATTTCTCTGACAAGGGAAAGAATGCGCTCTCCGGTCTGCATGTAGGTCAGATGGTGATGGATGGAAAGGGTAGGATTTGGGTTTCTACCTATACCCGTCTCGACTGCATCAATCCGAACGATATGAAGGTGGTGCAGGTAGCTAACTCAGATGTTGTCAACTATCTGATGGCAGACAGCAAGGGCAATATCTGGATGGGTGATAACAATTCGGTAACCTGTTATTATGCAGCCGGTTCTGTGCTGGGTAACAGTTTTTCTTCCAAGACATGGCAGATTGGTGGTAAGGTAAGTACCATGTGCGATGTGGAAGGCAAGATATGGGTGGTATCGGGCAATGAATGCTGCGTAATCAATCCACAGGGCGAGAGCCAGCGCTTCATGATTCCTTCTGTTGTACCGCTCAACATCTGTTACAGCAGGCAGACTCATGAGGTAATGATGGGCGGCAATGACGGCTATGTGGCAATCAGTTCCGATGTAGTACAGAAGCCTAAGCAGTTTACCCGCTTGATGCTGGCTGGAATCATCGTAAACGGACAGGCTTGTGAGGAGCGTGGAGATATCCTAGAACTGAAGAGTGATGAGAACAACTTCACCCTGCAGCTCACCGACCTTCCTTTTGCTGATCATCCTTCAGCCGTTTATGCTTACAAACTCGAAGGCAGCGATCACGATTGGCATTATCTGAACTCCGGCAACATCGATATCACTTATAATGGTTTGTCTTATGGCGATTATCATCTTACGGTTCATGCCGTGGATGGTGAAGGCAAGATAGCTGCCGAGGTTTATTCGCTCGACATCTCCGTCCTGCCGCCTTGGTATCTCTCCTTCTGGTGCAAGCTCTTCTATATCACGGCACTCATCGTGTTTGTGGCATGGCTGGTAAGCTGGTATTTCCTGCGCAAGGAACTGGCTGATGCCCAGAAGCAGAAGGCTGAGGTGTTGGAGCAGGTACAGATGCGTATGGACTTCTTCAACCGTCTGACGGAAGATTTGAAGGCTGCCGTAGCTCATCATTCATTTGATGAGGTGACAGCTCTCATGGTCCGCTACCTGAATGTGAAGAAACCAGAGGTATCATCTTCTGTTGCCACTGGGTTATCCGCTTCGCCTGTATCTGAGCCTGAGTCATCATCCTCAGAATCGGTTTCAGCACTCTCTGAATCTTCTGAAGAGGAAAAGAAGGGAGTAAATGTCAGCGAGTTGGATGTGGCAGACAAGCGTCTGCTCGAAGAGATCAATGAGGCGATAGAGAAGCACATGATCGATTCTGACTTCAATGTTTCGATGTTGCAGGATGTGATAGGCATAGGTGGCAAACAGCTGTATCGCAAGACGAAGGCGATAACGGGTCGTACGCCTGTAGAGTATATCCGTGAGATGCGTATGAAACGTGCTGCCGAGCTCCTGAGCCAGGGCAAGTTCAGTGTTTCCGAGGTGATGTATACCGTTGGTTTCTCCAACAGCAGTTATTTCTCCAAATGCTTCTCCAAGGAGTATGGCATGACTCCTACGGAATACATGAAGGTGAAGAGGTAAATGTATCCTTCGGCTTGTCGAGATATCTGCGTCAGCTGATAAAATACGTTCCGATGCAGTAAAAAATGCGTCCCGATGTAGCATTTGCTACGTCCCGACGCAGCAAAAGATACGTCCGGACGTAGTACAAGCTACGTCGGGACGTAATTTCAGCTTTATGAAAACGGCTGCATAGAAACAGAAAAAAGGTGTGTATTGAACTTGGTTTTGCAAACTGTAATCGGGTGTGACAAAAAATCGACAATTAACTAAATTTATGAACATATATGCTAAAAAACATAGATATTTCATATCAAACATTTAAATTTTAAGCGATTATCTTGGGCAAATAAGAAAATATTCGTAATTTTGCACCGATTTAAGTTAAATAGGTATTTCCATGCGTGCATATTAGTGAAAGAATGTATAAATGGAGGGGCGAAGTGTCGCCCTGAGTGCTTTCGGCTTTTACCAAACGAGAAAAAAATGAGAAAAAAATAATAATTATTAATTAGTAAACTTGAAACAAACAAGGATGAGAAGATTAACTCTTTTACTTGTCTCACTTGTATTGTTGTCTATCCAATCGGTCTTGGCGCAGAGCTTCAGCGTCAAGGGTACAGTCGTGTCTGCTGAAGACAACGAACCGATGATTGGTGTGACCATTATGCAAGAGGGAACATCAAATGGCGTAGTGACCGATATTGACGGTAACTATACCATCGAAATTAAGGGTGCTTCGAAGGCTACGCTTGCCTACTCTTATGTGGGTTGCGTTACGCAGAAGCACGTTGTGAAAGCGCAGACAAATACGCTCAACATCACCCTTGCTTCGGATTCCAAGATGATGGATGAAGTGGTTGTGGTGGCGTATGGCGTGAGAAAGAAGGGAACCATTGCGGGTTCCGTGTCTGCCGTAAAGTCTGAAAAGATAGAAAATGTGCCAGCGGCAAGCTTCGACCAAGCTTTGCAGGGACAGAGTACTGGTTTGCAGGTCATCTCTTCTTCGGGTGAACCTAGCAAGGCGGCTACCTTCCAGATCCGTGGTACCAACTCTATCAACTCCGGCAAGTCGCCACTCTTTATCCTCGACGGCGTGCCAATCTCAAGTTCTGATTTCAATACCTTGAGTCCTAACGACATCGAAAGTATCTCTGTATTGAAGGATGCCTCTTCTACCTCAATCTATGGTGCACGTGCTGCCAATGGTGTGGTTGTCATCACTTCCAAGCGAGGCTTGTCAATGGACAAGGCGAAGATTACGCTCCGTGCTCAGTATGGTTTTTCTGAGTTGGCTCAGAACAACTGGAAGATGATGAATACCGATGAGCGTATCCAGTTTGAGAAAGAAGTAGGTCTGGATACAGGTAAGGATTACAATCTCCTTTCAAGAGTAAACGTAAACTGGCTGGACGAGGTATTCAACGACCGCGCTCCGCTGCAGAGCTACGAACTTTCTATCAACCGTGCTACCGACCGCTTGAACTACTATGTTTCTGGTGGTTTTTATGATCAGGATGGTATTGCGCAGAATTCAACCTTCCGCCGTTACAACATCCGCACCAATGCTGATGTAAAGGCAGGCAAGTGGTTGAAGGTAGGTACCAACACCATGGCAGCCTACGAGGAGGCTCAGCAGGCTGACGACGGCAGTTATACTACCGTTACTCCTATCTCAGCATGCCGATTCATGTTGCCTTACTGGAATCCATACGCTAAGGATGGCAGTCTGGCTTCACTTTCAGCAGGCAACTGGGCAGGAACCAGTGAGAACCCTATCGTTTACATGGGCATGAATCCTATCAAGAACAAGAAATATAAGGTGCTCTCTACCATGTATGCAGAAATCTATCCGATAGAGAATCTGACTATCCGTACTCAGTTTGGTGCCGATTTCACCCATTCTACAGCGTTCCTCCAGTCGTTCCCAAGTCTCTCTTCAAACAACGGACAGGGTACTGCGGCACGCCAGAGCAGCGATGCCATCAACCTGACAGAGACCACTACGGCTAACTACCGTTTCACTCTGAACGATATCCATTCGTTCAACGTGATGCTGGGTCAGGAGGCTGTGAATTATCACTCTGAGGGTTTTCAGGTATATTCCAAGGGTCAGACCAGCGATCTTCTGACCAACGTATCATCAGGTACACGTGCCAGCCGCTGGGCAGATTCATCTTCTGACTACTCTTACCTGTCGTTCTTCATGCGTGGCGAGTACAACTACAAGGAGCTTTACTACGCCGACTTCTCTCTGCGTACCGATGCTTCTTCACGTTTCGGTAAGGATCATCGCTGGGGAACCTTCTGGTCACTCGGTTTCATGTACAATGTGAAGTCAACCGACTGGCTGAAGGATATGAAGTGGCTCAGCACAGCCCAGATTGCCGTAAGTACCGGTACATCGGGTAACTCTGAGATTCCTAACTATTATCACCTGGCTCTGGTATCGGGTGGTGCCAACTACGATAATACTGCCGGTTTCTCTCCATCACAGAGTGGTAACGAGGAATTGGGTTGGGAGTCAACATGGGCAAACAACTTCGCCCTCCGTTTGGGCTTCCTCGACAGAATCAACTTCAGCTTCGAGGCTTACTACAAGCGTACCTCCAATATGCTGATGCGCGTTCCTGAGTCTTACACCGTAACCGGCGAGGGCTATCGCTGGAAGAACGTAGGTGTGATGGCTAACAAGGGTATCGAGCTGAGCGCTGACGGCGATGTTATCCGCACACGCGACTTCACCTGGAATGTAAGTGCCAACGTATCTTACAACCAGAACCGATTGAAGGAACTTTATAACGGTGTAACCGAGTATGTAAACTCAACCACCGGTTTGAAGTATGTAGTAGGTCACTCTGTAAGTGAGTTCTTCCTGAACCGTTATGCCGGTGTGAATCCAGCGAATGGTGAGCAGCTCTGGTATGATAAGGATGGCAACGTGACCAACGAGTTCCGTGAGAGCGACAAGGTGATGACAGGCAAGACCTATGATGCACCTTGGATGGGCGGTTTCGGTACAAGCTTCCGTTGGAAGGGCTTGCAGCTTTCTGCCCAGTTCAGCTGGATTGGTACACGCTACGTCATCAACAACGACCGTTACTTCGAGGAGAGCGGTGTAACCTTCGGTACTGCTTACAACCAGTCAAACCGACTGTTGTACGACCGTTGGAAGCAGCCAGGCGATATTACCGACATCCCACGTTGGGGCGAGGTAACCCAGCTCGACGACCGCTTCTTGGAGAATGCATCGTTCCTCCGTCTGAAGAATCTCAGTCTGTCCTATTCATTGCCACAGAGTCTGTTGCGCAAGACCAACTTCTTCTCTATGGTCAGAATCTACGGTCAGGCACAGAACCTCTTCACCGTAACCGGTTTCAACGGTCTGGATCCTGAGGTTTCATCCAATATTTACCAGGCACAGTATCCGGCATCACGCCAGTTTACTCTGGGTGTTGAATTGCAATTCTAACCAAGAAAGGAGAAAAAAATGAATATCAAAAATATAAAGACATACATCCTGTCGGGAATCCTAGCCCTCTCGATGTCTTCCTGTCTTGATAAGTATCCTGAGGATTCTATCCGCATGGACCAGGCTATCAACACGGTGGGCGACATAGACAAGCTGGTGTACGGTATCTACGACAGTTTCAAGAGCAGTGCCCTCTATTCGGGCAATCTGACAATCCTGCCAGATTTGCAGGCAGACTTCGTGTACTGCGTGAAGGGCTACTCTAATGCCTATGGCGATATCTACCGATGGAAAGATATCAAGGCTACCAACACCGACATCGAGGCGGTATATGCCGACCTTTATGGTGTTATCAACAATGCCAACTTCCTGCTCGACAACGTAGATAAGGTGAAGGCAAACACCAACAATGATAAGGAGCTCGACAAGTTGGAGCAGTGTGAGGGCGAGGCTTATTTTGCCCGTGCCCTGGCTTACTCTGAGTTGATCAAGTGTTTCTGCAAGGCTTACGATAGCGATGAGCAGGCTGCGAAGGAACTCGGCGTTGTTCTCACAGAGCACTATTACGGCAATGAGCCACAGAAGAGAGCCACTCTGAAGGAATCATACGATTTCGTATTGAGAGACCTTGACAAGGCTGCCGAATATCTGAAGGTAGACGAAGACTTCACCGGAAGTCTCTACAACGAGATTTACTTCAACGAGTATACCTGTCATGCCTTGCGTGCGCGCGTATCCTTATATATGCACAAGTATGATGATGCCATCAAGTATGCATCTAAGGTAATCGGCAGTAAGTATTATACATTGGAGAAGGCTTCTTCCAACACCTATTCAAACCAGGTGAACGATTATAAGTATATCTGGACCTATGGTGATTCGCGTGAGGCTATCTGGAAGGTAGGTTTTACCGTGAACAGCTATGGCGGTGCACTGGGTACCATCTTCGATAACTACAACTATGTAACTTATCGTCCAGACTATGTGCCAGAGACATGGGTCATCAACTCATTCGACGCCAATGACCTCCGTGCTGCAGCCATCTTCACAACCCGTGTAACAGGTTATGAGCACGGTTTGCAGTGGCCTTTGCTGAGCAAGTATTTCGGCGATGCAGAATTCCTGAGCAACAATATCCTGCATGTTCACCAGCCAATGGTATTCCGTCTCTCAGAGCAGTATCTGATACGTGCTGAGGCTTACGCCATGAAGGAGGAATATGGTAAGGCAGGTAAGGACATCTCTACCTTGCGTACAGCCCGCTACTCTTCATATGGTGGTAACACCTCGATGAGCGAGAGCAACGCCATGAAGATAATCGAGGCAGAGCGCGTGAAGGAACTCTATATGGAAGGCTTCCGTCTGAACGACCTCAAGCGCTGGCACAAGGGATTTGAGCGTAAGGCTGCCGACCAGCCTGCTGCCAACTTCGTGCAGAGCAGTCTGAAGGTTGAAAAGGATGACCCTCTCTTTGTCTGGCCAATTCCTCAGCATGAGCTTGAGGCACCAGGTTCTGAGATTCAGCCTAATGAAAGTAACAAATAAAATAAGGAGACGATCATGAAGAAAATAATGATGGGATGTTTGGCAGCCGTAGCTGCACTCATCGCTCTTGTGAGTTGTTCACAGGATTATACCACTTATGCTGGTCCAAGTCATATCATGTTCTCTGATACGCTCTATCAGTATGCTGTACAGGAAAGCAATGAGGTTTTCAATGTGCCTGTATCTGCAACCGAAAAAGCTGACTACGACCGCACCTTCGGCGTGGAGGTAGTAGACAAGCAGAGCAATGCCATCGAGGGTAAGCATTACCGCATCCTCAACAACACCGTTACAATCAAGGCGGGCGAGATGGTAGGAAATGTGAAGGTTCAGGGTATCTATGATAACATCGGCAAGACCGACTCGCTCGGCTTCACCCTGAAACTGGTGATTCCGGAGAAGTATAACTGGACAGATCTCTATAAGGACTATGCCCACGTGGTAATGCAGAAGTCTTGTCCTTTCGATATCCACAACTTCTCTGGCTGGTGCATGGTAACATCTACCTTCTACAGCAAGTATCTGAACAACGTAAACAACCGTCTGATCAAGACCGAGGTAGTGGAAGGCGAGGAGAATACCGTTCTGCTGAAGGATGTTTACTATAAGGGCTACAACCTGAAGTTGAAGTTCAATACCAAGAACATGCTTGAGCCAAAGGTAGAGATGGACGACCAGATAGCTGGTGAAACCGGTGAGGCGTTCGGTACCATCTATGGAGACGGCAAGTTGCGCATCAGCCAGCCTTCTCTCTATACCTCTTATTATAACACCTGCCAGAACTATGTATTGCAGTATGTCAACATGAGTGTTGACAACAAGGATGGTTCAACCTACGGCAACGTAGGAACCTTCATCACTATGTATGAATGGATCAGCGATGCAGAGGCAGAGAAATTGAAAGAACAAGGATATTAATCGTAGAATAAAAAGAAAATGAAAACATTGATTTCAAAATATTGGCTCGTATTGATGGCGCTGGTATCAGTGACTCTGTTCACAGCTTGTTCCAGCGATGACGACGATGCCGTAACTCCTGTGTTCCCACAGGTACAGACTTTCGGCGGTGCTGCTGGCACTGAGTTTGACTTCACCTTCGATGCCAACGAGAGCTGGAGCCTTTCTTCAGACAAAATCTGGTGTAAACTGGTGCAGGGCGAGAAAACAGACGCCTTCGTACTCAATGGTACTGCAGGCAAGCAGACTATCAAGGTTAAGATTACTGCTGATGATGCCAGCAATGATAAGAGCGTGGCTCAGCTCTTCCTGAACATGGGTGGTCAGAAGGTTGCCATTGCTGAGGTTACGCGTTCGGCTGCCGACCATGAGCTGAAGGTTTACGATGCGGCTGGCGAAGATATTACCGAGACAGGTATCACTGTAGGTTACAATACTTACACCAAGTTTACCGTAAAGTCAAACTTCCGTTTTGCTGTTACCAACACTCCAGCTTGGGTAGACCTGGAAGGTGGCTTCCTGGTAGGTACACCTAACAAGGATGCTGTAGGCGGAGTTTCCTTCAAGGAGAATCAGGGCGTAAGTGCTAAGTATGCCATCGCTAAGGACGGCAACTACACCATCACCTTCACTTCTGAGGATGGCAAGGCTGCTGTAACCATACCTGTTATCTATAATGGTATGACCACCAGCACCATGGATGTTACTTATCCAACCTCTTCACAGTGGGCAGTATGGAATGTATCTCTCGATGGTAAGGTGTTCACTCAGAATGGTTCTAGCCTGACTGGCGGTGATACCAACGATTTCACCTTCTACAACTTCGTTCCTTTCACCCTCAAGACCTTGGGTGATGCTTATCAGCTGGTAGTCTTCGAGAAAGAGAAGGATGGTCTGCGCGAGGATGTAACTGGCGCTGTGAAGTTGCAGGGTGAGAAGGGTGACGTTAAGCTCACTGTTGATGCCTTGAGCAGCGGAAGCCGTGAGTTCCTGGTTTATGCATTGCCACAGAGCGTTTACGCAACTTTTGAGAACGGTCTTGATGAAATGCTTGAGAACGACTTCACAAACGTGAAGAGTGATTACGACCGTTACTTCCTGATGGATGTTGTACAGAAGGAGGCCAACTCTTCTGCTGATGATCAGTCTGCAGCACCGACAATCTTGAAGATGAACTACTTGCCAGTAGAGTGCAAGAAGGATAAATCAATGTATGGTTCTATCATATCAGAAGCATTTGGTTACAATGGTGACGAAATATATGTTGCTCAGTCAGAAGTAGGAAGTTCTCTTACAGTTAATCCTAATATCAAGGATTGGGACCCTACCACTATGATGGAGACAGGCTATCTTACAGCTATGGATAGTAACGGAAATGATGTTAATGCAGAGCCTAGTATGGATGCGAATAATAGCTGGGTATTCTTCGTAAATGTTCCAGCTGCTACTCCGATATTTATGGTATTCAAGGACAACGGAACTCCTGTAAAGGTTCTTGTTGTTGAATCTCCTGGTGAGGGAATGAGTAAGAAACATACTTCTATCAGAAAAATTAGAAAGTAATGAACAGAATGAAAATATTTTCAAAGGCACTCTTGTTGCTCTTGGTCTCTCTCCTGACCTTTGCAGCAACAAGTTGCTCGGATGATGAAACCGGAGGCTGGGACGGCACATACGGATATGTGCAGTTCAAGCTCAGCAAGAAGGTTTCTTCTAGAGCTACCCGTGCTGCTGCCCTTGACAAACTTGAGAAACTGGATGATGCCAAGAAAATCAAGGTGGTCATGGAGCACAACGGTACGACTGTATCTCAGACTTTGGTGCTCAATTCTTATAATTCAGAGAATGCAGAGTATGGTCTGAGAAGTGAAAAACTGCAACTCGCTTCGGGTACTTACACCGTCATCGGTTTCTATCTCTATGATGCGGTAGACGAGGAGTTGCTGGCTTCTTCTGCCGGCGAAACATTCACTGTAGTAGGTGGCGGTCTGGAAGTACAGAACCTCATGGTGGAGACTGTGGAGCGCGGTAAGGTGAAGTTCAATCTCGTGAAGGAGTGGGAGAAGACCCGTGCCGGTGGTACAGAGTATCTCTTCTCTAACATCCGTCTCGTTGATGTAAGCGTAACCAACCTCTTTACCCGTGAGACCTTTACCTTCCCTGAACTGAAGGTGAAATATAAGGAGGGAAGCAAGGAGTATCAGAATCCTGACAATGAGAACGATAAGTATATGGACACAGGTACAGCTTACTGCGATTCTACCGTATGGCTGCCTGCCGGTACTTATCAGGTTACCTCTTATACCACCTACGGTAAGACGGGTGCGATGAAGACTAAGTATGAGACCCAGCCAGTGAAGGGCGAGGCTTTCGTTGTTGAGGATAATAAGCTCAACGATCGTGCCCAGGTGCCTATCCTGCTTTCCAAGACCAAGGAGTACATCAAGGACTATGAGGCTTTGAAGGTTATCTGGGAATCTCTGCAGGGTAAGGAGTGGAGCTTCTATGGTGATGCTACTTTCAAGGGAGCTAACTGGAACTTCAACAAGGAACTTGATATGTGGGGCGAACAGCCGGGCGTAACGCTCAACAGCAACGGCCGTGTCATCGGTCTCATCATCGCTGGCTTCGGTGCAAAGGGAATCGTACCTGATGCCATCGGACAGCTGACAGAACTCCAGGTGCTCAACCTCGGTTCTCACGATGAGAAGATTGGTGCCAACATCTTCAATGATTATGATGCAAACAGTCTGACTGCAGCAAAGAAGAACAGCATGCGTCACGACTATGAGAATAAGTTCCTGAAGTATGACCCACGTGCCAACATGTCGGAGATGATTGTAAAAAGCTACAACTCTGATCCTAAGGTGGCACCGAAGAACAGAATCAAGAAGGACAGCCGCATCAACCTGAAGGATGCACAGATCGGTACATTGACCAACCGCATCACCGGTATTTCAAAGGCCATCTACCGTCTGACCAAATTGCAGCAGTTCTACATCGGTAACTCTTCTATCACATCCGATGAGGTTTGTGCGAAGTTCTACAATCCTGACGATCCTGTTTACGGTAAGTTTGCGCAGGAGTTTAAGAATGAGGATTGGGACAAGATGGAAAACCTGACCGATATCGAACTTTACAACTGTCCGAAGATCAGTCGCATTCCAGACTTCTACTATAATCTCCCTAAATTGCAGGCGATGAACCTGGCACGATGCAAGGGCATCTCTGCTAATCAGTTGAGAAATGATTGGACTCGCTTAGCTGAGGAGAAGACAGGTAAGACTCTTCAGATTCTCTATATGAGTTACAATAACCTGGAGGAGTTCCCTGAGTATTCTGACTTGAAAAAGATGGTGAATCTCGGTCTGCTCGACCTGGCTTACAATAATATCAAGAAGGTACATCCGTTCGGTTCTGAGGTAGCACTTTCTTCACTCTATCTGAACAACAACCAGATTGAAGAGATTCCTGCTAATCTCTGTGCCTTTACAGATGATGTAGAGAGTCTGACCTTCGCTCATAACAAACTGAAGAAGATTCCGAATATCTTCGATGCAAGTTCTGTTCGCGAGATGGGTTCTGTAGACTTCTCTTACAACGAGATTACAGGTGTAGATAAGAGTCACGGTACCTACAAGGGTATCAATGCAGCTTCAGTCAGTCTGTCAAACAATAAGATAGAGAAGTTCCCTTCTGAGTTGTTTACAGCCGGTTCGCCAATCACAACCATCGATTTGAGCGGCAACCAGATGCGTACCATCCCTAAGGGTTCCATCAAGGGCAAGAAGGCTTATCTGCTGCAGGTCATCGACCTCCGATTCAACAAGTTGACATCCCTCTCTGATGACTTCCGCTCAACCACATTGCCATACATTACCAATATGGACTTGAGCTACAACTGCTTCACCGAGGTGCCAACCCAGCCATTGAACAGTGCCGTGCTCCGTGCCTTTGCCATCAATCACCAGCGTGATGAGAAGACCGACCAGCGTTGCCTGCGTACATGGCCTACAGGAATCACAACCTGTCCGAGCCTGATCCAGTTCCAGATTGGTTCCAACGATATCCGAAAGGTAGAAGAGACACTGACCTCTCACCTTTATATCCTGAACATCGCAGACAACCCTAACATCTCTATCGATGTAACCAGCGTCTGCCCATACATCAAGGCAGGTAAGTATATGCTGTTCTACGACAAGAATCAGGACATCCGCGGTTGCGATGCTTTGGATCTCGAAAATTAAACCCTATAAGAAAGTAGTAATATGAAATATATGAATAAACTGACATTAGGTATCGTTCTCGCTGCCGGGCTTTTCACAGCCTGCAGCGATAAGGATGATGTCGATATCCCAGGAGGACTGGCGCTCGATAAAGAGGAGATAGCCATAGGCCCTCAGGGTGGAACAGAGCAGATCGCCATCGCTGCCTCACAGGACTGGGTAGCAAATACCTCTGAGCCTTGGCTGATGCTTTCGCCTGCCAACGGCGTGGGTTCTGTTGAGGGTACCATCAAGGTGGATTCTACTCTTTCCAACACGCTTCGCAGCACAGAACTCAGTTTTCAGGGTGCCAACGGACAGGGTCGCAAGCTTACCATCACCCAGTTCGGTTATGGCAAGCAGATCTTCCTGAAGGATCCTGTTGTAGAAATCGAAAACTCCGATTCTTACGATAAACGTGCTTTCGAGAGTCTGATTTCTGCCAACGTGGAATGCAAGATTGGTAAGATAGAGTATTCTTTCGAGGGTGATCTGACCGATGCTGAGAAGGCAGAGAACGAGAGCGAGCGTGAGGGTTGGCTTCTGAACAGCAAGGATGAAAATAAGCTGACAGGTACTAACCTGGGTATCGTGCTGGACAGAAAGTATCGTCCTCGCACCGTGAAGTTCAAGTTCCGCTGGACGATGAATGTGGTTCCTGCTGTTCGTGTGGCTAAGGTTCACTTAGTACCGGTAAAAACTGAAGATAAACTGGTAGATGCAGATGGCAATCCTACAGATGATGTTATCCTGACCGTTCGTCAGAAGGCAGCACCAAAGATTGAGGACAACCGTGCCGGTGACTCTCTCTCTGTCATCATGATCAACCAGAAGCTGGGTAGCATTGCTACCTTCGATTCCAGCGATAACATGCGCAACTGGAGCGGCGTAACGCTCTGGGAAGCTACTGATGATTTCGTGAAAACTCATCCTGAGGCTTTAGGACGTGTACGTTCTGTCAAGTTCAGTATGTTCAACCTCAAGAGTGGTGAAACTCTTCCTAAGGAAGTGGGCAACCTCAAGTTCCTGGAGTCATTCTCTGTTGCTGCCAACGAGAACAACCAGATTCGTGAGGTGAAGCTCGGTGAAGAAATCTGCTCGCTGAAGTATCTGAAGAATCTTACCGTTCAGGCTTACGGTCTGACTCAGTTGCCTGCTAACTTTGTTAAGCTGGGCGAGAGTCTTGAAACGCTCAACCTGGTAAGTAACAACTTCAACAAGTTGTCGGATATCACCAATATCGTCAACGAGAAGAACTTCCCTAAGTTGCGTAACCTCATTCTCTATGCACAGCGCCGTACGGATGTTGTCACCAACATCGCTTCGCTGGGCGAAATGAATGCATCAGGCGTCTATGTTTATAATAACTATCCTATCGGACTGTATGGAAAGGTAAATGCCGGAACTGCAGACCGCCAGGCGCTTCTCAAGCTCCTGACATGGGATAAGTTGAATACACTCGAGTTGTCTTACTGCTTCCTGGAGGGTGAACTTCCTACCGATGATGAGATGGAGGCAGCTTTGAAGGCTGCCGGCAAGGCTACCCGATACAGCGAGTCTGACTTCTCTACCAACAAGAAAGATTATCTCGACAAGCTGGTAGGCGATACCTGCAAGTGGTTGCTCTCAGGCAAGGGTAATCCTGTAACCTGCAAACACAAGGATGGTTCTGTAGTTTATGAGAATGTTTATCCTCTTCAGGTGCCACGTGTATTGCCAAACTGCCGTCAGTTGTCGCTCAACCTTAACTTCCTGACTGGTGCGGTGCCAAAGTGGATTTTTTATCATCCACATCTGGTAGAATGGACTCCTTCTATCATGATCTTCAACCAGCAGCCTAAGGGTAAGAATAGCGATGGCGCTGCCGTTGGTTTCTCTAATATGACAGAAGACAGCTACAGCTACGACTACTATTACGGAACCAGCGACCCAGGTAGCAACTGGAAGGTTTCGGGTGTAGCTTATCCGCTCTACTACCGCAAATACGTGGCAGCAGGCGATATTAATGAAGCTGCGCTGATGGCTAAGTACAGGAGAACTAAGAAAAAGTAAGATAAACATAAAAACAATATAGAAGCAAACAATGAAGAAAAAGTTTTTCTATATAGCAATGGTCGCATTGGCATTGACGGGCTGTTCTGACAGCCTGTCAACCATCGGCTCTTCTGACGGCAATTCAGAAATCACCATCCCTGCAGATGCTGAGGCGGGTGAACTGCTGATTAAGTTCAGTCCGGAAATGAGCGATATCCTCGACCAGGCACAACTGAGCAAGACTCGCTCCGGAAAGGCTACCCGTTCGGGTATTCCTTCTACCGACGAGGTGCTCGACATCCTGGGAAGCTACAGCTTTGAGCGTGTGTTCCCGGTAGATGCAAATACTGAGGCAAGAACCCGCGAGGCGGGACTCCACCTCTGGTATACGGTGAAGTTTAATAAGGGAACCGACCTGAAGGCGGCTGCCGAGCGCCTGAAGCAGTTGGGCGAAATCTCAAAGGTTCAGACCAATGGTCGCATCAAGCGTGCTTACAATACCGACAGCAAGCGCATCTATCTCAGCGATAAGGCGCTTCAGCAGAAGTCTACCCGCGCAGCAGCCGAGGGCGAGCCAAACGACCCAGGCTTTGCCAGCCAGTGGCACTACCGCAACCTGGGTGAGGGCAACTATGACTTCGAGAATCTCAATAATAATCACGTAGGCGCTAAGGCTGGATGTGATGTGAATGCACTTGAGGCATGGAAGACCTGCACCGGTGATCCTTCTATCATCGTGGCTATTCTCGATGAGGGTGTGATGTATACTCACCCTGATCTGGCAGCCAACATGTGGTGCAACCCGGGCGAAAGTGTTCAGGGTGCCCAGACTGACGGCGACGGAAACGGTTATGAGGGCGACCTTCATGGCTACAACTTCGTTACTGAGAGCGGCGATATTACCTGGACTGATGCCAATGACACCGGTCATGGTACTCACGTAGCTGGTACCATTGCAGCCGTAAATAATAATGGTAGAGGTGTTTGTGGTGTAGCTGGTGGTGACGGAACTCCTAACTCTGGTGTCAAGATCATGTCATGCCAGGTGTTCTCTGGTCAGAACAGTGTAACCTTGGCAGGCGAGGCGAGAGCCATCAAGTATGCTGCCGATAATGGTGCTGTCATCCTGCAGTGCAGTTGGGGTTACAACTCTTCAGAGTCTAGCATCATCAACGGTTATACTCCGGGTCCTGCTACCGAGAAGGAATGGGCTGAGACCTATCCGCTGGAGAAGGAAGCTCTGGATTACTTCATCAACAATGCCGGTTCGCCTAATGGTGTCATCGACGGTGGTATTCCAGTCTTCGCAGCCGGTAACGAGTATGCTGGCAATCCTGCTTTCCCAGGTGCTTACTCTAAGTGCGTCAGCGTATCTTCATTAGCTGCCGACTATACTCCAGCCTGCTACACTGATTACGGTTCGCTCGTAACCCTGAGCGCTCCTGGTGGCGACTTGGAATATTACAGCAAGATTGGCGAGCAGGAAGATGAATACTGGGCAGAGACGACAACCGAGCAGAAAGGTGCTGTGCTCTCTACGATGATCCAGAACGGTAAGCCTGCTTACGGCTACATGGAGGGAACCTCTATGGCTTGTCCTCACGTTTCGGGTGTGGCTGCCTTGGGTCTCGCTTATGCTGCCAAGACGAACCGTCATTATCGTGCTGCCGATTTCGTAGCCCTGATGAAGAAGTCTGTAAAGGAACTGGATAGTCATTATCAGAATGGTGCAACCAAGACCTACTACATGAACCATACTACCGTAGGTGCTTCGCCAGAGATTGTACAGCTCTCTAAGTACATCGGCAAGATGGGTGCTGGTCTGATTGATGCAGCTCAGCTCTTGAACAACATCAAGAACAAGAAACTCAGTTCTGATATGAAGTTGCCTAACGTGTATGTGGGCATCGAGAAGACTGTTTCTCTCAACCTCGCTGCATATTTCGCAGGTCGGACAGAGAAATTCACTTGCTCTGTAGCGAATGGCAGCGTAGCTTCTGCTTCGGTAGATGGCAAGACGCTCATCGTGAAGGGACTCGCTGCCGGAAGCACATCGCTCACCGTAACAGCTGCTGATGGTACCAGCCAGACTGTAGTTGTGACCGTTAGAAAGAGTGCCGGTAACAATGGTTGGATGTAATTGGATGTAATATGAAGATATTTGCTTTCCTATCGCTTTTCTTCCTGGCTTTGCCTGTTACGGTGAATGCGCAGGAGGAACTGCTGAAGTTTGAGCATCCGCTTATCGATGCAGGTACGATGACCGAGGACGATGCGCCTCGCACCTTCACCTTCGTAGGTAAGAATGTGAGCAAGAAGATACTGCACATCACACAGGTGAGAACCACCTGTGGATGTACCAGTTCTTATGTCAAGGGCGATGTGATGAAGCCTGGCGATACCTGTCAGGTGCAGATCACCTTCACGCCTAACCGCTATCCGGGCACTATCAATACGGGTGCTTATCTCTATCTGAAAGAGGTAGAGGGACAGCCTGCCGTTAAGCTTGCCTTAACGGGAAAGGTGCTGCCGGGTGCTGACCAGTGGGCACGCTATCCGCACAAGATGGGCGTACTCAGACTGAAACAGGCGAAGGCAAGTATCACAGAGGTAAAGCCGGGCACAGAGCCTGAGGCACGCATCCTCTGCGGAAACAGCGGTGACAAGCCGCTCCGTATATCCAGCCTCCTTCTTCCTCCTTATGCCCGTCTTACGACAGAACCTGAGGTGATAGAACCGGGTGATGAGGCTGACCTCGTCATCACCATCATAGCCGATAAGATTCCGGCTACGATGCCCGAATCCTTCACCTTCCCTGTTATTCTGGAGGGCTTGGATGCCCGTCCGTCTGACAGAACGATACAGGTCGTTGTAAAGTTAGAAAGGTAAAAGGGTAAAAAAGTAAAAAAGAAAAAAATACCAAGACAATGAAATATTTGAAAAAACTCTTCACCCTCCTGGTGATTGCTTTGTTTGCCTGCGGCTTTGCTGCCTGCAGCAGCGATGATGAAGAACCGGAGGAGCCTTCTCTGGAAGTTACACCTGCCAATCTTCATGGCACATGGGAGTTGGCTGAGTGGAACGGTAAACCTCTTGCTGAGGGCACATACTGCTACATCGTTTTCAACCGCAAGGACCTGACTTTCGAGATGTATCAGAAGTTTGACAGTATGTATGGTCGCCATATCACCGGTTCGTTCGCTATCGAGAACGATCCATACCAGGGTTACATCATCAGCGGAAGCTATGATAACGGTAAGGGCGACTGGTACCAGAGTTATCTCGTAACCCGTCTCCTGGCTTCCGGTTCCATGATATGGACCGCCAAGGACGATGCTACCGACATCAGCCGCTACAAGCGTTGCGATGAGGTACCTGCCGAGATACTCAAGGATTGTAAAGATCTCACTGAAGAATAAAAAAAAGAGCGAATTATCTGCAAATTCTGCGGATTATTCGCTCTTTTTTTGTATCTTTGCCCTCAAACTTATCATCGGGTTCAAAGTTTAAGGATATGATATTAACGATTACAGGTTCAGACAGCACCGGAGGCTCTGGTGTGCAGGCGGACATCAGGACGATTGCCGAGTTGGGCGGTTATGCTGTTTCGGCAATAACCAGCATCACTGTGCAGAATACGCTCGGTATTCAGGAGTTCTTCGATATTCCTGCCGAGATTGTTTCTGGGCAGATAGAGGCTATCATGAACGATGTGCAGCCCGATATCGTAAAGATTGGTATGATACGCAGGGTGGAGACGCTGAATGTGGTTATCGATGCGTTGACCAAGTACCGTCCTGCCCATATCATCTATGCCCCTGCCATCTGGTCGAGCCAGGGCGATGCGCTGATGACGGAGGATGTGGTGAGCCAGATTAAATACCGTCTGCTGCCGCTCTGTTCAGTCGTCGTGTCACGCAAGAAGGAGAGCGACATCATTCTTCAGAATTCTAAACTGCTGAGCCTTGCCGAGAAGCAGGGACTCCGGATCTATCGCCTCGACAATGCCAATTCGCATGGTCTCATCAACCGTTTTTCTTCAGCCCTTGCCGTTTATCTGAATCAGGGCAAGAAGATGGAGGAGGCGTTGGCGATGGCGCAGGATTTCATCAATGTAGAACTCGTGCGCCAGAGCAATCTGCAGGGCAGGAGTTCCGAGCTTTACAACCAGTTTATCTCGCAGGTTAATAACTTCTGCCGCACTTATAGCGATGTTCATTTCTATGCCGACCAGTTGAATGTGAGTGGCCGTTATCTGGCTCAGGTTACCCGCCGCATCTCCGGCAAGACGCCGAAGGCAATCATCGATGAATACATCGTGAAGGAGATAGAGCGCGAGCTTTCTACCACCACGCATACGGTTCAGGAGATAGCCAATACCTTCGGTTTCTCCTCCCAGGCTCATCTCACCAAGTTCTTCAAGAAGATGAGAGGGGTAACGCCTTCTGCTTTCAGGCAACCAAAACCTGTTGATTAAAATGAGTCCAGCCAATTAAGGAAATAAAATACGGCCAACTGAGGAAATGAAATTCAGCCAACTGAGGAAACGAAATACGGCCAACAGAGGAAACGAAATACGGCCAACTGAGGAAATAAAATCCAGCCAACTGAGGAAATATCGAAGAAAAGATGGTGTTTTTGTAGTTCCTATCGGATGCTTGAAAGATTAAAATAAGGTTCATTTTACTTCTTGTCTTGTAAGGGAACTAAGTTGCATCAGCGTTGTGTATGAACGAAGAAAAGTTGTTCTTGTATAAGGATAAGGTTGGCATCAAAAATGAGCATTTTTCGCTTCGTAACTACATAGAAAACTTCTGAAAGTAGAATAGATAAAAATAATGCTGCAGAAATTCAATAACATCAAAATTTTAATAATATGAGAATTGGTTCAAAACTAGTGTTGATATTGTTTTTGTTTCCTTTCACTTGCTTAGCGCAGGTGAAAGGAAAGGTTGTGTCCGTATCGGATTCTACCAGCACGCCTTCTGCAAATTTTTCCTTAGAAAAAGAACTGAAGGATGTTGTGGTTGTGGCTGATATGGTGAGTAGAAATGCATCAAAAGAAACAATATTTATAACAGATTCCCTTCGTAAGGGAACTGTTAGTGCTATACAATTATTGGCAAAGTTGCCTGGAATAACAACTGACTGGGGAACAGATGAGGTAAATGTCGGTAAAGACAAAAATGTGCCAATAGTTATCAATGGTAAAGAAGTAAAAAGGGAATATGCTATCAGTCTCAATCCTAAACGCATCAAGAAAGTTGAAATTATGCGTTATCCTGCAGGTAAATATTCTGATTATCCTGTTGTACTTAATATCGAATTGGCTGATGATTATAAAGGATGGGATGTAAGTACTTTTACCCGCAATCTGTATTCTTTCAGGAACAAGCATTCTAATAGGGAAGCTATAGGTACCAGCTTTACCTATACCTTACCCAAGGTTAACTTGTATGGTAGCTTAAGCTTTAATCATCGTCAGAATTATGATGTATCTGGTTATGAATATAGCAGTATGTCTGATCTTATGATTAAATCAGAGGCAGCTGATTATAAAAAGCCAAACATAAGTACCAGGAATAATATGGGGAGCTTTAGTTTGGGCGCGGATTATAGATTATCAAACAATCAGATTCTATCTGCGCAAGCATGGATAGAAAGAAAAGGAACTAAACAGAATGATTCCTTCTCTGTGTTCAATAATGATAAGTTTTATGAATTGAATAGTCTGGATGATTTTAAGACAGATGATTATACCATAGGATTGTTTTATAAAGGAAAGTTTGCGAATCACTTGAATTTATCTTCGGAACTCATATATAATAGGTATGATATTCATGAAGATAGAATATATAGTGAGAAGGACAATATTGTTCTTAGTCCTTACAAGGGGAATAAGAATTATTGGCGTTATTATTTGTCTGCCAATTATTATTTGGGTAACAAGGTGTCTTTGTGGGCTGACTACACCCAAATATGGAAAGACTATTCTAATTCTGACCGAAATGAAAATATAGTGTTGTATAATAGCAAGGAAACTCGAAGTAAATTGATGGGAGCAATATCATATCAACCATTTCGAAATTTCAATGCTTTGCTAGGCTCTCATTTGTTGACTGTCAAAGATGAAAATCAGCAGACGGCAGTATCTGAGAAACATACATCTTGGATGCCTTTGTTCAAAGGTTATTGGAAACCTGTTAAGTGGATGTATTTGCAATATAATTATTTTTGTGATGTGGAGTATCCCAACCTTGATCAGTTGTCAACGGTAAGATGGCAAGTGAACGATGTGCTTTGGCATAGAGGCAATTCTGAGTTGAAACCTAGAATTATGCATTATTCTGAAATTACGGTCAACTTTGTCAATATAGTCAAGATTGACTATATGTACAAGCAGAGCAAGGATGAGATTATAGACTATTATCAGCATGAAGAGGATAAAACTTATCAGACTCAAGCAAATTGTAATTACAGACATAATTACTTGGGAATGGAAGGTGATTATAATCTTGGCAATGGCGTAGAACTGTCATTTGTTGCAAATTACCAGTGGTATCATCGGTATATGAAAGATGACACGAAGCATTTTGGCAGAACCTGGTATCTTGATACACAGCTTCTTTGGAATGTTCCAAATACAAAATTGAGTTTTATGGCTAGCTATTTCCTTCGTCACGACAAATTGCCATTATTACAAGGTAAACAGTATGATGAAGAGGAAAAGTTGTTTGTTGGAACTTCTTACTCTTTGTTAAAAGGTAAGTTGCCCATATCTTTGGAAGTAAGCATACCGACGTCCATGATTTCCAAGAAGACTTATACGAAAGTGAGCCTTCCAAATTTTGCTTATCAAATCTATGGTGATAATAGAGTAAATGCTTTTGTTGCCCTAATCAGTGTAAAGTATAGCTTGGGAAAGGGGAAAACAACAAAGCTAAATAATAGTAAGAATTTAGATATGGAAAAATAAATGAGTATATTTCCTGTTTGTTTTCAGCATGATAGTATGCTATTTGCTCAAACTCCAACAGACCCAGGAGGCTGGAAGTATCTTCATCAACCAGGTGAAGAATCAGTTGGAATTGGGAAACTAAAATGCTTTTGATATGGAACAGGAAGAAAAATAAACAGATAATATCGAGTTGAGAAGCGAGAAGGTGAGGAACGTGATAGGCAAGGTTCCTCCTCGCCTCGTCAGCAACAAAACGTTATGGCAGCAGGTGTTCGGATAAGCTATATCCGAACACCGCCTACTATCTCCATAAAGGTTCATTTTCCCATCCTTGCGGAAATCCCATGGCATGCAAATCTACATTAGAGTATTTTGCAAAGAGTTTGAGTAGAGAACTTTTCAAGTCCATGCAAGGTTTGATAGTTTGTTCCAAATATAATAAGGTGCATAGCTGATGGTACAACTTGATAGGCTTCTGACTTGGAGTAATCCAATTGAGAGGAAGTCGGTTCGGCAATTGAGGCTTCAAGGCAAAACGCCTATTCCATATACGTGCATGATGAGCACAGCAATTACGAAGTACGGTAATGCACCTTATCCAACTTTCCAAATAAGTGTATTGAGGAAGTCCAAACTCTCTTGCCACTTGCTTCTTTAATCGATTGTCCTTAAACAGGCAAAACAACTTGGAAAGAGTACCAAATGAAACAACCTCCAAGGTCTTCCACACAGGTGGAAGAGCTGGATAATTATATTTCTCGGAATGTTCCTTGATGAAATCTTCATTTGAGCGAGACACCTCTTTCTTGATATTGTCAAGACAACCTTCATAAAACTCTGCATTCTTGAACAATGACGAATCCATAAACCAAAATGCCCCATGTTCCATTGAGAACACTTGAATCATCTTGGTTCGGAGAGAAATCTCAATATCTTGGATAGCCTTGAATATAAGTTGGCGTAGTTCTTTATCAAAGAGATAAAGGTTGATGGCTTGCTCGAATGTACTGCCGGATTTGTAAAGATGATGTTGTCGGTCTTGCTCCATGTATCGAAGATAACTAGCGATACGGAAATAGCTGATATTGCGAAGCTGTAATTTGGCTGTAGCATCATCCTCTATCATTAGTCCTCTGTTTTGGAGCAAGGCTAATTGTTCATCTATATTTATCGGTTGTTTGTCGTAGTTCATATACCCATATAAAAAGCGAAGTCCCACCGTGGTACGCATCGTTGAGAGGCGTGGTGGGATTTGTTGCTGCAAAAATACGCTTTTTTGTCGGAATCTCCAAATATTTTCTTAGAAAACTGCATTTCATGCATGGGATTTAACACAAAAAGTTCTAATTGCCATAAAATTCTCATCGTAATTCATTGGATATTTAGAAAATTATCGTATCTTTGTCTCCGAATTAAGGCGTTCTTTGTATATTGCAAAATACAGAAACGAGCAGAAGTCCGCTCGTTTCCATATTGTTACCTATATAATATAGGCAAACGCCCAACTTCTTGATTTTCAATCAAAGTCCAATTTAGAGTGAGTTAGGATTTTTAACACATAGATAAACCTCTCTCTTGCAGAATCGCCAGCGAAGCTTTTTTACAGCTTCGCTGGCGATTTCTCAATATATAATCTTACTCAATCATATTCTTGAGTATCCATTTCCTGAAGAATGGGTCTTCTATATTCCATAATCGAAAAATTTCGTTACGAAATTTTTCGCTAAGATACAAAAAATGTAGACGTTCAGAAGGTGAACTCCTCTCGGTTTCTCTTAGCAGTACAATCTGTGTACTGCTTTATATATTCAGGAATATCTCTTATATATTTGCGAATCTCTCTTTATACAAAATGACTCAATGTTTGCAGAATTTGGAACTTTTTTCTGCTATTTCGCTGAAAAATGTTTCCTTTGCAGCCGTAATTGAATAAAAATATAAGAATTATGGCAGAAAATAGACAAGAATTGAACCGCAACTTGGCTCAGATGCTCAAGGGTGGTGTGATTATGGACGTAACAACTCCAGAACAGGCAAAAATCGCAGAGGCAGCAGGTGCATGCGCAGTAATGGCGCTGGAACGTATTCCAGCTGATATCCGTGCAGCAGGTGGTGTTTCACGTATGAGCGACCCTAAGATGATCAAGGGTATTCAGGAGGCTGTTTCTATCCCTGTAATGGCTAAGTGCCGCATCGGTCACTTCGCTGAGGCTCAGATTCTTCAGGCTATAGAAATCGACTATATCGACGAGAGCGAGGTGCTCTCTCCAGCAGATAATGTTTATCACATCGACAAGACTAAGTTCGACGTGCCATTCGTTTGTGGTGCCAAGAACCTGGGCGAGGCGCTCCGCCGTATTGCTGAGGGTGCTACGATGATCCGTACCAAGGGTGAGCCAGGAACAGGTGATGTGGTTCAGGCTGTTACCCACATGCGTATGATGCAGAGCGAAATCCGCCGCTTGGTTTCTATGAGCGAGGATGAACTTTACGAGGCTGCCAAGCAGTTGCAGGCTCCTTACGACCTGGTGAAGTATGTTCACGAGAACGGCAAGTTGCCAGTGGTTAACTTCGCTGCCGGTGGCGTGGCTACTCCAGCTGATGCTGCCCTGATGATGCAGCTCGGTGCCGAGGGTGTATTCGTAGGTTCTGGTATCTTCAAGAGCGGTAATCCTGCTAAGCGTGCACAGGCTATCGTGAAGGCTGTTACCAACTACAACGACCCTAAGATGCTGGCTGAGTTGAGCGAGGACCTCGGCGAGGCAATGGTAGGTATCAATGAGCAGGAGATTGCTTTGCTCATGGCTGAAAGAGGTAAGTAATAATAAATGAGATAACGGATAAAAGCCCCTCCTGCACAAGAAGGGGCTTTTATATTAGATAAGTATGTTATGAGAATAGCAGTATTAGCTTTACAAGGCGCTTTTGCTGAGCACAGACAGAAGTTGGCTCAGTTGGGCGTGGATAGTTTCGAGGTTCGCCAGTTGAAGGATTGGGACCAGCCTAAGGATGGCTTGATTATTCCGGGCGGTGAGAGTACCACCCAGGCGAAACTCTTGAATGAATTGGGTTTGATGGAGCCTGTGAAGGAGGCGATTGCTGCCGGCTTGCCAGTTTATGGTACCTGTGCCGGTTTGATTCTTCTTGCCAAGAAGATTGAGGGCGAGCCTAGCCAGCGCATTGCTTCGATGGACATCACGGCTTTGAGAAATGCCTACGGTCGCCAGTTGGGCAGTTTCTACATCGAGGCTCCGATGAAAGGCATCGAGGGAAATATCCCAATGACTTTCATCCGTGCTCCTTATATTAAAGAGGTGTGGGGAGATGCTGAGGTTCTGGCTGAAGTAGATGGCAAGATTGTGGCTGCCCGTCAGGGTAACCAGCTCGTTACCGCCTTCCATCCTGAATTGAACGAAAGTCTGGAGATTCATAAGTATTTTCTGGGGATGTGCAGCAAGTAGGCTTCATCCAGAGATGAAACTTATTTCGTCGGCCGATGAAACAGGCTTCATAGGCACATGAAGCTATATAGCAAAGTATCTTAGGATACATTGCCAAGTATCTTAAGATACATGAGCAAGTATCCTAAGATACTTTTTTATTGAATGTCTGATACTTTTTTCCGATAAATGTTTGCCGTTTACAAATATTCATCGTATCTTTGCATTATGAAATCTTCGTTACGTAAAACTCATAATGATGTAAATGCTTATGGTACAGTTAAATCCTTTTGTTATTGAAGGCTATCTTTCGCCGGAATATTTTTGTGATAGGGTAGAGGAAACAGCTCTTCTTACCCGCCATTTGACCAATCGGTGCAATGTCGCATTGATTGCGCCAAGACGTTTGGGTAAGTCGGGACTGATTTATAATTGTTTTCAGCAGGAAAACATCCGTGAGCAGTATCATTGCATCTATATTGATATTTATGATACGAAGAATTTGAACGAATTCGTCTATGCGCTGGGCAAGGGAATCCTGACGGCACTCAAGCCAAAGGGCAGGAAAGTATGGGAATTTTTCCTGAATATGCTCCAATCTCTGAAGTCAACTATCTCTTTTGACATCAATGGAAATCCGGAGTGGAGTGTTGGTTTGGGAGATATTCAGGCTCCGGATATTACGCTGGATGAGATCTTCGCTTATCTCGAACAGGCAGATAAACCTTGTCTGGTGGCGATAGATGAATTTCAGACAATTGCAAACTATCCAGAGAAAACCGTTGAGGCAACCTTGCGTAAACGAATACAGAATTGCCACAATGCAAACTTTGTCTTTTCTGGCTCCAAGCGCCACATGATGGCATTGATGTTTACTTCCCAGTCACGCCCATTCTATCATAGTTCGAGTATCATGGGGTTGGAGGCAATCAATGAGCAAACTTACCTGGAATTTGCCAATCACCATCTTGCCAGGAACAATAAAGAGATAAGTGCAGCAGCTTTTACCTATTTATATCATCATTTCGATGGCATTACCTGGTATATTCAGTATGTTCTCAATATGCTTTACACTTCAATATCTGATAAGTCTTTGTTGCAGGAAGATGATGTCAGGATGGCGATTGATGGCATCCTTTCCCAGCAGCGTTTTGCCTATCAGGCCTTGCTGTATCAGCTTACAGCCAAGCAGAAACTGCTTCTCATAGCCATTGCTCAGGAAGGTAAGCCTTTTTCCCTGATGTCGCAAGAGTTCTTGCAGAAGTATCATCTTGGTGCAAGCACCGTGCAAGGAGCTGTCAAGACCTTACTGGACAGAGACTTTATCACGCAAGATGAAGGCGTTTACCAATTATGTGACAAGTTCCTGGAGTTGAGCCTGAGAGCAGGTTGAGTAAGTAAAAGATTCGTCTGAGTAAGCGAAATGATGCGGCAGAGTGAGCCTACTGATATATCTGAATAAGCCTACAGATATGACTGAGCAAGCACAAGGATACGACTGAGTAAGTGAAAGAATACGTTTGCTCAGGTTCAAGAAGTCGGAATATCAGGTTCAAGGAGGCTGTTTCTAAGAGATTTCCACTAGGCTCAGCAGCTCTGCTGAGCCTAGTCAGCAGGTCTGCCGACTGCAGTCAGCACATCTGCCGAGCCTAGTGGCAACACCCTATAATCGTACAACCACACACCTTTTAGTTGTACGATAATAACCATTTATAACAACTCTGGAAGCTGGAAGAGCTTCACGCTGTTGCTGCCCTTGATGAGGATGTAATGGTCGTGAGGCTGGTTCGCCTTGAGTGCTTCCTTCACTTCCTCTACATTCTGGAACTTGCGGTAGCTGCATGGAATATCCTTGAATTCATCGCCCACCAGCCATACATTCTCCAGACCGGCTGCCTGCAACTGGTCTACTACCTTCTGGTGCTCCTCGTGGCTCACTTCGCCGAGCTCGCCCATCTGTCCGAGAATCGCCATCTTATGAGGTACATCCATCACGCGGAAGTTCTCGATGGCGGCAGCCATACTTGATGGGTTGGCATTGTAGGCATCTACCACCAGCTTGTTGTGCGCCGTCTCTTCCAACTGCGAACGGTTGTTGCTTGGGATGTAGTTCTCCAGGGCATGATCTATCTGCTGAGGCTTCACATCGAAATGAAGACCGATGGTGATGGCGGCAAGCATGTTGTCGATATTGTAAGAGCCGATGAGATGAGTCTGAACCTCATGCCAGTCGAAACTCTCGGTGCGCCAGCGGAACTTCAGAAAAGGAGCGCAGGAGATGACTTCTCCCCATACATCGCAGTTTTCATCCTTGCCGTAGGTGATGAGGCGGTTGATGTTGCGTTGCTCAGCCATCTGCATCAGATGCTCGTTGTCTGCATTGATGAAGACGAGGGCATCGTTGGCTGCGAGGTAATCATAGAGTTCTCCCTTGGTCTTCTTCACGCCTTCGAAGCTGCCGAATCCCTGCAGGTGGGCACGGCCTACGTTGGTAATCATACCGCAGGTTGGCTCCACGTATTCCACGAGTTTTCGGATGTCACCAGGATGGGAAGCGCCCATCTCTACAACGGCAATCTCATTTCCCGGAGAGAGACGGAAGAGCGTCTTTGGTACGCCTACGTCATTATTGAAGTTACCCTGGGTGAACATCACGTTGAACTTCTCGCCGAGAACAGCAGAGACGAGTTCCTTGGTGGTGGTCTTGCCGTTGGTGCCGGTGATGCCTACCACAGGAATATCGAAGTGGCGGCGATGCTCACGGGCTAATTCCTTGAAGGTGGTGAGGCAGTCCTCTACGAGGATGTAGCGCTCGTCGCCCTCCTTGGCATACTCTTTTTCATCTACAATCACATAGGCACAGCCTTTCTCCAAAGCCATGTCGGCAAACTTGTTGCCATCAAACGATGCGCCCTTCAAAGCCAGGAAGATGCTGCCCTCTGGGCAGTCGCGGCTGTCAGTGGTAATCACTGGGTGCGCTTGGTAAATCTGATAGAGTTCTGAAATATCCATAGTCTATAACTGTTATTTTGGGTGCAAAAGTAATCTAAATTATGGACATAACAAACAATTTTCCCAAAAAATGATGGTAATCTCGAATATTCTTTCTATTTTTGCAGAAATATTCGATGAATCTTTAGAAAGTGAGGTCGGAATGGGCATCAGAGATGAAAGAGAAAAAGTGAAAGTGAGGAAGGAAAAGCTTGGTGGCTATTTCTTCAGTTTATCCCAGTTGACTTTTACGGGGACTGGGGTAGGAGGTTTCTTGCCGTTGCTGAAAGGTGAAGCTACGGTCGGTGATGTCTCTGTATTAATTTTTGGTGTTTTGGCTACAGCTGTTTTTGCAGGTATAGCTAATAAAATTTTAAAATATTGATTATATGAGTTATTTAGCATTATTTTTTCTGATTTGCTGTATCGTCGGTGGAAGTTTTTTAGCTTGGTTATATACAAAACCAGGCGAAAAATGGTTGAAAGATTTGTAAAATATTAAGCTATGGAAGTTTACAATGGACTATTGTTTTTCTTTGTGGTTGGAACAATCATAGGTGGAAGCTTTCTTGCCTGGACTTACACAAAGCCAGGTAAAAAGTGGCTTAAGGAGTTATAATCCGATGGAATATACAATCAATATCAAGGGGCGCTTGATGGATTTGAGTACCCCTCAGGTGATGGGCATCCTGAACGTTACGCCCGACAGTTTCTACTCTGGCAGTAGAAAGCAGACAGAAATGGAGATAGCTCAGAGAGCTAATCAGATTATAGAAGAAGGTGGAAGCATCATTGATGTGGGCGCTTTCTCCACCCGTCCCGGTGCTGATGAAGTATCGGAAGAGGAGGAGGGAAGACGCCTGAAGTTCGCTCTCAACATCGTTCGCAGGGAACAACCGGATGTTGCCGTCTCTGTAGATACCTATCGCCCAACTTTGGCACGTAAGTGTATCGAGGAGTGGGGAGCTGACATCATCAACGATGTATCAGAAGGTGGAATCACTGGTATCGTCAATGTACCGCTGGAGCAGAGACAGGAGGAATATCCTGAAATGTTCCGGGTGGTGGGCGAGCTGAAGGTACCTTATATATTAATGTCGGTGCAGCCTACGCTCGAAACGATGATGAAGGGCTTTGCCAGAGAGGTACAGCAGTTGCGTGACCTGGGAGCCAAGGACATCATCCTTGACCCAGGCTTCTGTTTCGGCAAGAAGATCATCCAGAATTATCAGATTTATAATGAGATGGAGAAGTTGAACATGATGGAACTTCCGGTTCTGGTAGGCATCTCCCGCAAGACTATGATATACAAGCTGCTGGGTGGAGATGCTACGACATCGCTCAATGGAACTTCCGTTCTCGACACCATCGCTCTGATGAAGGGCGCCAGCATCCTCAGAGTGCACGATGTAAAAGAAGCTGCTGAGGCTGTGAAGATAATAGAAGCAATGAAGGAGGGACGCACATGATAGAATTTGGTATCAAAGACTTTCTCGATATTCTCCTGGTAGCCTCGCTGCTGTTCTATGTTTATCGTCTGATGAAGGAATCGCGCTCACTGAACATCTTCGTGGGCATCATGCTTTTCGTACTTATCTGGCTCTTTGTGAGTCAGATACTGGAAATGCGCCTGCTGGGTTCTATCCTGGATAAACTGGTGAGCGTGGGAGTCATCGCCCTCATCGTTATCTTCCAGGAGGATATCCGTAGATTCCTCTATGAGATAGGTTCGCAGAAAGGTATGCGCCGGCTGGTTCGCTTCTTCCACTCCAGCAAGGAGAGCCAGAAGGAGGCTAACAAGGAGACTATCATGCCGATTGTGATGGCGTGTATGAGTATGGCGAAGAAATACGTAGGTGCTCTTATCGTTATAGAGCGAGGCGTTCCACTGAAGGACATCATGGATACGGGTGAGGAGATAGACGCCAAGATTAACCAGCGGCTGATAGAGAATATTTTCTTCAAGAATTCGCCGCTTCATGATGGAGCCATGGTGGTGAGCAATAAGCGCATCATGGCAGCCGGATGTATTCTGCCTGTGAGTCATAACCTCGATATTCCGAAGGAACTGGGACTCCGCCATCGTGCCGCTCTCGGAATATCACAGAGCAGTGATGCCATCGCCGTCATTGTATCCGAGGAGACCGGACGAATCAGCGTGGCCATCAAGGGCGAGTTCAAACTCCGACTCTCTGCCGAGGAACTGGAAAGCATCCTGACACAGGAAATGATATAATAAGTGAAGAGTGAAGAACGAAGAGTGAAGAATTCATCACTTTTCCTACTACGTAAACCTTTACGATATGAATAATCTCCCGATTTAGCTTTTTTTACACATTTTAATCGCTGCTATTTCAAAGAAAATGTGTACTTTTGCAAAGTCGATGTGGCAAAAAGGTGAAAAACAAGATAACATCACCTAACACTTTGACAGATCTACTTAGGAAACAACAAAATATATAAAATATTAAAAAGTAAAATGGATTTATTACAGCAAATCGTAGCTCGCGCTAAAGCTGACAAGCAGCGCATCGTGCTCCCTGAAGCAGAAGAGGAGCGTACATTGAAAGCAGCCGATAAAGTTTTGGCTGATGATCTCGCAGACATCATCCTCATCGGTAACCCTGCCAATATTAAGAATCTCGCTGCTCAGTGGGGTCTTAACAACATCGACAAGGCTACTATCGTTGATCCACAAAACAACCCTAAGACTGAGGAGTATGCTGAGAAGCTCGCTGAACTTCGCAAGAAGAAGGGCATGACCGTAGAGCAGGCTCGTGAACTCGTAACTAAGAACAACCTCTATCTCGGTTGTATGATTATCAAGACTGAGGGTGCTGACGGTCAGATTTCTGGTGCATTGAGCACTACTGGCGATACTCTCCGTCCAGCTCTTCAGATTATCAAGTGCACTCCAGGTATCACTTGCGTAAGTGGTGCTATGTTGCTCATCACAGACCAGAAGCAGTATGGTCAGGATGGCATTGTAGTAATGGGTGACGTTGCTGTAACTCCAAACCCTACAGCAGACCAGCTTGCTCAGATTGCCTATACTACAGCTCATACAGCTCAGTCAGTGGCAGGTATTGCTGATCCACAGATTGCCATGTTGAGCTTCTCAACAATGGGTAGCGCAAAGGATGCTATCAACAAGGAGACTGGTAAGAGCGTTTATATCATTGACAAGGTAAAGGATGCCGTAGCTATTGCTAAGGAGAAGTTCCCAGAGCTTCATCTCGATGGTGAACTTCAGGCAGATGCAGCCCTCGTTCCAGAGGTAGCTGCCAAGAAGGCTCCAGGTTCTGACGTAGCTGGTAAGGCTAACGTATTGGTAGTTCCAAACCTCGAGGTTGGTAACATCGGCTACAAGCTCGTTCAGCGCTTGGGTGGTGCCATCGCTATCGGTCCTATCCTTCAGGGTATTGCCCGTCCTGTAAACGACCTCTCTCGTGGTTGCTCTGTAGATGACATCTACTACATGGTAGCTATCACAGCTTGCCAGGCACAGGACGCTAAGAAGGCTTAATTCAACATTCAACATTTAACATTCAACATTTAACATTATGAAAGTATTGGTTCTGAACTGTGGTAGTTCATCTATCAAGTACAAATTATATAATATGGACGATGAGTCTGTATTGGCACAGGGTGGTGTAGAGCGTATCGGTCTTGATAACGCTTTCATCAAGGTGAAATTGCCTAACGGCGAGAAGAAGCAGATCATGCACGACATGCCTGACCACAAGGAAGGTGTAAACTTCGTGTTCAAGTGCTTGCTTGACCCGGAAATCGGCGCTATCAAGGATTTGAAAGAAATCGACGCTGTAGGACACCGTGTCGTACAGGGTGGTGACAAGTTCAAGGAGAGCGTTATCGTTGACAAGAGCGTAGAGGATGGTATCGAGGAACTTTGCGACCTCGCTCCTGTTCACAACGCAGGTCACCTGAAGGGTATCCGTGCCGTTGACTCTTTGATGCCTGGCACTCCTCAGGTTTGCGTATTCGACAACGCATTCCACAGTACAATGCCTGACTACGCTTACCTCTATGCAATTCCTTACGAGTTGTACGAGAAGTATCACGTACGCCGTTATGGTTTCCACGGAACATCTCACCGTTATGTTTCTAAGCGTGTTTGCGAGATTCTCGGTCTCGACCAGAACAACTCTAAGATCATCACTTGCCACATCGGTAACGGTGGCTCTGTAGCTGCTGTATTGAATGGTAAGGTATTGGATACTTCAATGGGCTTGACTCCATTGGCTGGTTTGATGATGGGTTCACGTTGTGGTGATATCGATGCTTCTGCCGTTACCTACTTGATGGAGAAGTTGAACATGAAGCCACAGGAGATGGCTGACTTCCTGAACAAGAAGAGTGGTGTGCTCGGTATTACAGGTATTTCTTCTGATATGCGTGATATAGAGAACGCTGCCAACGAGGGTAACGAGAAGGCTCAGTTGGCTCTCCGTATGTATGAGTATCGCATCAAGAAGTACATTGGTGCTTACACTGCAGCTATGGGTGGCGTTGACGCTATCGTATTCACAGCTGGTGTTGGTGAGAACCAGACCGACCTGCGCGAGGAAGCTTGTAGGAACCTGGAGTATCTTGGCATCAAGATTAACAAGGAAGTTAATGACAAGGTTCGTGGTGAGGAAGCTATCATCTCTACTGACGACAGTAAGGTGAAGGTAGTGGTAGTTCCTACCGACGAGGAGATTGTTATCGCTCGCGATACAATGGAGTTGGTTGCTAACAAGTAATCATACGCTATATATAATAAGGTGAAGACTAGAAACATAAGTGAATGGTCTTCACCTTTTTAAATTTTTAGAATTATGAAAACAAAGATTGTAACTTTCGGAGAAATATTGCTTAGGATTTCTAAGCCTGGTTATCAACGTTTATTTCAGGGACATCATATGTTTGGCAATTATGGTGGCAGTGAGGCTAATGCAGCCATCTCTTTGGCTTATTTAGGCGATAATGTAGAGTATGTAACCCGTGTGCCATACGGTGAGATGGGTGAGGCAGCGTTGATGCATCTCAGAGAGTACGGTCTGAATGTTTCTCATGTTGTGCGTGGCGGCGAACGTCTCGGAACTTATTATTTCGAGGAAGCTGTGGCTATGCGCAATTCCCGTGTGGTTTACGACCGCAAGAATTCTTCTTTCTATACGCTGAAGCGCGGAATGGTGAAATGGGAAAAGGTGCTGGCTGATGCTGCCGTATTCCATTGCTCCGGCATTACCTGTGCTATCAGCCGCGATGCGATGGAGTCAACTATGGATGCCATCAAACTTGCTGTTTCTGACGGGTTGACCATTGCCTGCGACATTAATTACCGTAAGAATCTCTGGGGATATGGTCTGGAACCTCATGATGTGCTATTCCAGATGATGCAGTATAGCGACATCATCTTTGGTGACCAGAATGAGTGGGAGATAGCCAGCGGTGTGCCTCATATTCCTTTCGAGGCTTTGGATGCAGACTATGAAATTGACAAGGAGGCTTATCAGAAGTATTTCCGCAAGATGCATCAGCTCTTCCCTAAGTGTAAGAAGATGGTGATGGCGGTAAGAAATCAGATTGCCAGCAGTCATCATACCTTGAGCGGCTTGCTCTATGATGCTGTAGAAGATCAGCTCTATACTACAAGAATCTATGATATTGAGCCGATTGTTGACCCGATGGGTGTAGGTGATGCCTTTATTGCTGCCTATATTCATGCCCATCAGAAGTGGGGCGACAAGAACCAGTATTGCCTGGATTTCTCACTGTCAGCAAGCGCGATAAAGAATACGGTTCCGGGTGATCAGAATCTGGTTACAGAAGAGGAAATCATCAATAACATGACTTCTTCAGGAGGTCGCATACAGCGATAACAATAAAGGGCAGCTCATAAAGCTGCCCTTTATTGTTATGGTTGGCTTTCGCCTTCCACATATTCTTCCATAAACATGTGTTCGCCATCAAACACGGCATAGGTGAACTGCCATATCCAGTCGCCCAGAATCATCAGTCGGGTCTTTTTGCTCAACATCAGATCCAGTTCGATGTGGCGATGGCCGAACATGAAGTAATCTATATCCTTATGACCTTGCATATACTGTTTGGCAAAGCGCACCAGAAACTCCTTCTTTTCGCCCATATAAGGCTCTTCCTTTCCGTCAGCACGTTTCAGTCGGCTATGCTTAGCCCAGTTCAAGCCCAAAGCCATTCCCCAGCGAGGATGAATCGCATTAAGGAGGCGTTGGCAGGTCTGGTTCTGGAACATTCTTTTCAGAAACTTGAATTTCTTGTCTGGGTCACCCAGTCCGTCTCCATGTGCCAGATAGAATACTTTATCGTATATCTCTATGGTCTGAGGCTTGTAATGTACGGTAACGCCACACTCTTCCTCCAGGTAGCCATAGGTCCAGAGATCGTGGTTACCCGTAAAGAAATGTACTTCCACTCCCATATCGGTCAACTCCGAGAGCTTACCTAAGAAGCGTGTATAGCCTTTTGGTACGACATATTTATATTCGTTCCAGAAGTCAAACATGTCACCCAGGAGATAAACTGCCGCAGCCTTCGCCTTGATGCTGTCCAGGAAACGGACCAGGCGGCGTTCTTGCATGCGGGCATGCGGAATGGCTAATGAGCCAAGGTGCGCATCTGAGAGGAAATATACATTTTTCATAAGCGATTCTATTTAAATGAAGAGTGAAGAATGAAGAGTGAAGAATTCAACGGCTTTGTCTTTATTCAAAGCCGAGTTCTACGCGAGCTTCCTCGCTCATCATACTCTGATCCCAAGCCGGTTCGAATACAAGGTTCACATTGGCAGATTTTACGCCTTCCACGCTGTCTACCTTGCTTCTTACATCCTCCAGGATGAAGTCGGCAGCGGGGCATGAAGGGGCAGTGAAGGTCATGTCGAGATCTACGGAGGCATCGTCCTTCACATCTATTTTATAAATCATACCGAGGTCCCAGATGTTGACAGGAATCTCAGGGTCGTAAACGGTCTTAAGCACATCTACGATCTTTTCTTCTATCTTTGTCTTTTCTTCTTGTGTCATAATAATCTTTGTTTTTGCCTACAAAGATAATAATTATTGCAGACAAAACAAAAAGAAAAGCTGTTTTTTTCTTGCAGAAGGTCTAATATACCCCAAATAGACTACAATTTACCTTTATCGTGATATGAATAAAAGGCACCATCGGTTATGATGACATGGTCCATAAAGAAGAGGCGCATGATTTCGCAGGCTTTGGCAATCTTCTGGGTAAGTACATCATCGGCTTTGCTTGGCTGAGGATTGTTGCTGGGATGATTGTGGCAGAAGGCGATAATGGTAGCGTTGTTGAGCACCGCTTCTTTGATGATAAGACGGATGTCGGTTGCCGTTTCAGTAATGCCGCCTTTTGAGATGCAACTCGCTTTGATGAGCTTGAAGTTCTGGTTCATCATCAGGAGCCATGCCTCCTCTGTATCTAAATCCTGCATCTTCGGAAGCATATAGTTGTAGATGGCAAGGGATGAGCCTAAGTCGGGACGTGTGCCAATCTTATCGAGAGCACGGCGCTTGCCCAGTTCGCAGGCTGCAAGAATGGTGATGGCTTTGGCGGGTCCCATTCCTTTATATTGCGTCAGTTCTCTGATGGACTTCTTTCCTAGCTGGTTCAGGTTGTTGTCGCAATCCTTAAGAATGCGTTTCATCAGGTCTACGGCACTTTCGTCAGTAGATCCCGAACCAATCAGAATACCTAAGAGCTCGGCATTGGATAAAGCTGAGGCTCCCAAGCGCTCCAGTTTCTCGCGAGGCTTGTCTTCTTCTGCCCAATTGGCAATGGTTAGTTTCTCTGCCATAATAATAACTGATTAGTAGATTATTATTGGCTTCTCTTTTGGCGGGGAAGTCTTATTTGTAGAAAGTCTTGTTGTATGCGCTGAATTCGCTCTGTCTCAGTACGCATCTCTTCCACCATGCAGAAAGGAATCCGCATCCGTAACCCATCAGCTGTGTGAAGGCAGCGCGAATGCTCAGCAAGCCTATCTTCACGCTGTGATTCTCTCTGCTGCTGTCGATAAACAGTGCGATGGTATAGAGAATGATGCCGGCGAGACCGATGCAGCCCAATGCTGCCATCGCATTGCCCAAGGTTGGGAATACGTGAACGGTGCCAAGCATGTATGGCAGGAAGCCGAAGAAGAGCAGAAGCAGCGTGCCTATTACGCCCACGGTGAAGACCATAGGAAGGAGATGCACGAGTTTGAGACTCTCTGGATATTTCTTGTAGAGATTGATGCGGGCGATGCCACTGTTGTAGACCTGTCGCCAGAACTTGCGGAAGTCGGTGCGGCGCTTATGCCATACCCATGCTTCAGGGAACAGACGGCAACGGCAGCCTGCCTTGAAGATACGGATAGAGAAATCAATGTCCTCACCAAAACGCATATTGGAAAAGCCATTCAACCTGAGATAAACATCCCTGCGGATGCCCATGTTGAATGAACGGGGATAGAACTTATCCATCTTCTTCTTTCCGCCACGGATACCACCGGTGGTAAAGAAAGAAGTCATGGAATAAGAAATGGCTTTCTGAGTATCTGTAAATGATGAGTGCGCCTTGTCGGGACCGCCGAAAGCATCGGCTGGCTCACGGCTCAACTCATCACTTACAGCCTTCAGATAACCTTCTGGCAAGACCACGTCGCTATCGAGTATCAGAAGATACTCACCCTTGGCGCGCTCGGCACCATAGTTGCGACTCTGGCCCGGACCAGAGTTCTCCTTATAGTAATAATGTATATCCATCATGTGCTCATATCGTTTGCACACCTCCTCGCAGGGAGTCTGTGAGCCATCCTCTACGATGACAACTTCGAAGTCTTTCTCTGATTGATGAGTCAGACTCTCTAAAAGTTCGTCCACTTCGTCAGGACGATTAAATACAGGTACTATGATGGAATATTTCATTCTTCTTACTATTAAGGGTTAGTTTTACTCAATAAGAGCACAATCTTCCTGTTGGAGGATGTATTACTCGCTTACACGACCGAGGTAGCTACCGTCACGGGTGTCGATCTGGATAGTCTCGCCTTCGTTGACGAACAAAGGAACACGAACCTCAGCACCAGTCTCCAATGTAGCAGGCTTTGTAGCGTTGGTAGCAGTATTACCCTTTACACCTGGCTCAGAGTGAGTAATCTTCAAAGTAGTCTTCACTGGCATTTCAGCCAAGAGGATAGTACCATCAGTTGTATCAGTAACCACCTCAACAACGTCACCCTCCTTCATGTACTGGCCACCAGTAACGTTCTCCTTAGCGATAGGCACCTGCTCGAAAGTCTCCTGGTTCATGAAGATGCAACCAGTAGCGTCCTCGTAGAGGTACTGGTAAGGACGGCGCTCAACGCGAACATCCTCCAATTTGAAACCTACCTGGAATGTACGTTCCAATACACGACCGTCGGCAACATTCTTCAATTTTGTGTTCATTACGGTGTTACCTTTACCTGGCTTTCTGTGCTGAAAGTCGATGCAAACCCATACTTTGCCATCCATGCGGATGCAAGTACCAATCTTAATTTCCTGTGAATTAATCATTTCTTGTTTATCTTGAATGTTATTACAATAATCTCAAAATCGAGTGCAAAGTTACGGCAAAAACATGAAAAATCAAAGGAAATATCGAAAAAAACATAAATATTTAAGCTAAATTTGGTAGTTTTCTTGGTTATTTCAGAAAATATGCGTAATTTTGCAGCCCAAAAAGGGCGTGTTTTGCACTTTTGTGAAGAATATTAATTAAAAAATAAATAAGAAAAATGAAAAGAACATTTCAGCCTCACAATCGTCGTCGCGTAAACAAGCATGGTTTCCGTGAGCGTATGGCAACTAAGAATGGTCGTCGCGTATTGGCTTCTCGCCGTGCTCATGGCCGTAAGAAGTTAACTGTATCTGACGAGCACCACGGAAAGTAATTCCGAGGAAAGATTCGTCTGTTGACGATGACATTAAAAGCAGCAAAGAGGTATTCTTTGCTGCTTTTTGTTGTTTATAACGCCCCTTCCTTTTCTGAGATTGCTCTTTTGGGAACAAAGATGTTTTGTTTTTATATCATAAAATAGGTGGTGAGAGTGCAAAAACTTTCCTTTTTATTTTGTTCTTCCCCCAAATACTTGTATCTTTGCACCAAAAAATAATATATGACTTCATCAGAGTTTATAAATAAGTTTAAGAGTAAGTACCTTTGGGGGAATATCGGTGCCATGATTCTGGTGCTGGTGTTGCTCTGTGTCGGTGTCAAGTATGGCATCGATATCTATACCCATCATGGTGAGGCCATCCGTGTGCCGGATATTCGATATAAGAATATCGATGATGCTACACATATCCTCGACGATGCGGGATTGGAAATTGTTGTAACGGATACGGGATATGTCCGCTCTTTGCCGCCTGATGTCATTCTGGAGCAGACTCCGGTTTTCGGAGAAGTGGTAAAGTCGGGACATGTTATCTATGTTACCATCAATTCTGATCATTCTCCACGTATCACCATTCCTGATGTCATTGACAACAGTTCGTTGCGAGAGGCAATGGCTAAACTTACTGCTATGGGATTCAAACTGGGTACACCTGAATATATTCCTGGCGAAGAGGATTGGGTTTATGGTATCCTCGTTAAGGGTAAGCATGTTGTAGCTGGTGATAAGGTTTCTATCGATGATGTGCTTGTCATACAGGTTGGTAATGGTAAACGGAGCGTTGATGATTCTATCGATGTGGTAGATCCGGTTTATCACGGCGAAGAAGATGTGATGGAAGGCGAAGGTGACATGAGCGGAGAAACTCATGAAGACAACTTCGAGGTGGTTCCTGGTACGGAAGCCACAGAGCCTGCTCCTTCGCATGAGCACCATCAGAAGGAAGTGGTGGAGTAGGAGAAATGAAAAGTGAAGAAATTCAATAGTAATACGAATGATATTTTTAGATTATATATATAATATGGTATATGCTCCTGTAGAGGATGACTTCGGGTTTGATGATGCAGGAGATATGGACGAACTGGATGATGAACTCCAGATTGAGGAAGGAACCGCTGCTTCTGGTGAAGGAGGAGATGAACTCTATGAGCACTGGAAGGTTCAGGTGGATGCCAACCAGGATCCGGTGCGTATCGATAAGTACCTGGCTGATAAGATGGCCTATCAGAGCCGTAACCGCATTCAGCAGGCTGCTGATGCCGGATTCATCCATGTTAATGGTAAACCGGTAAAGAGCAACTATAAGGTGCGCCCTAATGATCTGGTTACTCTGATGCTCGACCGTCCTCGTCATGAAACGAGTATTAAACCTGAAGAAATCGCTATCAATGTGGTTTATGAAGACGATCAGCTGATGGTGGTCAACAAGGAAGCAGGTATGGTGGTGCATCCTGGTGCGGGCAACTTTCATGGAACCTTGATTCAGGCGGTAGCCTGGCATTTAAGGGATATGCCTGAGTTTGATGCCAATGATCCGGAAGTGGGCTTGGTGCATCGCATCGATAAAGATACCAGCGGACTGCTCGTTGTGGCAAAGACTCCTACGGCAAAGACCGCACTGGGTAAGCAGTTCTTCAACAAGACTACCCATCGCAGTTACAATGCGCTCGTTTGGGGCAACATTGTAGAAGATGAAGGTCGCATAGAAGGCAATATCGGCCGTGATCCGAAGAACCGCCTCCGTATGAAGGTCTTCGATCCGGACAGCGGAATAGGCAAGACGGCGGTTACGCATTACAAGGTGTTGGAGCGTTTCGGTTATACCACCTTGGTGCAGTGTGTGCTTGAAACAGGCCGTACCCATCAGATTCGTGCTCACATGAAGCATATCGGTCATCCGCTCTTTATGGACGAAACGTATGGCGGAACAGAAATTCTGAGAGGTCAGCGCAGTAGCAGCTACAAGGCATTTATCCAGAACTGCTTCAAACTCTGTCCGCGTCAGGCTCTCCATGCCAAGACACTCGGCTTCGTGCATCCTACAACCAAGCAGCAGATGGATTTTGACAGTGAGTGGCCGGATGATTTTAGACAATTAATAGAAAAGTGGCGCAGCTTCATCGCTGGCACCACACAAGATACATTCAAAAATATTTAGTAATTATGGAAAATAGCAAGAGAACGATAGCCATCGTATGTGGTGGTGATTCTTCTGAGCACGACGTATCATTGCGCTCAGGACAGGGTTTGTACTCTTTCTTTGATAAAGAGCGCTACAATATTTATCTCGTCGATGTGAAGGGCACCGACTGGCATGTTGCTTTGGATAATGGTGAGACTATCGAGATTGACAAGAACGATTTTTCTTTCGTTATGAACGGCAAGCATGTCTATTTCGATTATGCTTATATCACCATCCACGGACAGCCTGGTGAGAATGGTGTGATGCAGGGTTACTTCGACCTCATCCATCTGCCATACTCTACAAGCGGTGTTCTGGTAGAGGCAATGACTTTTGATAAGTATGTGCTCAATAATTATCTGCGCGGTTTCGGTATAAACGTAGCAGACAGTATCTTGCTCCGTCGCGGTGAAGCTTATGATGAAGAAGAGATTGCCAAGCGTATCGGTATGCCTTGTTTCGTAAAGCCTGCTGCTGACGGCAGTAGCTTTGGTGTGAGCAAGGTGAAGAATGCTGACCAGCTGGCTCCAGCCCTCCGTGTGGCTTTCATGGAGAGCAATGAGGTAATGATCGAGGGCTTCCTTGATGGTACCGAGATTTCACAGGGCATCTACAAGACAGCCGAGAAGACTGTTGTACTGCCAGCTACAGAGGTGGTTACCACCAACGAGTTCTTCGATTACGATGCCAAGTATAACGGTCAGGTACAGGAAATCACTCCAGCCCGTCTCTCTCCTGAGACAGCAGAAGAGGTAGCCAAGACCACATCCCGCATCTACGACATTCTTCATGCCAACGGTATCATCCGTATCGACTATATCATCTCTAAGGATAAGGATGGTAAAGACAAGGTGAACATGCTGGAGATCAATACCACTCCAGGTATGACCGTTACCAGTTTCATTCCTCAGCAGGTTCGTGCAGCAGGTCTTGATATCAAGGATGTGCTCAGCGAAATCGTGGAGAATCAGTTCTAGAATAACAAACTCATATATGGTTCTGCGATTTTTTCGCAGAGCCATATATATATTAATAGGTATATATTATGAATATCCCTCAAGAATTTGATACCATCCGTCCTTGGGAGCCTGAAGATCTCCCAGAGGTATTCGACCGTTTGCTTTCAAACGATCAGTTTAAACAAGTGCTTGCCTATCTCTATCCACAAGTACCTTTCGAGATGATTGCCCAGAAGTTGAAGGCATGTAAAACCAATCTGGATTTCCAGCTGGCTTTTGCTTACGATTTTGTTCATGGCATTCTGAAGAAGGCAGCAACAGGCTGCGAGATGGATTGTACATCGCTCGATAATACCCGTAATTATACTTTCATCAGTAATCACCGTGATATCGTGCTCGATTCAGCCATCCTCGATGTCCTTCTTATCGATAACGGTTTTAAGACCACCTGTGAGATTGCCATCGGTGATAATCTCCTTTCTCTTCCTTGGGTCAAGGACCTGGTACGTGTCAACAAGGCGTTTATCGTAGAGCGTGCCCTGAGCATGCGACAGATGCTGATGTCGAGCAAGCGTCTTTCCGACTATATGCATTTTGCCATCAAGGAGAAGAACGAGAACATCTGGATAGCCCAGCGCGAGGGTAGGGCCAAGGACAGTAATGACCGCACCCAGAAGAGTATTCTGCAGATGATGTCGATGGGCGGTGAGGGCAGTATTATTGACCGCCTGAAACAGCTTCATCTCGTACCGCTCTCTATCAGTTACGAATATGATCCATGCGATTTCCTGAAGGCTAAGGAGTTCCAGCAGAAGCGCGATAATGCCGACTGGAAGAAGGGACCAATGGATGACCTGGTAAGCATGCAGACCGGTATCTTCGGTTATAAGGGTCATGTGCATTATCATGCAGCTCCATGTCTTGATGAATATCTGGACAGTCTTGATCCTGATATGCCTAAGCAGGATATATATAATAAGGTAGCCGCCTACATGGATGAGCAGATATTCAAGAACTACCGCCTCTATCCGGGCAACTATGTGGCTCTTGATTTGCTTGAAAACTCAACTGCTCATCAGGCTGAATATACTGCCGAAGATAAGGCAAAATTTGAAAAATATATGGCTGGTCAGCTTGCGAAAATTGACCTTCCAAATAAGGATGAAGCTTACTTGAGAGAGAGAATTCTCGAGATGTATGCCAATCCTGTGCGCAATTTCCTTGCGACAAAGTAGGTGAAGGACGCAAAATAATGATACTTTATTGCTCTATGTGCAAAAATGTACCATTAATACTGTTAAAATGTTAAGTGTACGGTAAACACGAAAGTTAATAAATCTTTCGTGTTTATCGACTTTTTATTAAAAAAATAACCTTTCTTACGAAAAATACACGAATTGAGCAAAAAAGTATCACCCTTTTTCGAAAAAGTATTGTACTTTTGCAGCGGTGATACGAATGTGAACGATACCACTATAAGATACACCCACATCGTTTCGCCGGAAATACAGCTAAAATAACAAACTAACAAAATAAAAAGTAATGACCTATGAGTATCAATTCAGCTTAAAATGAAAGAAGGATTGTTTTCGTGTAGCTGGTAGTTGCAGGGAGACAAGAGTGTGTGGCTATTTGCTAGTCAATTAAGTAATGTTTATTCTATTCAAACCTAGAAAGTACATAAGTATGAATCTAAACTTAAGAAAATCAGTGCTGCTTGTTGGAGCGTTGGCATCCTTAGGCTTGAGTTACACAACTGAAGCTTTGGCAACATCTCCAAATTTTGCTGTTAACTCAGTACAGCAGTTTAAGAAGGTTACCGGTAATGTAAGTGACGCAGAAGGTCCTATCATCGGTGCAAGTGTAGTAGAGAAAGGTAATGCCGGAAATGGTACTGTTACCGACTTGGATGGTAACTTCTCATTGAACGTGAAGCCTGGTGCTACTATTGTTATTACTTATATCGGTTACCAGAAGCAGGAAATCGTTGTAGGTAATCAGTCTAATTTTAACGTCACAATGAAGACTGACGACAAGACTCTCGAAGAAGTTGTTGTCGTAGGTTATGGTGTTCAGAAGAAGAAGCTCGTTACCGGTTCTACCATTGAGGTAAAGGGTGATGATATTCAGAAGATGAATACCACGCAGGTGTTGGGCGCTTTGCAGAGCCAGACTCCTGGTGTTAACATTCAGGCGGCTTCCGGTCAGCCTGGTGATGGCTTTAAGATTTCTATCCGTGGTGCTGGTACCAACGGCAACACAGCTCCTCTTTATATTATTGATGGTGTAGCAGGTGATATCAACAACTTGAACCCTGCCGACATCGAGCGTATCGACGTTTTGAAGGATGCCGCATCCTGTGCCATTTACGGTTCTGCTGCAGCCAATGGAGTTATCCTTGTAACTACCAAGCAGGGTAAAAAGGGTAAGATCCAGGTATCATACGATGCCAACGTAGGTTGGGCTAACGTATATCGTATGCCAAAGATGCTGACAGCCAAGCAGTATATGGAGGTAATGGATCAGGTGCGTTTCAACAGTGGTGAAAGTGGCTACGATTGGAAGAGCATTATGGGCGAAGACCTCTACAACTCTTATATGGATGGTTCTAACGAAGGAACCAACTGGGTAGAGGCAATCCGCAACAAGAATGCCGTTACAACGAGTCATTCTCTGAACGTTACTGGTGGTTCCGACCGTTCTACCTTCTCTATGGGTGCTGGTTATCAGTATCAGGATGGTGTGTTTGGTAATGTTGTTAAGTCAGACTACCGCCGTTTCACCTTCCGTATCAATTCAGAGCATGTCATCTATCGCAACGACAAGGGCATGGATGTTGTAAAGATTGGTGAGAATATCTACTATCAGCACAAGCAGAATCAGGGTATCCAGATTGGTAACCAGTATAGCAATGACCTTTCTACCATGCTCCGTGCTAACCCTGCTATCCCTATGTATAATGCCGACGGCAGCTATACCAAGGCTGAGGATTTGAAGAACTGGGTTGATAATTACAACTCTTATTCTGCAAACCCAGTCTATAAGATGTTGAACCTGCAGTCTGGTCACAACAAGAGCATCAACCAGAATCTGCATGCTACAGGTTATTTGGAAATCCAGCCAATCAAAAATCTGGTTTACCGTGGACAGTTGAACTATTATCAGGGAACATCTACCTGGCGTGCATTCTTCCCTGTATTTGATGCCAACAGAACCAATCCCGAGTACTTCCGCACAGAGGATAAGGCTACAAATAATATGAGCACAAGCTGGGGATGGAGTACAACCAACACCTTGAGCTATAAGTTTGATCTGCAGAAGAAGCATAACTTTGATGTTCTGGTAGGTACAGAGTATAGCGAGAGTCGTCCAGACTTCGGCTTCTCTTTGAATGCTACTGCTTCTAATTCGGTGTTCGGTGATATGACTCATGCTTATATGTCCTATATGAAGAATAACAATGCTGCTGCCGTTACAGGTACACCTTGTGATGATTCTCGCGGCATGTCTTACTTCGGTCGTATCAACTATAACTTCGATGAGAAATACATGCTTTCTGCCATTATGCGTGCCGATGGAAACTCTAAGTTCGCTCCAGGTCAGCGTTGGGGTTATTTCCCATCTGTATCTGCCGGTTGGGTTATCTCAAACGAGAAGTTCATGGCTAAGACAGTATCATGGCTCGACTTCCTGAAGCTTCGCGCTGGTTGGGGTCAGAATGGTAATGCACAGACCATTAACAACTTCCAGTGGCAGGGTGCTTTCGCATTCGATACAAGTAGCTATTATACCTTCAATGGTAATCCTGATCAGTATGTTTCCGGTGCAGCTCCTTCACGTCTGCCTAATGAGGATTTGACTTGGGAGACTTCTGAGCAGTTGAACATCGGTTTGGATGCCCGTTTCCTGAGTGGACGCCTGGGCTTCACCTTGGATTGGTATAACAAGAAGACCAAGGACTTGCTGGTTGCGGTTCCTGTAGATCCAACAACAGGTTTCTCTACCCAGATGAAGAATGCAGGTACTGTAGAGAACAAGGGTATTGAGCTTTCTCTTTCTTGGAACGATAAGATTGGTAAGGACTTCCAGTACAACGTAGGTTGGAATATGGCTTACAACCACAACGAGGTGACAGAGGTGAAGTCTAACCAGACATACAACAATGGTGGTAATGACCTCTTGGCTCAGAATACCGGTTATATGGCTCGTTTCGAGGAAGGTCATCCTATCGGCTACTTCTGGGGCTACAAGACAGAAGGTGTGATGCAGAATGAGGCAGACGTTCAGGCTTACCTTGACAAAAACTGCAAGGGCAATGCCGCTAACTCTAAGCAGGGTACCGGTATCAAGCCAGGTGACTTGAAGTTTGTGGATGTAAATGGCGATGGTGTTGTCAATGATGACGATAAGACAGAACTTGGCGATCCACATCCAGATGTAACCATGGGTATTACTCTCGGTGCATCTTACAAGGGCTTCGACCTTTCTGTAACAGGCTTTGGAGCATTCGGTCAGCAGGTGGCTCGTTCATTCCGCAAGTTCACCGATGGTGAGTACGAGAACTTCACTACAGAGGTGTATGACTACTGGCATGGTGAGGGAACTTCCAACAAGTATCCTTTGCTCGCCCACATGAATGCAGGTCCAAACTGGCAGACCATTTCTGATATTTACATTGAGGATGCCAGCTACTTCCGTCTTCAGAATCTGACCGTGGGTTACGATTTCACCAAGATCTGGAAGAACAGCCCATTCCAGCAGCTCCGTCTCTATTTCGCTGCCCAGAACCTCTTTACCATTACCGGTTATAAGGGTATGGATCCAGAGAATGGTACTTCTATCGGCTCAGACTCATGGGTAACAGGTGTTGATGTAGGTAACTATCCTCAGCCTCGTACCTATATGGTTGGTGTAAATGTAAAGTTCTAATCTAAAATTGAATTCACAATGAAAAAGTTAAATATGTTTTTGGCTTCAGCCATGGCGGTGCTTAGCTTGGCATCCTGCGACATCAATGATGTGCAGAATGTAGGCGAGTTATCTACCAGTACCTTCCCTGTTTCCAAGGAGGATGGTGAGGCTGTATTGGCTGGTGTTTACCAGAATTTGAACCAGGTTTGTGCAGACCCTCAGATGAGTTTCCTTTACTATGCCCAGTTGGCTAGTGATGATATGCTCGGTGGTGGTGGTGTCAACGATAAGTTGATGCAGGCAGATGATTTGCTCTGTAACTACAATGCCGATATGACCAACATATTCTATGAGGCTCGTTACAAGGGTATCAACCGTGCCAATACCTTGATTGAGGCACTTCCTAATACTTCCATGGATGAGGATACCAAGAACTCATTGATGGGACAGGCTAAGTTCCTGCGTGCCTTCTATTATTATGAGCTGGCTTCTATGTACGGAAATGTACCTATGCGTCTGAAGCCAGGTTCTGAGGCTATCACCCAAGGTAATATTGAAGACCCTTGGAAGCAGATTCTGATGGATCTTCGTGATGCAGTCAATCTCTTGCCTGCTACAAAGAGCACAGATGGACATATTGATAAGTATGCTGCTGAGGCTCTGCTAGGTCGTGCATGGTTGTTCTATTCTGGTTTCTTTGGCAATGGTTCTACATTGGCTGATCTGACCAGCACAACTTATAATCCTCTGACTTCTGTGGAGCTTCCTGATGGAACTTCCCTGTCTAAGGATGATGTCATTACAGCCATCGATGACTGTGTGGCTAACTCTGGTCGCAAGTTGGTGGATAAGTATCAGAATCTCTGGGCTTATACCAACAGATGTACTGTAGAGGATTATGATTATACCAAGGGTCAGGGCTTCAAGTGGGTTGAGGATGATGCTTCTCAGAACCCAGAGACTTTGTTCTCTATCAAGTTCAATAAGTTCGCTTCCTGGAGTACAACGATTGGTTATGCCAATGGCTATGCACTTTACTTTGGTGTTCGTGGCGGTCAGGCTTATGGCAACACCTTCCCATTCGGTCAGGGTTGGGGTTCTGGTCCTGTAGCTCCAAATCTGGTAAAGGATTGGGCTGCTGCCGAGCCTAATGATGTACGCCGTGATGCTTCTATCCAGGACTGGTCTAAGGTAGAGACATATAAGAAAGGTGGTTGGGCAGACTTTGTTCAGGAAACTGATTTTTATGCCAAGAAGTGGGCTCCTGTTACCTGTAAGAATGATCAGTTGGAGGATGGCTATTCTTGTACTTTCGAGAATGTGATGTACCCAGGCAACTGGGATACTTCGGGAAAGGAGAATATGCAGTTGAATAATATCCACGATCTGGTACTCATCCGTTTCGCAGATGTCTTGTTGATGCAGAGTGAGTTGAAGAAGGATGTGGCTGGTATCAATGAGGTGCGTAAGCGTGCAGGTTTGAAACCGATTGGTGCTTATTCAGAGGAAGCTTTGAGAAACGAGCGCCGTTGGGAGTTGGCTTGCGAGGGTACCCGCTGGAATGACCTTCGTCGTTGGCATATTGCCGCAGCTGCTCTTGAGAAGCAGAATGGTGTTGCTATCTATTATTGCGGACAGCCTGATACGAATACTCCACACAATGGAGGTTATACTGCTCGTTATAATGCTACTGCTGGCTTCCAGAAAATGCCTGAGACTCAGGTAGCTTTGGGTACCGTAAAACAGAATGAAGGTTGGACTGGTGCTGATTCTGAATATCAGGGCTGGAAGTAATCAATTCTTTAATCTTTTAAATGAATAAGTATATGAAAAAGATATTTTTTGCATTGTCTATGCTGACATTGCTTTATACTTCTTGTGATCCTTCTACCGATTCTGGCAGCACAGGATTTTCTGAGAATGTAACAGCTGAGAGCGTAGAGGCGAAGGTAACACCTGTTCAGGTGAATGGTAAGAATAGCAACCGTATCATCATCGAGAATCATTCTCCTATCACAAGCCAGTGGTCGGTTGACCAGTTGGCTGAAGGTGCGGTAACTTCTTCCAAGGCATACGATACCATCTATGTTACCAAGGTAGGTGCCAATACCATTACTATGCACTGCAAGAACGTGGCTGTTGACTTTACCAAGGACTTCACGGTGAATGTGGATGAGATTACTTATCTCTCTGCAGAACTTCAGAAGCGTCTCTGCGTAACTGGTTCTGAGGGTAATTATACTTCTACTGTAGGCGAGTTCGCTGGTCAGCCTGTACAGTTCGGTACTGCTTTTGATGCAGGCAAGGTAAAGGTTATTCAGGAGGTCAAGGAAGGCAAGAAGGGTAATGTCTTCACTGTAGAGAATGGTAACGGCGTGCTTTCTGACTGGGCTATTACCAAGGAAGGCACCAATGAGGCTGCTGGTACAGCTACTCTGAATGGCGATCAGCTGATGGTTGTTGAGGAAGGTAAGTTTAATATTACCTTGACTTATACCAAGGCTGATGGCACTCAGGAGACTTACAATGCTGGTTCTTTCGATGTTGAGTCTTTGACTACCAAGCCAGAACTTCTTGAATATCTCGCTGGTGGCGAAGATGGTGATGGAACTACTACCTGGGAATGGAACGAAGCTGCCGGTGCTGTATGGGGCAATGGTCCTTTCGGTAGTGGAAACAAGCCTCAGTGGTGGGCTGTAAACTATGGTGCTGATATTGATGGTCAGGCTGGTCAGAAGGCTGGTGGCGTTGCCCGTAACGGTAGTGGCGCATGGTTCACTATCGACATCAATAACAAGCAGGCTATCGGTTCTGATGGCGTCAAGCTTCCTATATCTGTCAGTGTATTGGATCACAAGGATCCAACCTGGGATAAGGGTACTATCTCATTCCCAACTGCAACCAATGACAACTTCGTTATCCCTATGGGTGTAAACGTGAATGGTGGCAATGTTGCATTCCAGAAGTATTATGTATTGGTAGCCAGCGATGATAAGTTGGTATTGACTGCTGCAGAATTACCAGAGAATGGTTGTGCATGGTTCTATGTCTTCAAGAAAAAGGCTAAATAGGTATGTGATAAATCGTTGTGATTAAAACATAAAATTAGGCTAAGCCTCGGCTGTAGTGATACAGTCGGGGCTTTTTCTGTGTGCCCGATGCAGAAATATTATCCGAAATGTTTGGCGGTTACGATAATTAGTCGTAAATTTGCAGTGGTTAAAGATTTATGTATAATTGTATGGATAAAGAAAAATATATCAACCAGTTGTCTCCTGTTCTGTTTTGGGATGTAGATAAATCCCAACTTGATATGGATACATATCCTTCTTTCTTTGTACAAAGAGTCTTGGAGTATGGTCAATGGAGTGATTGGAACATTATTTTAAAATATTATGGATTGGAAAAAATAGCGGACGTATGCAAGAATATGCGTACGTTAGATCCTGTATGCTTATCATACATTTGTGCAATTACTAATACAAGAAAGGAGGATTACAGATGTTATCATACGATACAATTGAATTCATCTTGGGATGTGATGAAACAGAAGATAATAGCAGAAGTCAAAAGAATAAAATAATAAAGGAGGTAGAGTATATGACAGAATTAAGAGATAAATCCGTACTTCATGAAGCCCAGACTCACTTAGAAGCATATAAGCGAGGTGAAGAATGGGCAAAGAAAAACGTATTTGATAACGTGGATGATTTAATGGCTGATTTAATGAAGGAATGAAACAGATTCATTAAATAATATGATGGCTAAGCCCCGACTGCCGTTCCGCAGTCGGGGCTTTTTCTTACCTTTTCTAAGGAGAATTTGACTTTTTTTGCTTTTCTTCCGTACTTTCTTGTATAATTGCTGAAAAGATTTGGTGTTTACGAGTTTTTATTGTACTTTTGTATGCAGTAAGACAAGTAGGTTTAGCAGTGTATGTTTGTACAACTGAGAGCTTATAACAGGTCAACTTTGCGACTCACACCGAACGGTGTGAGTACGTGCATCGAACGAAGTAAGAGCGTGCGGCGTTCGATGTGAGCACGTGCATCGTTCGACGCACGTCGGAAAGTCCAGCAACTTCAAGCTTATATCATTAGTACTTAGCACCTTATAACATACTTGTGATAACAGCTAATAATACTAAACTATGGCAATAAAGTATGAAATCCATTCCATCCATAACTCGAAGGGCGAAGGTGGAGAACAGAAATTTGTCCGGTTGCGTGACCACGAACCGATGACCAGTAAGCAGATAGAGCAGCATATAGAGCAAGCATGTTCGCTTACCAGGGGTGATGTGCAGGCTGTAATGACATCGCTGCACGATCTTATCGTGACCGAGCTCTCTCAGGGCGCCCGTTTCTATCTTCCACAAATAGGCTATCTCTCGCTGTCTGTTACAACGGAGTTGCCGGAAGGTAAATCCATGGATAAGGTGACGGGCAATAATATCCGCTTGCGTAACATCAACTTCAAGCCTACTGCCGAATTACTGAACGAGGTGGGTAGAAATGTAAGGTTCGAACGCTCTAAATATACCACGAAGTCTCGCAGATACACCGAAAAACAGTTGTGGGATAAGATTGTGACTTTCATAAAAGAGCATGACTATATTTGCCGGCGCGATATGGAATACCATTTCTCCCTGCGCCAGCAGACAGCCTTGAAATGGTTGAAGCATTTTACCGAGAAAGGGCTTCTGGTAAAGGAGGGGGCAATAAATGCTCCTATCTATTTCCTGGCAAAAAACAATAAAGGCAATGAAGACAATAAAGGCAATGAAGACAATGGAATCTCCCTTCATACTAAACGTCCTGAACCATAGAAGTTTAGCGTAGCAGTGAAAGGAGAAATGAAAATGGAAATTAAAATTAACACCTGATAAAAATGAATAATTTGATCACTAAAACTTGGAAACCGCTGCTGTCGTTGCTCTTCGGCGTGGCAGTGATGCTGTTCTGGGCTGTGCCTTATATGGCAGGGCTCTGCTTTCAGGAACAGTATCAGATGTTTCTCTTTGATACCAACTATTTCCTGGAGCGCATTGTGCTGCCAGGAGGATTGGCTGACTATATCAGTGAGTTTCTGGTACAGTTCTACTATATGCCAGTATTGGGTGGTGCCATCATCGGACTGCTCCTGATAGGCATTCAGACTGCCGTATGGGGACTGATGAAGCAATATGGAGCCAAGCATGATTTCCCGGGCTATCTCCTGAGTTTCCTTCCAAGCATCGCCCTGTGGTGCGCCATGGGCGACCAGAACATCCTGTTTTCTTTTGTGGTTGCACTTTTCGGAGCCTTAGTAATAGGATGGATTCACAACCGATTCCACAACCGGTTGGTGAAGGTGGTGTTCGAACTGGTTAGCACGGCATTGGTTTATTGGTTCCTGGGTCCGGTGGTATTCCTTTATGCCGCCCTGATGATAGGTGATACGCTGAAGAATGCGCAACAGAAGGACAGTATCCTTTCCGGAATAGGCTATTCTGCCTGCATCCTTGTGCTTACCATAGCCTGGATCCTGCTGAGCACGCAGTCTCTGCAGTATCCGATGTATCGCATCTTTGCCGGACTTAATTATCATCGCTATCCGGGTGCAGTATCTCCGTTGCCTTTTGTTGTGATGGTATGGGTTGTTGTGATTCCTTTCCTGGGGATGATTCCATGTCACCGGAAATCCTTGCAGAAGTTGCAGCAATCCAAAGTGGTCATAGTGTTGAGCTATGTATTGGTGATGGTGGCTTCATGGTTTGGTATCAAGGCATCTTTTGATGAAATGACCTACGACCTGATAGATTATGATTTCCTGGTTCGCACCGAACAGTGGGATAAGATTATAGAGAAGGCAGAGAAGAAGCCGGCAACCACACCGTTCAGTGTATCGTGTGTGAATCTTGCCTTGAGCCAGAAAGGTATGCTTGCCGACCGCCTTTTCGAGTTCTATCAGAATGGAGGCGAGGGCTTGTTTCCTACCTTTACACGCGATATGATTTCACCGGTATCTACTGCAGAAATCTTCTTCCGTCTGGGAATGGTGAATGATGCCGAAAGATATATGTTCGAGGCACAGGAAGCGATACCGAATTATCGCAAGAGTGCCCGCTTGACCCGCAGGATTATAGAGTGCGAAATCATCAACGGCAACTATCAGGTAGCTGCCAAGCTGCTCCGCCGACTGCAGAAGACGCTCTTCTATAGCAACTGGGCGAATCAGACCATGGCGCTGCTGGGTAATGAGAAGGCTATCAACCGGCATCCTATCTATGGCAAGCTGCGCAAGTATCGTGAGAAAAAGCAGGACTTCCTCTTCAGCGACCGGGAGATGGACCAAATGCTGGGCTTGCTCTTCCTGAATGATAACCATAACAGGATGGCATACGAATATCTGATGTGCTACGAACTCCTGCAGCGCGATATGGAGAAGTTCATGCAGTATTATCCGCTGGGCAGATTCGTGGGTTACGACCATATTCCACGTACCTTCCAGGAGATTCTCATCGGCAACTGGATGAAGACACATAGCGATCCACGTACCATCCCATATAGTGTGGATGCACAGAACGTGAACAATACGCTCAACTTCATTCAGCTCTATATGCAGAATCCGAAGGATCCTCAGCTTGATCAGCAGCCGTATGTATCCAATGCCTGGCACTATGTGATGGTGCAGGGGGTGATGAGGCTTCTAAGAAGAAGGAGGGAATGAAAGAGGTTTATTGATAATGTTAAGTGTTAAATGTTAAATTGGCATTCTTGCTGATTGGACATTTGGCATGATTATAATATAGATTAATGATGAATATCAGACAATATTTTATGGGATTATTGCTCATGGGGGGCATGTTGGGACTTGGCTCTTGTATGTCCAAACCGGGAATTCTGGTGCCCACCAATCCCATCCAAGCAAATCAACTTCCAAAGATTTATCCTGATTATATTGGAGTTACTGTGCCCGCAACGATTGCTCCTCTCAACTTCAATGTGGAGGATATAGATGCGGAATCTGTTAATGTCGTAGTAGAAGGATCAAAGATAGGTGAACTTCAAAGTGAAGGCGACTACGCAAATTTCGATATCGATGAATGGCATCATCTGCTTGCTCAAAATAGGGGTGGAGATTTGAAAGTTACTGTTTATGTGGAAAAGAAGGGTAACTGGACGCAGTATAAGGACTTCGATATCCATGTCAGTCCATACGCTCTTGATGATTGGGGCTTGACTTATCGTCGCATCGCTCCTGGTTATGAGGTGTATGGCAAGTTGGGCATCTATCAGCGCAACTTGAGTAACTTTGAGGAAACGGCAATCCTTGAGAATACGGCAGCACCGGGTGCCTGTCTCAATTGTCATACGGCAAATAGAACCAATCCCGATCAGTTTACCTTCCATGTGCGTGGTGACCATGGCGCAACCTTGGTTTCGCAGAACGGCAAGCGGGAGTGGCTGAAGGCTAAGAATGATTCCCTGAAGGGTTCGATGGTTTATCCTTATTGGCATCCATCGGGCAAGTATTGTGCTTATAGTACCAATACCACTCATCAGAGTTTCCATGCCGTGAAGGATGAGCGAATTGAAGTTTTCGACCAGGCATCGGATGTCTTTGTCTATGAGCCAACAACCCATGAACTGATATTGGATTCTCTCCTGATGACGAAAGACCATTACGAGACTTATCCGGTATTCTCACCAGATGGCAAGACGCTCTACTTCTGCTCTTCTACCGCAGAACCTATCCCAAGCGATTACAAGGACATCAAGTATAATATCTGCAAGATAGGTTTCGATGCCGCTACGGGTAAGTTTGGCAACAAGGTGGATACCATCTTCAATGCCCGTGAATTGGGCAAGAGTGCCACCCATCCTCGTCCTTCGTATGATGGCAAGTACATCATGTTTACGATGAGTGATTATGGTTGTTTCCCTATCTGGCATAAGGAAGCGGATAACTGGTTGCTGGATTTGAAGACGGGGCAGGCGCGACCAATGATGGCTGCCAATAGCAGGAATACAGATAGCTGGCACAATTGGAGTAGGGATTCCCATTGGTTTGTCTTTACATCCCGTCGCGGTGACGGTCTCTATACCCGTCTTTATCTTGCCTGCATCGATGACAAGGGCGATGTAAGCAAGCCGTTCCTCTTGCCTCAGCGCAATCCGAAAAAGTACTACGACGAGTTGCTGGATTCCTATAATACCCCTGATTTCACTTCGAAGCCAGTAGAGCTGGATGCCCGTGCGGCAGGAAATGAAATCATGAGTGATAAGAGGATTCCGACAAAGGTTAGATAACGGAATCTTTATAATTCCTTATTCTGTAGAACATAATTCCTTCTCAGCAATGCATTCCATTTCTATCAACCAGCCGGGGCGGCATACTTTAGCCTCCACGATGATGCGGGGAATCTGGGGATAAAACTGCTGCATCAGTTTGTCAACCGTATGATAGTCGGAGATGTCGCGCAGATAGATGATGAAGTATTGGATATCATTCATCGTGGCATCTCCATCTTTCAGCAGGGCGCCGATGTTCTCAAGCAGTCTGCCGGTCTGGCGCACGATGTCTCCTTCATAGACTACATCTCCATGCTTGTCGATACTGGCTGTACCGGAGATGAAGTATTGTTGCTTGAACTGCTGGCTTCCTTCTGGGTGGAGAGTATGGGTAGGTAGCGTAAGCCGGGTTCCTCGTTCGAAGGCTACTCCATATTCATGGGTAGGATTCAGATGATCGAGTGCCTGAAGATACTTCTTGTCCTCTTCCTTGATATGGGGGACGGTGAGGAAGTCGATGGCTACAGCTGCGTGGCGTACCGGAGTGGCTCCACCGATACCCGTGCTGGCAATGTAGTGGGTGTCGGCAGTCAATCCTTCTTGGTCGAAGATGTCATTGCGGGCTTCTACTACGCCTTGATAGTTTACATCGATGTTGGTGACGTATATCCAGGTGCGAACCAGGTTGCGTTCCATGGTCATATCCGTACCTTCGATAGTCTTCAGATATTTATTGAAGAGAAAATAGGTCTGCTCGTACGAATCCTTTCCCTTTGCTTCCTCTTCTGTAAGACGAAGACTGTGGAATAAGATAGGTGTAGCTTCATCCGTAGTCTTGATCAGCAGGCTTACCTTGCTGCCATTCAGTGGAGTCTGTTCCACGATTGTGAGGTTTGCGCCTTTCAGAAATTCCTGATAAAGGAGAGATTCTTCTAACTCTTTTATCTGGTTCTGGGAGTCGCTGAGGAATACCTTACAATATTGCAAGGTACGATTTTCCAGTTTCTCTGTATCGAGAATGTTACCTAGTCTTAGATACAGAAAGTTAAGGCGATCATTGAATGAACCCTTAGCTTCTGGTGATAGTATTATGTATTTGTCCATCTTGTTTTTCTTTTTTCGCCAGCAAAGGTACGGATAATATCTGAGATATAAGAATATAGACAGGATGAAAAGATAAAAATACCGAGATATGGGGATAGGAACAGGCTGGATAGAACGAAAAAGAGGGAAGTAAAGGCTTGTTTTCCTTTACTTCCCCCTATCTTTTTCTTATTTCCTGCTTTAGAGTGATTCGAGCATGCGCTTGATGACAACCTCGGCTGAAATCTCACGGTTGGCTGCCTCTGGAATCACCAGACTGTTCTTGCTCTCGATGACATCATCGGTAACAATCAGACCGCGGCGTACTGGCAGACAGTGCATGAAGCAACCGTCATTGGTCCAGCTCATGTGCTCCTCGTCGATAGTCCAGCTCATATCCTTGCTCAGAATCTCACCATACTGTGCTGGGTCTTTCACGCCCGGACAGCTCCAGTTCTTGGCATAAACGAAGTCTGCACCTTCCAGAGCCTTTTTCTGGTCGTACTCCACTTTGGCATTACCTACGAACTTAGGGTCGAGTTCATAGCCCTCAGGGTGAGTAACCACGAAATCAACATCGGCTGCGTTCATCCACTGGGCGAATGAGTTTGGCACAGCCTGAGGCAAGGCACGGCAATGAGGAGCCCAGGTCAGGACTACCTTAGGACGAGCCACCTTCTTGTGCTCCTCGATGGTGATGAGGTCGGCGAATGCCTGGAGTGGGTGAACGGTAGCTGTCTCCATAGCGAAGACTGGGCGACCGCTGTACTTCACGAACTGGTTGACGATAGTCTCGGCATAATCGTAGTCGCGGTCTTTCAAACCGGCAAAGCTGCGCACACCGATGAGGTCGCAGAAGCTACCCATTACTGGGATTGCCTCAAGCAGGTGTTCACTCTTGTCGCCATCCATGATAACGCCACGCTCTGTCTCCAGTTTCCAGGCACCTGCGTTCACGTCGAGCACGATTACATTCATGCCCAGGTTCATCGCAGCCTTCTGTGTACTCAGTCGGGTACGGAGACTGTTATTGAAGAATATCATCAGCAAGGTTTTGTTCTTGCCTAACTCCTGATAACCGAAACGGTTTGCTTTCACTTCCTGTGCCTCGGCGAGTGCTGCTTTCAAGTCGCCAAGGTCTTCAACATTAAAGAATGTCTTCATTGTTATTTCGTTTTTTTGTTTGTTATTTCTAATATAAAGCTATTGAATTCTTCACTCTTCACTTTTCGTTCTTCACTTCCTTGTTTGTCCATTTCCTGTAATCAACCACTTGTAGGTGGTAATTTCTTCAAGTGCCATTGGTCCACGGGCTCCAAGCTTCTGGGTACTGATACCAATCTCTGCGCCCAATCCGAACTGTGCGCCATCGGTGAAACTGGTAGGAGCGTTTACATAAACGCAGGCTGCATCTACCATCGCCTGGAATTTCTTCTGGGCAGTTTCTTCGTTGGAAACAATGCTCTCGCTATGTCCGCTTCCGTAGGTAGCGATGTGTTCGAGCGCCTCATCTTCCGAAGCCACGGTCTTGATACCCATCTGCATGCTGAGCCATTCGGTGTTCCAGATGCTCTTCACGTTAGTATCTGTTTCCTTCATCTTCGCTTCGCTTTCCTCCGCCTTATATAATAAGGTGTCAGGATAGTGACCCTTTAAAGCTTCGTAAGCTTTGGCATCTGCATGAATCTTGGTTTGTTTTTCTGCGAGACCTTCACAGAGGGCAGGGAGATCGCTTAATCTGCTTTCGTGAATCAGCAGACAGTCGAGTGCATTGCATACGCTCACTCTTCGGCACTTGGCATTGGTGATGATGCGCTTGCCCATCTCCAGATCTCCATCCTTGTCGAAGTAACAGTGTACTACGCCGGCTCCGGTTTCGATAACCGGCACTTTGGCAGTATCACGGACGAAGTTGATAAGCTTCTTTCCTCCACGAGGAATGCAGAGGTCGATATAGCCCACGGCATTCAGCATTTCGCCGGTAGCCTCGTGGGTAGCAGGGAGGAGCGTAACGACATTCGGGTCAATACCAAAAGTTATCAACACCCTGTGGATAAGTTCGACACCCGCTGAGTTTGAGGCGTTTGCATCCCTTCCACCTTTCAGTACGCACGCATTTCCACTCTTGAAACAGAGTGAGAAAACATCGTAAGTCACATTAGGACGGGCTTCATAAATCATACCGATAACTCCGAATGGAACGGCAACTCGCTGCAGGTGCAAACCATTTTCGAGTGTTTTGTCTTTGAGAACTCTTCCGAGCGGTGAGGGCAGGGTACTTACGTGTCTCATATCCGAAGCAATATCCTGGAGTCGCTGCTCTGTGAGTTGCAATCGGTCGTAGAGCGGGTTCGCCTTGTCCATCTTCGCCAAGTCTTCTGCATTCGCTTTGAGAAGCGCAGGAGTCTCAGCGATGATGGCATCAGCCACCGCCTTTAGCACTTCGTTACGTTGTTCATCGGTCAGCAAGCCCAGAGTCTTGCTAGCCGCCTTCACTTTTTGGAAAGTCTCTTTCAGTTCCATTCGCTATTTCCTTTCTTATTTTTATGATAAGATATTTTGTAATGTGTTACGAGTTTCCTCTTAACAACGGCAAAGGTAAGCATAAATATCGGAAATTGCAAACTTTATGCAAGAAAAAGTAATGATTTTATAGATAAATGGATAGTTATACGAAAAATGATATTAAAAAAGGTCAGACAGCGCCTGACCTTTTTGTAATGGTGCCTCCTTTGCATACCATTCACGTGCCTTCTTGTCTTCTACTCGTATAAGACGCTCGTAATGAGACCAAGGAAGAAGGCGTAGTTAGAATTGGGCAGGCGGTGTCTGCCCTTTTTGAAAGTGCGGAGATAATTCAGCAGGCAGTGCCTGTTGAATTGGATTGTTGAATTCCTCAGACACTGTCTGAAGAATTTGTAAGTCGTTGAACGTCAGATGGAATCTTTTGTAGTTGGCAATGTTCGTATATGAGATCCATTCCCGAATTCCTCTGTAAGAGCGGCCTAAGCGACCTCTATCACATGCTTTTCATATTCAGCACGTGATGCTCCGCTCTGTTCCACTATACGTTGTCCGATTTCATGTTGTTTAGTTGTCTGCTGTTACTCCATGCTCATAGAGATATTCTGGCGCAATATCGGCACCATTAGCCCAAAATATTGTTTGGTCTAATCCGAATTGAATGAACTTGTTTTTGTCTTTCAACTCGCTGAATGCTGGGTATTTTAAGAGCGAGGTTAAGTCAACCTTTTTCTTTACTCCGTCATTAAAAGTACAAAGAAGAGTATAATCTCCTAAGTAGTCTACATCTTTAATCGTTAAAATCATAGTCTTTTGTTTTTATCGTTGTACTTTCTTTATTGTTTCTCCTCTTTGGGCTTTACCCCAAAGCTCCATGATTTCATCTTCATGTTCGTCGATAAAGTCATTAATCAGACGAATCGTCTTTGATTTAGCACGTCCTTCTACGATTCTGTCTTTGATAGTAATCGTAAAAGTACCTTCTCCACTTCGTACATGAATGTGCGGTGGATTATGGTCAAAGGCGTAAATGTAAATCAATATTCCTTGTATTACATATACTGCTCCCATATTCCTTGTTTTTATATAATTATGGTGCAAAGATAGTGCTTTCTTTTGAAAAAAGCAATCTTTCTCTTCACTTTTTTCGATAAAAGTTTGGAGGTTTCGATATTATTTCTTATTTTTGCGGTGTCATATCCAAGCTGGAAGCCCTAAGGGTGGAGGCTAAGGGATTGATACATATACATAAAGGCGTACTGAACGCTTTGTGTTTGACGTGTTGGAACTTCGCAACTTCAAACTATTAGTCAAAAACAAAGTAACGAGGACGCCCCTGGGGTGTATTATATATATCCTAATTGTCGCTGTGTGCTAAAGCGCATGGCGCGATATGGTGTACTATATATTCACTTTTGCGTGGGGCTTTCAGCGTTGCTCGTTTCGACTAATAGGGCAATGCGAAGGCCTCAACACGTGGAACGGGCGACAGACTGGCTCCACGTTTTTGTGTTTATGTGGTAATAAACTTTTTGATGCCAAAAGGAGCTAATGGCATATGAAGATGCTAATGGTATATAATGGATTGAAAAGTGAATTGAATATTCTAGCAAAGTTTGTCTTTATCTATGAAAAGGAGATAAGTCAAATGAAAAAGTGCTCAGATTTTAAAGGGTATAATCTTTCTGCTTATAGTTTCTTTTGTGATGAACTCCAGAAGAAGTTGAAGTATTCAAAGACTGATGATATTGACAAAGTGAAACTTGATGGGAAGTATACATAGAGTTTTACTAAGAATTCTGTTCTGATTGTCAATTTTTGTCGCCATTTGCGCAATTCTATAGTGCATGCAAGATAGGAAAATATAGAAGGGTCCTATTATATGAATGATGTGGGGCGAAATGGTAAAAGACTTCAGAGGGCTATGTAAAGGAAAAACTGGTGACAAGTTTTATAGGTAAATTGATTGTCGGTTATGAACATAATAATTAAAGATATGAAGAAATTGTTGTTATCTATGCTATTAGGAATGGCGAGCTTATTTGCTAATGCGATTACTTGGAATAGTAATTATATTAGCATTAGAATAGGGAATGGCGACTTTAGTGAATTGATAAAGTTGAAGACCGTAATAACTTATACAAATCCTCCTGATTATAAAAAGGGGATTTATACGTTTAATACGGATGGGACGATTCTCAAATTATGGTTGACGAATATCAATCAGGATGGTGTCGTAGAAGCTTATGATTCTGAAAATAATATGTATTGGATTACGTTTACAAATTTGCCGAATTTTGGAATAGTTGCTATAATGTTGCATCGTTATGGTGACGATAAATATTTTCTGTATGATTTGATGAAGAAGTAATAACCATTTATTAATTTGTGTATTAAGTTAATTGTTAAACAATAAAATTATGAAAAAAGTGTTATTGGCGACTTTGTTCGCTGCGTTTTCGTTAGGCATGAGTGCTCAGGCTTTTGAGTATGTACCTTTGGATGCTAATACAGGACGTCCATTGGTTCCTAATGTGCCTTCTGTTCCATCGGTACCTTCAATTCAATCTTATGGCTTTGGTGCTCCAACTCCACCAATATCTCAAACGAGTGTGGTTGGTGGGTATGTGAAAGCACAGGATGGAAGATTTGTGAGAGTCAAGATACGTGTTTGTGCTAGAATAGGTCAGTATGAAGGTCCTTATGTAGTAGCAGAATATCATTCTGGTGCTAGACGTTGGATGAATAATGGCACGATTAGAGCTCAAAAAGTATCATTAGGTGATGGACAATTTATAGTAGATAATTTTGAATGGTTTGCTCTCACAGCTCTTTATGGGAAAGTATATTTCAACTATTAATTTTAAATTCTTGGAGGAAGTTTCGAGGGTGTGTCATAGACTAATGGCACACCCTCTCATTTATGATACAACCTTTTGCTTACCAAAGAACAAACAAGTCGTCCATTGTTACTACCGACTGACCATCCCGAGCATAAGGATTGTCGGATAATCCCATGGTCATAATCATTGTAAGATGTACGGCTTTCTAGGAGAGAAATGTGCTTTAAACGTGCGGAATCTGTCTTTTTTAGACACATTCCGCACGTTTAAAGCACATTTTTTTGTTTATATTCTCTTTAACCACAAATCCATGAATCTGTCGTAGATGATATAGCCTTTATTTGTCCTATATACCAATTCCTTGTCTTCTAGGACTTTTAGGGCAGCCTTTACGCTGCTTGCTCCATTCAGCTTGTGCTCCTTGATGAACTTGCCTGAGGTAGGCTGGGCAACAATGCTATCCTTGGCAATAGCCTTCAGAAGCGAGAACTGGTTCTCTGTGAAGAACTGAACCAGGTTTTCGAATTGAGGTTCCCTGCCTTGTAGGATGGAGAGTAAGGCGGCATTCACTTGCTCAATACAGTAAATGGTAAGCTCCGTTTCATAGAGGCGATTCATGATGCATTGAATATACCAGGTATGGCCATTAAACTGGTGGTAGATTTGTTCGAAAACATCCTTCGATAGATTACCGCCTTTCTGCTTAAAGAAGTTTTGACAGAAGTCATAATAAATGCTGCAATCCAATGGCTTCAGTCCCATCATCTCAGTGCTTTGGTAAAATGGATGTTTCGGCGAGCCGAATATCTCAGCCATCAGATGATGCTTGCTGCCGGAGAAGATGAAATGCACATGTTGGGCAAACTGGATATAAGAACGTAGCAATGCTTCTGTGCCTTTCTCTGGATATTCTGCAATCTGCTGAAACTCATCGATGGCGATATATACCTCTTTCCCACTCTCGTTTAGATAGTTGAAGATGCTGCGGATAGTGATGTCCTCTTGGGATGGCTCTATTGTGATAGATACGCTAGGTTCACCAGTTAATGGATCCATGCTGAGTACAGGGCGCAAGGCACTGAAGAAGGCGATGGTTTTCTCTATGAATGAGGTGTTCTTGCGGACGATGTCATTGATAACCATTACTCCAAATTGTTCCACAAAGTCGTGCAAGTTCTTAGTGGCGAATATGTCAAGGTATAGGCATGCTGTATCCTTCTCTTCTTTATCCAGATGATAGAATGTATTCTTTATAAGCCCTGTTTTTCCTATTCTTCGAGGAGAAATGAGGGTAACGTTCCTTCCATTCTTCAGGTGCGATATCAAAGTCTTTGTTTCAGCCTCTCTGTCGCAGAAATACTCGGGACTTTCATAACCTTGGTAGATGAAAGGATTTGCTAATTTCCTGTTATTTAGTTTCATACGCCATTACATCTTTAGTGTTACAACTTTTATGTCATGGCAAAGGTACAACTATTTCTTGAATATGCAAAAGAAAATGGCAGAAAGTTTAATCCGTAGGTAAACTTTCTGCCTTTTTGAGGACAACAATGTAATATCTTATCCTACTTATAGATATTTCTCGATAAGCGAATAGTCGAAATCTTTCATTCGCTTGCGGGCATTGGAGAGTGCCCAGCGATTCTTGAAGCCACATTTCTCGGCGGCCATTTCTTGGCTCATAGCTGCAGGCGCATCCTGCATCAGTTGTTCGTAATGGCGGATGCGGAAGGCATTTACTAATTGGTAGAATCCTATTTCTGTGATAAACTTGCCCGCCAAGCTGTGTGTGGATTTTCTTACATTGCCTATTACTTCCACTCGTTTCAGGCTGGGTTCCAGATACCGCCGACTCACGATGGTAAGCACTTCTTGTCTCACGGTATCCCACTCCTCTGGCTGAATTTGTCTTTCAGTTTTCACTGATGTTCCTTTTTCACCCTCAACCATGTCCTCTGCGATGACCTGATTTTCAGTTTCTTCGGCTTCTTTCTGTACCAGTTGAAGGCTTTCCGCTTCCAACTTTTCCATTTTCTCTTTTACTTCTGCAGAATGTATCATGCGGTTGGGATGCAATATCATACATAGGATAAGCAGCATCCAGGCTGCAAGCAGTAGGTCAACAATCATTTTTACCATTCTGCTGTCTGTAAGAAAAACTATCCACATCAACAAGAAACATCCCAGGGGTTGATAAATCACCTTCTTGGCAAAAGCATACGGAAAATCGCTGTCATTGGAGTAATTCTGTGTGTGGTAATTGTCTATCTGATGATTGAGCCATCGACCTTCGATTACAAAATCCATGGTGAGCAGAAGGCTTATGCCACCCATAACACATTCCCATACCAACTGGTTTCTTGAGAATGTGTCATCGGTATGGAACAGAGATAGGAGCATTAGCACGACGAGTAAACCAATAGATATGGAAAACTTGAAACGCGACAGCCAATTACGATTACCATGTCCCAGGCGGAAGTAACGATGGAACATCATGGCTGCACACATCGGGTAATAGATGATGCCAAACGAGCGGACGTAAAACCACAAGTCAGCGTCATGTGGGCATAATATATATGGGAACTGCAAGACAGTTGCCGCAAAATAAAAGGTCACTTGCCGGCGAGCAGGATAAAAGAAGTCTGCCTGTTTGTCGTAAGGTTGGCACATGTGGCACCATCTGATGATGCCACATGTTATGCCTACTATTATATAAGTAAAGCAAGCCAAGGCATAAAATATGTCTGGGCTTGCAAATTCGATAGATATTCCCATTCTTGATACTTTTTTGCAAAAGTAATGCTTTTTATCAAGATGGGCAAATCACAGTCACTATTTTTACAAAAATTAAACTAGCAGTGCTGCCTGCCTGACGTAAATCATGTTTATTACATGTGTACGACATCAATGCGGGCTTCCAGGAATAACTGGGTGCTGATTTTTGTGCCTATAGGACCATATCTCCCCAATGCTAGATGCGCCAACTGATTTTCTGGGTCGGTGACATGGTCGATAGGTTCACCCTTTTCGTCCTTATATGCCGTAGGTGTCATCTTCACCATAGAATAAAGGCAGTCAGGATTAGGCAGAATGTTGCGATACATCAATGCGATATATTCGCCAATAGGCTTTCCGTCTATGTTTTTCTTCTCGCTGTCCCATACCATGAGGTTCACGAAACCACCTTGTTCCTCATTGAGCTTTCTCACCTTTTCCTCAATCTCCTTCAACTTAGGGTTGTTTTTCAGGCAGATGAAGAACATGGCTTTCTTGCCAGGCTCGTATCTTGCATCACGGTCACATATTGAATAATATGAACGGGTATCGGATGCAGAACCTAGACAGATGGACCAATATCGGGCATCAGCTGTAGCGTATTCCTCAGGCTTGGTCGGTGCAGTAACCGGATAGAAGGTGAACGCCAAGATGGAATCCTTCTGTAGATGGGTGCGAGCATAGAGATAAGAGGTGGAGTTGTTCGGGTAATACCTGCTCACTGGTGCCAGGAAAAATGGCACTTGGTTGTTCTCATCCGACTTCTGTGAGAAAACTTTCGATGTAATCTTATAGACATTCGATTCCACATGTGCAGGTGGAACTACATTCTTGAAGTTTTCTGTGTCCAATGCCGTGATTTCAGGTAATGATACTCCACCAAACTCGTCATAGGTCTTGCCATCTTCCTTTGTACCAAGGTATTGGCGATGACATATCATCACCTTCTTGACTTTGGAATCTACCTTGCAGATATTGGCACCTTTCAACTTGTCCAGTACTTTTTGACTAACATCGTCAGATACCACATAGAGGGTATAGTAGTTTTTGCCCGATATAGTCTTTTTGAATGGATTGGTAGAACCAGCATCTGCATGAATGTTGATATCGTCCAAACCGCCGATGACATCTCCTGTCTCGTCATTGTAGAATGAGAAACTCATGTATCTGCAGTAAGGGTATTGTCCCTTGATGCAGATAATTTTATCAGAGTTCTCATCCTGGCGATAAGTAAATTCCCAATAGTTGCTGTAGAGATCGGGATAAGCTCCCAATGTCTCACCATTTCCTGCCATCGTCTGGCTCCACTGAGCTGTTAGAACGACTTGTGGAACTTCTCGGGAATCGCTGTCATTATCGCTGCAAGCTGTCTGGACGATCAATACCAATGCTCCCAGGCACAATAAACTTAAATTCCAGATTTTATTCATCGTCATATTTACTTTAATGGGGCACGGAAAGGTCCTGCCACCGAATTAAACAATAAGTCACCATTCGGGAAGTACTGCAAGATGGCATATGCGCCATTGCCTCGATTACTTTTACCCAGATTCACTTGGTGGCGAGTCTTGCCTGTTGCCCAATCCAAACCTGTAATCTCCCAACCTGCATTATCGTACCAACCATTTACGAAGACCATGTCAGAAGCTGTGCTAACAGCAGGAATCATACTTATAGAACTTATGTCAGAGCGACTCCAAAGAGCCTCCCATTTGTTGTCCTTTACATTCCAACGTACACACTCCACGCCTTTTGGACCTTCCAAGAGAGGACCAATCGCCAATACACCGATAATCTTGTCTGTAGCTTTTTCGGCAGTTTCCTTGATATTGTTTACAACGAAAGCCTCATAGCCACCTACTACTACCGACTGTTCTGACTGCACCCACTCAGTAGAGACAGGAAGTCCGCATGATACTTCAAACACTCCCGCCAATCTAGGGTTGCCTTCTTCAATGACCTTGGCATCTGTAGGAATCTCGTCTCGCCAGAATGCTGCTAACTTCATGCGTTTGCTGCCATCGGTGATGACAACGAGTTTGTCTTCGTCGCTACCAAATCCCATCAAGGTAGGAGTGGAGCCTGTGCCATAGCCCAATTTAATGCATGGAGCAGCAGGACCTCCATCATAAGAAGCTTGCCAAGCACCTTCGGAAACATCTGTAGAGAACTTGCCATTCTTGCAGATAATGCGCTGCATCAATCCCTTGCCGTTAGGCTCGGTGCTGTTGCTCGCCACATAGACAGAGTTTTCATCCACTGAGACGGAATTGGTCAATATCTGGTCTGTAGGCAGGGTATAGGTATCCTCAATGGTTGTCAAGCCACGGTCTAGCATCAACAGGCAACGTTGAGCCGCAACAATCAGATGACCATCATATGTCATGGATACTCCAACAAGGGTGCGTGAATTGGCTATGTTGGAAGCCAGGTTTATCGTGTTGTCCAACATGATTCCTTCCTCAGGCTTGGAGGCGTTCTTGAGACGATATTGAGACAGCTTTCTTCCAGCATTGATATATACATAATTGTCCTTGTCGCACAAAACGTAGCATCCGTTCGCCATCGACATCTGTGGCATCTGTCCCAGAATGTCTGTTGCCGCTTGGGTCAAGTCATTCAGTGATGAATAGTCGGCAGTCAGTTTTTCTAACTCTTCCTTGGTATGCTTCTTGATGTCTGGAAGTTCCGCTTCGACAATGCGCTCAAACTTTCCGTCTTTTACGTTGATATAGGATACGCGGTCGCTGCTCATACCCCACATGTAATCTGGTGAGGTAGAGGAGAGTGTCATCAGGTTGACAGGTCCGCTCCAGGTAGAAGCACAATTCTCTGGATTCACGGTGAATATACCATCCTTCACTGCATAAGGGAAAGCGTCGGTCTGCGCTGAATTGAAATGCGTGATACTATAATGTTCGGATGCCAGGTAAGGATTGCGTGGCGCTACTTGAACATCTGTCAGTGGAGTATGTCCTGGATTAGGCACATTCTCGTCAGAATCGTTGTCACTGCAGGCTCCCATTGAGATAATGAGTCCTAATGATAATAGCCACTTGCTTGTTTCTTCTAAAAGAAAATTCATCTTGTTCACTTTCTTCATAGCGTGTCGTTTTTTTATAAGATTATACCACTGCTGTCCCGTTTAGAAATCATCGGGCCTGAAAAGGCTAGGATATAGCCAATCCTCCGTCTCTTCTGTTGGAACAGCTTTGTTAAACAATTCATTTAAAGGAGTCTTGTCCGTAAGGAATAGAC